>ENA-OPAO01001193-OPAO01001193.1-human-gut-metagenome-genome-assembly--contig:-NODE-1193-length-18736-cov-12.321021_pt1 | contig 18736 bp, 10 predicted proteins | sample MGYA00241054_ERZ501424 | MGnify/ENA primary metagenome ERZ501424 (study PRJEB25962, sample SAMEA2042623) | human gut metagenome | biome: human gut; feature: human-associated habitat; material: faeces...
TGAATCCGGACAGACTGCACCGGCAAAAGGTAAACTTTTCCTTGAACGGCGCACAGCTCAGCGGCTCCTACACCTGTACCGCAATGCTGTTGCCCAGTGAACAGACGTCAAGTGCGGTCCTTCTGTACATTATCCGGGATATGGGACCTTTGCATGACCGCCTTTGGATCATGGCCTGGCAATATACAGCCCTGTGGGCTGCGGGGGCCTTGATACTGGCATTTCTCTCCCATTGGATGGTGGATCGCGCGCTGCGCCCAACCGCCCAGGCAATGCAGAAACAGCGGGAATTTGTAGCAGCTGCGGGTCATGAACTGCGCAGCCCACTGACTGTGCTGAAGGCAAGTCTGCAAGCGGCGCAGGCCCCTGAAACAGCCCATCTGGCTCCTCAATTTTTAAGCCATGCTGCATCGGAGGTGGACCGGCTTTCCCGTCTGACAGAAGATTTGCTGATTTTGGCCGGCGGCGATGCAGGGGTACTGCGTACCTCCCTGGCGAAAATCAGTACTGACACTTTTTTGGTGGAACTCTATGAAAGATTTGCCCCGGTAGCGCGTAACCACGGACACTCCTTAACCCTTAACCTGCCAAACAAACCTTTGCCCGACCTGCACGCAGATGCACAAAGACTGGAGCAGCTGTTTGCCGTCTTGTTAAATAACGCATTTGAGTATTCCCCTGCTGGCACCCCCGTGGAAATTCTTGCGGAGCTGCCGCCTTCCGGTGGTCTGCACATCGCAGTAGTGGATCACGGCCCCGGGGTCCCCGACACAGAAAAATCCCGTATCTTTGATCGTTTTGCCCGAGGAGACCGCAGTCGGACCGACAAAACGCATTTCGGCCTTGGCTTGGCCGTTGCCAGTCAAATTGCTTCCTTGCACGGAGCGATCCTGCGTGTACGGGACACGCCCGGGGGCGGGGCAACCTTCGTGGTGGAGTGGCGTAATAATCATGTTCTGGACAGATCCAGCTTTTCGTAAATACAGAATGCTTTCTGAAACAGCAAAAGCCTTGCAGCGAGAAATTTCCCGCTGCAAGGCTCTTTCTATTTCATATTTAGAAACTTCAGATAAAAAACAAATCCGAATGCACCTTCGAAAAGAAGTACGTTCGGATTTGCTTGGTATGGTGCACCAAAGAATGCCTTACACGAAAGTGTAGGGCGTTTTTTTGTTGCTCTATTTTAAAGAAGGCACGATCTGGTGCAGCGTCAGGGATACTCGAACAGGGCGGCGGCACGCAGTGCCGTAAGGAACGCCACAGTGCGGCGTTCCTTAGCCCGCGGGAGAGTCCCCGATGGTGCACCAGAAAAAGCCGCAACGAATGTTGCGGCTTTTTTGTTGCACCATTCCCTACTGTGTAAGGTCGTTTAATGTGACAGTTTCTTGACCGTTCTGCGTATTTAGCAGGACGGTCATTTTTTGTGTGCCGCCTTCTTCGTCAGAAAGATAGATACTGTTTACGAGAATATCAATCAGATAACGGTTGTATTCCAGACTATCAATGTTGCCCTGAATAAAGTTGTTGAAAAAGAAAATTACTTCGTCCTCTGTCGGTATTCGATGGAGGACTTTTTCTTTTGCAATATTTTGTTCCAACAGCTTCTTTTGCTGCTCGCGCTGTTCAAGGCGGTCTGCCATTGCCTGAGAGTTGCGCCCGGCTTCAATGAGGTCAAGCAGATTGTTGATGCAGTGTATTGTCTTTGCCTGTGACGAGGTGGAAGTGATTTTGAAATGTAAACATCAAAAGAGGGTAGGCGCGGATCGCGCCTACCCTCATTTTTGGTAAAACGCAATTGCCGTAAACAGGGGGGTGTGCTATGATAATGATAAATACCGTGCTATGAGGTGACTGCCATGACCACTGCGCAACAGCAACAGGCGGCAAGAAATTTTGCTGCTTATTGGAAAGACAAAGGCTATGAAAAAGGGGAGAGCCAACCATTCTGGCTGTCCCTGCTCCGTGATGTGTATGGGGTCGAACACCCGGAGCAATTCATTCAGTTTGAGGAGCAAGTCCACCTTGACCACACCAGTTTCATTGACGGCACGATTCCCGCTACCCACGTTCTGATAGAGCAAAAGGGGCTTGGCAAGAATTTGAACAAGCCCATCAAGCAATCAGACGGTGCGCTGCTGACCCCTTTTGAACAGGCTAAGCGGTATATTTTGGAGCTGCCCGTGTCGCAGCACCCGCGCTGGGTGGTAACCTGCAATTTCAGCACCTTTTATGTGTATGATATGGAACGCCCGCGCGGTGAGCCTGAAATCATCGAACTTGCGAATCTGGAAAAAGAATACTATCGGCTGCAATTCCTTGTCGATGCCGGAAACGAACACCTCAAACGGGAGATGGAAGTTTCCATAGCGGCAGGTGAAATTGTCGGCTTGTTATATGATGCCTTTTACAAGCAGTATGCAAACCCGGAATCCGAACATTCGCTGAAAAGCCTGAACAAGCTGTGCGTTCGCTTGGTATTTTGCCTGTATGCCGAGGATGCCGGGATTTTTGGGCATCACGGTATGTTCCACGACTACCTCAAAGGCTTTGACACGCGCGGACTGCGCAAGGGGCTGGTAGATTTGTTCCGCGTGTTGGACACAAAGCTGCAAGACCGTGACCCCTATTTGAAAGATGATAACCCGGAATTGGCGGCGTTTCCCTATGTGAATGGCGGGCTGTTCAGCGATGAGAATATCGAGATACCGCCCTTTACGGACGAAATCCGGGATTTGCTGCTTGTGAAAGCCAGCGAAAACTTCAACTGGTCGGAAATCAGCCCCACCATTTTCGGCGCGGTGTTTGAAAGCACCCTGAACCCCGAAACCCGCCGCAGCGGCGGTATGCACTATACCAGCATTGAAAATATCCACAAGGTCATTGACCCGCTGTTTTTGGACGAACTGAAAGCCGAGCTTGACGAGATATGCGCCAATCCCGTGGAACGAACCAGAACGGCAAAGCTGCGGGTGTTCCAACGCAAGCTGGCATCGCTCACATTCTTAGACCCCGCGTGCGGCAGCGGAAACTTTTTGACCGAAACCTATTTGAGCCTGCGCCGCTTGGAAAACAAAATTTTGGTGAAACTCTCCCACGGTCAGGTCACGATGTATTCCGCCAGCGAAAGCCCGATACAGGTTTCCATCAGCCAGTTTTACGGCATCGAAATCAACGATTTTGCCGTGACAGTTGCAAAAACCGCGCTCTGGATAGCGGAAAGCCAGATGATGAAGGAAACGGAGAAAATCCTGCTCGTTCCGCTGGAATTTCTGCCGCTGAAAACAAACGCCTTTATTGTAGAGGGCAACGCCCTGCGGGTGGATTGGGAGAGCGTGGTTCCCAAAAGTAAGCTGAATTATATTATGGGGAATCCGCCGTTTGTTGGCTACTCACTGCAAAGCAAAAGCCAAAAGGACGATATTCTTTCCGTTTATGTTAATGAAAAAGGAAAGCCCTATAAGACTGCCGGTAAAATTGATTATGTTGCCGGGTGGTATTTCAAAGCCACACAGCTTATGCAGGGAACCACTATCCGCACAGCACTTGTTTCGACTAATTCTATCACGCAAGGTGAACAGGTCAGCGCTGTTTGGGAACCACTGTTTACCCGTTTCGGGATTCATATTGATTTTGCACATCGTACTTTTCGCTGGGATAGTGAAGCCAACGCAAAGGCCCATGTGCATTGCGTAATTGTAGGGTTTAGCTGCGCTGATAATTTTGCGGCAAGGAAACTTTACACAGAGAATCGCAGCCAAAAAGTAAATAATATTAACGCTTATTTATTAAATGCTCCTGATATATTTGTCAGTAGTCGTCCGAAAGCATTGTGTGATGTTCCCGAAATGCTTTATGGAAATAAGCCCACTGATGGCGGTTTTCTTTTCCTGACTCCTGAAGAATACGCAACTGCCGTAAGCGCCGAACCCGCTATCAAACCATATATTCGGCAAATATATGGTGCTTCCGAATATATAAATAACAAGTTGCGCTACTGCTTATGGCTCGTAAATGTTCCTCCCGAAATTATACGAAAATCCGGGTTCATTAAAGAGCGTGTTAAAAAAGTTCAAGAGTTTCGTTTAGCCAGTCCCAAAGAAGCAACGAGGCGTAGTGCGGCTACACCTGCCCTATTCCAAGAAATTCGTCAGCCTAATAGTACTTACATTATTGTTCCGTGCCATTCATCTGAAAACAGACGATACATTCCTTTTGGTTTCGTTTCCCCCCAAATTGTTGTAAATAATGCTGTGCAAATTATTCCAAACGCAAGTATCTATCAATTTGGCATTATGATGTCTAATGTCCACATGGCGTGGGTACGAGCTGTTTGCGGACGAATTAAGAGCGATTACCGCTATTCCAAAGATGTTGTTTACAACAACTTCCCGTGGCCTGCACCAACCGAACAGCAAAAAGCCAAAATTGAACAAACCGCGCAAGCGATTCTGGACGCACGCGCTCTTTACCCGGACAGCAGCCTTGCCGACCTGTATGATGAACTGACCATGCCGCTGGAACTCCGCAAAGCCCATCAGGCTAATGACCGCGCCGTTATGGACGCTTATGGATTCATAAAAGGAACTGCTGCCAGAACTAGCGAAAGCGCCTGTGTTGCCGAGTTAATGAAACTTTACCAGCAAAAGGTATCTGCCGCACAATCCAAATAATCGCTTTGAAAAGTTGACATCAAAAAGCTCCGGGGGCTGCATTGCTCCCGGAGTTTGCTTTTATTGGGGCTGCATCGGCTTGTTGCAATCCATACACAGAATATGCCAGGGCTGGCCTGGTCTGGCAGCTCCGACCGACAAAACGCTTTGAAGGCAAACAAACTGCTCCACCCCGCATTTGCTGTGTATGATTGTATGTGCTATACTAAAAACAATCGATGGTGCAGCTGAAAAGTCGAAAATATCGTCTATTTCTACAAACGTAGCGGGATTTTGCGTTAAAAAGCCTTGGAATCCACAAAGGATTCCCGCGGCTCTTTGCCTTAAATCCGTCTTGCGCTTGTGAAATATCCGTCATTTTCTTTGTTTTCAGATACACCTTAAGAAGCCGCACCAGATGTGGACTGTGCGGGGCCGCAGTGTGGTGTTGAGAAAGGGGAGCAGCAGATGACCCGGATTGCGATTGTGGAGGACGAGGCGGCGGTGCGGGAACAGCTGGCGGGGTATGTGCAGCGGTACACCCGGCAGTACGGCACGCCGTTTGAGGTAACGGAGTTTGCGGATGGGATGGAAATTCTGGAAGATTACCGCCCGCAGTTCGACATCATCTTTCTGGATGTGGAGATGAAGCACCTGGACGGCATGGAGACCGCCCGCCGCATCCGGGAGCGGGACGGCGGGGTGCTGATCGTGTTCATTACCAACATGGCGCAGTATGCCATCCGCGGATATGCCGTTGGGGCGCTGGATTATGTGCTGAAACCGGTGCCCTACTTTGCGTTTTCGCAGCAGCTGCAAAAGGCGCTGGGACAGCTGGAAAAGCGGGAGCGGCATTACCTGGCCGTGGCGGTGGACGGCGGCATGCGGCGGCTGGACGCGGCGGAAATCTATTACCTGGAAAGCGAAGGCCACAAGGTGCATTTTTACACCGAAAAAGAAGATTTTGTGGTGCCGGGCACCCTGAAAAACTATGAGGAAAAGCTGGTGGGCCGGGCGTTTGCACGGTGCAACAGCGGGTATTTGGTCAATCTGGCGCAGGTTTCCGGCGTGCAGCAGGATATGGTGCAGGTTGGTCCGTATACGCTGCAGATCAGCCGCCCGCGGCGCAAGGCCTTTATGGCGGGGCTGGCGGATTATATTGGGGGTGCGGGCTAATGACGACATTGCCGGATATTCCCCGCCTGTACACCGCTTTGGCGGAAGTGCTGGCGGCGCTGCTGTATGCGCACAGGCTGCCGCCGCGGATGGACCAGCGCGTGATCTGGGGCGTGGAAGCTGGTTGGGCGGTGCTGCTGGGGGCGTTTTTGCAGGCCACGGGGAAAGTTCCGCTGGCGTGGTGGATCCCCTGCATGGCAATGGCGATTCTTTCCATGCTGCTGTTTTTGTGGGTCACACGCAGCATTACGCTGCTGGAAGCGGGCTATGTGTGCGCGCGGGCCTTTATTTTGGCGGAGCTGGCGGCCAGCGTGGAATGGCAGCTGCACTGCGTGCTGTGGCCGCAGCGCGGCGGGGCAGAGCCGCTTTCGCTGCTGCTGTTGGCGGTGGTGTACGGCGGCATTTTTACCGCCATGCTGTTTGTGGAAAACCGCCGCCCCGGCCCGGCCGGGAAGCTGAAAATAACGCCCGCAGGAACTTTTGTGGCGGTGGTCATGGCGCTGACCGCATTTGCCGTGAGCAATTTGAGCTTTGCCAACGGCAGCGAAGCCAACATGAACATGTTTTACATCCGCACGCTGGTGGACCTGGCCGGGGTACTGATTTTGACGGTGCAGCACGAGCAGCTGCGCGAAGCCGCCCTGCACAGCGAGCTGGCGGAGCTGGACGGCGTTTTGCACCGCCAGTACGAGCAGTACAAACAGAGCAAGGAGAACATCCGCCTGATCAACCGGCGCTACCACGAGCTGAAAATGCAGATTGCGGCCATCCGGGCGGAGCGGGACCACGCCAAGCAGGATGTGGCGCTGGCGGCCATGGAAAGCGGCATCCGCCAGTACGAGGCGGAGAACAAGACCGGCAACCCGGTGCTGGACACCCTGCTGACGGCCAAAAGCCTGTACTGCCAGCAGCACCACATCACGATGACCTGCGTGGCGGACGGGCATTTGCTGGACTTTTTGGAAACAGGGGAGATCTGCACGATTGTGGGTACGGCGCTGGACAATGCGACCGAGAGCGTAGAGACCGAGCCCGACCACGAAAAGCGGCTGATCCGGGTGGCGGTGTACGCCCAGAACGGCTTTGTGATGCTGCGGTTTGAAAACTACTGCGCGCAGGAAGTGGAGCTGGGCGCGGACGGCCTGCCGCGCCGCAACACCCATGGCGGCAGCGACCTGCGCAGTGTGCGCGCCGCCGCCGAAAAGCGCGGCGGAACTATGACGCTGCACTGGGAGAATGAGTGGTTTACGCTGCGGGTGCTGCTGCCGCAGAAATAATAATGATACCCGAAGTGGTAGCTTCGGGTATTTTTTGTGCCTATTCCTGCGATGAAAGAGAGTTTAGCAATTTACACAAATAAGCAATGACCTGAACTGTACAAAATCACAACGGATTTTTTGCGTTTTTTAGAGAATTTGCAAAGTGTGTGCCAAAACAGGCAGTTTATGCAAAAAGCGTTCGGAAAGTGTGCTTGCTTGCTACAATATAGTCAATGCAAAAGCATAGTATCAGCTTTTGAACTATAAAAGAGGAGAGAATGCAAATGGCAAAGCAAGCTAAAGTTCGTAAGCCGCATCCCGTCTTGCACGGAATCGGGCTGGTGCTGTCGGCGATCCTGTTGGTCGCTGCGATGGTCGGCACCTATTTCCTGTCAACGATGTCTACAATCATTGATAGTTTCATCGGTGCGCCCAGTGGACACTATACTGAAACCGAGATTGCGGACACGAAAGCGAAAGCGGAAGCTCTTTCCGCTGATGTTGAAGCAGAAGGCACGGTTCTGCTCCAAAACAACGATAACACCCTGCCGCTGAACGCAGATACCAAGAAAGTTAATGTGTTCGGCTGGGCTTCCACTGCATGGCTGGGCGGCGGCTCTGGTTCCGGCGGTGTGTCCACTGTTAATACGGACCTGCTGGCAGCACTGACCGCTTATGGTGTTGAGTACAATACAGAACTGACCGATATGTACAAGGATTTCCAGACAGGCCGTGAATACACCCGTACACTGAACAGTTGGCCTGAACAGTCTGGCCGCTTGTATGAGCCTGATATTAACAACCAGACCTATTACACGCAGGCGATGCTTGACAACGCCAAGAACTACTCTGATACAGCAATCGTTGTTATTGGCCGCCTGGCAGGCGAAAGCAACGATGCGACCAAACAGCAGTACAAGCGCACCGAAAAGGGCGGTGACATTGTTGTTGACGATACCCGCACAATGTTGGAACTGACCACCGAGGAAGAAGACCTGCTGAACTATGTTGGCGCTAATTATGCCCATGTGGTTGTTCTTGTCAACTCTACCAACGTTATGGAACTGGGCCAGATCGAAACGATTCCCGGCGTTGATGCCTGCCTGCTGGTTGGTCTGTCTGGTTCCGAAGGTGCAACTGCAGTGCCGGAAGTGCTGTGGGGCGACAAAGAGCCCAGCGGCCGCACGGCAGATACCTGGGCTTATGACCTGACCACTGCTGCCAGCTATGCCAATGCTGGTATGGAAGGTGTAGGTGCTTATACCGATGCTGATGGCCTCTACCCAGCAGACGGTACGACCACCGGCAACCTGGATACCCCGTATGCTTATGAGCAGGTTTCGTATGTAGACTATGCCGAGGGTATCTACATCGGCTATAAGTGGTATGAAACGGCTGATACTGAGGGCTATTGGGACAATGTAAGCAACGAATATGGCACTGGCTACAATGGCGTTGTGCAGTATCCGTTCGGTTACGGCCTGTCTTACACCAGCTTTGATTGGAAAGTTACCGATGCCCCTGCCAACGGCAGCGCACTGGACAAGGATGGCGATGTGACCGTTAAGGTGACCGTTACCAACACCGGCGACCGCGCAGGCAAGGATGTTGTTCAGCTGTACTACACTGCCCCGTACACCGCGGGTGAGATTGAAAAATCCAGCGTCGAACTGGGTGCGTTCGCCAAGACGAAGGAACTGGCCCCCGGCGAGAGCGAAGAAGTTACCCTGACGGTGCCCGTTTCTGATATGGCCAGCTATGACGCATATGATGCCAACCATAACGGCTTTACCGGTTATGAACTGGATGCAGGCGACTACATCTTTACCGTGCGCCATGATGCCCACAATGTGGACGATGATGCCAACGCAACGATTACTTGCAGCCTGCCCGCAGGTGTGCAGTATGCCGAGGATACGGTTACCGGCAAAGCTGTTTCCAACAAGTTCACCGGCAGCGATGCCATTGACGGTGTCAGCCTGGACGGCAGCGATTCCAACCAGAATATTACCTACACGACCCGTGCCGATTTTGAAGGCACTTTCCCCAAAACAAATACCCCCAGCCGTGCTATGACTGATAATGTTAAGGCACTGAACCTGTACACCGCGGACGATGCCAATAGCTACATCAACGAAGCTGACGAGGCCATTACCACTGGTGCTAAGAATGGTTTGAAGATTGAGGACAATGGCAAGACCACTGACTTTGGCTTCCAGCTTGGTGCAGACTTTGACGATCCCCAGTGGGAAACCCTGCTTGACCAGCTAACGGTTGATGAAATGGAGAACCTTTACATCAACGCTTATGGCGGCCTGGCTGAGCTCAAGAGTGTTGGTAAGACCAAGAGCAAGGATGCAGACGGCCCTGCACAGATCGGCGGCTTTACCGGTATGGGTGCAGGTACTGGCTTCCCCAGTTCCAGCACGCTGGCACAGACTTGGAACGCAGACCTCGCCCAGGAAGAAGGCCGTACCATTGGTACGCAGGCTTTGCAGAACGGTTATACCGGTTGGTACGCACCTGCTACCAACATGCACCGCAGCCCATTCAATGGCCGTAACTACGAGTATTATTCTGAAGACAGCCTGCTGTCTGGTGTTATCTGCGGCAACACGGTTCAGGGCGCTAACCAGGCAGGCGTTTATACTTACGTCAAGCACTTTATCTGCAACGATGGCGAAAGCGGCATTTACCGTGATTCTGTTTACACTTGGATGACCGAACAGGCCCTGCGTGAAATTTACCTGCGCCCGTTCCAGATGCTTATTGAGGATTACGATGCAACCGGCCTGATGAGCAGCTACAACCGTATTGGTGCAGTTTGGGCAGGCGGCAGCGAAGCTTTGCTGACCGGCGTTCTGCGTGATGAATGGGGCTTTAATGGCGCTGTTATCACCGACTATGCAGACCACCACAGCTACATGAACGGCGACCAGGCCCTGCGTGCAGGCGGCAGCCTGTGGATGGCTGGCTTCGGCAGCGGTGAGATGGCCTTTGAGACTTCCTCCAACAGCTACATGCAGGCACTGCGCCGTGCAACCAAAGAAGCACTTTACATGTACCTGCATGTCCGTGTGACCAACCGCGACTATGCCGAAAGCATCGGCGATACTACCGCTATGCGTCATGCTTTCACAATCTCTGTGTTTGGCTGGCGCCATCTCGTTGTACTGATTGATATTGTAGTAATCGTTTTGTTTGTCCTGGCTGTGCGTGGTGTTGTGATTGATGTCAAACTCCGCAAGGCAGCAAAAGCGGCAAAAGAGAACTCTTGAGCTTAAAAAGGAGCGTGTGACCTAATTGAAACACGCAGATGTGATTGCAAAACTGAATTTAGAGCAAAAATGTGCCCTCCTTTCCGGTGACACAGTATTTACCACCCGTGCGTATCAAAAGGCTGGCATTCCGGCTATCACTTTGTCCGATGGCCCCAACGGCGTGCGCAAGCAGGCGGGCGCGGCGGATCATCTGGGGTTAAACCCCAGTGTTCCCGCCACCTGCTTTCCCACGGCAGCCACTGTGGCGTGCAGCTGGGACCCCGCCCTGGGCGAGCAGATCGGCCAGGCCATGGGCGAAGAAGCCGCCGCGCAGGAAGTTGCCGTGCTGTTGGGGCCGGGCCTGAACACCAAGCGCAGCCCCCTCTGCGGCCGCAATTTTGAGTATTTCTCCGAGGATCCGTATCTTTCCGGCAAAATGGCCGCGAGCTATGTGCGGGGCATCCAGTCCAACGGTATTTCGGCCTGCCCCAAGCACTTTGCCGTCAACAGCCAGGAACTGCGCCGCATGGCGTCGGATTCCGTGGTGGATGAACGCACGCTGCGGGAACTGTACCTGACCGGGTTTGAGATCGTGGTCAAGGAAGCAAAGCCAAAGACCATCATGAGCAGCTATAACCTCATCAACGGAACTTACGCCAACGAGAACCGCCACCTGTTAATGGACATCCTGCGCGGGGAGTGGGGCTTTGACGGCGCTGTGGTAACGGACTGGGGCGGCAGCAATGACCATGCCATGGGCGTGCAGAACGGCTCCACGCTGGAAATGCCCGCCCCCGGCGGGGACGCGGTGCGCGAGCTGATGCAGGCTGTGCAGAGCGGCAAAATTACCGAAGCGGATGTGGACGCCCGGCTGGACGAGCTGCTGACGCTGGTGTTTGATACCCATGCCGCCGTGCAGTCCCACAGCCGCACCTTTGATGCGGACGCTCACCACGCCCTGGCCCGCCGCGCCGCAGCCGAAAGCATTGTGCTGCTGAAAAACGAGAACGACCTGCTGCCGCTGGCCGAGGGCGCAAAAGTTGCCGTGATCGGCGACTTTGCCCAGACACCGCGGTACCAGGGCGCTGGCTCCAGCGCGGTCAACTCCATCAAGGTGGATATCTTTTTGGACTGCCTGAAAGAGAGCGGCTTAGCCAGCGTGGGCTTTGCCCCCGGCTTTGACCGCCAGGGCAAACCGGATGCCGCCAAACAGGCCGAGGCTGTAGCCCTGGCCCAAAAGGCCGAAGTGGTGCTGCTCTGCCTGGGGCTGGATGAAATCAAGGAAAGTGAGGGTCTGGACCGCGGCGATATGCGCCTTGCGGACAACCAGATCGAACTGTTAAAGGCCGTGCAGCAGGCCAACCCCAACACCGTTGTGGTGCTCAGCGCAGGGGCTTCGCTGGAAACCCCGTGGCTCAAACACTGCCGTACCCTGGTGTATGGTGCGCTGGGCGGCCAGGCGGGGGCGGGTGCCATGCTGGATGTGCTGACCGGCAAAGTGAACCCCAGCGGCAAGCTGGCCGAAACCTGGGTCAACGCCTATGCGGATACCTCCGCCAAGGATAACTTTGCCGGGCCGGGCCGCATGGTGCAGTACCGCGAGGGGCTGTATGTTGGCTACCGCTATTACCAGACCGCCGGTGTGCCGGTGGCATTCCCCTTTGGCTATGGGTTAAGCTACACCAGCTTTGCCTACAGCAATTTGCAGGCCGCGTCCAATGGCGTGACCCTGACCGTAACCAACACCGGCAAGCGCGCCGGAGCAGAGATCGTGCAGCTGTATGTGGCAAAACCCGGGGCAGAAGTGTTCCGCCCCGCACAGGAGCTGAAAGGCTTTGCCAAGGTGCAGCTGCAGCCCGGCGAAAGCAAGACCGTGACCATCCCGCTGGACGACAAGGCATTCCGCTACTGGAACACCAAGACCGACAGCTGGGAAGTGGAAGGCGGCAGCTATGAGCTGCGGGTCGGCGCGTCCAGTGCGGACATCCGCCTGACCGCCGTGGTGGAAGTGGCCGGTACCGGCGCACCCAACCCCTATGCGGGCAAGCATCTGCCGCACTATACCAGCGGCAAGGTGCAGAGCGTGCCGGATGACGAATGGGCCACCCTGCTGGGCCGCCCGGTGCAGCAGGGAAAAGTTAAAATTGACCGCAACATGACCCTGGGCGAGCTGAACCACAGCCGCAGCCCGCTGGGCTGGCTGATCTGGCTGGTGCTTACCGCACTGCTGAACGCCAGCTACAAGCGCGGCAAGCCGGACCTGAATGTGCTGTTCCAGTACAACATGCCGCTGCGTGCCCTGGCCAAAATGACCAGCGGTGCCATCAGCATGGGCATGGTGGATGGCATTGTGATGGAATTACAGGGATTCTGGATCATCGGCCTTGTGCGGGTGATCATAGAAGCCGTGAAAAACCTGATACTGAACGCACAGCTGGAACAGCGCCTGCGCAACAGCTGAGGAAAGAGAGGGGCTATTTATGCAGCTATGGAATAATTTTGCGGCAAAACACCCCGCCGCAGCCAAGTGGGTGCGCGAAGGCGGACTGTTTGTGATCGTATCCAACCTGGTTACGGTGTTCAAATACCTGTTGCTGCAATTTTTGCCGGCGGCGTTCAGCAGCCTGCCGGTGGTGGATTTTGGCTGGCCGGGCATTCCGGTCACGCTGTTTGGCGAAACCTTCCAGTGGAACATCCTGGGGTATGATTCCGCCCATGGCGGTCTGCCGTACTTTTGCGCCTACATGGTTGCCATGGTGGTGGGAGAATGCATAAACTTTCCCATCCAGCGCAACTTTGTGTTCCGCAGCAAGGGCAACCTGGCCAAGCAGATCGCCTGGTATGTGGTGGCGTTCTGCTTGATCACCTGCATCGTCAACTCCATCAACTGCGTGTGGGTGGCGGTTGCGGGCCTGCTGGTGCCGGATTTCATCTACAACATTGGCACCACCGTGCTCAATGGCGGCATTTCCATGGTGATCTTCTTCTTTGTGAACAAGATCATCTTCCCAGAGGGCACACAGGCAAAATAAAGCCCGGCAGGATCACTGGTGCTTTTCCCGGTACTCGAACAGGGCGGTGGCACGGTATAGGAAAAAGTCTTTTGGATGGTATAAAAATGTGATTGCCAGCAACGGCGAAGATCTGAACGGATAAAGAAGAATGCTGCCTTTCCCTGATGTGGAGAAAGACAGCATTTTTATTGCGTTTTTCGGAAAGAGGTGAGCAGCGGCCCCTACAAATGGGTAACGGCTGGCCATAAAATGGCGTTATTACATGGTGTGCTTTGTGAGAAAGCGCTGTAGTGTGATGATATAAAACGGATGGGTGCATGGTGTGCGCCCCTACGGAATTACAACAAAACACCCCCGCTCGTGCGGTAAATGAACTGCATAGGGCGGGGGCACCGTTATTTTACAAAGAAAACGCGCAGAGCGGAGATTTTAGGCAATACCGCACAATTCTAAGTGCCGCAGCCGCCGGAGCGGTGCTTAAGCCGTCAGGCGGGAATTGTGTGGTGTTGCCTTTACTGTTCCACGGCACCGGTGGGCAGCTGGGGAACAGCGGTCAGGATGCGCATGAACTCTTCGCCGGTGATGGTTTCTTTCTCGTACAGGTACTTGGCGATCTCGTCCAGCTTGCCGCGGTTTTCAATCAGCATCTGTTTGGCTTTTTCATGCTGCTGCTTGACGACTTCCACGACCTTATCGTCCACTGTGGCGGCTGTGCGCTCACTGCAGGCCAGGCTGGCATCGCCGCCCAGATAGGCGTTGTTCACGGTTTCCAGGGCAACCATGTCAAAGTCGTCGGTCATGCCGTAGCGGGTAATCATGGCGCGGGCCATCTTGGTGGCCTGCTCGATATCGTTGGATGCGCCGGTGGTGATGGAGTTGAACACCACTTCTTCAGCGGCACGGCCACCGGTCATGGTGGCAATTTTGGCCAGGATCTCTTCCTTGGTCATCAGGGCGTGGTCGCCGTCCTCTACCTGCATGGTGAAACCCAGCGCGCCGGAAGTGCGCGGCACAATGGTGATTTTCTGCACGGGGGCGGAATGGCTCTGCAGGGCGGCAACCATGGCATGGCCGACTTCGTGGTAGGCCACGATGCACTTTTCTTTGTCGCTCAGGATCTTATTTTTTTTCTGGGCACCGGCCAGGATGGTATCCACGGCTTCCTGCAGGTCGTACTGGGTAACGGCCATGCGGTGGTGGCGCACAGCGCCCAGGGCGGCTTCGTTGATGATATTGGCCAGCTCGGCACCGGAAGCACCGGGAGTCATGCGGGCAACCACGGCAAAGTCACAGTCGGGGCCGATTTTGACCCTTTGAGCGTGCAGGCGCAGGATGCTTTCGCGGCCTTTCAGGTCGGGCAGCTCCACGGGCACACGACGGTCAAAACGGCCGGGGCGGGTCAAAGCGGGGTCAAGGGATTCAGGACGGTTGGTGGCGGCCAGAATGATAACACCCTTGGCGGCGTCAAACCCGTCCATTTCGGTCAGCAGCTGGTTCAGGGTCTGCTCGCGTTCATCGTTGCCGCCCATACCGGAAGCACCGTCACGCTTTTTGCCGATGGTATCGATCTCATCAATAAAGATAATGCAGGGGGCTTTTTCGTTGGCCTGTTTGAAGAGGTCACGCACCTTGGAAGCGCCCATGCCGACGAACATCTCGACAAATTCAGAACCCGCAATGGAGAAGAAGGGAACACCGGCTTCGCCGGCAACAGCGCGGGCCAGCAGGGTTTTACCGGTGCCCGGGGGGCCGACAAGCAGAACGCCCTTGGGCATTTTGGCACCGATATCCTCGTAACGCTTGGGGTTATGCAGGAAGTCAACGATTTCCTGCAGGCTCTCTTTGGCTTCGTCCTCACCGGCAACATCGGCAAATTTGATGGACTTGCCATCTTCAACGACATACTGTTTGGCACCGGATTTGCCGCCGCCAAAAATCATACTGTTGGCGCCGCCGGTCATTTCACCGACCCGCTTGCGCATCATGCGGTTGAACCAGACGATCAGAATGATCATGGGCAGCAGCGAGATGACCCAGCCCAGCAGGGTATCCACCCAGGTGGTCTGGTTGTACACCTTGCCAAAGGAAACACCGGCGCTTTCCAACCGGTTGACCAGCTGCAGGTCCTGCGCAATGGAGTTGGTGCAGTAGGTGGTATCGTTTTTGTCCACAAAATAGATCTGCTGATCCTGAATTTCAACGGTGCTCAGTTCGCCGCCTTCGAGCATGTTCAGGAAGGTGCCGTAATCGACCTGTTTGACCTGGCCTTTCATCATGGCGGGGAAGGCCCAGAAATTGAGCAGCAGCAACACCACAAGGATCACGGCATATACAATGCCGGTCGTCTTTTTGGGGTCGCGCGGCTGTTGGGTTTCGTGCATAATAATTCCTCCAGTTGGGGGCGGTAATAGGGGCCCCCGATAGATTCTATCATGAAGAATAAAAATGAACTGCGGATGAACAAGGCATGAAATAGCTGGAAATTCCGGTAAACTTTGCGTGAACAAGGGCAGTTTGTGGGCAAAAACAGGAATGCAGACCGCGTAACGACAGGGAAAAGTGAAAAGAATCTGAACGGTTTTCCACAAACAGAGGGGCTTCTTGTGGAAAACAAAAACGCGCGGCGGGGAGATAGGATGTTGATGACAGGATACCATGGTTGCAGCTCAGTATGCGGGACGATGCAGGCATCGCGCCCTACAAATCTTTATAACAAAAGCGGGGCGCTGCCAATCAGCAGTGCTCCGCTTAATTTTGTGTTATGCAGTTTTATCGCCCCAGGCGCACCGGCTCCGGAGGCTCCTGGCCGGGGCGCAGGTCCATCCACCAATAGTCAAGGTCCAGCCATTGGCCGAACTTGTACCCAGTGCGGGGTTCCACGCCGATTTTTTTGAAGCCGAGCGCCTTATGGAACGCGCAGCTCTCTTTGTTCTGGCCAGTCACAAGGGCAACGGCGTTGCAGTAGCCGCGCTGGCGCACGCCGTCCAGCAGGGCTTTGTACAGCCGCCCGCCAACCCCCTGGCCCACACAGTCGTGGGCGCAGTAAACGGTTAGCTCCACATCCCACGCATAAGCTGTGCGGCTGTGCCAGGGGTGGGCGCAGGCAAAGCCGCACAGCTTGCCCGCTGCATTGACGGCAACCAGGAACGGTGCGCGCTGCTGCACATAGGCGATATTTTCGCGCTGGAATTCCTCGGTACACAGGTCATACTGGAAAGTGGCCGTGGAGTGGGTGACATACCAGTTGTACAGCTCCGCCACGGCGGCGGCGTCCTCCGGCGCGGCATCCCGCAGGGTGATGGTGTTTTCAGCGGTCCACTGGGCGGCAAGGGCTTCCTTTTCGGGTTTTGGCAGCTTTTTCAGGGCGGCTTCCCGCTTCAGGGCGGCGCTTTTATCGGTGCAGCGCTCGGCATAGGTCAGCTTAACGGCACCTTTGGCGTGGGTATACTTGGCACCGGCCTTGCCGCCCTTGTGGGCGCGCAGGCGGCGGGCAAGGTCATTGGTCCAGCCGGAATACAGGCTGCCATCCGCGCAGCGCACCATGTAGACCCAGGCGGAAGCCGGGTCTGGCTGGCAGTCCGCCGCGGTGCTGGGGCGGGGACCAAACTGCTCTAGAGTTTCGGCGCTCACTGTGCGCTCACCGGCCTTCCGGCGGCGCGCAGGGCACGGCGGCATGCCTCAATGGCATCCTCTTTGGTTTCCGCGGTGACAAGGAAACGGCTGGGGTGGCAGAACTTGAGAGCCAGGCCGCTCTTTTCGCGCAGGATCTCCTCCGGCTGGCCGCCCCATGCGGGCGGGAACGGCACCTTGCTGCGGCGGGTCTTGTAATCGGTCACGCACTGGGCGCTGTAGCCGCCGCGCTGGCTGGGGTAGACAACAAACAGGGCATCGGTTTTGTACAGGCCGTTTTTCCAGGGCATGTAGTCCGGCAGGACCACAATGCCGTCCTTGGAGTTCTTGTAGGCGTTCTGGACGGTCTCGTCCGCGCGGTTCACGGCGTTGGCTGCGGCAATCTCGTTTTCCAGCACCTGCTTGGCAAAGGGCACGGCGCGCCAGAAGCAGGCATCGGAATCTTCGCCGGAATCCCACACGGGGTTAAAGCTGCCGATGGCATCGGCCAGGGAGTTCTGTTCGCCGGTGTTATCGTTCAAGTCCAGGGGCTGAACAAAATTTTCATCCAGCAGGCGGGCCTGGTGGGAACCCACCAGCTGGGCACCCAACACGCGCCACAGCAGGCCAAAGGCCGCATAGGGCACGCCGTTGGGGCGGCTTTCGCGCGGTTCCTGGTGGTGGTCAAACATACCGCAGCCCACATCGTACACAATGCCGTCAAAACCATCCGGCACAACAAAACCGCGGGTTACTTTGATATCCGGCCGCACAATCATCAGCAGCGCTGTGGCAAACACATCGTCTGCATGGAACTTGCCGCCGTGAGTAAAACCTTTTGCAGGAATTTTCATAGAATAGCCTCCGTCTATGGGGTAAAATGATGATTAACTAATATTATAACATGAAAGCGTAGGTTGGTAAATGCAAAATCTGCGCGGGCGGGCCGGATTTGGAACAAGTGGCAGCATTTGGCCGAAAAACGGTGATTCACAACCGGCATAAAATATGATATACTAACCTAATATGCCCTTTTGCGGGCATACCGGACATTCGGTGTGTTGACGCGGAATGTTGACCGCAACTTAATGAACAAACAAAGCGAAGGAACTGGATACCCATGCAAAACATCAAAAAAACATTAAAAAGCAAGCGCTTCTGGCTTGGCACGGTGCTGCCATTTGCGCTGGCTGTGGCAGCGGCCTTTGTGGCGCGCTACCAGTTAGAAATTTCTGACGGCGTAACTGCCAACTACATGGCGGGGCAGTGGCCGGTATACGCACCGCTCAATGCGCTGACGGCGTTCTGCCTGACGCTGGTGGTGTTTGCCCTGTGCGGCAGCTGGGGCATTGCAACCGGCGTTTCCGGCCTGATTTTTACCGTGCTGGCGCTGGTCAACTATTACACGCGGGACCTGCATGGTTCCGCCCTGATGCCGCAGGACATCCTGAACCTGGGCACCGCGGCAGAGGTGATGGGCAGTTATACCCTGCACATTACCCAGACAGTTATTACCATTGCACTGCTGTACATCCCGGTGCTGGTGGCTGCCGTTGTGCAGGTCAAACTGGCCGGCAAGCATAAGCGCAGCTGGAAACAGCGCGGCGCCCATGTGCTGGCCTGCGCCTGCGGCATTTTTGCGGTGCTGTATCTGGGGTATTTCAGCCCCAACCCCATCAAGCCCGCCACCACTTACGGCTGGGCCTGGCAGGAAACCTATTATAAGTACGGCTACCTGGCCGGTACCATCGAGGCCGCCAGCCTGATGG
>ENA-OPAO01001197-OPAO01001197.1-human-gut-metagenome-genome-assembly--contig:-NODE-1197-length-18700-cov-3.237597_pt1 | contig 18700 bp, 16 predicted proteins | sample MGYA00241054_ERZ501424 | MGnify/ENA primary metagenome ERZ501424 (study PRJEB25962, sample SAMEA2042623) | human gut metagenome | biome: human gut; feature: human-associated habitat; material: faeces...
ATGCCCACACATGCTGCCTCTAACCAGGCAATACAACAGATGTACATTAATGGACATTTCTGTTATGCCTATAAATTCGGCATCATTACGAATGGACTTGGCATTGTCCGTGACATTACCTTTTATAACAAAGACTTCCTTCAGGCTCATCCGGATATCGTTGTTGAAAAGAAATCTGATTCTCCAGATGAATACAAATCTTGGAGATGCCGCCTTTGATGCCATTAAAATCTACAAGACCCTCTTTGAAGAAATTGGATTTCAGAAGGCTTTTATCCCCCTGAAGACAAAGCTCACCATAGAAGGGATTGACTATACTGTAAATGAAAACGGCATTCCCTGCTGTCCTCACGATCCATCTAAAGTAAAAAAACTTTCCTACAGTATCTGAATATCATTATATCAGACATTGCAGGAAAGTCTTATAAGCTTTCACTTATGATTTTCACTTACCGGCTGCTAACGAAACAGCGGCATATCCTGTGGATATTTTCCCATAAAGCCAGGGCGGGCAACCAAATCTTTCGTCCTTTCGGAAACATCCATTAATTCCGGTAAATTATTTTCAGGCTTATCTAAGTAGAAATAAGTACAGCATGACCAGTCATCTTCCCTTTCAAATAAAAGAGGGATACCATTCAGCATTGGAATATCAGCAAAATCTATAGGATCTCCATCAACAGAAATCACCTGATTATTGGCTATCTTATTCTTATACAGCAACTGAGCATGATGGAAATAATCATCTCTGTCAACTCCACCTATCTGCTGTATCGTTGCTTTAAAATTACTGTTGAAATAAATAGGATCCGGAATGTGGAAACGGTAACAGCACAATTCCATATTCTCCTTATCATATACCGGGCAGCCACAGTACAGATCATAATAATAATCCTGTCCCCATGCTGTTCCAATATAATCCTCTACACCTGTACCACATATGGTCGGATAATCAGTATCGCCATCAATATACGCTTTGAATTCACCCTCGCCCCACCATGTATCTGAATACAGTTTTTTATTACACCGAACACCCATATTAGTGCCTAAAAATCTTCCTTTTCCTTCAATGTATGGAAGCAATTCAAAATCTTTTTTCATGTGTGTAGGATTTTCTCTGTTAAAGAAAGCATGGAAATACAAAGTATCCTCTGTGAACTTATCACCCAGTGTATAATCAATATCATAGTAAAAATGCTTAATCGTAACACTGGATTCATTTGTAACTAAAATTTTCATACCTGTTTTGAATGGCATTGGAATATAGGTGCTGAAATTACGTCCTTCCGGATTTGAGAATAATGCATTTTTAAATGTTGCAACTTTTCCCAATCCCACACAGAAAAAGTCACCAAATGGAACACTTACTGCAGGCTTCTCGCTATTATCCCAGAACATCTCCAATTTTATTCCTCTCAAAGTTTCTGGGGTCTGATCACTAATTGTAATCCACATGCGTCGGATAATACCACTTGTATTTTCAGCATGAGCTAAAACCCGGCTCTCTCCTGGATTCAGTGTAAACCAAGGAGCTCCTTTTCTGCCATTTCTCACTGTTCCACCAGCACCTTTTGCACCATCTGGATTTTCATAGCTTGCCCATCTTGATACAACACCCTCTTCAAATTTAAACAATTTATTTTCTAACATAAAATACCTCTCTTTTGTCTGAAAGGTGATATAATGTCAACTTTCATTACAGCATACTCTTTGTCTGTGTGGTATCTGTGTTTCCTGTTACTTTGTATTTCGCTACCTGATTTCTGTAAAAGTTATTAGAGTCATATTCACATAGCAGCGCTTTTACAGAAAATTTTTCGTTTTTATCTTCTATTTTTTCTACGATCATCTCTCCTGCAAGTTTTCCCATTTCTTTCATCGGCTCATAAACTACCGGAATCTTATGCATAAAGCGATTTGCAAAATCAGAATCTACAAAACCACCTATAACTATCTCTTCTCCAAGCTTTAACCCTCTGTCTTCCACACAATTCATCACACTGCAAGTCATTGCTGTGTTTGTCGCTATAAGCGCTGTACATCCTTTTTCAATCAGCTCACTGGCTACATCATACGTATTATTCTTACGATCGATGTACCGGATGTATTGTTCTTCTTCCGGTATGCCATGCTTATTTAAAATCTCCTGATAGATACTTACCCTTTCATGTGTTGGGCTGATCTGTGGCAAACCAACCAGAAAACCAATCTTTCTAAATCCATTTCCAATCATTTCTTCCAGCATTTTGGTAGTTGCCTCCCGACAATCATAAATAACACTGTCATAATTTCGATCTGGCAACACTCGGTCCATAAATACCAGTGGAAACTTATCTGGCATTTGGCTCTTTATTGTTTGAAAATCTTCTGCCGTAGAAGCAATCACAATTCCGTCTACAACACCTGATGCCAGGCTTCTTAACGCCTGTTTTTCCATTCTAAGATTATCTCTTGTATTGGAAATAACCAGATTATATCCCTGTTTTGATATCACATCATCTACATCTTCAATAAGTGCAGCAAAAACGGAGTTTGTAATATCAGGTACAACAAGTCCTATCATCATTTTTTTGCCGGTGCGAAAAGTTCTGCCAGATGCATCCGGTGAATATCCCAATTCTTCTACTGCATCCATGACTTTTTTTCTGGTCTCTTCGGATACAAAACGTGTGTGATTCAACACATGCGATACTGTAGATATGGAAACGTTGGCTTTTTGAGCCACATCTGTAATCTTTGCTTTCATACGCTTTCACTCTCTGTTCATGTTAATTTTTCAACTTAATATGGACTATATGATTTCCAGTCAGACCATATGGTATAAAATCAACTTTTTCACCATCAAATATAACATATTCCACAGTTCCAACGCCACTTGTTTTGACAGTTAGTTTTGCTGACTGGTAATTCAGATTTTCTATTTCAAGTCCTTTAAAGGCCTCTGGAACACATGGCTGAAATCTCAGGCCCTGTTCATCATAGCTGATTCCCAAAATACCATATAAAACCTGTGCGGCAAATCCGCAGGCATGCCAGAGCTGTCCCGGCCATCTCCAGGATTTCCCTGTATCAGTTTCAAGAACTTCATAAAAGTTTTTATGGAGAACTGCCGTTCTCATCTGTTGCGCAAGCATTGTAAGCAAAAGTTCTCTGTTCTGTGTTTCAGCTGCCGCAGAAGCGAAGCCAGATTCCCATACCGGCCATACCGGTCCCACATAATGGTTACGCTCTTTCCTGTGAGGGAACAAGCGGATTCCATATGGTGTCATTGCAGTATGTATTCCTCTGTTCAGGATTTCTTTTCGCTGTTTTGGTGTTGCAATTTGGAACTTCTCCCACAGAGCAGCTTCCTCACCGGAGCTCTCCCAGATCTGCTTTTCATATGCTTCACTGCCTTTGGGTCCGCTGGTAAAGTATCCAGCCTCATCATTCCAGTATTCCTCGCGAATTTTCTCACGCAATTGCTCGGAAACCTTACTCCATTTTTCAGAATATTCATTCTCTCCATGCAAAAGCTTTTCTATTTTTGCCATGGAATCATATGCCTTCATGTAATAGCATTCACTGCCCAGGGAATAACCGGCATTTTCCGGTTCTGGAAACGCATCATTAGAAGTAGACTGTTCTGCACGTACAAGACCTTTTTCCTCATTATATCTGTTTTCAATCTCTGTCATTGTTTCTCTTAGTACGTCATATCCATCTTCAAGTAAGCTTCTGTCACCAGTAGCCAGATAATAATCCCACAATCCGACAGCCCCCATTGCCGGTCCGTCGCTTCCATTGTCAAATCCTTTTTTTATAGCATACAAAAGGGAACGTCCCGCTGTTTCCGGATCGATCAGACTGCCGCCACGCATCGCTATATGCACAGAATCCCTCAGCCAGACTCCAAAACCCTCCCCTTTGCACTGAAAGAGTCCTGCCTGCCACATATGTTCCTGTCCGGGAAGTGCATATCCGCCATCGGTACAACGGTCAAAGACTGTCATCGCCAGATTCCATGTTGCGCAAAGAATATCAGAACTGGATTTCAGTATAGGATATTTTTTCAGATTCCTATCTGCTGTCCACTTGTCTGTTCTCCATGACTTTCTTGTCATGTCGCCCCATTCTGTTTTTCTCCATTGAAATTCTTCAAGGACCCTGTCTGCTGACACAATTTCTTCTGAGTTTATGACATACGCATCTGGTTTCCCATAACAGATATCTTCAACATGATTATCATAAACTTTAAACTTGTCATTTGCAAAGATAAGTCTGTCTTCGCTCTTTTTTCTTCTCAATGCTTCTGTTGCTTCTTTACTGTATGCCAGACCTCTCAGTCCGTATACAGTAATCTCAGTCTCTGTTTCTTTCTCTGTCACCACATGAATATGTGGAACATTATTTTCTCCAACTCGGATTTTTCCAAGATTTCCACTGATATCAATAACACTGATTTCTTTTGCTTCATTGGTCAGATTATTCAGCAGTACCAGCACCTTATCACCTGCGATAATTTCTGTTACATACTGGTCAAATACTGCTACAAAGGACAGCTTTTCATCGCATTTTATTTCAATCTGGTACTTTCCGCATATAAGCATTTTGGTATCAGAATTCCAGTAAAATGTCTGATAAGGAAGCTGAATTTTTACTTGTTTTTTACCTTTTGTTTCTATGTCAAAAACAGCCTCATAAGCATGTGCAAAAATATCCTCAGGTGACAGATCTGCTTCTTTAATTTTTATATTCGGCCAGGTATCCGGTGCGATACGAAATCTCAGCGCACAGTCCAGATCTGATGTTTTTTCGCTAAATTCACGCTTCCAGATTCTGTGGGAGGAAATGTCTTCATACACTTTCCCGTCTTCTCCCAAAACATAGGGAATGGTGATATAGTTCCGTATCCCATCTGATTCTGTCAATCCGTAGATGGTCTTTTTACTATCATTTTCAAGGCTGTATATTTGCCTGACATCGCCATAAAAATTTACATTTTCGCATTTTAAAAGACTATTTTTTGCACTGAATTTTTCTGTAGCCTTTGTGTCAAAAAATACTTTTGTTTCTGCTGCCGCACTGCAGATTATCTGTTTTCCAGATTCTTCTGTTTCATATTCTATCTGCAGTTTTGCCTGATCAAAACCCATTTTTCTGAGTTCTGTAATATAGCTTTTTCCACTGAAATAATGTACTGATTTTTCCAGAGCTGCCCTGTATTCTTCTTCGCGTCTTCTGGTTTCATAACTTTCTCTGATTTCCACAAGCTTTCCCTCCTATTTGATACCTGACATTTTTATGCTGTTCTGCAGATGGCTTTGCAGGAAAAGCGATATCAGAAATACCGGCAGGCAGGCCAGCATTGCACTTGCAATAACCACATTCCACTTTGTGTTATAGCCTCCAACCATATTTGCGAGATACACCATAACCGTTCGGTATTCCGGTTTCTTATTTACGATCAACGGCCAGAGATAATTGTTCCAATTGCCCAGGAAAAAGGCAATACAAAGTGGAATAATGATTGGTCGTGAAAGTGGAAAAATAATTGTAAAAAACATTCTGTAGGTAGAACAGCCATCCAGTTTTGCAGCCTCTTCTAGATCTACAGGAAAACTCATATAAAACTGTCTGAACAAAAAGATTCCATATGCATTAAATAGTGCCGGTAACAAAATTCCCGCATAACTGTTTGTAATTCCCAACTGCTTACATATCATAAACAAAGGTACAAGAATTGACGATACAGGAATCATCAGAGTACTGATGACAACTGTAAACATTGGCTTTTTCCCTGGAAAATTCATTCTTGCAAATGCGTATCCACACATAGAATGAAGTATCAAAGCAATAAGGGTGACAGCTACTGCAATAAAAAATGAATTACCGATTGCAACAAGAAAATCCGGTGTTATCGCTGATTTTATACTGTCAAAAGAAGGAGATGATGTAATCAGTGATCCTACAAAAACAGTTTTTTCATTTCTAAAGCTGACCATAAATAAAATATAAATAGGAAACAGCATTATAATTCCCAACACGATAAGAATCGCTGCCAGTATTTTATTCGTTTTTTTGACCATATCATCAGTCCTCCTTTCCATTTATTTTTAACATAATCACTGCCAATACTGTCAAAATCAAAAACATTACAACTGACAATCCTGCACCATATCCTGCCTTCATCATGTCAAATGACTGTTTGTAGATATACAGACTGGCAACTTCTGTAGATTTTGACGGCCCGCCTCCAGTCATTACCATGATAAGATCCAGACACTGGAAGGATGCGATCACCGATGTGATCAGTACAAAAACACTTGTAGGTTTCAATAATGGAAATGTTATCTTCCAGAAAACCTGCCAGGAATTGGCTCCATCCAGTTTTGCCGCTTCATAATAACTATAAGGTATGTCTTTTATTGCTGAGAGAAAAAGAATAATATTGTACCCCAGATTGATCCATATCAAAACAACCGCAATACAAACCATTGCCTGAGAGGTGGACCCCAGAAACTTTTCTCCCTTCAGTCCAACTGCCTTCAAAAATACATTGATAAATCCGCTTCTTTCCATATACAGGAACATCCACAGACAGCTTGCAATTACAGATGTGATAGAATATGGAAGCAGAAAAGCTGTTTTTACAAATCCAGCCGCTTTTTCGTTCTTGACATAGTTGATCAGAACCGCAAACAGAATGGACAAGATAAACAATGCCGGAACATACATTAAAGTCAACTTGAAGGTTCTTCCCAGAGACTGCCACCATTCAGAATCACTAAACATTGTTACATAATTCTGTAATCCAATAAATTCCTTTATATTCGCAAAATTCCAGTTATATAAACTCATATAAAACGAATATATGATTGGTATGATAATAAAAACCAGAAGACCAATAAAATCAGGAAGAACAAATGTATATGTTACAAGCATCTGCTTCATTTTTTTACCGGACATTTTTCCTTTCTGCTTCATAATTCTACCTCTTTTGTGTTTTATTTTAATGCTTCAATCTTTTCCTGTGCATCCTGTGCTGCTTCTGCACCTGAGCTTCCTCCAAACATTACAGCCTGCAGTGTATCTCCCATAATGTCTGATACTTCAGCTGAACACTGTGGTTCAGGTCTTGCTGTATCATTAAATTCTGTAAAGGTTGCCCTTATTCCTTCCTGGAAAAGGTCTTTATTTTCATCGATTACGGACTGACGTACCGGATATGCAAATTTGGCTTCTGTACACCATTTTACGACATTAGTTGTATCATCGCTTCCGAAACACCAGAAAATAAAATCAGCTGCTGCATCAACATCTTTGCACTGACTGGAAACTCCCAGCATCTGTCCTCCTGCGACAGTTACAGAATCTTTTCCATCTGGTGACGGAAGCGGTACAGCTCCAATATTATGTCCATCTTTGTTGTATTCTTCTGCTGCATTTATCATATAGGTTCCGCCAATCTGCATAGCAGCTACGCCATTTGCAATATTATCAATACTCCATGGGCCGCTCTGTAATGATGATGGGCAGTATCCATTCTGATAAAATGATCCCCAAAAATCAAGGGCATCTGCCGTATTGTCGCTGCCAATTATTACATTACCATCAGCATCATAAATATCTGCATCATCCATCCACATAAATGGCCACCAGTTATACAGTGTATATGCTGTTTTTTCTACAGGAAGAACGATTCCATATCTGTCATCTGTTGTGAGTTTTTCAGCTGCACTCTTCAGCTCCTCCCACGTTGTCGGTGGTTCAATGCCTTCTTCTTTAAGTACATCCGCATCATAAAACAGTCCAAGAGTCTCACTCTCAAATGGCAATGTATAGATTTTTCCATCGTCTCCGGTTGCCGCTTCAAGGTATGATGGAAGAATATCTTTTTTCAGATCATCCGTATAGTAGGAAGAAAGGTCTGCCAACATTCCTGCTTCTGTGAATTTTTTGTAAGTTGCCGATTCTACCCAGAGAATATCAGGGCATTCACCATTTGCATATGCGGTTGTCACAAGTGTTGTGGTATAATCTGTCTGATTAACACTTGAATATTCAATTTCCACTTTATCCTGTGACTGATTATATTCATCAACCATTTCCTGGACAACTTCTGCCTCAGGTCCTGTATGGAAATCCCAGAGAGTAAGCTTTTCTTTTTCTTCACTTGCATATACAGGGGTAAATACCGCTGTAGTCATACTCAAAGCCATAATGATTGATAAAAATCTTTTTAACTTCATAAAAAACCCTCCATTTTTTTAATGCACTATGTGCTTATTTATTTTTCTTTGTCAAATTCTTCTTTTACTTTATGCGCCAGTTCTTTGTTTCCTGCTTCTGACGGTGCTGTTCTTGCTGCATTAAGTCTGATCTGTTCTGCCTTTTCAACTTTAAATTTTTCCATTCTTTCATTTCGGCTTCTGTAAGCTTCCTGCATCTCCGGTGTAAGTTCCACCTGATGAGCCGGTTTTGGAATATCAAAAGTTCTCTTAAGCGGAATTCTCTCTTCTACCGGCTGAATGGTTACCGCAGTAACAGGAGCTGCCTGGTACCAGTACGCTGTGCATGCCCAGTCATCTGACAGATGATTTGCATGGCCATGTTCCATACTGATCTGAATATGCTTCTTGAAATGAATTGGATCTGTAAGATGGAATCTGTAGGATACCTGATATCCTTTTGTATCTCCGTCATGCATAATCGTACCATTATAAGGTGACTGATTTCTCTGCATTCCCCATGCATGGTTAAAATAATCCTCAGCACCTGTTCCATTAATGCTTGGTTCTTCTTCATCATCGATCAAAATCATGTCGTCGCCTTCTCCCCACCAGCTTCCCTGGAAATGAAGTACAGAAAGATTACAACCGACATAATGACCACGTCCTTTTGTGTCCAGCATCAGGAAATTCTCTTTTCCATCAAGATTAGGAACACTGTTTACTTCCGGAGAGTTTACGCAAAGATCATTCCCCCATCCGCTGCATGGCAGATCACGTCTCCAAGCGGCCTGAAAATAAGCAATATCCGGAGTCTCTTCATGATAAAGCTCATAATCAATATGGAAAAACAGGCCAAGTGGTCTTTCATTTTCATTGATCACTTCTATTTTTGCCCGTTTGTTAAAAGGCATCGGAAAATAGCAGTTCATAGAAGCAGTCCCACCAAAAGTCAGTTCTTCACAAGGTCTTGAAGATACATTAAAAGGAATAGACGAAAAACTTGACGGCATGGAATGACCAATACAGAAGAAATCTCCCAACGGTGCCAGCACACTTGGACCATCAAAATCATCCCAGGTCATACGGATCAGAACCTTGCGATAGTAATCCGGATCATTAAGCTCCCAGTTAACACCTTCTGCATTTTCCATCTCAGTTACCGGTGCAACAGAACCGCTCAGAACCGGATGCTGGATAGACGGACCAAGAATTTCTCTGCAAAAAGTTGTTACCCAGATATGATTGATACAGCCAGGTCCCTCAATATCTGCCATAACTGCTGTGTCTCCTGCATTTACCAGCCAGTAATCTTTGTTTCTACCACTCTGATCCCAGCTGGAAGCTCTGGCTGTTCTCGCATCTGCAATTGTTGTAAGATTTTTCAAAAAAGACATGCTATTTTTCTGCATCTTTTTTCCTCCTAATTGTATTTTTCTGTTAGCAATCGTTTGCGCAAACGTTTTTATGAGTTTAGTATACCATCTACTTAAAATTTGTCAATTAGCATTTTTCGCCAATATTGTTTCTCAAATTTTGTTAATGTTTTTTTATGATATCAGAGGAAAAAGATCAAAAATCTGTTCATGCTTGCATGATTGTATGATATACATATATCCTGAAAAGAACCTTCGTGCTTATCCCGGGACAATCCGTGGAACCGAAGAATGGGATGATACCTATAAAATCAGGACTGTAGTGGAAAGAGATATCAATCACATCAAGGATAATCTGTGTCTTGCAGGGCGCCGGACTCAAAATAAAAAGACTCTGCATGCAGATCTGATTCTTGCCGGCATCACACAACTCATTACTGTTGTTCTTGCAGACAAAATCAACCATCATGAATACATTCGAAGCGTAAAGCCTCTCATAGCATAGGACTTACCAACTCCATAAAGCCATGGGCTTATTAGAGTGCGCCTAAAACTGGCAGATATCCACTTTTTTATCATATAGTTCTCCTTTCATGGTTGTCGTCACGGTTGATGTTGGGGACAATTTACGAACATGAATTGTATGTACCGGTATCTGAAAAAGGCTTCAGAGTTTGGAAGTACTAAGATATAACCTGACTGTTAAAAACATTCATAAAAGCAGGCAACCTCGCTATCGCTCAAACAGAGCCGGCTTTTATGAATAACACAGTCAGAACATATCTAAGAACTTCTAAAAACTCTTGCAGAAAATTTCAGATACCGGTACATACATCCATGTTCTGTTCTTGTTCCCCAGTCCTCAATGGTTCCTCCCTGTCTGTGGCTCGCTCCGCGAGGTCGGAGGTGGTGGGTCGTTTTGCTTTCGGGTGCGGGAATTTTTCTTCATTGGCTGGATATTCAAATGGGACGGCTAAAAGAAATGGAATGGAATTTCTACAATGTATATTGTGTCCGGAACGGCAGTAATGGGGTCGGAAACCTCTGGAAGAGCCCTTGTTTTCTCTTTACAATTTGTTTTCTGTGTTATGAACAAAAACTGCACTGTCTGAGCGGTACGCGAGTTTGCAGTTTTTGTAAATGCTTTTAGCAGAAAATCAATTGTTTAGAGAAACTGGGCGATGAAGCTGTTTCTGAAACCGTTCCTGTCGATTCCGGCGTAAATTCATTTTCTCAAATTAACATTTTTTTACAGCCGCCCCATTTCTATCCACCGATGTATACCGGATAATTTATATAATTTTGGAGTGTTTTCTGCAATAATTTCATCTCCGCCTCATCCGGTGTATAAAAATCTTTTCCCTCATACTCCATCCCGACTCTTCCATACTTCCCGCTCCCTGTATTATGATACGGCAGCAGATTCACCTGCTCCGCCCGAATCCTCTTATCTCTCAAAAATTCACCAATTAACTTTATCTCCTCTTCGCTGTCATTCACACCTCCAACCACCGGAATCCTGATCCAGATTTCGACTCCGGCAGCTGACAGTTTTTCTAGATTTTCCAGAATTTCCTTATTATCTCTTCCCGTATAAAACCGGTGTTTTTCACTTTCCATAACTTTAATATCAAACAAAAATACATCTGTATAAGGAAGTACCCTTTCAATCGCCTGCCACGGCACGGCTCCACAGGTGTCCACATTGATCCGGATTCCCCTTCGCTTCAGACATTTCATCAGGTTCTCCACATAATCCAAATCCCTGGCCAGAACTTCTCCACCGGATAATGTCACGCCCCCGTGGGAAGTTTCATAAAATATCTGATCCTTTTGAAGTTCTGCTGTCAGTTCCTGTATTCCATATGTTTTTCCGCAGATTTCCCTCGCATTATTTACACAAATATCAATACATGTTTCACATCCGGTGCATCTGCCTGCCTCCGTAAACACTTTTCCATCCTTAACAGAAACCGCATCCTGTGGGCATTCTTCCATACATGCTCTACATCCTGTACATCGTTCCGCATAAAACAGTAATCCTTTTTTATACGACTGCGTTTCCGGATTGTGACACCACTTACAGGAAAGCGGACATCCCTTAAAAAATACTGTTGTCCTTGTACCTTCCCCGTCATGAATCGAATATTTCTGTATATTTGTGATCAAAGAATTTTCCATTATATCTCACCCTGCTTTTCGCAGCGACTGCAGGTAAATTGGAAGCAGCTGCTTACCTTTTTCCCTCAGGCTATAACTGCCGCCTTTCAGACACCAGTCATAGATCATTCCCCGTTCCAGAGAAGCATAATTATCCGCCAAATTTTCCGCGCTGTCTTCCTTACTGAATTCGCCGGTTTTCTGCCCTTCCTCAATCAGCTGCGGAATCAGATGATAATAAAAACGACTGTTGTCCAGCATATTCTGCCCCTCCTGATCTCTGCTCATATAAACATGACTTACCAGATCAAAAGGAACCTGTTCCTCAATCAGCCCAAACAACGCCTGATTCAGATAAACCAGTTTTTCATACTGACTGAATCTCGGATTCATGGAAACCATCAAATCCGCATATTTCTGGTCAAACAAATCACCCATTGTATCCTGAAGTTCATCTTTTTCAGTAAAGCATTCGTAGAACTCCGATTCTTTTATTTTTGCTCTTTCTATAATATCTGCTACTGAGGTGTCTTTGTATCCTTTTTCTCCAAAAAGGCTCCACGCCGCACGCACGATCCTGGAGCGCACACTTTCCTCCTGTTCTTCCATTGTTCCCAGAAGGAATCCACATTCCAGCGGATCATCGTCATCCAGAATCCAGTTGTTAATTCCGGTAATATAGGCACTTCCGGTAATTTTAGGAATGATACCATTCTTTCCATCGATCTCCACCTCCTGCGCGATCTCTCCTTTAAACAGAGAACCGGTAATACTTTCATAAATAAACGTATCTCCGGGTTTCATCTTTCCTTTTGCATACAATGCAGCCATTTTGGCACTCGTTCCTGTACCACATGGGCTTCTGTCTACCTGTGCATCGCCAAAAACCACACAGTTTTTCAGATCAGCTTGTTCATTTTCTGTCGTATCATAAAACTCAACCAGGTCAACGGTTGTGATATCCAGATACGGATGTCTGATTTCCACTGTACGGTTGATTTTTTCTCTCAATTCTATTCCGATCTGTGTCAATTTTTCTACATTCTGAAGTTCCAGAGAAATCCCGATCTCTCTGGCATTTACAAGTGCAAAAAAAGAGCCTCCAAAAGATATGTCGAAATGAATTTCTCCCACCCCCGCCAGTTCTGTACACAGATCTTCTTTATATAAAAATGCCGGAACATTCAGGATGCTGACTTCTTTCGCCTTGCCATCTACTACATGGACATTGGTACGGATCAGACCTGACGGAGCATCCAGAACTACTTCTGTGTACGGCTCCTCTGCCGGAACCATTCCCGTTTCCACCACCATGGATGCAGTTCCGATACTTCCATGACCGCACATATTCAGACAACCTCCACTGTCCATAAAGATCACACCGAAATCCGCCTCCTCATGAACCGGCTGTGTCAGAAGAGCCCCGAACATATCTCTGTGTCCGCGTGGTTCCAGCATCAATGCAGAACGGAGAAAATCATAATTTTCCATAAGATATTTCTTTTTTTCCATCATGGTATCTCCCGGAAGATACGGAAATCCATCATAAACGATTCTGGTTGATTCTCCCATCGTATGCGAATCAATTGTTTTGATCTCATAGGCATATGGCAGAACTTTTGGCTGAAATCCCATTGCACATCCTTCCTTTCCTATAACGTAAAAAAGCAAAGACATCTTTTACAGACATCTTTGCCGGACATAAACTTTATATAATTTTATCTTATTATATAAAACCGCTTTTCATTAGTAAAGAAACACTTTCTTATCCCTGCCATTCCAAATTTTAATGACGCCAAAAGCTTTTACAGATATTGCAAATGCTTCCTTTATCCGCTATAATGTCAATAACCGATGGAGGACCACAGACAATGTGTGTCCTCTTTTTATTTTGGGAGGGAGTGATTTTATGGACATCAGTAAATATGCACTTTTCGCAGATGTTGCCGACACAGGAAATTTTACAAAAAGCGGAGAACGTATGGGGTACACCCAGCCCGGTGTCAGTCATATCCTGAAGGCCATGGAATCTGAATTCGGTTTTCCACTGTTTGTCAGAACAAAACAGGGCGTCGTCCCTACCCATAATGCCGAGGCGATCCTTCCTCTGGTACGTCAGCTTCTTGCCGTCAACGAACAGCTGGAGCAGACCGTCAGTTCTCTGAACGGACTTACCAAAGGTCATCTTACGATTGCTTCTTTTGCAAGCATCGGACGCAGCTGGCTTCCCACTGTGATCCATACATATCAGCAGAAATTCCCCGGAATCGAAATCGAACTTCTCGAAGGCGGAACTGATGACATCGTTCACTGGGTTGAAAACAGCCGCGCAGACTTCGGACTTTTAAGCAAATGGAATGTAGATTCTCTGGAACCCAATTTTTCCAGAGAACTTGGTATCGGTATCCGTTCCTATGCCGGTCTCTCTCCTGCTGCACAGCAGTTCATCGCTGCTATTCAGGAACATATAAATACTTTTTAAATTCTAGTATCATTCAACGTGTGACTCACTCGGGATATTTCTATTCCGTATAGGTATTTCCATTCTCATCAGTCCATGTACCATCACCATTGTCGGTATAGCCTACACCGTTTGAATCACGATAATAATAATCACCGTTTGTAGTCTCTTTTATATCCACCGTTCCATTGACGCCCTGAAGCTCACGCTGCTCCAGTTCGATTCCGAAATTATAATCCTCATCATTCCATGTACTATAGGAATTTCCATTGGCATCTGCCCAGGTACCATTTCCCTGATAACTGTAACGGAAGCCATTATCATCAGAATAAGTTCCGTTTCCGTTATCGTAAAGAACTCTGGATTCGGTATCACCTTCGCCAGCCGCCACGATTGATGCAACTCCGGAAGAACCACTGAATCCACTGGTGTATGGCACTCCGTCCGGCAGCTGCTCATAATAATAGCCATCACCATCGGTAGGATAATCATTTTCAAAGGTTGTATTTTCCGTTGCCTGCGCATTGTTTTCCCCGTCAGATACAGATGACATTTCCGTAGCATTTTTTTCTGTGGGTTTTTCCACATTTTGTGACATATTCTCTGTAGCCGTTACTTCTGTATCATCCTGCCCGCTCTGTGTTTCCGTGATTTCCTGCATATCTACCAGTTCAGAAGTCTTCTCTGGCTGCTGCATCGGATTCTCATTACGAATCTCATTCCCCTCTGCCTGACCGGTTCTTTCCGTACCGGCAGACACTGCAGCTTCCGTTAGTTCTGACGAAATATTAAACGCCAGATTACCACCTGCTAAAAGCGCCGCCATCAGAATTCCCGGAAGGATTCCTCTTCGAAGCTTTCGTATATTTATCATATACATAATTCTGTCCCTGAATACCATTCCGCTGTCATTCAGGCTCGCTGTTACATACGGAACCTGATTATCCATCGCAACAGTTCTAAGAAGCAACTGTCTGTACATACTGCATTCCTTCCTGTTCACGCTGTTTATGACTGCCGTATCACACAGATTCTCAATATCTTCATCTGCCTCCTTCAACATCAGAAGAAGAAATGGATTAAACCAGTACACAGAAGCACCGATTCGAAGAAGCATCTTATACCAGAGGTCTTTGTGGTAATAATGTGTCAGTTCATGATAGAATACAAGTTTTCGTTCTTCTGCCGAATAACCGGTTGCCGGAAGATACAGTTTTGTACGAAAAAGCCCGGCCAGAAGCGGTGTTGTAAGTCCTGCATTCTGCCTCAGCTCCGGAGCTTTTCGAATATGTCTGTTTCTGCATGCCTTTCTGTATATCTGAATGCTTACCGGATCACTGACCGGAAGACTCATTCTCTCCAGATTTTTCACTGACAGATAATACGCCACAAATTCTCCCGCCATTTTCAGAATTGCCACGATCAGCCAGACTGTAAGAAAAATACCTGTTGCAATTCCCGTCCATTTACCATTCTCATGAATAGCCGGTGGCTTGTGCATGGAAACTCCTGCGAAATTCTGTGTATTTTCACTCACAGGCTGTGCAGTATCAGAGACCTTTGTAGTCTGCACCTTCCTCTGACCACCGCTTTCCGTGACAGATTGCTGCACTTTAAAATTCACAATTGAAACTGCAGCCGGCAAACGTATCGGAATCAGAAGGCTGAGCACGACAAACATCCATATGAAATATTTCCACCTGGCTGATACTTTATTTTTAAGTGGACGCGCAAGCAATTTTACAAGTAAAATCACAATTGCCGCAATAATATTTAATTTCAGAATATGCAAAACAAATACTTCCACAATCCACTATTCCTCCCTGTCTTCGATCTCCTTAAGAAAATCGCTGAGCTCATGAATTTCTTCCGAACTAATTTTTTTCCCCTGATAAAGGGATGTTACAAATTTTTTCAGTGAATTTCCATAAAGTTTCTCAAGAACACTCTGGCTCTCATGTGCCTGATAATCTGTCTGTGAAATCAACGGCGTATATAGATTCATTTTTCCCTGCTTGGTCACTTCTACAAAATTTTTGGATTCCAGTCTGGTCAACAATGACAGGATTGTTGTCGGTGCAAGATTTTTCCTGGTATTGATTACTCTTTCGATCTCCGGTCGCGTCATCGGCGGAGTACCATTCCACAGAACAAGCATAATATCCAGTTCTGATTCCGGAAGCCTCTGATATGTTTTTTTCACTTTTTTGCCTCCCTCTGTTACTAATTTCTACAAATGTAGGATCAATTTAATTGTATCATATCCGCAACCAATTACAACTGTTTCCTTTCCACAACGAAACAACTCACTTATCAGTTTTCTGTATAATTGTTTCCATTCTCATCACTCCATGTTCCGTCACCGTTATCAGTAAATCCTGTCCCATTATCATCACGGAAATAGTAATCTCCATTTGTAGTCTGTGTAACTGTCACGCTGTTTCCATCTGCATCTGTAAGAGTGTGCTGTTCAAGCTCTGCTCCCATATAATGTGTATCATCATTCAATGCCTGCCAGGTCTTACCGTTTTGGTCTGTAAAATAAATCTCATCGTCAGTCGTGTAGACTGTTCCATCATCACCGACATATTCACTGTCATAATTTGTATAAATGATTCTGTCTACAGAAACACTGTTTCCATCGCTGTCAAATAACGTCAAAGTAGCTGTAGAAAGAACATCTGCATTTTCTTCTGAAGAACTTGCCCCATCCGAGTCACTTCCGTCTGCATCTGAAGAAGAGGATGTCGCTCCCACACTCTGGCTGTCAGATGCATTCTTCGATGTAGAACCATCAGTAACTGCATCACTTTCCTGCCTTGCAGACGACGGATTTCCCGGATAGGAAATGTCCTCTATCAGTTTCCTTACTTCACTGATATCATCTGCATCTTTTGCATATCCAACCGCCATATACAAGCTGTTTCCCTCAGAATAAATCGTCTGATAACATGCCTCATATTTATCATCACATCTGGCAATTTCTGCCTTAACATCATCCACCGAATATTTATAGACATTTATATAGTCACTGCCATTTGTGTAACTTGCATAAGCCCCTTCCGTATTTGCCTTCTGCCATCCGGAATCTGCCGGTGGCTGCATATAAAAATCACCATTCCCGGCGGCCATAACATTTCCACCGGAAAAAACGCCCAGCGCCACAGCTGTCATCAGTGTCATTAATTTTGCAGATTTCATCTTCATAATAGATTCTCCCTTTGACTTTTATTTTCTACTTTTGTAGAAGTTATTTTCATTCTACATCTGTAGAATATTCCTGTCAATTCTTTTTTTCTACAATTGTAGAATTTTAGGGTGCTAGCTGTACCACTGCCACCTCCTCGACTTTATTGGAACATTACGGAGTAATTTACTATAAAAAAAATCCACTGTAATATTCCCCGTTCACAGTAAGTAACTGTCGGCTTTCTATTACAGTGGAAAAATCTCGTACCTGCTATTTTTGTTTTCTCAGAAAAATTACATTCCTTTTGCTTTCTTCACGCACTCCATCTGTGCCTCGATCACTGCACTGCGCAGTCCCTTTTCTTCCAGAACACGTACTGCCTGAATCGTTGTTCCTGCCGGAGAGCACACCATATCTTTCAGTTCGCCCGGATGTTTGCCGGTTTCCAGCATCAGTTTCGCACTTCCAAGTACAGCTTGTGCCGCAAATTTGTATGCCTGCGCACGCGGCATTCCATCTGCCACGGCTGCATCTGCCATCGCCTCAAGAAACATAAATACATACGCCGGAGAACTTCCGGAAACACCAACTACGACATCCATCAGACGTTCCGGGATCACTTCTGTCTTACCAAAGGTATTGCAGAGAGTCACTGCAAGAAGTGTTTCCTGTTCCGTCACCTGTTCATTGACGCAGAGTGCCGTCATGCCCTCGCCGACCATCGCCGGAGTGTTCGGCATCGTACGGATGATTTTTGTTTCTTCTCCCAGGTGTTCCCCGAGCCACTGCAAAGTTTTACCCGGTGCAATGGAAATAAAAATCTGTCCTTCTTTTACATTATCTTTGATTTCATCCAGCACTTCTTCCAGAAACTGCGGTTTCACTGCCAGAAAAACAACGTCTGCAAAATCCACAACCTGTGCATTTGTGTCTGCCTTCTGAATGCCCAGTTCTTTCTCAATCTTTTCACGGGTTTTATCTGATTTTGCAGATGCGATCATATCTGCATTCTTTACTTCACCGCTTTTCAGAATTCCCGCAGCCGATAAAACCGATTTTCATGATAATCTTCCTCCTTATATGAAAACATTAAATCATATGCAGGTGCTGACAATACCATCAGCATCTCCTCTTCGTCACTTTACAATTCTATAGTAATATTTTATCTATATCATACCTGTTTTCACACAAAAAGTAAAATACTATCTTCTTATTTTGAACATTCTCTATTGTTATCATCCTGCTTATTGAAAGTGTAACGTTTTATGGTATTTTGCGTACTGATCAAGCAGATCACTCCACC
>ENA-OPAO01001223-OPAO01001223.1-human-gut-metagenome-genome-assembly--contig:-NODE-1223-length-18386-cov-4.011892_pt1 | contig 18386 bp, 9 predicted proteins | sample MGYA00241054_ERZ501424 | MGnify/ENA primary metagenome ERZ501424 (study PRJEB25962, sample SAMEA2042623) | human gut metagenome | biome: human gut; feature: human-associated habitat; material: faeces...
TATCCTACCTATATGGGAAGCCGCTGGGCGCCGGAAGGAATTTATCTTGGCAAAGAAGGTGGCAGTTCCATCACGATCAACGGCAATGTAGATATGGCAGTCAAAGGGAACGGCGCGGTAACGGATGCTTATTATAAAGTCGCAGGGCAGAATTCATTGGATAATGTTCTTACCTTGAATGGCGATGTCAATATTATCACGCCGAAGAGTAGAGAACGGGGATTCCTGGCATTGGGTGCTTTTGGCGGTACTGTTAATGTGAATGTAAAGACTGAAACGGATGCCGGCGGCAAAGTCAAAGTGACCGGAGCCTCCGACCATAAAGTGAATCTGGTGGGGAATCTCTATGCATCGAAAGATGATGGAAATGGAGATAATACATACTATTTCCGTGATGGTGCCATTAATCTGGGGTTGACGACGTCTGATTCCACCTGGAGCGGTGTTGTATCGAATACGAATAAAAATACGCCTACCGGAAAATCACAGCAGGGAGATATCAACCTGTGGCTCCAGAATGGTGCGACCTGGAATCATGAAGCGGTTTCCCGCGCCGATGCCGTTTATGCGGCAGGAAATAACGGGAAAACGACGCTTCCGAGTCCGTCAAACGGATTGTACGGGGCTTATGACGGTATTTCTCATCTGACAACCCTGACCGGCGGAAAAGACGCGGATCATGCGGGGCTCATCGCTATGAAGGACAAGGCAGATGTGGAAGTCGGCACATACAGCGGTTTCAGCCGCATTTACTATAACCATGAAAATAGCACGCCAAAACAAATGATCGGCGGCGATTTCAAGGTATCCAAGGCATTGGATGGTTCCCGTATTACATTGATGACGGGGAGCAACGGATTGGATACGTCTTCAACTAAAGCGGCGGATAAGAATCTGGTCAGTGAAACTTTGAATGCTCTGGCAGGAAAGCTCTATTACTTGGCAAAGGATGGAAAACTTTCTGCCAAGGCAGCTTTGGCGGAAGGGCTGACTGCATCGGAAGCTTCTCTTGATTTGAAGAATGTGACGTTCAAGGAATCCAATGGTCAGGGGCAGTACCTCTATACACCGGCTTCGGATATTCCTGAAGAACAGACAGAAACAGCATTTACCGATACTATCACCGGCGTAAAGGCGAAGGACATGAAATATGTCAATACCGGTGTGCGTAAAGAAGACGGTACATACAAATTTACAAAGGATTCTGAAATTACTGTTGCCGCAGGCGGACCTGCAGTAAAAGTAGAAGAAGATGTCATTATCCGGGCTGATGGAAAAACGCTGAAAATGAAGACGGTGGAAGGCAGCGGTACAGTCTACGGAATCAACCAGTCTACTGCGAAGAAAGCAGAAATCACCGCGAAGAACCTGGATGTAGAAGTGACAAGCACATCCCGTGCTGAAGGCATCCATATGGCAAACAGCAATGCAGCTATTCGGCCCGAAATGACGATTAATGGAAATGTCAATCTGAAAGTAAGCGGAACAGCCAATACGCTGGGTGCTTATATCCAGGGAAACAGCAGATTGACAGTTAATGGAAATGTGACAGCCGATGTGGACGGACACAATGGCGGCTTTAGTTATTATGGGGCAACCGGACTATACTCCACCAGTAATATGGGGCCCAATTCTATGGGAGCTGATATCACAGTCAACGGAAATGTAGACCTGAAAGGCAAAGCCCATGGTATTTTTGCCAATGCCGGCGGCAGCAAAGTGACAGTCAACGGCGGCGGCAGCATTGAAGTGGACAAGGCATCGACAAATCCCTATGCGGCTATCCGTGCAGAAGACGGTATTGTCAACATGAATGTCAAGCTTGACAGCAGCGGAAATGCCGTAGGAAGCCTTGACAAGAAAGTCAATATTAAGGGAAATCTGGCGGTAACGACCGGTGCGGTTAATGCTGTGGATAAGAGAGGCACTTTGTCACAGATTAATCTGGGACTGACGACAGCCGACTCGACACTTCACGGCGTTGTGTATAATGCATTCCCCGATGAAGGGAAGAAAGCAGGAGAGTTGACCTTCAAAGGCGAAGCCAATCTGTTCCTTGCCAACGGTGCCGCATGGACGAATGAAAAGTATGGTGATACCGGAACATCCTGGGGCGGCAAAAACTTCGAAGGCAGCCATCTGACAAAGCTTGCCGGCGGAGCAAGTGCAGCCAAGGCAGGACAGATCTTCCAGAAAGACACAGGCAATATCACCGTAGATAACTATAGCGGTTACACGGATGTATATTATGCGCACGAAGAAACGGCGCCGAAAACCATGATCGGCGGAGATTTCATTATACGGAAAGCGGCGTCCGGTTCCGGCATTTCCCTCATTACGGATAATAAAGGGCTGAATACATCCTCTGAGGCATCTGCAGATAAGAATCTGGTCAGCGAAACGCTGAACGCTCTTGCGAACAAACTCTTCTATAAGGCATATGCAGATGGAGAACACAATCTGACCGGTTTTGTAAAAATTGCGGAAGGGCTGACCAGTTCTGAAGCGGTTCTCAAAACAGGGAATATTACCTTTAAGAAGGATAACGGTCAGGGGCAGTATCTCTATGAAACCTCTTATCCGAATGAACAGATCACAGATCCGATTAATAAGACTATCGACGGCAGTGCCGCTTCTGAACAGGCCTACAAAGAAGCCGGCGTTTATAAATCGGATACAGATACCTATCAATTTACAAAGAATCCGGCTACCATCAACGGAGATTCCGGTGCGGCTGTCGATGCAGGCACGAAGGATATCCATGTGAACAGCGGAGCAAATACGCTGAATCTCAATGGCGGAAATACCGGCGTCGGTGTCAAAGCGGAAGGCGGAAAAACCGCTGATATTAAAGGCAACGCGAATATTACAGGACAGACTGGTGTGCTTGCTGACGGTGCGGGAAGTAAAGTACTCCTTTCCGGAAATTCTAATATTACTGCCGGAGGAGATGGCATCGTAGCCTCTGGAGGCAGCATCGTGGAAGCAGCAGGTACAACCAATGTGACGGCAGGAGCCGGCGGTAAAGCTGTTCGTGCGGGCGGCGGATCTTCAGTAAGTCTTCAGGATGGCAAACTGAAAGGAGATGTGGAAGCCGATAACGGTACAGTTTCCCTCCATGGTGCGGAAACAGAAGGCAATGCTACTGCAGCGGCGGGAGGCAGTATCAATCTGACCGGAGGCAGCGTGGCAGGACAGGTAACGGCCAAAGATGGAAACAGCCAAGCCATCGTCAAAAATGCTACGGTGAAGGATCTTATCGGATCCCATGACGGTACGGCATCTATAACCGGCGGCATAGTCACCGGAACCGTATCAGCTGATGACGGTACTGTTAAAGCGGAGAATACAAAAGTAAATGAATCCGTTAATGCTAAAAACGGCGGTACCGTGGAATTAAAACAAGGCAGTGCAGGCAGTCTTGCCTCAGAAGGTGGACGGATTACTGCAAACGGGACAGCCGTGAAAGGTGATGCTTCTGCCAATGCGGGCGGAACGGTAGAAATGACCGGCGGCAGCGTAGACGGTGCGGCGACAGCGGATAATGGAACGATTGAAACAGAAAATACGGATGTTGCAAATGGCGCATCTGCGCTTAACGGCGGAAAACTTAAACTGAGAAATGGAACCGTTTCCGGCGGGATCAAAACGGATGCCGCGTCTGCATCTGATGTTGTTATGGATCGGGCCGGAGCATCCTTGCAAGGCGATGTATCCGGTGAAGGCAAGACGAACGTAACTCTTTCTAATGGCGGAAACTGGAAAGGAAACAGCGCCGGCAGCGGAGAAACGAAAGTTAAAGTAGAAAGCGGCGGTACCTGGACAGGTGCCAGCATGAACGGTGATACGGATATCGATCTGGAAGGCAAATGGCAGCAGACCGGCAAGAGTAAGGTTCGCAAGCTTATTTCCAACAACGGCGTTCTTGATAAGACGGCTCCGGAAAGCGGAAATACGGATATAGGGCAGCTTAGTGGCAGCTTATCTCTCATTTATGCCCATGACAAAACGAATCCGACAAAGGTACTTGGCGGCGGCACTTTCATTGCGGCAGCGGATGCCGGTTCCACGGTGGACATGATTACCGATAATGCCGGACTGGATACAAATTCGGACAAAGCGGCTGATAAGAATAAAGTCAGCGAAGTGCTGAATGCGATGGCAGGCAAGCTGCAGTATACCGGATATCAAAATGGAGAAAGGAATCTGAAAGGCAAGCTGAGAATTGCCGAAGGTCTGACTTCCAGCAGTGCCGGTCTGAGAACAGAATCATTGAGCTTTAAGGGAGATGGACAGGGATACTTTGATTACACACCTGCCAAGCCGGATAAGCCGGAAATTGAAACCGGGGATTACGAAACTTCTATCATGAGCAGTACCAGAAGCGCTCTGACCTCCTCTATCCTTGTATGGCGGAATGACATGAATGATATGTATAAGCGCATGGGAGATCTCAGAATCGGTGCGGAAAGCGGTTTGTGGGCAAGAGCCTACGGCGGCCGGATCAGTTATGACGCCAACAATGCGTATATGAAGGACAGCTACTGGGCGGCCCAGGTGGGTATGGATAAACGTCTGGCATCAGGCTGGCATGTAGGCGGCGCTTTCGGATACACTGACGGCAGCGCAACATACAGATATGGTGGAAAAGGCGATCCGAAACTGTACACATTGGCGGCCTATGCAACCCGAGTGTCGGAAGATGGACAGTATGTGGATGTCATTGCGAAAGCAGGAAAACTTTCCAATAAGTTCACTGCCTACAACAAATACAGCGCACCGGCGCTCAGGAATTATGTAGAAGGCAAGTATGATACATACGGATATGGCATCAGTGCTGAGTATGGCAAAAAGATTCGTATGGGCAAAGGCTTTGTAACGCCGCAGGCGGAACTGACATGGAGCCGTCTGTCATCGGACAGCTTTGATGCAGCGGCGCCTACCGGTGAAAGCATGCGTGTCAGCCAGTCATCAGTCAACAGTTTAGTCGGACGCCTGGGTGTAGTTGCCGGAGTAGAAAGTAACAAAGGCAATTTCTATGCTAAGGCAAATCTGTTCCACGAATTTGACGGAGACGGCCATATCCTGTTCACTGAACCCGGAAAGACAGGCAAGCGCTCCTCGTTCAGCCTTAAGGATACCTGGGTGGAAATTGCACTGGGCGGCAACTACTATTTGAGCCCGAGAAGCATGATTTATGCAGATTTCACCAAGAGCTTTGGCGGAGATTACAAGGTAGACTGGAGAATCAATGCAGGAATTCGCTTCAGCTTCTGAGCATGATGTCAACTTCCAAAAGGGGAATGAAACAAGATTTTGTCATGAGAACTGAATAATAAAAAGAAAAAATAAAGGACTGCTTTCCTGGGGACAGGACGGCAGTCCTTTATACTTGGGAGATAATTAGATAAGTATGCGAAACAGAGCAAGTTAACATTGTATTTGAAAAGGATTTATAAAAAATAATTAAAATTACCAATTGGAATATCATTTATTGTTGATATGTGAAAAGTAATATAGTATAATTTACACGATGAGATTGGATGATCATTTGGAATTATGAGATGTAAATAGCTATTTCTTAATAAATAATGATTATCCAATAATTTAATACTATTATGAGGACAAAAGCTGAAGAGCTCATGTGGGGAATCCGGTGAGACTCCGGAACTGGCCCGCAACTGTATGGGGAATTGTGTCATAGTAAGTCTTTCACAGAGATATGACAGAATGAGGAACTAAGTCAGGGTGCCACTTTGTTTTCTGATTTTCTAATGACTTGCGAGGCATAAGGCTAGATGCATAAGAAAGCCGGATATGGGAAATCCGGTTCAGATTTAGAATTATGAAATCTGTGCATCTTTTTATTGTCTCGTTTTTTTGTTGCGTTTAATGGAGTGGATGAAAGGGAGTGCCGAGTATGGATAATTTGAAATACTTTTTGGAGTGAATCCAGTTCATGTGACACGGGTTTCATGACCGCGGCAAGCGGTTCAGATCCGGATGGGTATGTTTTAGAAGAGGATGAATTGCCTGCTGTCGGGCAAGGCTGGGGTGCTAATCGAGTATCCGGCAGAGAGTTTATGTTTGCAAAATCGGGAGGAATTATGAAACGGAATAAGGTAAGTAAATTACAGATGAGGCGGCTGGCTGCCGGTGTTACAATTGCGCTGCTGACGGGTACATGCCAGGTGATGGCAGATCAGTCTACAAATCCGATCAGTGAAAGTGAAGTATTTACTGCAGACCGTCTGGCACAGGTCGTTAATAAAAATAACATGCCTAAAGAAAGATTCAAATCCGTCGCAGCAGGTATTTTAGGATATACGCATGATAAGGCCTCAATTAAGACGATTAATATTGATATGGCGGGTCATGACCTGACGCTCGATTTGACGAAAGTTGCCGATTTGGGGGCTGATTATTCAGCATACGGGATCAAGGCGAATAATAAGACAACTATCGTGGTTGACAGCAATAAAACCAATCCGGGGAAAAACGGTACGATTACCATCAAGGCGAAAACGCTGTGGTCTCCCTCAGGAGACAGCGGCAGCAAGTATACTGCTGCACATGGTATCGCAGTGGGCAATTTTAGCCAGAGATTTAATAAAAAAGTAAGTGAAGACCTGGTGAAGACGACGATCAATGCTGATGTAGTGATTGAAGAATTGCGCGGCGGTTCTATCAAAACGACAGGCATTTCGTCTATGGACTGTTCTGATTTAGCGATTAATGGAAGATTCACAATCAAGCCGGGCGCAATTAGCCTTATGCAATGGAATCGGGGCGATCAGTCAAAAACTTATGGCATATATATGATTGGAAGCAATAATACTATTTCTATTACTTCAGCGGATATTGATGATTCAAAGAATGGGTCACTTTCTGACCTGATTAAAACGGACGAATCGCTTTGGGGCGGCAAAACAGAGAAGAATGTTCTTCGTATTGGCGGCGGTACGCTCAAAGTCAAAGAGAATCAGAAAGAACGGTATCTTATCAGCGCCGCGAAAGGATTCCGGACATTTATCAATGTGAATCAGGACGGAAGCGCAATCGGGACATCAAAAGCAGATTTGCAGGGGACGATTCGCATGGATGCTGGGTCAGAAGCTTATGTTGGTCTTACTGCCGGATCGAAATGGGTCGGCGGAACACAGGCAGATACAAAAGGAAAGGTGAATCTTTTTCTTTCAGAAGGTGGTGAATGGAACACGCTGAATGCGGGACAGGGCAGCCGTGTAACCAGGTTTGCCGGTGATGCAAAAGGCGGTGCAATTTATCAAAAAGATGCGGGACAGCTTGTAATTGAAAATTACAGCGGCGCGGGAAAAATCTATTACGCCCATGAGAATGCAGGAACAAAGGCAGAAGACTACAAGGCGGGAGACACCCATATCGGATCCGCGGCAGAAGGATCACGCATTACAGTAGTTACAGATAATAAAGGAATTGTTGATACAGATAAAGACCAAGTGTATAAGGCTTTAAATGCTTTGGCGGGAAAACTGTATTACGATGCTTATAAAAACGGAGAAAAGAAGCTGGCGGGACAGGCAGAGATAGCCGAAGGGCTGACGGCGTCATCTAAAACATTACAAATGAGAGACCTGCTGTTCAAAAAAGAAAACGGACAGGGGTATGTAGAAGATAAACCCGTACCGCCGGCAAATCTGGATGTAAGTGAACAGATTGTTGAAGATGGTCTGGGATCGGGGAATATGTATTGGATGAATAACGGGTATAAAGATGGTGAGGATGATGATCATCGTTATGTCCTGAAGTCCGATACCACGATCAAGGTTGATTTATCAAATCCCAAGACTCTGACATACGGGGGAAATCAAGGTGCCAATGTAGCAAATATCATATGGGGAGATCCGGATTATACAGCGGATGGCTTTATTGATATGAACGGACATAAGCTGACCTTGATTTCTGAGGCAAATCATTTAAGGCATTATGCGTCGGGAATTTTGTCACATGGCGGTGATCTGGAAATAAAGAACGCGGCAGGTATAGATATTGACATACATGGCGATAAAAATGCAAAGAGCGGTATTTATGTCTGGGGACAGGGCAGAAATGGAGCGAGCCTCACTATATCTAATGATAATCAAGCGGAACATGCTGTGAAGATACGTAATACGGCAGCGGAAAAAGACGCAGCTATACTTGTGGACGGCAGGAGCGTAAAGGATGGCGGAAGTGCAAAGCTTGTTATAAAAGGTTTGGTAGATGTTGAGAATGATGATGTCAGCGTAATTCAGGCAAATAAGGGCGATGTGTCAATCGGCGGCGGGAAAATAATAGCCAAAGGGGATAAGGCGTCCAGTTTGAAGATAAATAATGACGGTAAAATCCAGATCAACGGCAATTTGTCGGACAGAAATGTTCTTACGGCAGGAGCAGTCAAACATGATGTACAGATAGAAGGGAATGTACTTGCTCAGAAAGGAAGATTGGGACTGGTTCTGAATACGGACGGGTCCTACATAAAAGGGTTGATAGGAACAGATGCCGGAACAGCTGGTCAAACGTACATGATGCTTTCTGACGGAGCCTCCTGGTACCATGAAGGAAAAGGAGCCCGAACAGACAGCATTAAAGAAAGTAAAATCAAAAACCTTGAGGCTGATGGCGGCAACATTTACCAGAAAAATGAGAAACCGATAACCATTGAGAACTACAAGGGAAATATGAAACTGTTCTATAAGCATGAGAACGCGGGCACGAAGGCGGAAGATTACAAGTCGGGAGATGTACACATCGGATCTGCGGCAGAAGGGTCACGCATTACCGTGGTCACGGATAATAGCGGAATTACCATGACTGATGAAGCCCAGGTATATGAAGTACTGAATGCTCTGGCAGGAAAACTGTATTACGATGCCTACAAGACCGGAGAAGGAAAACTGACCGGACAGGCGACAATAGCCGAAGGACTGACCTCATCCTCCAAAACCTTGGAAATGAAAGACATGCTCTTCAAGAAAGAAAACGGACAGGGATATGTAGAGGGAAAACCCACGCCGCCGCCACTGGTTAATCCGGTACGCCATCAAATCGTGGAAGCGAACTATTTTGCTGAAGAAGCGCGGGATTTCTGGTCTAAAGCGGGAGTTTATGATGGGAAAGGCCACTATAAATTTGATCATGACTTGTCACTGGTAACCCATGCGGAAGATGATCCTGTAACAACAGTAAACGATAATAAGTTCGGAAATATCTACTGGAACGGTGATGTGGTCGGGGATATCGACATGACCGGACACAGGCTGGAACTGAAATCCATTACGGAGCGCCTGCCGAAGAAAAACCCCAATGCAATTACCGTCTACAGCGGTACATTAACAATCAAGAATGTCAACGGAATGTACATCGAATCCGATCCGAAGAGAAGCCTTTACGGACGAGGAATCCTGGTAGCAGGGGTACGCGGTGACGAAAGATGGAAAAGCGGAAGCGGCCATGCAAAGTTAATCATAGAAAATGATGATGATCCGGCACATGCAGTAAAAATCCGTGTAAAAGACACGGGAGAAGATTTCGGCGCTATTGAAGCGCAGAAACATAATGGAAGCGCGCTCGTAGACATTAAAGGACTTGTGGATATTGACTCCAAGATGTGGAGAGCTGTTGAGTCTCACGGGGCAAAAGTATCTATCGGAGGAGGAACAATCAGAGGAACAGATGTCGCATCCTTGGCTGCTTATACAGGCGGCTCGATACTCGTCAATGCAAAGCTGAATGATGAGAATAAGGTAGAAGCTACTTCTGCGACCCGTCCGGTAAAGATTACCGGGGATGTCAGTGCTGAAAGCGGCGGTCATGTCATGCTGGGACTGAACAATAAAGACTCCTTCTTGAAGGGTCTGGTAACCACGGATATATCGGGAATCAATCCGGATACGCAAAAATGGGGAAAGATACCCGGAAAAGTATCTATGGTGCTGGCAAATGGAGCAGTCTGGGAACACAAGCAGGTAGGAGTAGGATACTATCACAAGAAAGGCGCGGATTTCAACTACAAGAACCGTGGTAAGGGAGAATCTATTGACAGCCATGTAACAAGCCTGCGCGCGGACAAAGGCATACTGCTGCAGAATGATCCGCATAAACTGACCATCGATAAATACGAAGGAAACATGAAGCTGGTCTATGAACATGAGAACGCGGGTACGAAGGCGGAAGATTATAAGACAGGAGATGTACACATAAAAGAAGCTGCGAAAAATTCATCAGTTACCATGGTGACGGATAACAGCGGAATTACGATGACTGACGATAAGCAGGTGTACAATGTATTGAATACCCTGGCAGGCAAACTGTACTATGAAGCCTACAAAAACGGAGAAAAGAACCTGAAAGGGCAGGCGACGATTGCGGAAGGGTTGACAGCATCCTCTGCGACGTTGAAGATGGCGGACATGGATTTCCATGAAGCAAGTGGACAAGGATATGCAAAAGAAATAAACCCAAGTCCGAATCCCAATCCCAATCCCAATCCCAATCCTAATCCTAATCCTAATCCCAAGCCGAAGCCTCCTATTATTTATGGAAGCAAAGAAACTCAGATGATGAAAGGCGCCAAAACAGCCATGGCATCCACCATCCTTCTGTGGAGGACGAACAATAACGACCTGCAAAGAAGAATGGGAGACATAAGACTGGCCAAAGAAGAAAACGGCATCTGGGCCAGATACCTGGGCGGAAAGAACAAACTGGACAAACAGAACACCTACCTCAAACAAACCTATGACATAGCCCAGGTAGGCTACGACAAGAAAAAAGGAAACTGGACAATCGGGGCGGCCTTGGACTACGGAACAGGAAAAGACATCTACGCGAACGGGACAGGAAAAGAAAAACTGGCAAGCCTTGCCCTGTACGGAACCATGCAGAAAGAAGATGGACAGTACATAGACGTCATCCTGAGAGGAAGCAAAGTAAAGAATGACTACACCGTATACAACGAAATGAACCACCGCCTGGAAGGGAAGTACAGGACAAACGGCCTGTCGCTGAGCATGGAATACGGGAAGCGGATGAAGAAAGAAAACGGCTTCTACATAGACCCGAGCATTGAACTCACCGCAGGGCACTTAGGAGGAAAAGACTATGACGCCGTAAGCGACTATGCAGGGGGGAAGAAAATGCACATCCACCAGGACGGAATAAACAGCGTGATAGGGAGAATCGGACTGGGGATAGGAAAAGAGACAGAAAGAAGCAACCTGTTTGCGAAGATAGCGCTGGCCCATGAATTCGGAGGGAAAGTGAAGAGCATCTTCAGTGCGGAAAACGAACCGACGAGCGGGACAGAAGTAGACCTGAAAGACAGCTGGGTAGACGTAGAAGTAGGAGGAAGCTGGCTGGTGAACAGGAACACCTATCTGTACGGAACCTACACAAGAAACTTCGGGGCTGACGTTTCGAGCAAGTGGAGAATAGACGCAGGCATCCGCTTCAGCTTCTAAGGATGATGAACGCTTTCGAAAGGGGAATGGAACAAAACTTTGCTATGAGAACTGAATAAGAAGAAACGAAAGGACCGCCTTTCCGGGTATGGGAAGGCAGTCCTTTTCAGTTTATCTTTTTCTCCATCACGGTAATAGATCCTTCGCTTGCGTTCAGGATGACGTCTTTCGTTTCTCGTCATTATAACGCTTAACGTTTTCTGTCATTATGACGACTTCCGTACCCCGTCATTAGAACGGAGGCAAGAATGCTGTGTGAGAAAGCAGGTAAACGGCAACATGACATTAAGTGAAGAATCTATTATTCTGATGACGCCTTACCGGCTTCCTCATCACGGCAATAGATCCTTCACCGACGCTGCGGATGACGTCTTACCATCCGTCGTCATTCTGAGCAGGGGTAAGGATATCTTGTGAGAAAGATGGGAAGCAGCAATATGACACTGAGCGAAGAATCTATTTACTTTTATGACGTCTTACCGGCTTCAGTGTGATGGTAATGGATTCTTTGCTGGCGTTCCGGATGACGTTTTGACATGAGTGATACTTTACCAGTAGGCAAAAAGCGGTCGGAATCCCAGCAGGGATTTATCGTCCCTTGGCATCCAAGATGAAAGAAAGCTTAAAAATAATGAAAATAAAATTACCATAAGAGGAAAAGAAAAAGTAAAATAATTTGCAAATGGTATATGTCTTATGGTAATATAATAATATCTGAACAACCTTTGTTTAGAACAATTTCAGAGAGAAGACAAAGTCGAAAGGCTTTTGTGGAGAATCCGGTGGAAATCCGGAACTGTTTTACAGCCGTGAAGGGTGAGAAACCCCAGTCGGATGCCGCTTGTTTTCAACTTTCTAATGACCTGCAGGATAGGGGGCAGTAGATACTTGTACATTCGGTAACTGTCTGGCTTGTCCCGCAGATTTTTATTTATCCCAAATGCCGGCAGGATAGTAAATAATCAGCAAATGTATTTAAAAATCGGAGAGATCATTCATGATCAAACTAAAGGATGAGATTAAACGGGTGGAAGCGGTAAAAGGCAATGTTGTTCCTGTCAGCAAACAGTTATATCTGAATTTACTGAAAGAAATCAAATTATTGCGTTTTAAAGCCCATGTGGCAAATGACTGGAATCTTCCTTTGAAAGAAAAAGAAAAAGTGTACAGGGATATCACAGAATTATTGTTTGAGTTCTGGCGTGACCAGAGAAATGGAGCGTACAAAATGGCGGAGAATAAGAATACGGTAAAAGCGGAAACAGCAGTGCCGGAAGTAAAGGTGGGGATTGAAAAGGTAGCTTTGTTTAAGAAGCATCTGGAAGATGCGAAAATCAGCGGGTTCGGTATTCAGGATTTTAAGGATGACGTGCATTCCCAGGCTTTCCGCAGTAACCTTCCTGTAGCCGGACAGAACCTTCCTTTCATGATTTTGTTTGATGACAGTGTTTACACGATCATCCAGGTACAGGTGGCGGCAGCGATTGTAACAAAAGAGAAAAAGGCGACCGTTTGTGAAGAGCTGAATGCGTTGAATGACCAGTACCGTATGCTGAAATACAGTGTGGATGAAGCCGGCAACGTGCTGCTGACCTGCTGCATCCCTGCGGGACTTGATCATTTTGATGCGCCGCTCGTTGTGGCGATCCTGAACCAGATCCAGGGGCATTTAAATGCGGTGTATCCGACAATCATGGAAAAGCTCTGGAAGAAATAAAGAGTGAAAGAGACGTGTATTTTATTTTGGAAAAGAGGTTTACATATGAAAAAGGTTCTTATTTCTATGATGATGGCAGCTGCTTCTCTTGGAATGATGGCGCAGGCTGACGCAGCGTCCGGTTATGTCAATGTGGAGGATGTCCTGTCTTCCACGCCGGCTTTTATGCAGGCAGGGAAGACTGTGGTTTCTGAACAGCAGAAATTACAGAATCAGTTCAATGAACAATCTAAAGATATGTCAGATAAGGATAAACAGGCACTCGGACAGAAACTGAACCAGCAGCTGGCACAAAAGGAAAATGAAGTCATGGCTCCCATCCAGGCAAAATTCCGGGCGGCTGTGGAGAAAGCGGCTAAAGATAAAGGCGTAGATTTGGTCATCAATGCAAGAGACGTTATTTATGGCGGCATCGATCTGACAGATGCTGTAAAAGCAAATATGAAATAATGACAGAACGATAAAAGAGTATCCGGCGAGATTGCTTCCTCGGGATACTCTTTTTGTATTTTTTTAAGAATCAATAACATTGGATGGGGTTAAATAAATCCACAAAAAGTTACAAAATAAAATTGAATATGTAAAAATTCTATGATAGAATTCAATTAGCTAATAATTAAAAAACAAGATAATGGAATCTAATAACGGGGAATCCGGTGAAAAGCCGGAGCTGTCTCGCAGCTGTAAGGGAAGTCGGCCTGCTGTGGCCCTTTCACAGAGGGGCAGGCAGACAATGAACCGAGCCAGGGTGCCGTTTGTATTTCATCATCAAAAGACTCGCGAGGCATGAGCCGGATGGAGGATGGGAAATGTTTTCTCATTTCAGTTTGGCTGTGCCTTTTATGATGAGTGTAATTTTTATGGACGGCAGAGTGCCGGGAAGAAAGGAAGAGGGAACACGATGGGGATTTTTGATTCGGCAGTAGGATATTTTGTCCGCGGAGGCCTGTGTATGTGGCCTTTGCTGTTTTGTTCACTGGCAGTTATATTTCTGGCGGTGGAGCGGTATGTGTATTATCGGCAGGCAATCTCCGACACGAAATTTGTGATGATGTTCTGTAAGGAAATGACGCGGGGAAAAGTTTCCGAAGCGGCAGAACTGGCGGAAGGTGCATCAGGCAGCGCTGCAAAACTGGCAAAGGATATTTTGTCTGAAAAGGACAGTCTTGGTCAATCACTTGAATCTGTTACCTATGAAAAGACGGATCGTTACCTGAATCAGCTGTCGGCCCATCTTGATTATTTAGGGGTTATCATCGGGCTTTCTCCCATGCTTGGGCTTTTAGGGACGATTACCGGAATGATGGGGACTTTTTCTTCCATGACGGGACAGCTGCAGAATACGGCCGGTGTCACCGCCGGATTGGCGGAAGCGCTGATTACGACTATTTTCGGATTGGTGATCGCGATTACAGGTATGCTGGTACATGCTTATTTGAACGCGAGGTATAAAAAGGCGATGCTTGATCTGGATGCGGTGGCAGATGCGCTTATCTCCGGACTGTCCGGGAAGTGAGGGGGCATTATGAGGAGAAGACCGAGGCAGGCGGATAAAATGCCTGAACTGATGATCAGCCCTATGCTTGACCTTATATTCCTGCTGCTTGCATTTTTTATCATCAGCACGATGTACATGACGGAAGTGAGGACAATCTCTATTGCCCTTCCTGACGCGCAAAGCGCTGAAACGGTTTCTAAAAGCAGCAGCCTTGTGACTATCAAAAAAGATGGGAGCTGCTGGCTGGATGATAAAAAAATGTCTTTGGATGTGATTGTGGCGGAAGTAAAGAAAAGAAGCGGATCAGACGCGAATTATTCCGTCGTTATCCGCGGAGAGAAGGAGGCCGCTTACAATGATGTCATCCACGTTCTCGACCGGTTTAAAGCGGCCGGCATCACCAGGTTCGGGCTGGCAGCGGAGCAGGAGGCAGGCGGATGAATGACCGGCAGAGGTATGCGGTTGGTATTGCCGCTGCTGTCCTTATTCATTTATTTGCTGCTGTCATGCTCGGATTGTTCGGCGTGAAATATATGGAAGTTCCGTTTCGCGGAGAAGTATTGCAAGTATCGATCGATACCGGCGGAAACCGGGGCGGGGGAGGCAGCAAAGGGAGAAAGGCGCCGGCGGCGAAATCATCTGAAGCAAAAATCAATGATGCTGCTGAACCTGTGGAAATGCCTGATGAAGAAATTAATGAAAAGGCAGCGGAAGAAAAGCCGGAGCCGCAGGACAGGGCGGATAAGAAAGAAACAGCGGACACGGCAGGTATGTCTGCTTCTGATGCCGCGGCAGGAAATGAAGGGATGAATACACAGGGCGACGGAAGCGGCAGCGGCGGGGAAACGGGAGACGGGGACGGCGCCGGTACGGGTGACGGCAGCGGAACCGGTACCGGTGAAGGTGACGGCAATGGAAGCGGGCCGGGAGCCGGTGTTCCTGTTACGCCGCCGACAGTGATAAATAAAGTGCTTCCTGTCTATCCGCCGTCTGCAAAGATGAAGGAAACGACGGGTATTACTTATGTAACGATTCTGGTCAATGCATCGGGGACGGTGGATTCCGCTTATGTGGCGCAGGGGTCAGGAAGCAGTGTCTTAGATGCGGCTGCTGTTGATGCGGCTTATCAATGGACATTTTCTCCTGCACTTGATAAATATGGAAGGCCTGCTCCCTGCCGGATTACATTCCCGGTAGAATTCAGATTGAATTGAGGAAATGCTTTTATACCAATGATTAAGATACCGGCATGTTCCGCTTTACGTGCCTGCCTTGTATGGCAGGGCCGTGAACTGCATTTTATCATGCTTTGCGGTATGTGGATTACGCCTCGGTTTGTTTGGCGCCTGAAAATAAAAAACGATTATTTTTTTAAGGATATACCTATGCTATAATAGGATAAGGTATATCTTTTTATATTTTTCGACGTACCTTATTGAATAATAGAAGGAATTAGGATGTCAGCTATAGAAGAAAAGCTGGAAGTTGTGAAAAAGCGGATAGCGGCTGCGAAGGCCCGTTCTCCTTACAGGCAGGACGTGACTCTTGTGGCGGTGACGAAGTTTCATCCATTGGAAGATATGGAGGAGGTTCTCCGACTTGGCGTGAAAGAGGTGGGAGAAAACCGTGTGCAGGAATTGGAAGACAAACGGAGCCGTTTGAAAATGCCTGTTGTCTGGAACCTGCAGGGACATCTTCAAAAAAATAAAGTGAAAAAGGCAGTGGCGGCGGCTGATTTGATCCAGTCCGTAGATTCCGTGGAAATCATGGAAGAGATAGATAAACGGGCCGGGCAGGCCGGCAAAGTGCAGGATGTGCTTCTGGAATTTAATATTTCCGGAGAAACAAGCAAGTACGGCCTGCCGCCGGAAAGTCTGGACGAAGCTGCAGCGAAGGCGGGAATGCTCCCGCATATCCGTGTAAAAGGTCTGATGTGCATGGCGCCTATGGTGGAGGATGTGGAAATGACACGTCCTGTATTCCGCAGGGCTCATGAAATGTGGGAAGTACTGAAAACATATTTTCCCAAAGGACAGGTTTCTGTTTTATCCATGGGGATGACCCGGGATTTTGAAACGGCAATAGAAGAGGGCGCTACGATGGTACGCGTCGGCACCGCCATTTTTGGCGAGCGGAATTATGCAAATGGGAAAGGAGAAACAAAATGAGCTTACTGGATAAATTTAAGGAACAGTTTACAGATCGTGATGATGAATACGAGGATGAAGAATACGAAGAAGAGGGGACGTCGATAGATACGGCGCAGCCTGTTCCTCCCCGTCCGGCAGCAGGCCGTGCGGCAGTAGCGACCCGCCAGGCGAAACCGTATACCATGGTGGTCGTGAATCCGAAAGACTATCAGGATGCCGAAAAAATTGGGAATCATCTGAAGGCTGCCCGTCCGGTCGTAATGAATATGGAAAAGACTGATGCCGATGAAGCACAGCGTATCGTGGATTTTATTCAGGGTGTGATGTATGCTTTGGACGGGCGCATTGACCAGGTTTCTGAAAATATTTATCTCTGCGCGCCAAATAATATGAGCGTGTCCCGTGAGAATTTTGCGGCATTTCCGGAAGCGGAAGCTCCCGCATGGGATTCGCAGGCCCCTAAGGCATAATGTCATTTTTTTCGAAGATCTCCGAGCTGTTTTATGATCTTTTTGTTACGGAGCCGGAGGAAGAAGAGTATATAGATTCTGCGGGAGAAGACGGTAAAGAGGCGGGTCCCCGTATGGCAGGCGCGCTGCCTGCGAGGGCTGTCCGTCCGTTGGATGCTGTCATCTTCGTTCCCCGTGCTTATAGTGATGCCCGCCGTGTGGTGGATGCCATGGAAAAAGGACTTGTAGTTCTTGTGGTTCTTGGCAGCAATGTGGATGATGAAACGGCGAGCCGCTTTGTGGATTTCATGAGCGGTGCCGTTTATCTCGGCAAGGGAGAAGTAGAACTTCTGAACGGGCAGGTGCTTTTGTGCGCGCCATCGGCGGTGCATATTGAGATGGACAGCCTGCCCCGCCTTACGGGGATTCCTTTGTGGAGAGGTCCGGGCGTATGAAAAAGATTATGATGATCGGCTGCGGTGCTATGGGCGGCGCCATACTTTCAGGATGCCTTTCCAAAGGCCTCTGGACGAAAGAAGAAGTATACATTAAAGCAAGCACGGAAAAGTCAACGGTGGAAAAGGCAGAGCGATATGGCGTATCTGCAGCTTCTCTGAAAGATATCGGAGAAGCGGATTTTGTCCTTTTGGCAGTAAAGCCCGACATTATCCCTTTTGTTTTGGAAGAAATAAATCCGTACCGCCCGAGGCGGGTGATTTCTGTTGCGGCGGCGGTGACAGCAGCGACCTTGGAAGCCGGCCTTCCCGAAAAGACGCCGGTAATCCGTGTCATGCCGAATACTCCCGCTTCGGTCGGGGAGGGTATGACAGCTATTACAGCAGGGCGGTACGCTGACGAGGATTTTATCGAAACGGCAAAAGAAATATTTTCCGCCCTGGGGAAAGCGGCAGTGGTTTCCGAACGCCAGCTTGACGAGATGGGCGCTTTATCAGGAGCGGGACCGGGATACGTTTTCGTGATTATTGATGCATTGGCAGATGCCGGAGTGCGCGCGGGACTTCCGCGGAAGCTGGCAGTTGAATTGGCCTCGCAGACTTTGTATGGCGCCGCCAAAATGGTGCTGGAAAC
>ENA-OPAO01001237-OPAO01001237.1-human-gut-metagenome-genome-assembly--contig:-NODE-1237-length-18266-cov-3.142936_pt1 | contig 18266 bp, 15 predicted proteins | sample MGYA00241054_ERZ501424 | MGnify/ENA primary metagenome ERZ501424 (study PRJEB25962, sample SAMEA2042623) | human gut metagenome | biome: human gut; feature: human-associated habitat; material: faeces...
GGGAAAAGCGGATGCCCGGCCCGTTGGCGATATCATATTCTTTGATTCCGGCGTAGTTCATAAATACCTCGCGATAGGGAATAAAAACGGCGCTCATACAGGATGGCGCCGCCTTATCTTAATAATGATGATTAAAGGTGGAGGACTCTGTCTTTGATTTCCTGTGTGCGGCCCTGGTTCCAGAACTGGGTGCCGATGTATCCGCATGTCCTTCTTGCCACAGACATGGTGTGCTGGTCGTGGTTGCCGCAGTTCGGGCATTCCCAGATGAGTTTGCCGTTTTCGTCATCAATGATTTTGATTTCTCCGTCGTAGCCGCACTGCATGCAGTAGTCGCTCTTGGTATTCAGTTCCGCATACATGATGTTTTCATAGATGTACTTCATGACGGCAATGACAGCGGGGATGTTGTTCTGCATATTCGGCACTTCAATGTAGGAAATCGCACCGCCCGGGGAGAGCCGCTGGAAATCGGATTCAAATTTCAGCTTATGGAAAGCATCGATATGTTCGGCCACATGGACATGGTAGCTGTTGGTGATGTAGTTTTTATCCGTGACGCCGGGGATCATGCCGAAACGTTTCTGGAGGCATTTGGCAAACTTATAAGTGGTGGATTCCATAGGAGTGCCGTAGACGGAGTAACTGATATGTTCGGCGGCTTTCCATTCGGCGCACTTATCATTCAGCTTCTGCATGACTTTCATGCCGAATGCTTTGCCTTCTTCCGTGGTGTGGGAAACGCCCAGCATTCTTACGCACATTTCATAGAGGCCTGCGTAGCCGAGGGAAATGGTGCTGTAATTATTGAAGAGCAGTTTGTCGATGGCTTCGCCTTTTTTCAGACGGGCAAGAGCGCCGTGCTGCCAGAGGATAGGGGCTACGTCGGAAATGGTGCCCAGAAGTCTTTCGTGACGGCAGCGGAGAGCACGGTGGCAAAGTTCAAGACGGTCTTCAAGGATTTTCCAGAATTCATCCATATTTCCTTCTGCCGAGCAGGCTACGTCTACCAGATTCAGTGTGACAACGCCCTGGTTGAAACGGCCGTAATATTTATGCTCGCCGTTTTTACCAAGACCTTCCGTGTCGGGGGTGAGGAAGCTGCGGCAGCCCATGCAGGGGTATACGTCGCCGTTTTTGTATTCCTTCATGATTTTCGCGGAAATATAGTCGGGGACGAGACGTTTTGCTGTGCATTCCGCAGCAAGTTTCGTCAGCTCATAGTAGGGGGAGTCATCATGGATATTATCTTCATCAAGGACGTAGATCAGTTTCGGGAATGCCGGTGTGATCCATACGCCTTTTTCATTCTTTACTCCCTTCATTCTTTGGAGAAGGACTTCTTTGATGATCATGGCGAGATCGTCACGGGTGCGGCCTTCCGGTACTTCATCAAGATACATGAACATGGTGACGAAAGGAGCCTGGCCGTTACAGGTCATCAGAGTAATGAGCTGGTACTGGATTGTCTGAATACCGCTCTTGATCTCTTCATGGAGACGGGCTTCAACAATTTTGGAAATGATTTCATCATTCATGGATTCGCCGGTCAGCTTCCGTTCTTCGATGACTTCCTTTTTGATTTTCTGACGGCTGATATCGACGAAGGGCGCAAGGTGAGAAAGCGTAAAGGACTGGCCGCCATACTGGTTGGATGCTACCTGGGCAACAATCTGGGTCGTTACGTTGCAGGCGGTGAAGAAAGAATGGGGTTTTTCGATCATTGTCTGGCTGATGACAGTACCGTTCTGGAGCATGTCTTCCAGGTTAATGAGATCGCAGTTATGTTCTTTCTGCGCGAAATAGTCGGCATCATGGAAGTGAATGATGCCTTCATCGTGCGCCTTGACGATTTCTTCAGGAAGAAGAAGGCGGCGCGTGAGGTCTTTGGATACCTCGCCGGCCATATAGTCGCGCTGGGTAGAATTGATGACAGGATTTTTATTGGAGTTTTCCTGTTTTACTTCCTCGTTATTAAGTTCGATCAGAGAAAGAATACCGTCATCGGTGGTATTGCTCTTGCGGGAAATTTCGCGTTTATAACGATAACGGACGTATTTCTGTGCTACTTCATAGCCGCGCATTTCCATGATGCCCGTTTCTACCATATCCTGGATATCTTCGACATTGGCCGCGTGGGGATAATTGGAAACTTTCTTCGCAATATTGTCCGCAATCGCGCGGATCTGGAAATTGTTCATCTGATGGATGCCGGCGACTTCATGATTGGCTTTGCCGATAGCGTTGATGATTTTCGTGATATCGAAAGTGACTTCCTGTCCGTTTCTTTTGATGACATTTGTGCGGACGATGACGTTCTCTTCATTTCCCTGTTGCATGACTACACTCCCTATTAATGATTGGATATAATAAAATTAAAATGACACGTACAAAATATAGTTTTTACTTCTGTTGCAATACAACATATTGTATCGTGATTTATAGTACAACATATTTGGAGGAAATGGAATAGGAAAAACGAATTAAAAAAATACTATTATTCTTCAAAGCTGCGGAAAATCAAAAATATGGAAAATGCAGGCATGTCGATATGGGGCGGAAAGGAGACAGGAGGCTTTGGCGTTTCACGAAACGTTTCACAATGGAGATACTCATTCAAGATTTTTTCTATAGGCACTTATAGAGAAGAGGGTACCATATATGGTAGGAAAAGAAATGAAATTTCCATAAATGGTATGAGGGGATAAAGTCTTGTACCGGGGATGGAAGAAACAGCGGCAGAAAAGAAAAGGGGAACGATGATTTTAAAAACGATGATTCTAAAAAGGAAGAGAAAGCCTTCTTTCTTTTTTGCCGGCGGGATTGTGCTATAATGGAACAAATATTATTATCTTTTGGTTTAACCGTTCATATTTTTGAATAAAAGCTTTTATATGAGATATACATTGATTAATCAGAGGAGCGCCGGCTTTCATGAGAAATTCTGAAATTCGCAGACAGCATAAAGAAAAATCTTCCACGGTAAAAAAGATTTTTCTTTTTCTTTTCATTATTGTTTTTATTGCAGGCGCCGGGGCGGCGGCAGGTTTCTTTCTGTCGGTGAGCAGCGGGCTTCCGGATATTTCCGCAAATATTGCACCGGATGCGTCGTCCCGTATTTATGATGCCAAGGGGCGGCTTATTACTACGGTTCACGCCGAGGAAAACCGTCTCCCCGTGTCCATTGATGAAGTGCCGGCTAATTTACAAAACGCATTTATTGCGGTAGAGGATAACCGTTTTTATGAACATCACGGCGTGGATCCTATCGGTATCATCCGTGCCGTTTTCAGAAATATCATCAGCGGCAATGCCACGGCGCAGGGGGGGAGCACCATTACGCAGCAGCTGGCGCGAAACGCTTTCCTTTCGCAGGAACAGACGCTGAAACGCAAGATGCTGGAGGCTTTTCTTGCTTTAAAGATAGAGCGGCAGTATACCAAAAAAGAAATTCTGGAAATGTATATGAACCAGATTTATTTCGGACAGGGCTGTTATGGTATCCAGACGGCATCTAAAGTGTATTTTGGAAAAGACGTGAAGGATTTGTCTCTTGCCCAGTGCGCGCTTATAGCGGGTCTTCCGAACAGTCCGAATTATTACTCTCCGTTCCACAGTGTGGAAGCGGCAAAACAGCGGCAGTCCATCGTTCTTGATCAGATGGTGAAGTATGGGTACATTACCGAGAGTGAGGCTGCTGCGGCAAAAGAAGCGGATATCCATCTGGCCCGGCCCCAGGAACAGCGGGGAACGGATAGTGTGGCATCTTATTTTGTAAATTATGTAATTCACTTGATCAGCGAAAAGTATGATTCCGATGCGATCTACAAAGAGGGCATGCAGATTTACACTACGCTGGATCTTGATTTGCAGAAGGAAGCGGAAGCGGCCCTGAAGAAAAATCTTCCTAATGCCTATACCGATGATAAGAAATTGACACAGCCTCAAGGCGCCCTTGTTTCCATAGAAGTGGGAACGGGATACGTCCGCGCTATGGTGGGCGGCCGCGGGCAGGATCACTTTAACCGCGCTGTACAGATGACCCGCCAGCCGGGTTCGGCTTTCAAACCTTTTGTCTATCTGACGGCATTTGCAAACAAAGTAACGCCTTTCGACATTCTTAGTAATGAAACGAAAGATTTCGGCGGCGGCTGGATACCAAAGAATTACGGAGGCACTTCCGGCGGCAGCGTAACCGTCATGGAAGCGCTTGTGAAGTCCATGAATATACCTACGGTCCATCTGGCGGATCAGGTGGGTATAGAAAAGATTATCCGGACGGCAAAGAATGTAGGGATTTCCACCTTGGTCACTGACGGTGAATACAGTGATACGAACCTGGCGGCGTCTCTCGGCGGCCTTACCTACGGCGTGTCTGTCTGGGATATGGCAAAAGCATACAGCGTGTTTGCAAACGGCGGCAAACTGGTGGAACCGACGGTCATTATGAAAGTTGTCGATCGCAATGGAAAGGTGCTTGAAGATCATTCCGGCGCGCCGGAAAGTACGCAGGTCGTTGATGAAGCCTCGGCATGGACATTGACGAGCGTGCTGGAAGAAGTCATCTCCCGCGGAACTGGCGGAAATGCGTATATCGGACGGCCGTCAGCGGGCAAGACGGGGACTACTGATGATGAACATGACGCATGGTTTGTCGGATATACACCGGATCTTTCTACGGCGGTCTGGATCGGTGATGACGCGTCCACCAATGCGGGGTATACCGGCGGCACCATTCCGGCGGCGATCTGGCGCGATTATATGTATGAAGCGGAAAGCGGTTATACCGTGAAGAATTTCGAAATTCCTGCTTCCGTAAGAAGCAATATGGAAAAAGCAAGGGCCGCGCGGGCAAAGCAGGAAGCGGAAGCGGCGGAAAAGAAGAAAAAGGAAGAAGCGGAGAAAACGAAAAAAGCATTAAAGGATAAAGTGAAATCTGCGGGGAATAAACTTCTTGACAGAATTTCGGGCCGGTCGGCAGAAAAGTCCGGGGAAAAACAGTAACGGGAAGAAGATAAATTGACAAAGGACAGGACGTTCCATAAAAGGCGTCCTTTTCTTTTGCCAAAGTGGATAGCAGGAGAAAGAGAATATATATGATGACAAAAAGTAATGAAAACAGCATACATTTATGCTAAAATTACAACGGACTTTCTTTTTATAGTTAGTGTCTGGGATATATGCTAAAATTGCTTTGGTAAGTAAACATATTTAAGATTTGAGAGGAGATGTTTTTCATGAAATGGAAGGCTCTTGCTGCGTGCACCCTGGCCGGACTGGCGTTGATTGCTGCCGGCTGCGGCGGCGGTGACAAGGCGGCTGCAGGCGGTGCGAAAGCGGGCGGTCAGGATCTGAAAGGCAAGAAGTTGGTGATGTATGTGTCTTTCCATGAAGACACGGCGAAAGAACTGGCGGATCTGTTTAAGAAGCAGACCGGTGCAGATGTAAGCTTCATCCGTCTGCCAACCGGGGAAGCTCTTGCCCGTATCACGGCAGAAAAAGACGCACCGAAAGCGGATATCTGGCTCGGCGGCACGGCGGACGCCCATGCGAAAGCGGCGGCTGACGGACTTCTGGAAGCTTATAAATCCAAGAATGCCAAAATGATCATGCCTGAATACCAGGACAAAGACGGTTTCTGGTATGGCACGTATCTGGAAGTTTTGGCAATCGGCTACAATGAAAAACGTTTCAATGAAGAATTTAAACCGAAAGGCGTCGCCGCTCCGACGACACTGCAGGATCTTCTGAAACCGGAATTCAAAGGGGAAATTATTATGCCTGATCCACGTAAATCCGGTACAGGCAACACCTTTATCAGTTCCGTTCTCCAGAATATGGGAGAAGAAAAGGGCTGGGAATACCTGAAAGCGCTGAAACCGCAGGTGGCGCAGTTCACTCCTTCCGGATTCACACCGGGACAGAAAGCCGGTGCCGGCGAATATCTTATCGCTGTCAACTTTATTTCCGATCAGAATCTGGTCAGCGCCAAAGGACAGAAACTGGTAAGCACCATTTACGATCAGGCAGGCTGGACAGTATGTCCCGTAGGCAAGATTAAGAACAAAGCCAATGAAGATGTGGCGAAAGCGTTTATTGATTTCGTCCTTACCAAAGAAGCGGGAGATATTCTTGTAAAGACGACGAACGGCATTGCCTGCAATCCTGAAGTGGCTCCGCCCCAGGGCATGAAGCCGCTGAAAGAGCTGCCGCTGTTCAAGACTTATGATTTGGTCAAGGCGGGCGCCGATAAACAGAAGAACTGCGATACATTCTTTGCTGAATAATATGTCTGTCAAAAAGCTGCCTCCACCAATGACGGTGGGGGTAACTTTTTATCTATTACTTTTACTTATTTAAGAAATAGTCTGCTTTATACCTGCCTTTCCCTCGCCGATGGAAAAGCCGGAAGGCACCTGCTGTTTTAAAGAAATAAATCCTTTTTATATCTAAGGAGTTTTGTATGAATGAAAAAGAGTCCGGCCGCGAACACACCGGAATCGCAGCGGAGATGAAAGTGCTTCTTCGGGAGCCGCCGCTTCTCATCGGTATTCTTGCCGTATTCCTTCTGTTTGCCGTATTTATTATTTATCCTTTTGTGAAAATTCTTCTCGTTCCGACATCGGCAGACTGGATGCGCGCCGTCACGGATAAGGAGTTAATCGAGGTATTCAGCCACACGATCTTCTCGTCCTTTGTTGCCACGGCGACGGCTATCGTTTTCGGATTCATTTTCGCTTACGGCGTGAATTACACGAATATGCCGTGCAAGCGTTTCTTTCAGGTGGTGGCTCTGCTTCCTACCATGGCGCCGTCCGTTGTCAGCGGTCTGGCATTCATCATGCTTTTCGGCCGCCGCGGCTTTATTACATGGGAAATGCTTCATTTGAAGGTGGATCTTTACGGACCTGTCGGACTTTGGGCAGCGCAGACTATCGCTTTTTTCCCGCTGGCGTACATCACTATTTCGGGTGTCTTGAAAAATATCAGTCCGAATTTGGAACTGGCGGCACAGAACCTGGGAGCAAAAGGGTGGTACCTTTTCCGTACGGTGACACTCAGACTGGCGACGCCGGGGCTGGCAAGCGCGTTCCTCCTGGTCGGTATCAACTCATTGGCGGACTTTGGCAACCCCATGCTGGTCGGCGGTAATTACCATGTTCTGGCCACGGAGGCATACACACAGGTCACCGGTGCCTGGGATCTTCCCATGGGCGCCACGCTTTCCGTATTCCTTGTCATTCCGACACTCATTGTTTTCTTTGTACAGCGGTATTATCTGGAAAAGAACTCTTACGTTACCGTTACGGGAAAGCCCGTGGCAGGCCTCATCCGTGTGACGGCGGGACCGGCGGCAACATGGTGTTTCTTTACTTTCTGTATGCTTCTCAGCCTGGGCATCCTTATGATTATCGGCGTGGTCGTGCTTTTTGCCTTTACCGTTTCTTTCGGTACGGATTACACCTTCACTCTTGAGTATTTCAAAGAAGGTGTCATCAACTCCAATGTCATGGTGAACTCCTGGGTGGCATCCATGTCCACGGCGGCAATCAGCACGGTCTTCGGCATTGCTCTGGCGTTTCTGGTGCTCCGTAAAAAATTCCCGGGAAGAACAGTTATGGATTTCCTTGCCATGCTTCCCGTCTCTCTGCCGGGGACGTTTATCGGTCTTGCCATGATTCTCGCCTTTAATGACGGACCGCTTGAAATGACGGGTACGCTTGCTATTATTATTCTCGGTATGGCCCTCCGCCAGCTGCCGGTAGGATATCGGCAGGCCGTGGCGGGGCTGAAACAGATCGAAGGCTCTTTAGAGCAGGCGTCTACCAACTTAGGGGCAGGCAGCTTCACGACTTTCCGGAAAATTGTGCTGCCTATGCTGAAAAATTCACTTTCTGTCAGCTTTGTATACGCGTTCATGCGTTCCATGAACACCTTAAGCACCGTTATTTTCCTCGTGTCACCGGAATGGAACCTGGCGTCCATCAATATCATGAGCCTGGCAAATCAGGGATTCCTCCCGACTGCCAGCGCCACTGCCGTAGGCATCATGCTTGTTATTTACCTGACTTTCGGTGTGGTGAAACTGATACTCCGTGACAAGATCAATATCTTTGATTTATAATCGCTCAAAGTTTACAACAGAGGTGGAAATATGTCAGACTTAGTATTGCAGCTGAAACAGATCAATAAATATTTCGGTCGGAGCCATGTCATCAAAGACGTGAACATTGATTTTGAAAAGGGGCATTTCGTTACATTCCTCGGGCCGTCAGGCTGCGGGAAGACCACGCTTCTCCGCATGGTGGCAGGTTTCTATGAGCCGGATGATGGGGAAATACTTCTCAACGGCAAACGAATCGAAAGGATTCCTCCTTACAGCAGAAATACGGCCATGGTATTTCAGGAATATGCTCTCTTTCCGCATATGAACGTTTTTGATAATGTTTCCTATGGACTTCGTGTGAAGAACCGTCCGAAAGAGGAAATAGAAAGACGTGTCAAAGAAGCACTTGACCTCATGCAGCTCAAAGGCATGGAGGACCGTTTCCCGAATCAGATGTCCGGCGGACAGCAGCAGCGTGTCGCTGTAGCCCGTGCCCTTGTCATGAATCCTGAAGTTCTTCTTCTTGATGAACCGCTGTCCAATTTGGATGCGAAGCTGCGCGAAAGCGTCCGCGTGGAACTCCGTGATATTCAGAAGAAGATGGGGCTTTCCACGATTTATGTCACCCATGACCAGTCGGAAGCTCTTTCCATGTCGGACATGATTGTCGTCCTTAAAGGCGGCGTCGTCCATCAGACAGGATCGCCCCAGGAGATCTACTTTGAACCGAAGACGCCGTTCGTGGCGGACTTCATCGGCACGACAAACCTCCTCAGCGTAAAAGGGCTGGGAGAAAATACTGTTTCTTACGGGAACGACAGAATTCCCACTGCGAAGAGCGTAAATGCAGGGCAGGAATACTGCCTGAGCATCCGTCCCGAATGCCTGAAGTTGGTGAAAGAGGCCGTTGACGGGCAGGTGAATGTAAAAGTCACCATTCAAAATAAAATGTTCCTTGGAGAAAAAATCCGCTACTTTGTCAATGACAGTCTTGGCAAGGAATGGATTATCGATATTTACGACCCCGGCAGGACGATCCTGGAAGGCGAAGCATATGCCGCTTTCCCCTTTGAAAAGGCATGGCTCATTGAAGATCTGACGGATTGAAATGAAAAAAGAGCGGAGTTTCCGTAAAAAGAAACAACGCTCTTTTCTTGTCCGCCGAAAAGGCATGAGTGGAGGGGTTGTGACGAGGTACAAAAATATTTTGTCACAGCCTCTTTATAATTGGCTATTGCAGGTCCCTCAGCAGATCGTTTACATGAGAAGCAGCTTTCACGTTCCTGTATTCTTTCACCAATATGCCTTTTTCATCAATGATGAACGTGGAGCGCTCGATGCCCATGTATTTTTTTCCGTACATGCTCTTTTCTTTCATGACGCCGTACAAGTTGCATACTGTTTCCTTTTCATCAGAAAGGAGAGGGAAATTAAGTTCATACTTGTCGCGGAAATTGCAGTGCTTTTTCACGCTGTCGCGGCTTACGCCAAGTACAGAATACCCCCGCTTCTTAAATTCTTCCAGATTGGCGCGGAATGCCTGCGCTTCCAGCGTGCACCCGGAAGTATTGTCCTTCGGGTAGAAATAAAGAATTACCTTCCCGCCCTTGTAATCAGAAAGAGAAATATCCTGTCCGCCGTCAGACGGAAGTGTGAATAAGGGTGCTTTTTTGCCCACCGTAAGATCTGCCATGATGACCTCCTTAAAGAAATATATTTTCTTTCATTATAGTATGGGGGAGACAGGATGTAAAACGGAGAAAAAGACGTAAAAGTATTTCTTCTCCGGCAGATGGACAGCAAAGCATAAGGAGATATATAAAGCGCAGACAAAGATGGTATAATGAATTTATACACAGGGAAATCGCATAAATTGACATTTTAACATCCGGAGATAAAAATGTCTTTTCATGAAGATCTGAATCAAAAACTGAATGTATTTTTTAATCGTGACTGGTCTGTTGAGTTGTCGGAACAGGAAGAGGAAAAGATGGAAGAACTCGCGGCCGGTCTTGTGAAAGATTTTGGCTGGGATACGGTTTTTCATGCAGCATTCGAATATCTGAAAGAGAACTGCCGGACACCGGAGTCTATAATGAATTTCGCACATCTGTATTGGGAATCCTGGTGGTGGAATCACCCGATTAAAGAGCCATACAGGTTTATGGGATACTTCTATTACGGAATCGGTATGGATGTGGAAGAATATGATTCGGATCAGGACATATTGGATAGCCTTTCGTGCAGTATATTGATCAAGTCAGGATATAAACAGGCTGACTTGTATGAGGACCCATACTATATTCCGGAACGGGATCCGCTCATGATACAGGCAGTAGAAGAATATATAAACAATGAGAAAAACAGAAACCATTGATATGGAAGAAACCGGTCAGGCACAGCATTTGTTTGTTTCAGGAATAATGTATGGAGATAGGTACTACGTTTGCAGAAGTGTATATTTCGGAAAAGAAACAGGGAAATCTCGGTTTACAGAAAAATTTAGCTTTATACAAGACGGCAGGATGACAGAACGATCTTGCCGCTTTGCTTTTTCTATTCGGTATTTTGTTTGCATATAGACGGCATACTTCCAGTTTATTTCCGTATGGCAGCGGACATGTTTTTCGGATTTATTCCGTATATTTAATTTCTTTATTGACAGATAGACCCCAGGGGGGTATAGTCTAATCAGAAAGAAGATTTTCGATTCAAAGGTAAGAAGCAAAGAGAGTGCGGAAAAGCAGAGAGGGAAATAAAATGGAAGCGAAGGAGACAAAACAGATGGCCGGTATGGAAACAGAGGAAGCCTGCTGCCGTACGAAACGGACACCGGCAGAGCAGAAGAAACTGCTTACCCGCCTTAAAACAGTAGAAGGGCAGATCAGGGGCATACAGAAAATGGTGGAAGCCGACGCGTACTGCCCCGATATTCTCATGCAGGTATCGGCTGTATCTAATGCGCTGAATTCTTTTAACAAACTGCTCCTGGCATCCCATATCCGAGGCTGCGTTTCCGATGATATCCGCGAAGGCCGGGACGGAAAAGTGGATGAACTTTGCACCATGCTCCAGAAATTAATGAAATAATTTTTTGACAGGAAATGAAAGAGGTAAAAAATGAGACAATATACAGTCACAGGCATGACCTGCGCAGCGTGCCAGTCCCATGTGGAAAAGGCAGTCGCTGAAGTACCGGGGGTCTCTTCGGTGGCCGTGGCGCTCCTGACAAATTCCATGGCGGTTAACGGCACCGCGTCAGACGAAGAAATCATCCGCGCCGTTGAAAACGCGGGGTACGGAGCGCGGCTCAAAGGTGAAGAAAAGAAAAAGAGCTCCGCTTCAGAAAAACTGGCACAGGAAGCGGAGGCCCTGGCCGACCATGAAACGCCGAAGCTCAAAAGGCGCCTCATATGGTCTGCCGTATTTCTTGCACTCCTCATGTATATCACCATGGGGCACAATATGCTCGGCTGGCCCGTCCCCGCATTTTTTGACCATAATCATCTGGGACTTGCTCTGACAGAAATGTTCCTTGCCCTCATCGTGATGCATGTCAATAAAGATTTTTTCCTTTCCGGCGGGAAATCCCTCGCCCATGGCGCGCCGAATATGGATACCCTCGTGGCACTCGGCGCGGGAGTTTCCTTCCTCTGGTCGCTCTATGTTCTTTATGAGATGACCTACCTCCTTACGCATGGTACATCGAACACGGATCTCATGGAAATTTATCACGACCGGCTTTACTTTGAGTCCGCCGCCATGATTCCTGCTCTCATCACCGTAGGGAAAACACTGGAATCTCTATCTAAAGGCCGGACCACCGATGCCTTGAAAAGTCTGATGAGGATGGCGCCGAAAACGGCGGTGATCGAAAAAGATGGGCAGGAAGTATCCATTGCCATTGATGAGGTGCAGCAGGGAGATATCTTTGTCGTAAGACCGGGAGAAACCATTCCCGTAGACGGCGTGATTATAGAAGGCACGGCAGCAACGGATGAATCCGCTCTTACGGGAGAATCCGTTCCGGTGGACAAAGCGGAAGGCGACACCGTGAAAGCTGCCACTATAAACCGTTCCGGATTCATCCGTGCCCGCGCCACCCGTGTGGGCGAAGACACGACCTTCTCACAGATCATCCGCATGGTCAGCGACGCGGCGGCCACGAAAGCGCCGATCGCCAAGATTGCAGACCGGGTTTCCGGCGTGTTTGTCCCGGCGGTTATCACGATCGCAGTGGTGACAACGATTGTCTGGTTGCTGGCAGGACAGACGTTTGGATTCGCATTGGCGCGAGGTATTTCCGTACTGGTTATCAGCTGCCCGTGTGCACTGGGACTTGCCACACCGGTAGCGATCATGGTTGGTAACGGTATGGGAGCGAAAAATGGTATCCTCTTTAAAACCGCTGTTTCGCTGGAAGAAGCCGGAAGAGTGCAGATTGTGGCACTGGATAAGACAGGAACCATCACAAGCGGGGAGCCGCGGGTAACGGATCTTGTGTGCGAACCAGGATATGATGAAAAAACATTGCTGGAACTGGCAGGGGCACTGGAAAAGAAGAGCGAACATCCGCTGGCGAAAGCTGTATTGTTAGAGATTGCACAGCGAAAAATCTCCACCAAAGAAGTGGAAAACTTCCAGGCACTGGCAGGAAATGGTCTGACAGGAACGCTGGAGGGACACAGACTGCTCGGTGGAAGCATGAAATACATCAGCAGCCAGGTGACAGTAGGAAAACAGGTAAAAAATCAGGCACAGATACTGGCAAAACAGGGAAAAACCCCATTGCTTTTTGCAAAGGATGACGTATTGATCGGTATGATCGCCGTTGCTGACGTGATCAAGGAAGACAGTCCGAAAGCGGTACAGGAACTGCAGAATATGGGTATCCGGGTCGTTATGCTAACCGGGGACAATGAGCAGACTGCAAAAGCGATCGGTGCACAGGCAGGGGTGGATCAGGTTATCGCCGGAGTCCTTCCGGATGGAAAAGAAGCCGTGATCCGCAAATTAAAAGAATACGGAAAAGTAGCCATGGTCGGAGACGGTATCAACGATGCGCCGGCATTGACCAGAGCCGATATCGGAATCGCCATCGGCGCCGGTGCAGATGTGGCGATCGATGCCGCAGATGTAGTACTGATGAAGAGCCGTCTGAGTGACGTTCCGGCAGCTGTCCGGTTAAGCCGTGCAACATTGAGAAATATCCATGAGAACCTGTTTTGGGCATTTTTCTATAACATTATCGGTATTCCGCTGGCAGCCGGTGTGTGGATCCCGATCTTCGGATGGACACTGAACCCGATGTTCGGAGCACTGGCGATGAGCCTGTCGAGTTTCTGCGTAGTATCGAATGCTCTGCGCCTGAATCTTTTTAAAGTGAAAGATTCACACAGAGATCATAAGATAAAAAATGAAGTTACCCTTCCGCAATGGGAGGCATCGAAAGGAGAAAAGAATATGACAAAGACAATGACAATCAAAGGTATGATGTGCGGACACTGTGAAGCAAGAGTGAAAAAGACTCTGGAAGAACTGGAACATGTAACCGAAGCACAGGTAAGCCATGAAAAAGGAACCGCAGTGGTATCAATGGAGACAGAAGTAGCAGATGAGGTTCTGAAAAAAGCGGTGGAAGACCAGGGATACCAGGTGGAAAACATTCAGTAAAAGTGAAGAACAGATCTGAAAGAAAGAAGGAAACAAAATGGTAAAGACAATCGTTGGCGTGGACGGCATGATGTGCGGCATGTGCGAAAGTCATGTGAACGAAGCGGTGAGAAATGCATTTCCAATCAAGAAAGTAAGCTCTTCTCACGGAAAGAAACAGACAGAGATCATCTCTGAAGAATCTCTGGATCATGAAAAACTGAAAGCAGCCATCGAAAAAACAGGTTATCAGGTAACTTCTGTGACAGAAGAACCGTATAAGAAAAAAGGATTTTCCCTGTTCGGAAGATGAGAATCTGTTAAAGATTTATAGTATTGGAAGTCAAAAATAAATAAAAATCAAAACCTGCAGGCATGGGAACTCCGGAAAATGACGGAACTTCCATGCCTGTAAAACTATAGTACACTTTTTGAAAAAATCATGCTATAATAAAAAACTGAAATTATACGACAGAGGACGAAGAGCATGGAACAGGCAGATAATTTATTGTTGCGGATTCAAAAATATGATAAGACTTTCAGCAAAGGGCAGAAACGTCTGGCAGCGTATGTGCTGAAAAATTATGACAAAGCGGTATTCCTGACGGCATCGAAACTGGGGAAAGAAGTGGGCGTCAGTGAGTCGACGACCGTGCGATTTGCCACACAGCTGGGGTACAAAGGGTTTCCGGAATTTCACCGGGCACTGGAAGAGCTGGTGCGGAATAAGTTGAATTCGATCCAGCGCATGAAAGTGACCTACGGGCATGTACCGGAAGCAGAGATCCTGGATACGGTGTTTCAGTCAGATATCGAGATCATCAAGCTGACGATGGAACATATCGATCATGCGGCATTTGAGATGGCGGTGGAGACACTGCTTTCTGCGAGAACTATCTATATTATCGGTATCCGGAGCTGTGCACCCTTAGCCAGCTTTTTGAGTTTTTATCTGAATATGATCCTGGACGATGTGCGTCTGATCCAGACGAGCAGCGCCAGCGAGATCTTTGAACAGATGATCCGTATCGGAGATCAGGATGCAATCATCGGCATCAGTTTTCCACGGTATTCCATGCGAACCTTAAAGGCAATTGAGTTTGCCAACAACCGGAATGCAAAGGTGATCACACTGACCGACAGTGTGCATTCTCCGATCAATCTGTATTCATCCTGCAATCTTATCGCGAGAAGTGATATGGCATCCATCGTCGATTCTCTTGTGGCACCGTTGAGCGTGGTTAACGCACTGGTGGTGGCACTTTGTATGAAGCGGCAGAAAGAAGTTGTGCATACCCTTGAGACTATGGAGAAAATATGGGACGAATATCAGGTATACAGCAACGATGAGATGGAACATGCGGACGATACGATCAAGATGTTGAACCCGGAACAGGAGGACCATAAAACATGAAACGATTTTTGATTATCGGCGGAGGTGCGGCGGGTATGCTGGCTTCTGTCTACGCGGCGCGAAATGGTATGGAAGTGCATCTGTTTGAACAGAACGAAAAACTCGGAAAGAAACTTTTTATTACCGGAAAAGGCAGATGCAACTTTACCAACGGCTGTGCCACAGAGGAACTGTTTGAGTCCTTCATTACCAACCCGCGCTTTTTATACAGTGCCGTCTACGGGTACACGAACTACGATGTGATCGACTTCTTTGAAACTGCAGGTGTAAAGACAAAGATGGAGCGGGGTGGACGGATGTTCCCGTTGTCTGACCATTCTTCAGACATCATCAGGGCGCTGGAACAGCAGATGAAGAAAGCCGGTGTGAAGATTCATCTGGGAAGCCGGGTAAAACGGCTTCTTGTGGAAAAAGAAGAAGACGGAAATGCAAGGATCACCGGAATCCAGCTGGATAACGGAGAAAAGATCCAGGGCGAACAGGTACTGGTTGCCACTGGCGGGAATTCTTATCCGTCCACAGGTTCCACCGGGGACGGATACCGGATGGCAAAAGAGAGCGGTCATACCGTAACGGATCTGCAGCCGTCTCTGGTGCCGATGGTGACGGCTGAGGAATATATTCCGAGATTACAGGGACTGTCACTGAAAAATGTGACATTGTCTTTGTATGACGGAAAAAAATGTGTCTACGAAGATTTCGGGGAAATGATGTTTACACATTTTGGGATTACCGGCCCGCTGGTGTTATCAGCCAGCGCAAAGGTGGGAAAACTGTTAAAAAAGAAGTATCTGACGGCGAGGATCGATCTGAAACCGGCACTGACCGCAGAGCAGCTTGACGCAAGACTTCTGCGGGAATTCGAAGAAGGAAAGAACAAACAGTTTAAAAACGTGGCCGGTTCTTTATTCCCGGCAAAACTTCTTCCGGTTATGCTGGATCTCGGCGGCATCGCACCGGGAAAAAAAGTGCATGAGATCACCAGAGAAGAACGTGCCGGATTTATCGAAAAGACGAAAGCCTTTCCATTTACCGTGACCGGACTGCGGGGCTTCCAGGAGGCCATCATCACAAAAGGCGGCGTTCAGGTAAAAGAAGTGGATCCGAAGACGATGGAGTCCAAAAAGACAAAAGGGCTTTATTTTGCCGGAGAAGTGCTGGATCTGGATGCACTGACCGGTGGCTATAATCTGCAGATCGCCTGGTCAACGGCTCATGCGGCGGCAATGGCGGCAGCTGAGGCAGAAAGATAAAAGCAGAAAACTGCTTGGTAAGAAGAATATTGCAGGATATTTTAGGACAATAAGACTGTCAGAGGATGAAGTGGTTTTGATAAAAAGAATGTAACTATTCAGTAGCCACTGTCCCGCGAGGTGTTATCGTTTAAATGCATTTTGGCTCGTAACTGTGAAGGTACTGAACAGTTACAAAATAATACAGAAAAAACGGAATATTCCGGGGAAAGAGGAAAACATATGAGTTATGCAATCGCAATCGACGGACCGTCCGGTGCCGGAAAAAGCACCATCGCAAAAAGAGTGGCAAAAGAACTGTCTTTTATTTATGTAGATACCGGAGCTATGTACCGTGCCATGGCACTGTATGTGCTGGAACAGAACATTGATCCGCAGGATCAGGCAAAAGTAGCAGCAGTCTGCCCGGATATCGATGTGACGATCCTTTACGAAGACGGCGTACAGCAGGTACTGTTAAACGGAAAAAATGTATCCGCTGAGATCCGTCAGGAAATTGTAGGAAATACCGCATCCAAGATCTCCGTGATCAAAGAAGTGAGAGAAAAACTGGTAGCATTGCAAAGACAGCTGGCAGCAAAAGAAAATGTAGTCATGGACGGAAGAGATATCGGAACACAGGTACTTCCGAATGCGACAGTCAAGATTTATCTGACCGCCAGCGCGAAAGAGCGTGCGAAGAGAAGATATCTGGAACTGCAGGAAAAAGGAATGCCGGGTGAACTCGATCAGATCGAGGCGGATATCATCGAGAGAGATAACCGCGATATGAACCGTGAGATCTCCCCGCTTCGCCAGGCAGAAGATGCAGTGTTGGTGGACGCGTCTTTTATGGGAATCGAAGAAGTGACCGCGGCAGTGATTGCAGAATTTGAGAAAAAGAAACAGGCATAAGGGGTGCATATGGAAGAAAGAAAGATTCTGGTAGCCCGTACCGCGGGATTCTGTTTCGGCGTGAAACGGGCGGTGGAAAAAGTATATGAACAGGTCAACATGGGCAAACAGAATATTTACACCTATGGACCGATCATTCATAATGAAGAAGTGGTGACGGATCTGGAAAAAAAAGGTGTCCGGGTTCTGGAAAATGAACAGGAACTGAAAAATCTTATGGAAGGAACTGTGGTGATCCGTTCTCATGGCGTACCGAAAGAAATCTACGAAGTGATCGAAGAAAAAGGGCTGGAATGTGTGGATGCCACCTGTCCGTTTGTACGGAAGATCCATAAGATCGTGGAGCGGGAAAGTAAAGCAGGACGCCATATTATTATTGTTGGCAATGATACTCATCCGGAAGTGGAAGGCATCAAAGGCTGGTGTGAAGGTCCGGTGACTGTGATATCCAGCCACGAAGAAGCCGAAAATCTCGCCTTTCCGGAGGGTGAAAAGCTGTGTGTGGTGAGTCAGACGACATTTAATTACAACAAATTTCAAGAATTAGTTGAAATTTTTGAAAAAAAGAGGTATGATAAAGTTGTTTTAAATACGATCTGTAGTGCAACCGAGGAAAGACAGATGGAAGCACGGCAGATTGCCTGCGAAGCAGATACCATGATTGTCATTGGCGGCAGACATAGTTCCAATACGCAGAAATTATACGAGATTTGTCGAAAAGAGTGTGAAAATACTTACTATATACAGACACTTGTTGATTTGGATACTAAGCCTTTTCAATGTATTGGTTGCGTAGGTATTACAGCGGGGGCTTCCACCCCAAATAATATAATTGAGGAGGTTCAAAAACATGTCAGAATTAAGTTTTGAACAAATGCTGGAAGAATCATTAAAAACAATTAGAAATGGGGAGGTAGTCGAAGGTACAGTAATCGACGTCAAAGAA
>ENA-OPAO01001245-OPAO01001245.1-human-gut-metagenome-genome-assembly--contig:-NODE-1245-length-18169-cov-17.994645_pt1 | contig 18169 bp, 6 predicted proteins | sample MGYA00241054_ERZ501424 | MGnify/ENA primary metagenome ERZ501424 (study PRJEB25962, sample SAMEA2042623) | human gut metagenome | biome: human gut; feature: human-associated habitat; material: faeces...
AGCACGAAAAAGCCGCCCAGATTCTGAAAGCACAAAATCCAGACGGCTCACTTCCGAAGATGAAAGATTTGAAGCTTGAAAAAGAACGATTACTTGCCTTGAAAGCGGCTCAATACGACACCTACACCTATTATAAAGATTATCAAAAAGAATTGCGAACAGCCTGTGCCAATGTTGACAGCATCTTGGGGCAGCACCACATTCGAGATCACATTCAACGCACAGAACAGACCCTTTAAGCAAAAAAGAGCCACCATAGGCTACCCTTTTGGGGGTAAGCCTATGGTGGCTCTTGCACTATTTTCAGTCTTTAAGCGTCCCTGTATTTCAAGAAACCATTTTGTAATTCCACAAAGCGATCCTGAAATATTTCTTCCAACGCCTGTTTGCAGGGAACCCTCTGCATCCGGGCAACAACAGATCACTTCCTGTTCCGTTCCATATCAGCCGACTGCTCTTGGCTACTCTTTTGCTTTTCCCGTGCCATCTGCCTGATTCGCAATTTATCAAGAACGGATTCCCGTCCGTTGATTATGCGGGGCTTAGGGAGATTGTTGGCACAGCCATCAATCATATTGTAGTTCTGTTCCGTAGTTGATTCTACGGCCCGAACATATTCCCCGTTCTCATAGAACTTCTGATAATGTTCCATCTGGTGTAGTGACGGCTTCTGGTTCATCGGCTTTTCCATCAGCGGTGGATGCAGATAATCCAGAATCTTTTTTCTGGCATCCTCATCCAACCCTTTTCGGATTTCAGCGGAAACCAGTTTTCCAGAAGCATCTACAATCACGTTCGGTGCTTTTTCCTTATAGACTTCATGCTGCATCAGAAAAAAGTGCTGGCTTTCTACTACGCATTCTTCGGTTGCCATCCACGTTCCAGCACATCCATCTATAAAAAGATTTTTCGTGTCAAGTGTAACCAGAATGCCAGAACTACTACTGCGGATAAAGCCAGCAACCACAACAAGGGAGTCCTTATCCACAAAATACGCCGTGATTTCTCCCTGTTGGTTTATGACAATCACATCACCGACACCAAATGGACGGCCACGGAAATTCTTCGGTCGATGCTCTTCCAACCGTTTCCGAATTATCTCTGGTGTGTCCGATGTAAACAACTTGGTAAAATACGCCTGCTGATAATTTTGTACGATCACCTGAAAATGATGTTCCGTCAAATACTGATATGAACGTGACCGATACGCAGCAAGTTCTGCACTTTCTTTCAGCTGATAGACCGCATACTGATTGATATTCATTTTGCCACCACATCCTGAAGATACGGTTTAAGGTCAAGTCTGGAAAATTCCATGTCCGAAATAGAGCGCATCTTTTTCATGGTCGATGCTACCAGCGAAAAAACTTCAACATCGTCCTCGACAAACGGAACAACTTCCTCGATATATCTCATGGTTTCCGTCCGTGTCGGCTGCTCAAACATTGCCATAACCATCATCTCATCTGCATTAAACTTCACCTTGCTCACAGTTCCATTTCTCCTTTCTTCTTTGCCTTCTTCGGTTTTTCCTGTTCCTGATTGGACTGCTGTTCCTGCGCCTTTTTGCGGTTCTTCAACGCTTCACGAACAGACTGCCGGGTGCTGGGGCGTTCCTCTAACTCCTTGCTTGCCTGCCGCTTTTCCAAAAGCGTTTTCATATTCGAAATTGCTTTCTGCACCAGCGGACTTTCCCGGTAATGCTGGATATGGTTGACAACCTCTGCCTGCACTTCTCCACCTACCATCAGGTCAAACATTCCCGAATAGATGCTTCCATCCTCAAGGGAAAAGCCAATGCTCTTGATTCCGTTCATCCGCTCTGCCGGAATCTTATCGTAAACTTCCAATGCCTGCTCCAAGGTCAGATTGTCATGGAACTCACCCATCACTGGGAACTCTGCACACTCTGCCACATAAAAGCTGATGCTTGCTTCTGGCGCAGGCTTCTCTGCCGCCAGTTTTTCTTTCATCGCTTCTGCCCGCTGTGTTTCTGCACGGTAGGACTGTTCCTGAAGATATTCAGCGCTAATCACACCACACTCAGAAACGCTGTGTCCGTGTTCTGCCAGAACTTCTTCCATCATTTCCTGCACGGGTCTATATCCATCCACTTCGATGATACCGCCGTCCATTACCGTGAAGTCCTTATTATATAAGGTATAGTCGTAGCCATCCTCGCTGGTCTGGATGTAAAAATAGCCATCGTTGATTTCATAGGCTACCGCCACATCCTGCACTTTCAACGCTTCTGCCACCAGTGCGACCACATGGTTCTGGATGTATGGATTATCCCAGCCCGGAACTTTCTTGTAGTCCTCTACGATTGTGTCAATACCGTTCTTACACTGCACAATGTCCAGACTACCCGGAAGTTGATCAGGCGTTTTCTCTACGCCAAGGGCTTTCAGATGAAAATTCGGAACCTGCTGATAGCAGGACATTGCATCATCGAGATTCCCGAACTTCTCAATTTTCATCGGATTGGTCTGCAAATCTGTCACAACATAGAACTGCTGGACAAACGGTTTTTCTGGCTCCCGCTGCTGTTCAGCCGCAAGTTCTTTACGGTACATATCCACAAACCCGTTCAGCACAGCCGGGTGACTGCGCACGATCCAGTCGGTGCGAATATTGCTGCCCCGTTCTCCCTTGCAGGTGGTGTCTGCCCATTCCTTATTACTGTGTGAATAGCGTCCGTCATGGTTGTTATAATTCAGCGTGTACGCCAGAATATAGCCCATGCGCTCCATGCCAAACTGTTCAACGACGGACTTCGTAGCATCATCTGCAAGGTGCATTCCATCGAAATTGTCTGCAATCGCTTCTTCAATGGCATTTCTGCAATCTTCATTGAGCTGTCTGGAAATGCGGTACAAATCCACCTCGCCATTCTCTGCTGCATAGGCAAAAGATTCGTAATAAACCTGAACATCCGAATTATCCGTGCGGCTTTCCTCTGCCACAGGCACAGCCTGTTCTTCTTTTTGTGAAGTCGGATTCTTTTCTGCAAAATACTCCTTTACGGCATCCTGAAAGTCCTCATCAAAGCCGTTCCACAAATCTTCTGCCACCAGTTTTCCCTGCTCATTGACCGCAACGCAGGCAGCTTCATCCCCGTATTCCTCATGCTCCAGCAGGAAGAACTTCTCGCCGCCGACCTCCGTTTCATCAATCGCATACCATGTACCAACATGACCCTCAACTGCAATCTGGTCGGAGTCACCGTGTATTAAGCCATCCTTTTTATGCTCTTGTTCTTCCATAAACTCCCGTACAGTCAGCAATCCACCCGTAAAGTTCAGCCCTTCCTCGCCCAGTTCCAGCCGACCGCCTGCGCCAAGGTCAAGTTCTTCTGCCATCAGAACAGATGCCGCATGGTTTATGATCACTGTTTTCTCCACCAGAATCGGCTGCCCCGGATCATAGTCCGACCCGCGCAGGTCATAGCGGTACAATCCATCCGGCACATCCTCATCCCGCAGTCTGCTGTTGCTGAAAAGACCGGGCTTATCAAAGATTTCAATTTCCTGCAACTGTTCATCCAGAATCGTTTCTTTCTTCAAATCCATCTTTCTTTCCTTGAAAAAATCCGGCAACTCTGCAAAGCCGATGCTGTCCACATAGCAGGCTTTGATCGACTTGCCATCGTTCAGCACCACAACATCACTGACGGAAAGCGAATGCCCGGTAAAATCCGTTGGACGCTGGATATTGAAGCGTTCGTAAATGGCTTCAAGTGTATCTTTTTCCGTAAGAGGCTCGGTATAGACCAGCTCATAGTCTGCACGGTTCACTTCCATCCCATGCCGTTTTACAAAGTCCAGATTCATAAAGCGATAGTCGTGTTCCGGGTCACGGGCAGTGATCTGGTAGATGCCAAACTGCTTTTCACTACCGGAAAGCAGCTTCTGCTCCTTGACCAACGCATCCAGCCGGTTTATCAGCTCCGCCGCCTTTTCTGCGGACTCTCCCTCTGATTCCTCCACTGCGGCTTGCAGCCATTCCCGGATCGGCTGAACATCCCCAGCCTGAATCTGTTCTTTCAGTGCTTCAACTGCCTGTTCCCGATCCTCCACGCTATCTTTATAGTGGTAGAAATCGAAGTCAAAGGCGAAATTATCAAGGTCTGCCGCCAGCTTTTCAACGGGTGTTTTTTCGCTGTTTTCCATTACTTTCTGCTTGTCCTTTTCCAAATCCTCCTTGGCAATCTGGAAATAGTCACTTCCACGCTCGATTTCTTCACGCCCTGTAACAAGAACCGGCCACGGGCTGATACGGATAAGATAAATCTGCTTGCCCTCATCAAACAGCCGCAGAGCCTGCTCCCGACTTATCACCGTCAGTGCGGCATCCGGGCGGGAATACTCATCTTCCAGATACTCTTCGTTCTTTTCCAGCAAAATTGCACTCCATGCGTCAGCCTTGATTCCGAAAATGCCATCATGCTGTTCGATCTCTTCCTGACTGGCGAAATCTCCTGCCGTGCCATCCTGAAATAGCGGGTAAATCCGTTCGCCCAGCCGATGCCACTCCCGTGCGCCTTCCTTTGTCAGCGGCAGAACATCATCTTTCAGATACCCATATTCGTGCATTTCCGAAAGACCGATCATGCCATCCGGCAGACTTTCGATCTTCTCCTCTGCTTCCCACATCAGGCGATTGATTTCTTCCGTGTTTTCAGCCGCAACCGCAGCCGCCAGATTGTTGGCAAGTTCTTCCGTTGCCACCCGGTCATCCAGCTTGTAAGCAAAGTTTACAATGAGATTTCGCTGGCTGTTGTCAAAAACGGTTTTGTCCCGTTCCTTGTCCGCAATCAGCTTTTCAGCATATTCCATCGCCGTCATGCGCTCCACACTCCTTTCTGCCACCGCCGTTTCCAGTTTTTCAAGAAAATCAGCAGCGGTCAATCGAATCGTATCCATCGAATCTTTCAATTCTTTCAGTTCCTTGCCGCTTGCCCAGCTTGCTACATACGGGAACGAGTAGTCCGAAGTATCAATGCCAAGTGCCGAGCAAACCGTAAATGCAATGCTTTCCGCTTCTGTTTCTTTGGTAAGCTGGTCTTTTTCCTCGCCGCGCTGTTTCATCTGGTCGCTGTCATGCAGCATGGCATGAGCAACCTCATGGATCATCGTCTTGATGGTCTGGCTCTCACCCATATCGGCACGAACACAGATTTCTTTGTCCATGTGGCTGTAATAACCTTTTGCGTTGCCCTCGATCTCTCCAAAACGAATTGGCACAGGAGATACCTGTTCGATTGCCTCTTTCAGCAGGGTATAATCCTTGACACGGGCAGTCAGTTCATTCACTTCCAGCGTAGGCAGCGGTTCTCCGTCTGTCTGGGCATAATCGAAAACCGTTGTTACCCGGAACCGGGGAATTACCCTCTCCACCACTTCGATTTCCGGCTCCCCGCTCTCATTCAGCACCGTAAGCCCGGTGTCCTTGTCGATTTTCTCCCTCTCTTCCCGTTCCTTTACCGGGGCAGGCGCGATGATCTGGATGCCCTTTTCACCCTTTTTCACATAGCGGTTAAACTTATTTTTCCAGGCATTGTACCCAGCCACCAACGTAGCATCTGGACGCTGCATTGCGATCAGCAGCGTATTATTGAAGCTGTAATTGTGGAATTTTGACATTGTAAGCAGGTACTTCGTATACATTTCCGAAGTAAAAATGTCCTTTACGCCCTGCTCCAACCGTTCCGTGATTTCTTTGAGCTGGTCTGCCCGCTTATCTGCCATTCATGCCCTCCTTTTCGATTTTTTTGACCCATCTAGTTTTCATCTGATACGGATACTGGTTCGCCATCTTCGGCTTTCTCTCGCCGTTCCATTCCAATCCTCCAGCACGGCCCTCACAAACATATCCGGCAGCTTTGAGCGATACGCCGCTTTCGGTGTCCAGAATATAAGTGACAACCTTTGTATAGCCCATTGCCCTTGCCGCCCGGTATGCGGCAGCATAGAGGATACTGCAAGCATTCGGTGTACCATCCGTACAAAGGCGGTTGATTTCCAGCGTATAGCCATCATCCAGCCGCCGCGCAACAGGTCTGCCGCATATTGCCACACCCACCAGTGAACCACTGTCTGAAACTCCGATGGAAAACTTGTGTCCTCTTGTCGGCTTATGATGGCGGTGATACTGCTGCACAAATGCGTTTGCAGTTTTCAGATTGATCGGTGTTAATGTCAGCAAATGCCCTCCTTTACAAAATCTGCCCCATCAGATTCCCTTTCGGAGATCTGACGGGGCATTCTCAGTTATAGTTCCATATCGTGACTTTTCTTTTTCTGCGTTTTCGGCTCTGCCATGCGTTCTGCCTGCTTTTCGTGAAGCTGTGCAAGGATCGACGGACGTTTTACGCTGTCTGCACTCCGCTCAATCTCACGTTTCGGCGCAGGAAGTTCGCTATCCGTTACTTCCTCATCCATGCCAAGAGCCGCATCATCCCCCTTTTCGTCCATATCCAGCAGGGCATTCAATTCTGCAAGCCGTGCAGATTTTTCGTTTAATTCCGCCTCCTGCGGGAACGGACGCTGCACTTCTTCCTTTGCTTCTGCCAACTGCTGCTGTAAGGTTTCCAATCTGCGCTCCACCTGCGGCAGTGTCTTTTCGATAGATGCCAGCGCATTGAGAATACGCTGGATATTGCCAGCCGGATCACTGCCAAGTTCAATCGTATAACTGCTCTGCCGTTTGATGGTCAGCTTGAATGTCTGGGCGAACGCATCAAACCGGGAACTGATTGCAAACCCTCCCAAATCTGCGATTTGCCCCTCTGTCTTAGCGATCTTCATTGCGGCACAGGCTGCAAGAATTGCCGAGCCTGCTTCCTTGCGGTCGGTATAAACCCTGTCCTCCACCGTGATGGAGAACTTCTCCTTGTCCTGTTCCAGCAACGGCTTTGCCACTGCAAGGTCAGCTTTCAGACCTGCCATGCGCTCTTTCGCTGCCGTGATTTCTGCCGGATACCGCCGTGCAATATCCGATTCCAGGCTGTAAATCTGGCTGGTGTGGTTGGCCCGCATCAGCTTCAGCTTGCTGACCTGAATATCCAAATCCATCTTTTCCTTGATGTAGGGATTTCCCGTTGCCAATGCTTTGATTTCTGCATAGGTCAGCGCGGTATCGTCCACATCATCGCAGGCACGAACAGGAGATTTCGAGGTCATGATCTGCGAGATGAACTTCTGTTTATTTTCCAGAATTTGCCACATATATGAATCGAACGTATTCTCTGTGACGTAACGGAAAATCTTCACTTTCTGGTTGCGGTTTCCCTGACGAAGAATGCGTCCTTCCTGCTGTTCCAGATCAGAGGGCTTCCACGGGCAGTCCAGATGATGCAGGGCGATCAGTCTGTCCTGAATGTTTGTACCAGCACCAAGTTTCGGGGTCGAACCAAGCAGGATACGCACCTGACCAGAGCGCACCTTTGCAAACAGTTCTGCCTTTTTGGTTTCGGTATTTGCCTCATGGATAAAAGCAATCTCCTCACGGTGGATTCCCTTTGCCACCAGTTTTTCCCGGACATCATCGTACACATTGAATGTTCCGTCTGCTTTCGGAGTCGATAAGTCGCAGAAAATCAACTGGGTGGATTTGTCGGGCGTGGATTCTTCCCATACCTGATAGGCATTCTCCACGCAGAGGTTGACCTTGCTTTCCGGCTCATCCGGGAGCAGGTCATTGATAAGCCGCTGATCCAAGGCCAGCTTTCTGCCGTCGTTCGTGATCTTGAGCATATTGTCAATTTTGGGATCGACATTGCCGTTTCGCACCTGTTCTGCACGGTCAGCAAAGCTGCTCACCATTTCCTGCTGCGTTTCGCTGGGCTTCAGCACCTCATTGATGTACTCTGCTTCCGGCACAGGCAGATTCAGCATATCCGCCGTCTGTACGTCTGCGGACTCCTTAAACAGTGAAATCAGTTCCGGGAGGTTGAAAAAACGGGCAAACCGCGTCTTTGCACGGTAGCCCGTTCCCTCTGGGGACAATTCAATCGCTGTAACGGTTTCACCAAACGAAGCCGCCCAGCTATCAAAATGTCCAAGATGAAGTTTCTGTAAGGTGTCATACTGCAAGTAGCGCATAATGGTATACAGCTCTACCATGCTGTTCGATACAGGCGTACCTGTTGCAAAGGTCACACCCTTGCCGCCAGTGATTTCATCGAGATACTGACATTTTGCAAACATATCCGAGGACTTCTGTGCATCGGTCTGAGCAATACCAGCGATGTTCCGCATTTTTGTGTAGAGGAACATATTTTTATAAAAATGGCTCTCGTCCACAAACAGGCGGTCAACACCAAGCTGCTCAAATGTAACTACATCATCCTTGCGGCTCTGGTCGTTCAGCTTCTGAAGTTTTGCCTGCAAGGTTTTCTTTGTTTTCTCCATCTGCTTGACCGTGAAACTCTTGCCATCGTCCTCTGCCTTTGCTTCTGCAATCGCAAAGGTAATGTCCTGAATCTGCCGCTCGATCATGGATTTCTGCCGTTCCGGGGAAAGCGGAATCCGCTCAAACTGCGAATGCCCGATAATGATAGCATCATAATCGCCCGTGGCAATCCGGGAACAGAACTTCTTTCGGTTGGATGGCTCGAAATCCTTTTTCGTTGCCACCAGCACATTGGCATTCGGATACAGCCGCAGGAAGTCTGCACCCCACTGTTCCGTCAGATGGTTCGGCACAACATAAAGATTCTTCTGCGCCAGACCCAGACGGCGGCTTTCCATGCCGGCAGCGATCATCTGGAAGGTCTTGCCAGCACCCACACAATGCGCCAGCAGCGTATTATTGCCATACAGGATATGCGCCACTGCATTTTTCTGGTGCGGCATCAGGCTGATTTCCGGGGTCATGCCCACGAACTTGATGTGACTGCCATCGTATTCACGGGGACGAATCGCATTGAACCGCTCATTGTAGACCTTGCAAAGTTCCTCTCTGCGGTCTAAATCCTTGAAAATCCACTGCTTGAACGCATCCCGAATCGCTTCCTGTGCCTGCTGCGCCAGCATGGTTTCTTTTTTGTTCAGCACTCTCCTTTCTTTTCCATCCTCATAGATGGTATCGTAAATTTTGGTATCCCGGAGATTCAGCGCATCTTCCAGCAGTCGATAGCCGTTGACCCGCATTGTGCCATAGGTGTTCGTCACACGGGGATTACTCCGGTCAAGTGACTTTCCGCTGATGTTCCATGCGCCGCTGATTTCCGAATAGGTTGCCTTGATGGAACTTCCGATATAGTAACTCGGCGTTTTGAACACCCGCTCCATGAAGTCCGTAATGTACTCTGCCTTGATCCAGTTTGCACCAAGCCGCACTTCAATCTCCGAAGCATTCAAATCTTTCGGCTGTACCCGCTTGAGATACTCGACATTGACCTGATACTCCGGGTGGTTTGCAGCAAAGGTTTCTGCCGTTGCCAGCTTTTCCCGGACATTGCCGGACAGATATTCGTCTGCCGTCACCCACGCCTGTGTGACAGGATTGCGGAAGATAACGCCCGCCAGTTCTTCGGTCACTTCCTGCTCTGTCTTTCCGCAAAGTTCTGCCATAAACGGCACATCGACCTTTGCTTTTTCTCCAATGGAGAGTGCCAGGGCTTCACTCGGAGTATCCACAGAGGTGACGGGTTCCGGCTTGCGAATAGTGCGTTTCGTGAAAATATCTGCCAGCCGCTTGAGTTTTTTATCCTCGTCCAGAATCTCAAGAGATGCCAGCAGACAATAGCTGCTATCCTGCCGGAATGCCCGTTTGTTGGCGGTGCTGTTGATCAGACCATACTGCGCTGTGAACCGCTTATACTGGTCTTTCAGCTTTCCTTGCAGCAGTTCCACTTCGGCATCCGTACCATCGTGCAACTGGCAGTCCAGCAATTTCTGTGTGGTTTCCCGCAGGGCAATCATCCCCAGCACACGCTCTGCCGTGACCGCAGGCAGGTCAACCTTGTTCATATAGGAGTTTTCACGGTAATAGACCTGTCCGTCCACATTGGTGTAACTGAAATTCTTCACGTTTGGGTCTGCCGGAAGTGGTTCTGCGTTCTGGTCAAGTTCATCGTCCGTGATTTCCGGCTCAGTGATTTCCGCATGGATGTTCTCAACGGCTGCTTTCAACTGTTGTGCAAGGTCTGCGCCCTCGATGGGCTTGACCGTGGTTTCCTGTTTGCCGTACTGTGTACTTTCAGTCGTGATCTCACCCAGCACCATTTCAGGATGCTGCGCAAAATACTGGTTGATGGGGTATCCCTCCGGCGTTGTGCCAAGGTCTACCCACTCTGCCCGCTCCACTGCCGCCCGGTCACGCTTTTGCAGGAACAAAATGTCAGCTACAACACTTGTGTTCGCATTGCGCTGGAACGCATTGTTTGGCAGGCGAATTGCACCGACCAAATCGGCACGGTTGGCAAGATACTCTCGGACAGAGGAATCCTTTTTATCCATCGTACCGCTGGAAGTGACTACCGCCACCACGCCGCCCGGACGAACAAGGTCAAGACTTTTTGCAATAAAGTAATCATGGATGAGGAAGTTGTGGCGGTCATACCGCTTATCCGGCACTTTGTAATTGCCGAACGGCACATTACCCACCACACAATCAAAGAAACTGTCCGGGAACTGCATCGTTTCAAAGCCCTGCACGGCAATCTTGTTTTTCTGATAAAGCTGCTGTGCAATGCGTCCTGATACGTTGTCCAGCTCCACACCATACATCTTGATGTTCTCCATGCTTTCAGGCACAAGACCCATGAAGTTACCGACACCGCAGGACGGTTCCAGTACATTGCCTTTGCTCAGACCCATGTTGGAAAGGGCTTCATACATTGCCTTGATAACCGTAGGCGAAGTGTAGAAAGCATTCAGCGTGGATGCCCGCGCTTCGCTGTACTCATCTGCCGGGAGCAGAGATTTCAGTTCCGCATACTCCTTTGCCCAGTCCGCATTCTTCTCGTCGAACGCCTGCGGAATGCCGCCCCAGCCGACATACCGGGAGAAAACTTCCTGTTCTTCTGCGGTTGCCTGCCGCTGTTCTGCATCCAGCGTTTGCAGCAGCCGGATGGCTTCGATGTTTGCTTTGAATTTTGTCTTGGCTCCTCCTGCGCCGAGATCATCGTCCGTAATACGGAAGTTCATAGGCTCCTGTTTGGGCTGTACAGGCTGTTCCGTTTCGGCTCCACTGTCCAGCGGAAGGTTGTGCTGCCGCCGGGCATGGTTGACCTCTTCCGGGGTCATAGGCTTACTGGTAAGAGGATTCAAAACATCGTCCACTGCCGAACGATGGATGGCATCTGTCCGGGTCTGCACATCCGCGATCAGCTGCATCTGTTCCGGCGAGAAGTCGGGATTCAGCAGTTCTTCTAACTCGCCGCCCGATTCTGCCACCGAATAGATCACATCCATCTGCTCCGGGGAAAAATCCTCGTAAGCCACACCAGCATTGTGTAGAGCAGTAAAGACTGTGGTTTCTATCGCTTCTTTCATCGGCACGTCGGCCTGTTCGTACAGATGCCGAATGTACTCCAGCGGTTCCGTTCGGAAAATCGGATACCGGGCTTCTTTCGCAAGGGTCATGTCCTGCAAGCTGACCGTCCCCTGCTCAAAGTTGACCGAATCCACACGGAACTCTCTATCGTCCAGTTCAACGATGGTATTGACTGGCAGATATTCCTCTCTGCGGAAATACTTTGTCTGCGCATGGGTTCCATCTTCCTGCTGGCCGGACAGATAGATACTCTCCCCCTGTTTCCAGAACTTCATTGCCTGCGAAACCCACTGTTCACGCGGAAAACCAGATACCTCAACCTTGCCGAGTGCGGTTTCCTTTTCCAACAGCTTGCTGCCAAGAAGTTCTGAAACGCGCTTTGCATCCTCGCCGTAGAACTCAAAGTTGCCGTACTGCTCATAGCCGACCAGAGCATCCGGGTAACGCTCTTTCAGCGCGTTATATTCGTTTACGGCATCCAGCGGCAGGGGCTGCAAGGTCGGCTCAACGGCCTTTTCTTCCGCTGCATACGGAACCATAATGCCGCGCACCCACTGCGGTGCGTCCTTGCTATCCTGATACAGTGCAACGGCATCCCGTCTGTCCGTAATAACGTCCTGATAGGTGCGCTGGAAAATATCTTCTACCAACCAGTCTTTGAAGTTTTCCCAGTTCTGGCTTGCTTCCAGATACAGCGGAGCAGTTTTCGCATTCTGCTCTAACAGCTCGTCAATCTTGTTCCGAAGTTCCTTTTCCGCTTCGTCTGCATCCACATCGCGGTCGCGGAGATACGGATAGATTTCACTCTGCTGCACCGCATCCAGCATGGAATACAGACATTCTTTGTAAACACAGCGACTATCTTTCAATGCAGATTCCTGCCCTGCCAGAAGATAATCATTCAGCGGATTCTTTGCCAGTTCTGCATCATACTGGTTCGGTCGAAGAACCCGCGCCGCCCATGCAGGACGCTCCATATCTTTCAGATAGATCAGAGAATCCGTAACACGTTCGATTTTATAAAGGCGGTCATCTTCCAGATAGAGATAATCCCCGACATTTCTGCTGTACTTTGCCGCCCGCTTCTGGGGTTCTTCAACCACTGCGGTGGTTGAATGCTCTTTCGATTCCTGTTCCTGCGCCCAAATATCGAAAAGCGATATTTGTCCTGTCTCAGAAACAGAAATCTCAACAGCCTTTTTCTTTTCCGGGAAGATCGTGTACGTTCCCTCAACATACTGGTGCAGTTCAGCAAGCGTCTTTGATTTTTCCGCATATTCCGGGGAATCCAGCGGCACGGAAAGAAGTGCTGCATCCATCTTTTCCAGAAGCTCTACCGCCTGTTCCGGGTCAGCCAGCATGGTGGGCAGTTTCTTTCTGGCATCCTCATTCAGCAATTCCCGCTTAAATGGACGCTCTACTTCATCGGGCAGACGATGGTAGAAACCGATTACCCGATTTGCCATCTGCTCACGCTCGTAACTCGGCATCCGGCTGTAATCCGCAGGCTTCAGATACAAACTCTGGTCAATGAGCTTTGCAACTCGTTCAGCCGCCTGGTTCCAGTTCAGCTTTACCAGCGCATCCGGCTTTCCATAGATGCCCCGTGCCAGTTCAAGACCTCTGCCGTCATAGCTGGCATGGGAATTATCTGCACGGGAAAGTGCATGACTGCTGCCGCCCACACCGTATCGGTCTTTCAGAAATGCCGCGCGTTCTGCTTTCTCTGTATGGGTAAGGAAGAAACTGTACGTTGCCAGCCTGCCATCCGAATACGGCCCGCCGCCTGCAAGGAAAGCATTGATCTCATCTTCCGTGATAAAGACTTCCTGCTCATTCCACTGAAAGCCCTCTCTTGCCTGATACGGCTGGAACGGGAGGGCAAACTTCTGAAACTGTTCGGATACTTTGTCCGGGCGATAGAACGGCATCCGCATCACGCTTTTATCTTCGGCGTAGGCTTCTGCCAGTCCCAAAAGACGTTCGTTCAGGTCAGCCAGAAATTCCGGCTGGTCAATCAACTTTGCAAGTCGTTCTGTAAGTTCCGGGTATCCGCCGGAGAAGATGGACGTATCGGCAAAGACCATCTCTGCCACGCCCTCTGCCATATCGCGTTCCATATAGCTTAGGGCTTCTGCGTGTTCATGCAGAGCATTGCCACGGGCTGCATCCAGGACAGACTTTGGTGCGTACTCTCCCTGCTGCAGAAGCTGATGGATTCTGCAGCTGACATCTTCCCAGGACAGAAATGCTTTGTTTTTGGGGTCGTTCCGAACCGTATCTCCAACGGCGATCTGCATACCCAACTCATCGAACCAGACTGCATATTTTGTGCCGCCGATCTCAAAGCCCTTGCCGCCCTCGCCATACTCTTTTTTGACGAAAGCAGTATACTCTTCCGGGGTCTGTTCGGTCATAAAGTTATAGATAAGGCGGAGCTGGCTTTTGCTTCGATTGCTTCCCGTCCGCAGGATTTCATCCACAACTTCTGCCGGAATCGTGATCTCATCGGCATACTGGGCCTGCATCGGGGCTTCGATTGCCCGAATCTGCTGTTCCACGGTCGGCAGACTGGGCAGAGAAAAAGCAGAGGCAATTTCTTCCTCTGCTTCGCTCAAATCCTGTTCGGTTGTGTCAGCGGTTAGTTGTACACCAATTCCTTCAGCACGATCTCTTCCGCCATCGCGGTCAGATTGTTCTGATGTGCCACCCATGCCATCTGTTCGGTTTCCTTGTTCGGAGCCGGATACTTTTCGTTCAGGCTCTCGATCAGTTCTTCCATCCGGTTCTCCGCCTGCTCGTCGATCTGCGCCAGATGCTGATTCAGCCTGCCGCTCATCAGCATACTCTGATACCAGTTCTTCTTGTTTTCCCTCAGATAAGTCCTGCGCAACATCCCGTACTTCCCAATGCTCATCGGCTCGTCCTGTACGGTCAGGTTCGGAAACAGGTAGTCCCCCTTGCTGTGATAAGTCAGTTCCATACGGTTTTCCTCCTTCAGTGATGTTCGTTTCAGTTTCACGCTTTAATGTGCTAAAGTCCGTACTGGTATTATACAAGCTGTCGGCAGTTTTTGCAAGATGTTCTGTGACTTCTTTTCGGTAAATTTTCTGCATTTCCCGTCCGATGTCACGGAGAACCGCTTCACATTGTTCCGAAACAGCATTGCCCAGGAACGTCAAAACCGGAAGCTGGTTGAAATCCACAATACGGATAAAATCCTCATCTTCCAAAACTTCCAGCGGCTCCTGTTCGCAGCGTCGGGAAAGGGTATAGAAAATACTGTTGGTCATTAACTCCCGGAAACGGACACGGAGGTTATCTTCATCCAGTCCTTCCAGAAAAGTGTCTGCCACCTCATATTCCAGACCATCCATCGCTTCTTCCAGATTTTCAGCGGTCAACTGCTGTGCCAGTTCCATCAGCGCAGCATTCATGCTGTCCGTCTGCGTCAGAGCATAAGTATCTGCCAGATGGTCGAGGATCATCTGCTGGTGTTCCGAATCATCAATGCGCCAGAGGATCGGCGTTCTGCCGCCCTGCACCAGATGCGTGTCCGCAATGTCGAACACATAGCGCAGCTTTGCCCGTGGGCTGGCATCGTCCAAAAGCGCAATGCCTTTTGCGCCACGGTTTACCCAGCGGTTCATTTTCTTGTTCCAGACTTCCAGCTCTGCACAGGCGGTCGCATCAGGACGCTGAGCATGGATCAGCAGAGTATCTTTGAACGAATAGCGGTACAGCCGTGCCGCCACATCCAGATAGTTCATCCAGTCTTTCGGAGAATTGCTTACCCACCGTGCGTTCTGCTGGGCAAGTTCCCGAATATCGTTAAATTTTGCCAATCGTTCCCTCCTTACTTCTTAGCTGGTGTTTTCGGAAATTCAAGACTGTACTGCGCCCTGCCATTTTCTATTGCCATAACAAGGTCTGCGGCAAAGGTCTTGTCCTTTTTGGCAGAGTAGAAGTCTTTTGCATAGGTACGTCCTTTCTTCAAAAGGTCAGTTGCCATCTTCTTTGTGAGCGTCTTTTTCATGCCGGAAAGGTATTTACTTTCTTTCCAGAGGGCAAATTTACAGTCCCGGTCAGAGCAATAGAAATTCAGCTTGCCTTCACAGACGGGCTTTCCACATACCGGGCAGTTCCCGATAGATACCTTATTATAAATAGGTGATTCCTGTACGGTCGGAATTTGCCGGAGGTCTGCCAGCATTCGTTCCAGCAATCCACCGATGCCCTGCATGAAGTCGGCGGGCTTTGTTTCGCCCCGTTCCATCCGCAGCAGTTCATTTTCCCACTCAGCGGTCATGCTAGCCGATTTCAGGTAATCCGGGATATTTGCGATTGCCGTAACCCCCTCTGCACTGGGAAGAATCTGCTTGCCTTTGCGTTCCACATAGCCGGAAGATACCAGCTTTTCCAGAATCGCTGCACGGGTCGCAGGTGTTCCCAGTCCTTTCTTTTCCGTGTCTTTTTCAAACTCCTTGTTGCCTGCGCTTTCCATTGCAGAAAGCAGGGTGTCTTCGGTAAATGCTTTCGGCGGAGATGTAAAGCCCTGCTTTTTCTCCGCGCTCACCACAGGAATCACCTCGCCCTGTTCCAGTTTCTTAGGGAATGCCATATCCTTGCTTTTTTCCTGTTCTGCAAACGGAACAGGCATTGCGGTATGTCCCGCCTGCAAGACATTTTTGTATTTTGCAGTGAATTTCCTGTCCTGACAGCATACTGTTACCAGAACATCTTCATAGATGTATGGCGGCTGTACTGCCTGTTGCATCTTCCAGACGATGAGAGCAAAGACCTTTTCCTTATCCCCGGACAGGCTGTTTGACCCACGCTTGCAGCTTTCCAGTGTCGGCAGAATCGCATGGTGGTCAGTGACCTTTTTGTTATTGACCACCTGCTTTACTCCATCTGCTTCGCCGCCATAGTGTTTGAGCAAATCTGCCATGGTCTGCTGCATATCTTCCGTGATGTACTGGCTGTCCGTTCGCGGGTATGTCACCAGCTTTTCTTCGTACAATTCCTGTACGATCTTCAAAGTCTGACTGGCGGTAAAACCATAATAGCGGTTAGCTTCTCGCTGCAAGGTCGTTAAGTCATACAGCTTCGGCGCAGACTGTTCTTTCCGTTTGCGCTCGATGCTGCCAACTACGGCACACTGTCCATCACAAGCTACCTGCATGGTATCCGCATCCTGCTCCTGTGCCATCCGTTCCGATTCTGCCACGATGCCATTTCCCATGATTTCCACCTTGTAATACGGCTCTTTCACAAAGTTCTGGATTTTGTTCTGCCGTTCCGTCAGCATTGCCAGTGTCGGAGTCTGCACCCGTCCAATGGTCTGCCGCCTGCCGTATTTCTTGGTAAAGGCCCGTGTGCCGTTCATTCCGATCAGCCAGTCTGCCTTTGCCCTGCACTCCGAAGCGGCAAACAGGTTGTCATACTCTGCGCCATCCTTTAAGGAATCAAAGCCCTGCTGGATAGCGGAATCTTCCATGCTGCTGATCCACAGCCGTTTGACCGGGAGTTTGCTGCCTGCCAGACCGTACACACGGCGAAAGATTGCTTCGCCCTCACGCCCTGCGTCGCAGGCATTTACCACATAATCAAAATCTTTGCTTCGGAGGAGCTTTCGCAGGATATTGAAATGCGCTTTCTTATCTTCCGAAACCAACAATTTCCATTCTTCCGGGAGAATCGGAAGATCATCAAACCGCCAGCTTTTATAGCGTTCATCGTAATACTCCGGGGCTGCATACTCTGCCAGATGCCCCAGACACCAGCTCACCACGCAATCCCCGCCCTCCAGATACCCGTCCTCATGTTTGTATGCACCGATCACTTTCGAGATGGAACGTGCCACACTCGGCTTTTCTGCTATCACAAGATATTTCATGTATCCTCCTGCTTGTTTAAAAAAAGCAGGGACAGTCCGAATCAGACCATCCCTGCACCACTAGATTATACGGTTTTTCTATTATTCTTCGGTTTCTGCGTCCTGCCCTGCTTCCTCATCCTCATTCTTTGTCGGCAGTGCTTCATATTCCAGATTTTCTTTTGATACTTCCGGCTCACTCTGCTTCGGCTTATAAATGTAGAAATAGAAGAATGCGCCTGCACCGCCTACACCCATAACAAATACGATTGCCAGAATCTTGGTCAGCTTTCCATCGTCCTGTTCCGGCTCTTCGATCTCGACATCCGGTTCCGGCTCAGGTTTGGTTTCCGGTAGCACGACTGCCGGCTTCTCTTCTTCCTTGCCGTTGCGTTCCTCATCGGTCAGAAACTCCTGCAAATCGTATTCGTCGATCATGGAGAGCATATACACATTCTCGCTGTTCCTTGCCCGGTCGATCACCAGAAAAAAGGTATTGCCGCCCTTGGTCTTGACCGTGAAGAACTCCTTACTGGAATCGTCCGTAATGTTATCCTCCACCTCGCCATTGCCCGCAATGGTGAACGGAATCTTCTCTTCCTCGGTGGGTTCCTCTTCCTCAATGACCTGTGCAGGCTCTTCCTTGACTTCCGGCTCCACATAGGCAAATGCCGGAGTGGAAAAGCCTACCGCCATCAGCAGGGTCAGCACTGCACTGGGAATCACAATCCCCAGCTTTTTAAGCATCTTTCGCAATCGCATCCTCCATTTCTGCTTCTTCCGAAG
>ENA-OPAO01001265-OPAO01001265.1-human-gut-metagenome-genome-assembly--contig:-NODE-1265-length-18008-cov-4.953712_pt1 | contig 18008 bp, 17 predicted proteins | sample MGYA00241054_ERZ501424 | MGnify/ENA primary metagenome ERZ501424 (study PRJEB25962, sample SAMEA2042623) | human gut metagenome | biome: human gut; feature: human-associated habitat; material: faeces...
ATGAATTCTGAAACTTAATTGCCATCCATTATCCAAAAACATTTCTACTGTATTATTACTTCCAGGTTTGAACTCAAGTGCCACAAGTCTTGTTGGTAATTCAACTATCGGAACAATAATTGCTGACACCTTATTTTTACTCGGTTTATTTAATGTATCATGCATATTGAAAGTATGAATTAATGTTAGGTGTTTACTATCACGACTAACAATCTTATAGTAATCTGCTATTCCAATAAGATATTCTACCATCTTACGTGGCATATTTTTGTCATCTTTGTATGCTCTATTAATTTCATCCATAAATGCCTGTAATAATGGTACATACACATTTTCATCTTTCCCGTCAATTTCCGACCATCTTGTACCATTATCCTTTTCATTCTTCAACATATCAAATATTGGACTAATCTCATTCCAGTATGCATCACTGCAAGGCATACCAAACCATTCTTTTCCAAAGTCAAGTTTATGACTTAATCTACTATGCTTTACAGCGTCATGATTATGTTTAATACTTAATCCTATTTCCCATTCAATGTCATCTCTACGAATAACAATATCTCTTACATCTCCTTTTACACCAGCTCCATCCTTCTGAAATTCTAATGTCAATTCATCTTTATCACTTTCTAACATTTTAGGTTCCATTTCAAGTACCGCATCAATTGCAGCGTCCGCCGAAATCATAAGTGTATGCTGCATTTCTTCGTCCATAAGTGTCCATGCTTTCTCATTAGCACGAAAACTAGAATTAGCAATTATTCTAGTTCTACGCACCTCACACAACGTCTTATATAGCATCTTAATCCAAGCATACTCATACGCCCTTCCCTGATCATTACTTTTTGTACTCACTTTTTTCTCATTAACCTCCTTTGCATCTATAACATCATCATCTACTATAACATCACAACCATTACCATCTAAATACTTCTTTATTGCAACTGCTATTTCATACGCAAGATTGACTGGAACTGCATTTCCAATCATTTTATAAGCAGTATTTGTATCCTCATACAAAAATTGAAAATCGTCTGGAAATCCTTGTACTCTGGCCACTTCCCTTATTGTCATTCTACGATAAAGATTTTCCTTACCCTCTACAAATCTACAATCATTTTTTTCCACCTTAACCATTTTCGGTGCCTGTGGATGTAATTGACATTGTCGCCCTGATGCCTGTACAGTAAATGCCTGCTCATCCCAAGCTTTTACTCTGTTACGACTCATAAATATCGGAGAATAAGCTCCCGTATAATATTCATTGTTATTAACCGCTTCTGGATTATGATGATTTTTCTTCCCTGCTGGTATCGCAGTATCTTGTAAATCCCATATAACATCCCGAAGAGTTATCTTTTTTTCATCATCTTTGGTGGAGCCTCTAGGAAATCCAAACTCAATATGCAAATCTTTTCTGAAACCTATATAAAAAACTCTCTTTCTTTCCTCTGCCACACCATAATCCTTTGCGTTTACAAGCGTAAAAGTAACATCATATCCTGCGTTATCAAAAAGGGTAAGTATATTTTTTACAGCTTCCGAATGCCTATTAGCTAACATTCCTTTTACATTTTCAGCTAAAAAAAACTTTGGCTGAAAATCTTTAAGAATTCTTATATAATCAAAAAATAATTGTCCCCTATCATCTTCAATTCCCTTTAACGAACCAGCTTCAGACCATGATTGACACGGCGGTCCACCTATAATTCCGTCAACTTCACCCCCTAAAAACTGCTCAATATCCTCTTTAGTTACCTGACGTACATCTCCTTCAATTAAATGTGTATTAGGATGATTTGCTTTATACGTAGACCATATTTTTTTATCAAACTCATTTGCTACAGGAATATCAAAACCTGCTCTTTCAAATCCTAAATCCAATCCACCACACCCACTAAACAAACTAATTATATTCATAAGGATTTTCTCCTTCATTGTTTTTCTCTACCTGGCTCCTTATACTAATCGAAATTTATTTTTCAACTAGCTTGCACCCAAATTTATAGTTTAGCATATCATATTTATACATCAATATCAATACCTCGTTTCACAAAGATACAAGGTATCAAGCATTTAGTTTCAATATATTAAACCCACTCTTCTGTGAAATGCTTTTCATAACTATTTCACAAATAAAACCTCTCTATGATATTCCAAATATTTAAGTAATCTTGCTGATGGTTGGAAATCAACCTTCAGTCCCTTAAATATATGCAACCGCGTTTGATTTTCCTCTCCTATAAATGAAGATATCAGCATTTCACCTTTACTAGTAAATGTAATTAATCCCCTATCAAACAGCCTATCCATATTTGCACTTAATAATAAACCATTTTCTACATCAATTCTTTCCTCATTATCGCACACGCTCCATGGTTTTATATGGCTTGCGACCAACAATTGGGATGCATCAATACCAGTAACAATACAGTGATAATTATATTTTTTTATTAAATTTTGGCGAAACATCCCTTGTCCAACTCTAGCCTTTATAATAGTCTTCTTTTCTGTTTCATTTAAAGTCTGACAAGTCCTGATTTCTTCCTCCATTTCCCGTTCCGCATTATCATCTTCAGTCTTATCCATCACAAAAAAACGATATTGCTTAATCGCATTACTATACATACGATTATCACGAATATTCTTTTCAATAAAAAAAGGATTATCAAAAATATTACAAATTGCAATATCCAGTTCTACAGCATTCATGTTAAGTAAGCTTTTATTAACTACTTCTTGTTCCATCATCTCATTTGAAATCGTATTCACTGCTCGCTTATATTTATAAATAGAACTTTCTCCTAGTCTAGGATTTTGTGTCATCCATTTTGAAAAATCATCCAGAATTCCCATATAATTAAAATGTGCCTCCTTTAGGTTATATTTCCACGTCAACCTGCCATATATAATCACTATTGTACAAAACATTTAACGCAATACATTTTGTTTGAGTAAAGCTTTTTTCAGCAATAACTCAACTCTATGCAACTACAACTATTATATTACTCACTTTAACTAATAGCAATTTTCATTTTTGAATTAGATCCGTAATTAAATTTATTATAAAAGTCCATTAGAGCATTTTGCGTAAGTGGTTCAATATAATTTGCATCTTTATCCTCTTTCTGAGATAACTCGTTATCTGCACATGCTTTTAATCGTACTATGTTTATTTTTTATAAGAGGACAATGCAAAATATATCAATTCAGTAGCATAATGACGTTTTCTAAACTCTGGGTGTACCCACAATCTATTTATTTTAGCTTTTCCATCTTCACCTTCATTGTAATAATTCAAACATGCAGCACATATTGTCTGATTATCCTTATTTTTTCCCAATATACAAATACAATGTTTATCTAAATACATATTTGTATACAACTCATTTTTAACATCCATAGAAACATTTGATTCTCTTATGATATCATGCGTTATAATTATTTTCTCATTATTATAACGCACAACATTTCTCTTCTTTAAAAAAGTATAAAATAATCTCTATTTTTTTAGTATATATTCACAAAAAAATATTTATTTTACCGTCCGCATTAAATAGTTGATAATATTTATATACACAAACTAGAGTCTTCTGAATATGAAGCACCTTCATGGAGTCTTTTTCTGGTGATTTTAGCTGCGAGAAATAAAACATCTTTGTTTGTCCTTACAAAAACTTTTTTGTTTACCAAATCCACCTACATTCATGTTTAATAAAATCCACTACTTATGCCGGTCCCTAAATTTCTTTATTCTTATAATCTACATTTAGATTCTGCTCATAACGCATCTTCTTAATTCCATTATTTAAATTTCAAACTTGATTTTGAACATATGTTTTATTAATTAAATTTTCCCATATTTTATTTCTGTTGTATATATATTATTTCCTATCATCCCCTCTAAATTCTATTCATAACATGAAATTAAATATTTTTTATTTTTAGCATAATCATAAAGCACTCGTGTTACTCCCTCTAATATTTCTGTTACTTTTCCTTCCCAATTAAAAAACTCTGATTCTGTCACTCCAGCTTTAAAATTTCCATGGGCTATTGAATTACGTCGATTTACTAATGCATCAATATCATTCTGATAATTTTCAAATAAATCTATAGGTAATCCAACTTTATATAAATTTTTCTGTAACACAATATACCATAAATTCGATCCTGTATCTATTATTTGATCATCAATAATCAACTCCTGCTCCTTAAAGTTTGCCACATTTTCCATAAAATCCACACGGCGATATAGTTGATGCAAACGCGCATCTTCAGGTAATCTTCTTCGAAAGAATTCAGATTTTCGCTCTTTATTCTCATACGCACGAAATTCTTTCTGCATACTTGCCACCATCAGACCTGTTTTAACCTCCCCCCGATTTAATCCTTGTGCGTTAATATATTGAATATATGTTTGCAAACAAATTTTCATGTATCCCTCCATATGCGAATACAACATTAACACCAAACTTTTTCTATATTTGTTTTTGTTTTTCTCCGCAATTTCATTTAATTGATTTTTGAAAAAAGCAAGCTCCTCTTGTCGCCAAGCCAATTCAGTCTCTAACGCAGTCCTCAATTCATCTGCAGTCAAGAATCTTTTCCACTCCTTCCGAAAATAACCTTATTCTAGTTTTTACACCATTAACACTTCCTGTTTTATAGGATTGAAGTTCTGTTCCATATTTAATTTCATTAACACAATCCACAATCTCCTCAATATTTTTATTTTCTTCTATTCTTTCTATCAAAGAAGCCAGCGAAATTGCAATACCATCAAAATAATATAGTACAAATTCATTCCTTATTGTTCCATTTATTGTCTTTCCAGAAAAAGCTTCTTCACCCCAATTATCATTTATAAACTTGAATGTTGTCTCAAATATCTTTTTTTCCTTTTCATAATCAAATTGCACTTCCTCCGCTGTTATTTTTTCAAGATATCTGGTCAAATACTCTGTCACAGGGTACTTATAATTCTCAAGATCATTTTTTATAGCAAAAAATCTCAAAACCAATTCTTGATCATATCTTGTTCTTAATTTTTCCGATGCAATTTTTTTAACAACATTCTGAAAATTTTTATCTTTACTGCATTCTTCTAAAAAGTCAATCCCCTTAGCCCCCAAAAGTCTTATTGTACAATTTCGAATTTCCTGTGCAGACAAAAGTTCGCCACCTGTATTAAGTCGCTTAAACATATGATATTTTAAGGAGGTTTCACTTTCTTTTTTAATCACTTCCATACGTACAAAACTTCTTTTAATTTTAATTTGCAAAGCTTTAGGAAGCTTATCAAATGTCAAATCATTCAAATCATCAACTATATCGCAACCACGCAATATCAAAAAATCATTATCTGTTTCACCCAAACGTTCGCCTCTAAAATGCAAATAACTAGAGATTCTTTGCAATCCATCAATTAAATCGTAAACTCCATCCTCTGTTTCTATAACAAATATGGGTGGAACAGGCATCTCCAGAATCAATGACTCTACAAAACGTGATTGTTTTTCTTCTCCCCATCTAAATAACCTTTGATAATCAGGCGAAATTCTTAATTCTTTATTCTGATACATATCATACAATTCATTAAATGATACATCTAGACTTTTCGTTCTTATTTTAATAATTTGACTATCAACATTTTCTATCAAATTATCTATCGCCATTTTTCATTCTCCTTTCTATTTCGGTTCTATAAGACTATCCTTATTCAACACATCGCCTCCCGAAAACATCTCGCCTTCCATGTTTTTCTCTGCACTGCTTACAACTTATTCAAACTCAATCGTTCCAGGCGGCTTACTAGTCAAATCATAGAATACCCGGTTGACTCCCTTAACCTCATTTATGATTCTCGTCATTACGGTCTGCAGCACCTCAAACGGAATATCTGCGCTTTCTGCGGTCATGAAATCAATGGTCTTCACGGCACGAAGTGCAACGGCATAATCGTACGTTCTCTCATCGCCCATAACGCCGACACTGCGCATGTTTGTGAGGGCAGCGAAATACTGGTTGATGTCGCGGTCAAGACCGGCTTTTGCAATTTCTTCACGGTAAATCGCGTCTGCGTCCTGCACGATGCGGACTTTTTCAGCGGTTACTTCGCCGATGATACGAATTCCGAGACCCGGACCCGGGAATGGCTGACGGAATACGAGGTATTCCGGGATGCCGAGCTCAAGGCCGGTTTTTCTTACTTCGTCTTTGAAAAGGTTGCGCAGCGGCTCGATGATTTCTTTGAAATCTACGTAGTCCGGCAGTCCTCCGACGTTATGATGGGATTTGATGACGGTGGATTCTCCGCCGACGCCGCTCTCTACAACGTCCGGGTAGATGGTTCCCTGTACCAGGAAGTCTACAGCACCAATTTTCTTTGCTTCTTCTTCGAAGACGCGGATGAACTCTTCACCGATGATTTTACGTTTTCTCTCCGGCTCTTCTACGCCTTTTAATTTTGCATAGAAACGCTCCTGTGCGTTGACGCGGATGAAATTCAGGTCGTATGGGCCGTCCGGTCCGAAGACTGCTTCTACTTCATCGCCCTCGTTTTTACGCAGCAGGCCGTGATCTACGAATACGCAGGTCAGCTGGTTTCCGACTGCTTTGGAAAGCATAACAGCTGCTACGGAGGAATCGACTCCGCCGGACAGTGCGCAGAGGACTTTTCCGTCGCCTACTTTTTCGCGGATAGCTTTGATGGATTCTTCTACGAAGGAGTCCATGTGCCAGTCGCCGGCGCAGCAGCAGACATTGTATACAAAGTTGGAAAGCATTTTCTTTCCTTCTTTGGTGTGCAGAACTTCTGGATGGAACTGGGTTGCATAGAGGTTTTTCTCTACGTTTGCAACGGCTGCTACCGGACAGTCATCCGTATGAGCGATGATCTCGAAGCCCGGAGCTGCTTTGGAGATGTAGTCGTTGTGGCTCATCCAGCAGATGGTTTTTTCGGATACATTCTCAAACAGTGCGGAACTGGTATCTACGGTTACCTCAATTTTTCCATATTCTCTGACCGGTGCTACTTCTACTTTTCCGCCGAGCAGATGCATCATCAGCTGTGATCCGTAGCAGATGCCGAGGATCGGGATTCCAAGTTCAAAAATTTCTTTTGTATAAGTCGGGGAATCCGGCAGATATGCGCTGTTCGGGCCGCCGGTGAAGATAATACCTTTCGGCTGAATTTCTTTGATCTTTTCGATGTCTGTTTTGTAAGAATAAATCTCACAGTAAACGTTGCACTCACGTACACGTCTTGCAATTAACTGATTGTACTGACCGCCAAAATCAAGTACGATAACCGTTTCTCTTTTCAAGAACGTTCCCTCCTGTTTTTTCTTCTGTGCATGATGAACTACATGCGTTTTTTGGGTTTGATGCTAATTATAGTAAAGAAACCGTAAAATTTCAACCCCTGAAGTACAGGAATCGTGTTCTTTTCGCTGTACTTCGGAGGTTTTTCTTTTTTTCGGGTCCTTATTCTCCGATGGTGATGGTGTAGCCTGCCTGGAAGATTTCCCCGGCTTTCAGGTGCTGTTCGCCGTATTTGTCTTTTAATTCGCCGTCAAAGCCGACGTTGTCGCAGCGGCCGATCCATGGCTCGAGGCACACGAACGGGGCATCTGCTTTTGGCTTGGACCATACGCCGACGCTCGGGAAGCCTTTGCAGGTGAGAGTGACATACGGTTTTCCATCAACTTCTACGCCGACGCGCTCGACCTGGGTGTTGTCGAAGATCAGGGCGTCCTCGTCGAAAAGGGTTCTGGTGTACGGGATTCTGCCGTCCTGAAGTTTCAGTTTTCTCGGATGTGCGGCATCGACGCCTGCTGTTTCCGGGTCGATCAGGACGTATTCGAGTTCGGTCTCGGTGTGGTTTTCCAGGCCTTTGTTGAAGACGATGTCATACTGTTCCGGAATCATGAATGCAGGATGTCCGCCGACGGAGAAGTACATGTCATCATCACCGGTGTTTTCTACGTTCCAGGTTATGGTCAGGGTTCTGCCGGAGAGTTCCTGGGTTACGGTGAAGGCAAAATCGAACGGGTAAACTTTTTTTGTTTCTTCGGTCGATACCAGGCGGTGTACTGTTTTGTTTGCGGTGTTTTCGATGCACTCGAATTCGTTGTCGCGGGCGAAACCGTGCTGGCCCATCGGATATTTGACTCCTTTATGGGTGTAGAAGCCGCCGTTTACTTTTCCGACGAACGGGAACAGGACCGGTGCGTGGCGGTTCCAGAAGGCCGGATCGCCGATCCAGACTGCCTCACGGTCAGCCGCTTTATCGTAGATGCTGCTAAGTTCTGCGCCGTGATCGCTGATCTGCACGCGCAGGTTTTCGTTTTCCATGGTTCTCATACTCTGTTTCCCCCTGTTTTCTTTCATTTTTTGTAACTATTCAGAGCCATGCGAAATTGCATGGCGCTGAATAGTTACCATTTTTAGAATTTATTCCGGATAGACGAGACGGGATTCATCAATTCCGTACAAAACCTCATCCAGGTATTTTTTGCCAAGGTAGTTTGCCATGGACAGATTCATATCCAGATAGTTTCCGCAGTCTTTCGGGGATGCACCCGGAACTTCGCCCTTGAAATCGCGGATAAATTCATACATTTCTATTACGAGTGAAACGATATCTTTCGAGCTGTAATCACCGGCCAGCAGCAGGTAAAATCCTGTACGGCAGCCCATTGGACCGAAATATACGGTTTTATCTTTCCATTCTTCGTGATTGCGAAGGAACGTTGCGCCAAGATGCTCGATGGTGTGGACCTCAGCGGTATTCATAACAGGCTCATCGTTTGGAGATGTCATACGCAGGTCGAAGGTTGTGATGACACTGTCACCTATGTGATCTTTTCTTGAAACGTAGACTCCTGGTTTAAGTTTGATATGGTCGATTGTAAAGCTTGCAATTTTTTCCATGACTGGTATTTTCCTTTCTTTCTGTCCTTTAATAGCTGCGGAGTTCATCATCGGTATCCGCAGTGTTTTCGATGGATTTGATGATGAGATCATAACTATAGGCATCGCTTACTTTTACAGTGACGCGGTCGCCGACTTTATGACCCAGAATGGCTTTTCCTAATGGCGAGTCGATACTGACGTATCCTTTGAGAGAATTACCACGAACGGTGGTGACAAGTTTGTAGGTTTCTGTCTCATCATCTTCTTCGATGTAAACCTGGACGGTATTGTTGATGCCGACTTCGTCGTCCTTTGAGGTATCTGAAATAACGTGGGCGGTTTTGATCATTTTTTCCAGATAGCGGATGCGGCTTTCGTTGCGGTTTTTGTCCTGTTTGGCAGCTTTGTATTCAAAATTTTCGCTGAGATCGCCCTGGGCACGGGCTTCTTTTACAGCCTCGAGTTCTTTTGGACGGACAACCAGTTTTCGGTAGTCGATTTCTTCCTGCATTTTTTTAATGTCGTTTTCGGTCAGTTTATCATACATGATTTTTCTACCTCTTTTCTTGTGAGGTTATTTTAGCACAGAATACGGCAAATTGGAAGTAGGAAGACAGCCACGGTAGAATCATGAATAGAATCACTTTCTTACGCACCGGAACAGCAAATGTTCCGGTGCTGAATGAACTATAACGGTTCACTCAGCCGTGTCGCTTGGTTTTGAAGGCGGAGTTCCTTTGTTGTCGCTGTTATTTGGCATTTTTCCACCTTCGGGATCGCTCATTGTTTTAACAGACCGGGTTCCGGCGGTGGTGATGATGTCCGTGAGGGTGATCTCTTCGTTGTCGGTACCGGCAGCCAGAGTATACGTTGCGTCCAGTTTCATTTCTGGGCAGGTCAAAACGATGCTGGCGTAGGCTTTTTCGGGTGTGACCGTGAAGAGGGCACTTCCATCGCTGTCTGTCAGTGTGATGGTAGTGTCAGCGGACTGGGTTTCCGTACAGTAATAGGTGATAACGGGCTGGGTGGAAGCTTCGTCGAAGCTTTCCGTCATGCCGGCACTGCCGATAGCAGCTAAGGTTCCGCCGGTCACAATTGCACTTCCGTCGTAATCGAGGGCACTGTCACCATCGCTGGTCGGCCCGTACACGATCGTAGTTCCGCCGGTCACGAGAAGACCGCCGTTGGAATCAAGACCATCACCATCGGCGGATACGGTCAGGGTTCCGCCGGTAATTTTAATATAAAGCTCAGAGTTGCCTCCGCCGCCGGGGCCTCTCTGCATCATCTGTGGAGCATCGCCGTCAGACGGAGCGTTCCCCGGATCGAAGTCCTGCGGCGCATTTCCGCCAGACGGAGCGTTCTCCGGATCGAAGTCCTGCGATGGCTGCATATCGCTGCCGTTTTCTGTATCAGGCGGCATTTGCGGAGGTTCCTTTCCGTCTGCCGCACCGGATATGCTGCCATCATCACCGGAGTTTACGGCAGCACTGCTATCGTCGTTTGAGCTTGCGGCATTGCTGTCATCGTCACCGGAACCGGCATCATTGGCGCCAGGATTTATGGCGTTGGCGCCATCGTCGCCGGAATTTGTGGCATTGATGCCATCGTCGCTGGCGTTTATGGTAATGTCACCGCCGTTGACCACGACGCGTTTTCCTTCCAGGCCTTCGTTGCTTTTTTCAACAAGGATCGTTCCGCCATGAATGACGGTGTCGAGCTCCGCATGGAAACCGTCATCACCGGAGTTTACGGTGATGGTTCCGTCATCGACAACAATGCTGCCGGTTGCATGGAAGCCGTCCTGTTCTGCCTCGATCGTAAAAATTCCACCGGCAATATAGATATTTCCAAGCTCTGCGTTATCCGCATTTTTCGCTTTGACTGCACTATTTGCAGCATCAATGTCAAAGCTTCCATCCAGAATTTTAAGCTGATCTTTGGCTGTGATCCCGTTGTCCGCAGCGGCGATTTTGTAGGTTCCGCCGGTAATCACAAGGTCATCTTTGGATACAATCCCGTGCTTGTAGTCTGCCTCGATGGTCAGACTTCCTGTCCCGTTGCAGACAAGATCTGATTTGGAGAAGATAACGCCGTCTACCGTGTTGTCATCAATCTGAGTGTACTCATTTCCACCGCCAAGCGTGTTGCTGCTGTTTTCAGCAAGCGTGATGAAAACTTTGTCCGCTTCGCGAACGTAGATGGCAGCATTCGTCTCACAGTTGATATGGACTCCATCAAGTACGATCTGAACCTTGTCGGAATCGGATGCGTCTACGATAATCTGGCCATCCTCAAGTGTTCCGCTTACGATGTAAACGCCTTCTTCCGTAATGGTAATTGTGCTGCCGTCTGCTTTGACTCCGCTGCCGGAGACGGTAGCTGTCGTCTTATTAAGTGTAATTTTTACGGCTTCTGATGCTTTATAGCTTCCGCTCTTCTCACGGTCTGTGAATTCGGTGTCGATAGTGGATTCGGTCAGTTCCAGGTCAAAATTAATATCGGAAGCACTTTCCATTGCATTTTCCGAAGCTGTGCTCTCTGATGTGGCCGCCGCGTTGTCGGCAGATGTTTCGCCGGTTGACTCTGTACTGGTGGATTCGGTATTGACAGAGCTGGAAAATGTCACTGCTGTGCCGCATCCGCCGAAGGCCAGCGATGATACAAGAAACAGACTGACGACCGCGCCGGTCTCTTTTTTTCTGTTTTTATTTCTGTTTCGATTCATTATAATTCCTCCCTTCCGGTCTGCGCACGACTGCACAGGATTTCAAGGTTTCCGTTTCTGCAGCGGAGCTGGTCAATCATGTTTTTCTCTTCGCCTTCCTCGCGGAATACGATGCGATACTCCAGCTTGAAAAGACTTCCCATATTCGTGGTTTTTACCTGTACAAGCTCGCAACGGTTCAGATACCTGGCAAAGATATCGTCAAAAACACTGGTATAATCAAGGGACTCCGGAATGGTAATGCGGAGTTCTTTTTCTTTCTCTTTTTTTTCTCCAAAGTTGGTCTGCACGAGAATAAACCATACAGCCTCTACAATAATTGCAAATGCTGCTGCGGTTCCAAGAAAGCCCATACCGGTTGCAAGGCCCACTGCCATAGCAAGAAAGATGCTGCTGATTTCTTTGGCACTTCCCGGTGCAGAACGGAATCTGACGAGAGAGAAGGCTCCGGCAACGGCGACTCCGGTTCCAAGATTTCCATTGACGAGCATGATCACCATCTGTACGATCACAGGCATCAGAACAAGCGTGACAGCAAAGCTTTTGGTGCATTCGCTTTTGTACCTGTAAACAGCAGCGATCAACAGTCCCAGAATCAGAGACACTGCTGTGCAGGCAAGGAACTGACCAAAGGTGAAGGCGGCGGTTGTTTCTGTAAAAACAGAACTGAATATTGTGTTAAGCATAGCAAATTCCTCCCAGAATTTTTTTATTTTCTTGTCTATTCAGAGCCCCATCTCGATTCCGCTTACGCTACATCGCGATGTTGCTTCTCGCCATATGAAGTTCCAGAAAAACCGCTTATTCATGCAAGCATGATTCGCGATTTTTCTTCTATTTTGCATGGCTCTGAATAGTTACATTTTCTTTTTTGTGAAGCAGATTATGTTTGAAAAAGGCTTTTCGCAAGCTGTGAGTCCACCCACTGCTTCTTGCTTTTCGCAATGGCCGCAGAGGACTTACCTGATTCAGCTAACGGAATGCTGTTTTTGATACGGTTTGCCGGATATCTGTGAATGGTATGAAAGCTTTTTCTTCTGATGCTTTCTGATTTTCGATCTGATAGGCAAAGCCGTATTTAGAAAATGATGCCGGATAGATTGCAAGATCATCCAGAATTTTGCTGAACCATAGGGGCACAGCACCTGGTGTTTTCACCTCCATGAGATACCAGCCTGGTTCTAAAAGTCTGGTTCCTTCCGTTGGACCGTCAAGACACAGATTGTCGGTACGCCATCGGATATTGGTGTCGAAGGTAACACGAAAGTTCCTGTCTTCCGTGCCGAAGCAGGCGATGCGGTCGTAGGCGATGTACATAGCGGGAGCAAGCCCCCAGTAGTAGTTGCGAAATCAAGTGATTTCGTGGAGAATCTGGCTGTCGAAGCCCGGTTCTGATTTTCCCGCAAGATAGGGAACCGCTTCTGATAATATCATGCGCTCGCGGCGTTTGTAGACGATTCCTTCATATTTTTTCTTTAGTTCTACGTATATGGGGCTGGTCTCTTTGGCCGGACCATAACTGCGGAGTCGCAGTTTTTCTTTGTAGACGGGTTTTTCCAGCGAACGGCGGATGCGCTGGTGATCCGGGGTATCGTAATAGAGGCTGCAGATGGTATCAAGGCCGTATTCATCCATCTGCAGATGACCCGGAAGGCTCTTGCGAAGCTTGCGAGCCATGATCGGGGAAAGCATGTATTTTGTTTCATACCGTTGGAAGGTCATGGGAATCTGTTGGCTTTGCATCATAATCGATTGATCCTTTCGTTTGATTTACTTCCGGAAATGTTTTTTACATTTTTAAGTATAATGAGGAAACTTTAAAGGAACCTTAAAGAATGGACGGAAAATGTGAAAGGTTTGTGAAAAGACGGACCTCTGTAATCCGGATCGCTTTTTGAATACCATATAAAAAAAGAAAGAGCCGTTTCCGGACAAATTCGTTGGAAGCGGATTTGTTCGGAACGGACTCTTGTAGCCGATATGCAAAGTCATGAAACATATAAAATAGGAAAAGCGTCAAAAATCATCTTGGCCAGCGCTCTTTTCTGGACATGAGTGGCGCGAATGGTACATGAGGATGCGTCTGGTACCAGTAAGCTGTGGTAGCGACATCATCCTGACGTTCAAAGAGACCTCCATGACTGACGCCAATCTGCTGAAGGGTTACCTTAAGATCCTTCTCAAAAAGGATAGGATCAAGAAGGTGCCAGCGGTAGAAGCTGCGCTGTGGCATCTGATCATCATTGTGGTAATCATTATGAAGGAAGGTATCGTGGGTAGAGTAGTAAGGATATCCAAGATACGGAGTGCAGTACTGATTTTCAACGGTTTGGCCATTTTGCTGTGTTGCAAAGCTCCAGGCACCGCCGAAGTAATCTTCTGTTCCAGTTCCGCAAATGGTTGGATAATCCTTGTCTCCATCGATGTAGAATTTCATCTCACCTTCTCCGTACCAGTAGCGTTCGAGGCTGGTCAGTGCAAGATAAGTTCCAACGTACTGGCCTTTCCCTTTGATGTTGTCGAGGACAACGTAGTCTTTTGCCTTTTCCGTTATGCGCTGACGACGCCACTGGGCATGGAAATAGGCAGCATCTTCCGGAACCGTTGTCAGGCAATAGTCGATCTGATAAAAGAAGGCCGGAATCGGCTCATCACACTGATTTTCAATGGTAATACGGGCGTTTTTACGGAACGGCATCGGGAAATAGCTGTTGAAACCACGGGTCGGATTGACAGCAATCGGGACGGAATTTACCTGGTAGGAAACACCGAAGCCGCAGCAGAAGAAATCGCCAAGCGGGCATTCAACGGATGGGAATTCTTCATCGTCCCAGTACATGCGCAGAACAAGATCCCGCAGAACATAACGGTTACGTTCACTGGTACGGTCTGTGACGGTGATCCAGATGTGCTGAATGATGCCTTCTCCCTGGATCTCACCAAGTGTTACGGTCTCTCCTGCTTCTATTTTCGGGATACACGGGGAACCTTTTCTGGACGGACCAAGATCGCTGGATGCCATGCCGCCTTTTCCTTTTTCTCCATTCCGGTTTTCCCAGTTAATAGAACGGGACTGTCCGCTTTTCAGCTGGAAAATGTTTTGTAAACCACAATCAAACATCATATATTCCTCCTTTTGTTTTCTGTTGTTTTTTCTCTCTTGAAAGCTTTTGATTTCTGCTTTTTTGTGTGTCTGCCTTTCCTACCCTGCCGTCATTTTTCCATTTTTCCGGAATTTTGTTTCTTTCATCCTTTTGCCGGAAAGACTGCTTTTTTGCCGTTTTTTCGCCAGAAAATGTGGATTTTTCCACCCTCCGGAGTGTATTTAACGGCGTTATCCACAAGAAGAGAAACGAGCTGGTGGATTCTTGCGGCATCCCCTTCCATATGGAGTTCTTCTGCAATATCGCTCTGCAGCGTGCAGCGCGATCTGTTTCGTAACCGCAGGGGCTTCAAAGGACGTTACGGCATCCATGATGGTTTCTGACGCATTCCATGTTTTCAGCTCCAGTTTTCCGCCACCTTCCTCCATTTTTGCAAGCGTCAGAAGCTGTATTACAAGACTGTTCAGACGCTCAATCTGGTGATGAATGCTCTCCGTCCACTCGCTTAAGACCTCCAGCCCGCTTTTTCCCGGCATCATAATATCCAGGATCATGCCGTCATAGTTTCCGCTCTCTGCCCAGTCCGCAGCATCAATTCCATTATAAACAACATCTACAGAATAATGGTTATGTGTAAACACTGCTTCCAGCGCGTGCGCCATCTCTTTTTCATCTTCTGCCAGCAGCAGTCTCATATCGGTTCTCCTTATTTTGGTAATTTTCAGGATTCTCCGCCGGCGGCGGGTCGCTCCAGCGACATACTTCCCCCTCCGCCGCAGTGCGATCCTGCCCGGATGTTTTTTGAATTTACAGGAAAATTCAAAAAACATCCGACCGGCACTTTTGCATGGGTGCTCGCAGCCGGATGTTCGGTTTGCATTCATTTTCTTTTTTTCTCTGCCCGTCTCCGCAGCAGCTCTTTTGCGCCTGCATACAACAGAAAATATACCGTCAGAATCATAACAACTACAATCCTGTTATCTTTCAGGCTGAAAAAAGAGGTCACATTGACTGCCGCCAGAAACAGCAGCAGTGACACACTGAGATCAATTTTTTCTTTTCTGTCGGCCAGCACCATTCCTGCGGCCGCCAGAACCAGAAGAACGGCAATTCTTGCAATCAGATTTGCCATTTTGACGCCTCCTTACTGTTTCCGGAAGGTAATTTCCCCGGTTTTATCATCCATACCATCGACGATTGCAAGAGATTCCAGATGAATGCCGCGGTCACGCAGCAGTTTTCCTCCGATCTGGAACCCTTTTTCGATGACAACGCCTGCTCCTACGAGCTCTGCACCGGAATCCTGTACCAGGGTTGCCAGTCCTTCCAGCGCTTTTCCGTTTGCCAGGAAATCATCGATCAGGAGAACTTTGTCTCCTTTTCCCAGAAATTCTTTGGAAACAATGATATCATAAACTCTTCCATGGGTGAAAGATTCTACTTTTGTGGTATAAACATCTCCGGCGATATTTTTGGTCTGTGTTTTCTTTGCAAACACAACCGGAACATTAAAAATTTCAGCCACAACACAGGCAATTCCGATTCCAGATGCCTCGATGGTCAGGATTTTCGTGATCTCCTCTCCCGCAAAACGACGCTGAAACTCTTTTCCGATTTCCCGGAACAGATTGACGTCCATCTGATGATTTAAAAAGCTGTCCACCTTCAGGACATTTCCCTCGCGTACTTTTCCGTCTTTGCGGATTCTGTCTTCCAATAACTGCATTTTTTTGAAGCCTCCCGAATTTTTATTATACCCATTGTACTTACTTCTCACTGGAAATGCAAGTCCAAATCCATCAAATTTCGCACTGTCTCAAATTTTATTCATGGCAGCCGCCGGTGTCTCTGCATCAGAGATCCTCTTTCCGGTCCAGATCCTTTAATTCCCACGCGGCTTCGACCCGGAACGGAATCACCGATTCCCAGTGCCGTTTCAGCACCTTTTTTCCGCCGCGGTCGCCGGAAAGTTCTTTTAGTTCTGAAAAATAAGGTTTTGAGAACCACGCCGGATTGCCGCTCTCGCCGCCGCAGAAAACGCAGCCAAGTGGAGCCTTCTGCATCTCCATGGATTCCAGAAAGCGCTCCGCCGTCTCTTCCTTCAGGCATGGCTGATCCGCCACAAAACACGCACAGGCATCGGCATTTTGCTTCTCCGCCGCCTCAATTCCCGCGCGGATTGTATAGGAAATTCCTTTTTCGCTGTCCGGCGAAAACATCGTCTGCAGACGCCCGGCTTTTACCAGCGGCGCAAGCTCCTCCAGAATTCTTTCATACTGCGTCACAACCAGCAGTTCCCAGTTCTCATGCCTTCCGGCAATTTGGGCCAGCCGGTCCAGCAGATGGCGGTACACCGCCTTTCCATCCAGCGGATAGAGCAGCTTATTTTCCCCGAACCGTCTGCTGTTCCCGGCTGCCAGATAAAGTATCGTTACTCGCATTCTTTTTCCGCAATTCCCATTGCAATCTGCTCGCTCGTGATCGGCAGTTCGCGGAACCACAGACCCGTCGCATTGTAGATTGCATGTGCCAGCGCCGGAGCCGGTGTGTTGATGACGATCTCGCCGATCGATTTTGCACCGAACGGACCGGTCGGCTCGTAGCTGCTCCGAAACTCGACGCGCAGCTTGCCCATATCGAGGCGGGTCGGCACTTTATACTGCATAAACGAATTATTGATCATCTGACCCTTGTCCGTGTACTGGATATTTTCAAACAGCGTCATGCCGATGCCCTGCACCAGACCACCCTCGACCTGTACGCGCGCAAGGTTCGGGTTGATGACGGTTCCGCAGTCGACAACGGCGGCATAATCGAGAATCCTGACCTCGCCGGTCTCTTTATCCAGCTCGATCTCGACCGCACCAGCCATATAAGGCGGCGGCGATACCGGAGAGCAGTTGCTTTCCGTCGCTTCCAGCGCGATGCCGTTATTGCACATGGCCGCTGTTGCGATTTCTTCCATCGTCATGCTTCTTCCGCTCTTTTCATGCACGACGCCGGTACCGGTAAATTCTGTCTCATCTTCCGGCACGTTCATCCGCTCTGCCGCCAGGGCACAGATTCGTTTCCGAAGCGTCATGCAGGCTTTTTCCACCGCTTTTCCGGTAATATACGTCGTACTCGATGCATAGGAACCGGAGTCATACGGGGACGTATCGGTATCTGCGCCGACAACAGTAATGTCATCCACATCACACTCCAGACACTCTGCCGCCATCTGGGACAGAATCGTATCGCAGCCGGTTCCCATA
>ENA-OPAO01001301-OPAO01001301.1-human-gut-metagenome-genome-assembly--contig:-NODE-1301-length-17649-cov-3.420427_pt1 | contig 17649 bp, 17 predicted proteins | sample MGYA00241054_ERZ501424 | MGnify/ENA primary metagenome ERZ501424 (study PRJEB25962, sample SAMEA2042623) | human gut metagenome | biome: human gut; feature: human-associated habitat; material: faeces...
CACACAATACCGTACCGTCTCCTATCGACTGGCAAAATATTTTACGCGTCGCCAGCGTAAACGCTAGCCACTGCACTGACATATTAATGGCCGGCGACCTAAGCACAAACAGATCAAAATATCTCTCACAGTCAAGCTTCTTCTGCTCGCGTCTGCAACGGCGGCGAGCCTTTTTATTTTAACAGGTACTATGTCATCCCCGACTTTATTGACACAGGCTGCGAACAGTGCTATGCTAAAAATGTTTACGGCATATGTCGCAAACTCATAACAATCACAAGTAAGGGAGCGGTATAACAATGAAAATCGCAGTTACTTATCAGGACGGCGACATCTTTCAACACTTCGGACACACCGAATTCTTTAAAATTTACGACATCGAAAACACTGAAATCGTCAAAACAGAAATCGTCAGCACCAACGGCAGCGGCCATGGCGCGCTGGTACAATTTCTGCACGAACACAGCGTCGATACTCTGATCTGCGGCGGTATCGGCGGCGGCGCCCAAAGGGCATTGTCACAAGCAGGTATCAAGCTTTATGGCGGCGTTACCGGCAAGGCCGATGATGCAGTAAATGCTTTGCTCAATAATAAACTGAACTATGACACGGCAGTAAAATGCGACCACCACGAACAGGAACACGGCGGTGCAGGCCACACCTGCGGCGAACACGGCTGCGGCAAACACCACTGACCATATCAAAATCAGCAAACTCACTGCATAAGCAGTGAGTTTTTTCTTTATCCTGACAGAGTGCTGGCAATCTTATTAATGGTTAGCAAAATAAACTTCTGCTCCGATGTCACTTCTTCTCAGTAATGCTCCTTAAACAATTTGCGTCCAAACTGAATAAAACCTTCGCTGAATAAATTTTCCATAGTTAGCCTCCCGATTTTTATTAGCAGCTTATCAAAAAAAGAAAACTGCCCCATAATTTTGCAGGTCAGTTTAAAATATCTTTTTAACCCTGTATTATATATAGGGCAGCGAGACGGCAAATTTGTTACATTTGCAAATATAAAATTTTTGTGACGCCAGGTTTTGAAGGTCTCAGATTTTAAAATAGAGCCGCAGACATGCTACTGCTTACGTACGTTAACAGTAGCATAGTATACGCATTACGTTAGCATTGCTATGATTTGTTTTAAAAACTTTACCAAACGAAAAAGTACGTTAGTAGGAGAAGAAGAAGGTTTTAGAATTTTATCTTGTATTATCTTGTTTATTCTTTTATAACAAGCGATGTTGATGAGATTTTGGAGGAGATGTGGAGTGAGAATTATTTGGTAGCGGTTGGGTACAACCACTAAATCTTTTTTCTTAATTACTTCGCGTTTTTCTTTATTTGTCTTTTAGAATTAGCAAGATACGTGCTATGCGAAAACGGACCTTTATAAGCCTCTTCATCTAAAAATCCAAGGATTATTTTTATTTGTTCTTTGTCATTAGGAATGACAATTTTTTGATTTTCAACAGAAATGTCAATCCCTACAGATTTTGCCAATTTTTTTATTTTTTCAGATGAATATTGTTTCAGAACATTCGAATCATTTATTAACGCTATTTTTCTTCTAATCCAAGAGTTAGCCATGTTTTGAAAATTTTCTGTATCACTCAGCAACAACTTCTCATTTGTCGAAAATGACCTTACTTCTTGATCAGTTGCGGAACGATAATATTCACTTAAATCAAAAACTTGTCTAGCAAAGAAAAATGATATAAATTGCAATTCTCCTTCAGTATAGTAACAATCAATATTATCAGAAATACTAATACCAAAACGTTTTTCCTGAAAAAAAGTTTCCTTGTCAAAGAAAAGATTATAACCTTTTAATGAAAGATATTGTTCTTTTCTAAAACGTTGAAAAGCAATATTAAATTTCTCTGATTTATTTTTTTCAGTACGGGAACCTATAAATACAGCTTTGATTTCTGGAAATTCATCATTTATTTTTCCATACTTTTGTATTTCCAATGGATTTCGTATAGCATCTTTTATTGCGTCTGAAAGTTGAAAGTTTTCTATAGTTAAAAATTCGTCTTCATTGGGCTTATAACTACCATTAAAAATGACTTTTGATTTGTTTTCGGTTAGTTGTTCCACTAAATTTTTAAAGGTTTTACAAATTTCTTTTTGAGTATCTGAATTAATATCTAAATTATAAATTTCACATTCTTCCTCTACACCTGCTGCCAAAACCATGATAGAACAATCTTTAAACATTATATTATCTCCTCTCCACATCTAGAAGTAAAAATTCAAAAATTCTTTTAACCGATTTTAAATTTTTTATACTCCGTATTTTTCTTTTACTAATAAGAATATATCCAGATATTCCACTTTCTGTAGAAAGATTATAAAAATGGTATCCTCCTATAAAAAATAATGGATTGGGAATTGCATCAATTGTGTATTGCAATACGCATATTATGATAATCGAAATTGCACCGCATATTTTTAGGTCTACATGTTCCCAACCTATACTAGAAAATGGTATTAGATAGGTTACTACATATGCCAATATCCATTTATCATTAGGAGATACATCCTTTGCCCTTACAACCATTGATGCAATATGTTTTTCTCCATATTTAAATGAGGCATATAATAAAATTATTAATATAAATCCTGTTAATAAACTAATCGTAATCACTTTACTCATACCATTTTGCAAATACCCAACTAATGCAAATACAAATGTTAAAGGAGCAACTGCTGATAAATTATATATTAGTTTTTGTAATTTATTCGCCACTTTTATCCCCACCACTTATTAAATAATAATATTTTCATAAATCTTTTGCTCCCACAATATATTTTATTTCACACCTTACACTAATCCAAAATACTTTTCAAAAAACTTTTTCAGCTTTTCGATAATCCCCTCTTTCTTTTCTGCTCTTCCACCACCAAAGCGCGATACTGGCGGCATAATTTTATCAATGTCAGTACCAATAGTTTTTAATGTTCCATCACGGAAAGAATTATCAATAAATTTCTTAGTTTCTTCTGATTTCAACCGTTCTTCATCAATGATCTCTGCAAGATCCTTTTCTTTCTGTTCCTGTACAAATTTACGCCAGTCTTTATCGACTTTAGTAGAAATATTAACGCTTTCGATAAAGTCTTCAATGAGTTCTTTCTTGCTGCGCAGCTGAATACTGGAATTGATAGCTTTATCAATAGTAACAAGAATATTTTTGTCCTTACAATTAGATTCATGATATTTAATAACTAACATCAGTATATAATCAATATTTATCTCTACCTGCCTGATCAGCTCAATCTCAAACACGATATCATCGTTAATATTTTCTTTATCAGCATCTTTATCTTTAGTAAAGTCCTGATACATATCAATATAAATGCTTTGATAATCCTGAAAATCTCTTTCCGATAATATCTCGTGTCCTTCAAAATCATCAAAAGACGTCAGGATATTTTTTACCCTTAAAATTGAACCAAACAAGCGAATAAATTTTTTCTGATTCTGCTCCCCAATAATAGCCTGTCCTAAAGGAAAGTTTTGCAATAATTCACCGATCAGTTCAGTATAGCCCGGCTGGTGCTTACCATTTTCATCATAACCATGATAGTACGCATCATAGCCTTTCAATAAAACAATACTACCAGCTTTCTTGTCACCAAATAAAGCCACTGCCTCATCGGTTTCCTTTTGCAGATCACGGAAACAAACAATATTGCCATAAGTTTTTACTGAATTTAATATGCGGTTCGTGCGGGAAAATGCCTGAATAAGCCCGTGTTGTTTTAAGTTTTTATCCACCCACAACGTATTAAGCGTAGTAGCATCAAATCCTGTCAAAAACATATTGACCACTATCAACAAATCTACTTCGCGATTTTTTACCCGTGTAGACACATCCTTATAATAATTTTGGAATTTTTCAGACGAAGTATCGTAGTTAGTATTGAACATACCATTATAATCTTCAATTGCAAATTCTAAAAACTCACGTGACGTTTTATCCAATAGTTCCGGTTCAAAACCTTCATCCGGCATTACATCTTCAGGATCATCTTCGTTGGTGCTAAAACTAAATATAGTAGCAATAGTTAAATCTCTGCGGCGCTCTATTAATTGCTTTTTAAACTCAACATAGTACTTCATTGCCATTGGTATGGAGCTGACTGCAAAAATAGAGTTAAATCCTGCCATCCGTTGCCCTTTAAGTGAATAAAAGCTGTTTCTTTTAGTTTTCTGGTCAAAGTGATCAAGTACATATTTTACTATTTCCCGAATACGTTTTGGCGATTCCAGCGCCCGTTCTCTATCAATAGCACGTACCTGAGTATCTTTAATACCTTCTACCGTTTTCATGGTATTTACATAATCAATACGGAACGGCAACACATTTTCATCATTTATTGCATCAACAATAGTATAAGTATGCAGCTTATCACCAAAAGCCTGTGGCGTCGTTCGCAAAAGTGGATTCCCACCGCTGGAAGCATTCACCGCAAAAATAGGTGTGCCTGTAAATCCAAATAAATGATAATTTTTAAAAGCTTTTACTATTTTATCGTGCATTTCACCAAACTGGCTCCGGTGACACTCATCAAAAATAATAACAAAATGCTGTTTAAAAACGTTATGACTTTTATTACGGCTAACAAATACATCCAGCTTTTGAATAGTAGTAATGATTATTTTAGTATTTGGATTTTCCAATTGTTTTTGTAATATCCTGGTTGACGCGTTACTGTTTGCTGCACCTTTTTCAAAACGGTCATATTCTTTCATGGTCTGGTAATCTAAGTCTTTACGGTCTACAACAAATAATACCTTGTCAATATCTGGCAAGGCACAGGCAAGTTGTGCCGTTTTAAAAGAGGTCAGGGTTTTACCGCTGCCAGTAGTATGCCAAATATAACCGCCTGCCTGCAACGTTCCTGTTGTTTTATAATTACTGGACACTACAATGCGCGACAAAATTCTTTCTGTAGCCGCAATTTGATACGGACGCATAACAAGCAATAATTCTTCAGAAGTAAAAACACAGTATTTGGTTAAAACATTCAAAATAGTATGCTTTGCCAAAAATGTTTTAGTAAAATCGACAAGATCGGCAATCGTCTTATTATTGCCATCTGCCCAAAACGAGGTAAATTCAAAACTGTTACTGGTTTTTTTACTCTTCCGCCGTTCACTGCCAGCCATTTCTTGTACATGGCTGATGCGAGTAGTATTAGAGTAATATTTAGTATGCGTACCATTAGAAATCACAAAAATCTGTACATATTCATATAAGCCACAGGCAGCCCAAAAGCTGTCACGCTGATAACGTTTGATTTGATTAAAGGCTTCTCTAATAGCAACGCCACGACGTTTCAACTCCACATGTACCAAAGGCAAACCGTTTACAAGAATAGTAACATCATAACGAGTATCATGATTGCCCTGATCTTCCTGATATTGATTAATGACCTGCAAACGATTATTGTGGATATGTTTTTTATCAAGCAGGTAAATATTTTTAGTTGAGCCATTATCACGATGCAAAATCTGTACATGATCTGTTTGGATTTTACGAGTTTTTTCTACAATACCTTCATTTTTATTCGCAATGCAATTTGTAAAAAATTGTTCCCACTCGCTGTCTGAAAAAATATAATCATTAAGTAGTTCCAATTGATGACGCAGATTATTGATCAAAGCTTTTTCATCATGAATAGTCAGATATTCATACCCCTGCTCTGACAACAAACGTATGAATTCACGCTCAAGTTCGGCTTCCCTCTGGTAAGCATCGGAGCGTTTATAACCAGATGCGTATGCTGATACATATTCAGCAACGACTGTACTGTCTTCAGTTGACGCTACGATATTATATGTGCTCATACCTGCTTCTCCTTAAACGTCAGTAATTTGTCTCGATAATATTCGTACTGCTTTTGGCGGGTTGCAATTTCTGCTGGTAAACCAATTGTCATATCATTACACAAAGCATCGAAACGGTCAAGAATATCGACAATCCGTTGCTGTTCTTTCAGTGATTTTTCTATATCGTTTGGATATGGAACAGGAATCTCTATTTTATTTAACACTCCTTGCGTCAAGCTCGGAACTCCTCCTCCCGTGTTAAGCCTTTCAAGATGCTGTGTCTGTAGATAATAATAAACAAATTTAGGATTTATTATCTCATCATTTATTTCTGTATAAAAAATTGTGTCAACTGTCCAAAAAGGTTGTTCCGTATAATATAATTTGTCAATAGATCCTTTTCGAGGAATTAGTACCGATGGCTTGTTATATGCAAACTTATCAATATATGCTATAACACCACCAGAACCATAAACAGGAATTTCACCCTCCGAAAATTTCTTATAATCTTTTCCATTTTTAATTTTCAGCACATCTGAAAGATTCTGCATATTATAATTCTGCGAATTACATAAATCTTCGTCCCCAAAAGTCAACAAACTATCCCTATAATACTCATATTGTTTTTTCCTTGCTGTAAGCTCTGCTGTAAGCTCTGCTGTAAGCTCTGTGAAATTATCCAAAATACGAACAATTTCACGCTGAATTTCTGGGTGAGGAAGGGGAATGAGATATTGTTTTAATTTTTGAATGCCAATTATGTACATACCGCCACTTTTGTTAGCGTTATCAATACACCATTTTCCAAAATCAAAAAAACAATAAAACAGAAACTTCATCTCTGCATCATTAACAAATTTTTCTTTTAAAGAAAACGCTGTTATTTGTTGATTCATCAAAAAATCAACCGTAATTAATGCATGTTCACCTATTGTTGCTGTAGTAGACATAATCAAGGAATTAGCTGGTAATAAATTTCCTTTTACTGCCTCTGGCGTTATATACTGTATTGCATCTGAAAGTATCCTTCCATTAGTACGAATATCTTCCATCCTAAACCATGGAATGCTACCATTTTCCCAAAAAACTGAATTAGATTTCAATGGCGTATAGCCATTCTTTATATCAAACAATTCATCTACAAGTTTGTATTCAACCCCATCTGGGCAATATTCTGTTATTAATTCTTCAAGTTTGCTCATTTTGTTGCTCTCCCATCTCTGGCTGGCTATTATCATCAACAGTCAATTTTTCATCATGTGGTGCAGATAAATAGGTAATATAATCTCTCCATACTCTAACGTGTTCAGCAGCAGAAGTTATATTACTTTCATCCGAGCCGGCTGTTGTATCAGCACTACGAACATACAGAACTCCCTGCTTAACTACTATTTTATCGTTGACATTTTTTAAATCTTTTTTACTGATAAACACTCCAGGAGTTTTTTTGACAACGATAACATATATCCAACGAGTTCTTTTTATCTGTATTGGTATATACTCAAGTATAGGTTGAGAAATTAACATAGCATTGCGTACCTTTTGCGTTAAAGTCTGGCTAAACTCTTTCATTTTCTCAATATCTTTTGCACTCAGGCCTTGTAAATCCCATTTTTGGGGTAAATATATATAATTGGCATCCGTGCCTAAACGCTGTCTATCTTTTGTGCAAAGAGGTATTTTATGTCTTCTTCTATTACTAGCCTCACACACTCCGACAATAATATAACTATCACCAAGATAAGCACTGTTCGAAAAAGCGAGTACATCCTTAATAATTTCAGAAGTATCAAACAATGTCCTTTTAAAATCCCAATATACTCCTTCTGTATGCCCCTCGATTAAAGGCAATATTTTTTTATAAATCTGCTGTGCTACCAACTCCATAAATTTTAGCCTTCAATCTCCGCAATGATTTTATTGATCTCATCACGCAAAACCTGCTCTCTGGCAACTATTTGTTTAATTTCAGCATTTAAAACAGCGATATCTATTTTTTCTCTGGTATCTTCCTGCTCTACATAGGTACTGACTGAAAGATTATAGTCCTGAGCTTCAATATCGGCATTAGGTACAACTTTGGCAAGATAATCTTTATCAGCTCGTTCTTTGTAGATATCGATAATATGAGCAATATTAGAAACAGTGAGCTTATTGCTATTGGTCACCTTGACATATTCTTTGGATGCGTCAACAAATAAAGTATTGTTTTCCTGCTTAGATTTTTTCAAAACCATGATACAGGTGGCAATACTGGTTCCATAAAAAAGGTTATCAGGCAGTTGAATCACACAATCAACAAAATTATTATCTATTAAATATTTACGTATTTTTTGTTCTGCACCACCGCGATACATTACACCAGGGAAACAAACTATTGCTGCCGTACCATTGGTAGCCAGCCATGACAGAGAATGCATAATAAAAGCCAAGTCTGCCTTAGACTTTGGCGCCAATACTCCCGCTGGTGAAAAGCGCGGATCGTTGATCAATAGAGGATTATCACTACCATCCCACCTAATAGAATAAGGAGGATTGGAAACGATAGCTTCAAACGGTTCGTCATCCCAATGCTTTGGATCTATAAGCGTATCGCCATGGGCAATATCAAACTTGTCGTAATCAATATCATGCAAAAACATATTGATACGGCAAAGATTATAAGTTGTAATATTGATTTCCTGTCCAAAAAATCCCTGACGCACATTTTCTTTGCCAAGAATTTTGGCAAATTTAAGCAGCAACGATCCACTGCCACACGCGGGGTCATAAACTTTGTTTACTTCTGTTTTGCCAACCAATGTAAGGTGCGTAAGCAATTCCGACACTTCTTGCGGCGTATAGTATTCCCCGCCGCTTTTACCGGCATTAGATGCATACATACCCATTAAAAATTCATAGGCATCACCAAAGGCATCTATGGTATTATCCTGATAATCGCCAAGTTTTAGTTCCCCAATACCATTCAACAACTTTACTAATTTTTCATTCCGTTTGGCAACTGTTCCTCCCAACTTGTTGCTGTTGACATCCATATCGTCAAACAGCCCTCTAAAATCGTCTTCGCTGTCGCTGCCTTGGGCAGAACCTTCAATATTAAGAAAAACTTTTTCCAAAGTTTCATTAAGATTTTCGTCAGAAGGAGCTTTTGCCCTTACATTTCCAAATAATTCACTTGGCAAAATAAAAAAGCCTTTTGTTTTTACCAGGTCTTCTCTGGCTTGTTCAGCTTCACTATCAGCAAGTTTTGCATAATCAAAATCAATATTTCCTGCCTCATGTTCGCCAATATTGATATAATTTGTTAGGTTTTCTGATATATAACGGTAAAACAACATTCCTAAAACATACTGTTTAAAATCCCAGCCGTCAACACTACCGCGAAGATCATTGGCTATACCCCATATCATACGATGTAATTCTGCCCGCTCTTGTTCTTTTTTATTATCAACCATTTCAATCTCCTTCTTGTTATTCTTCTTCGATATCTTTTAAGGTTTTACCATCTTTTGTTTTCCAACTTACCAATCCATTAACATGTCCACCAATAACAAAGGCCGCTGCATATGAAGGACTTTTAAATAAAATATCTTCTTGAAGAATATTATTATCGTCTATATTAGCTTTTTTTCTGGCAGCTTTAATAGTTGCCGGAATAGTATGTGAATCTATAATCTCAATATGGCTGCCTTGGAGAACAACAAATCCATCGTTAGTTTGCTTACAAATCGCTTCTATAATTTTGTTACTTTTTTTACTTTTGCGTTTAAAATAAAATATTTTTTCTGTAATATCTATATGTTCATCATTCTTCTCAAAAGCTGATTTTGTCAAAGGTACAAAAACTTTATGTCCCAATGTCCCCATAATAACTTTAGCATAATCAATAAACTCTTCTAACTCACTTTCTTTTTCTTCGCTTATATTTCCAAGATTGGGTTCATTACCATTTTTTACATCATATCTTTTAGCATCCATAGCAATATTACAAAAACGATTTTCAAGGTAACTTATTTCTGTTGCCCCAAAAGAATTGTTAGTGGTCGTAAAAACAACAGCCTCGTGCCAGTAGCCTTTGTCAGGATTCCTTTTGTGCTCCTTTAATCGATTAAGGATACCTTCACCGCTTTTTCTTGCGCCGGCTTGTCCTACATAAACTATATCTTTACCTGTTTTTTCAGATACACCAAATAAAAAATATACTCCACTTTGTTTTAAATCATCCCGTTCTTGGCACTTCTCTAACTCAGTTCGCGGAATTTTATAAGCAATACCAACCCAGTTAGCCATTGTGCATTTTATCCGTCCACTAGCTTCTCCATCCATAAGAAATAAATTAATATTTTTTCCCCTCGTCACCATTTTTGTAAACCTCCACAGAAATCGTTCTTATATTCATTAAATATATTCTAACATATAATATGTTAATTGTAATACGGCTTTATCATATTTCTTCCTATCCATGTTATAATACATTCAATTAACTACAAACGAGGTGACAAATATGCAAAAATTTATTCCTTTTGCCAAGCTGTCGAAAAAGGCGCAGCAGGTTATGAACAAAAACAAGCGTAAAAGTTGGGGCAATATTGATCCAACAACCAAACGTCCCGCAAATTCCAAAGCGTACAACCGCAAAAAAGCTCAGGCTTGGAAAGATACTTTTCCAACGTCTGAGCTTTTTTATTATCTTGTTAAGTTTTAAAACAAAATTTATTTATATTGTTGACTAAAAAAGTTGCATCCTTTCAAAGTCGTAGTATAATAGGCATTATAATAAATTTAAAGTTTTTGAGGGGATGCACTTATGCAAACAAAAAAATTAAGATACCTGCTGCTGTTTGCCGTTATCGCAATAGCCGCCACAGTGGTCTGGTACTTTGCCTACTGGGTCAAAACGCCGCAGTATTCGCTGGGTCTTATTGGCACTGCGGTACAAAAGCACGATTTTGCGGCTTTTGAAAAGCACGTCGATATGGAAACACTTTACAGCAGTGCTTATGACGATGTCGTTGTTGCCTCTTTTGGCAACGAACGCCTGTCAAGCCCGATTCTGGCTGCGTTAGTACAGAATATCAAAGGTGTTGCCGTCCCGATCCTGATCGACCAGACCAGACAATACGTCAACGGCGGTGCTATGGAAGAAGCAGATCCAAGTGATGCTGACTCGCCGATGCTGCAAAACAACGGCACTGATATTGTCAATAATCTGAAAAACAAGACAGGCGTCAATTCTATGCAGTATCAGGGTGTGGAAAAGATTCAGAAAAATGGCAGTGTCGCTGTCGTAACCATCAAAGTTTTCGACAGCGAATTAGACAAACATTTTTTAGTAGAGCTTGCTATGCAGCAGCTTACTGATGATACCTGGCAGATAACCAAGATCAACAATCTGAAAACTTTGATCAATGAACGTGATCAGGCCTTACAAAACAAACTGTCTGAACTTAACACTCCTGTACAAAAGCAGATCGACGACGCTGTTGCCGTTTCTCCGCAAAAAATCTTTATAACTTCGGCTCCTTATTCCGGCGTTATCCGCCTGTTAGAAGCCGATATTCAGCTGACTAACAACGCGATGAGGGAGTTGCAGTATTTTACCGGTGTTCTGGAGCTTTACAACGCTGATAATGAATTATTTTACAGTGGTAATTTTGCCAGCAGCAAAGACCTTGCCGCCAAACAGACCGCAGTTTATAAATTCAACTGGGAGCTGAACCCTTTTCTGACTGATGATGCCAAGGTTATGAACAGCGATTTCAGCAAAGTGACTTGGAAGGCTTCTCTAAGCAGTCTGTCCTTTGCCGACGGCTCTACAATCGAACTTTTAACGCAGCTGCCTGTTAAAGCAGCAACTAAATAAAAACCTGAAAGCCGTAACGCCTATCCAACAGCGTTACGGCTTTTTTATTACCACTGACAGCAGGCTTTCGCTTTGCTGCGGATCAAAGCACCGCCATCTTGCAAAGTTCCGTCGGCAGATGCCAGCTTCCACAGATCCCATCTTTCAAAAGTCGTTGCCGGCCCATAATCATCAAGGTCAGCCGCTTCTGCATGAGTCATAACATAATTATCGTCGATCGGCAAATCCAGTCCCCGGCACAAAACCGCTACTACCCGCGCCAAGGTTTCTAACTGTTGCCGTGTAGGCGGCACGCTGCCAAAGTCCACACCGCCATCGGCATAAGCCACCGCGTCGGCGCAGCAGCAGATGCTTACCGCAACTGCGCCGCTGTTACGATGCCAGGTATGCTCTTTATATTCTGTCAGTTTCCCGCAGCTGCTCCACACTGTACCATCACCTGTGATATTCAAGTGATAGTCGTCATAAGTATTGTTATAATGCCCCGCCGTCCAGTGCAAATAAATCCTTCTGATCTCACCCTTTGCGTTTTCAGCCAGCGCCGCCAATTCCCGCAATGTTATTTCACGCATTTTCTATCCCTCCGTCTCAGGCTGCCTGCGCCTGCTGCTCATCATAAAACTTCTCAACAGTTATATCACAGGTTTTGCCATTGCTTTTTATAATAATATCGCCGCATAAAGCCGTATTGAAAACATCGGCCTGTAAATTGTACAGTCTTTGTACCACTTCCGGGCTGGGATGCTTATATTTATTACCTTCGCCGCTGCTGATGACCGCTATTTTCGGTTTGACAGCAGCTAAAAATTCATTGATCGATGATGTTTTACTGCCGTGATGCGCCACTTTTAAAACCTGCGCCTGCAGTGCCTCAGGATCAGTTTGCAGCAGATCACGTTCTACTTCGGCCTGAATATCCCCGGTCAGCAGCATTGCAAAATCTTTATACTCCAACCGCAGCACCAGACTGTTGTTATTGGTGTCAGAAGGAGTCCCCTTATACAACGCCTGCGGACTCAGGACCTTCAGCTTCACCATTTCATTGACCGGAACTTCCTGACCGCCGCGCAGCACTTCAAAAGGAATCTGTTCCTTTTCAATCTGCAAACGAAAGTCATTATACATTTTAGTTTTATAGTTCTGACCGCTGTCATAAACCTGTTTTACCGGAAACCTGTTCAGCACAGCTTTCATCCCGCCGATATGGTCGGCATGCGGATGTGTAGCGATCAGCATATCGATCTGCTCGACATGATTTTCTTCCAGCTTAGTCAGCAGCCTGGCAGCTTCGCTGCGGTCGCCGCTGTCGATCAGGATATTTTTCCCCTGCATTTGTACCAGGATACTGTCTCCCTGTCCAATATCCAAAGCAGTAACGGCAAGGATATCGTCAGCAGTTTTCACAGCGTCCTGTGTTTTTGCCTCCGCTTTTGGCGGCATTTCTTTGGGTACTGCAGTATCCATTGCCTGCAACTGCTCCAGCAAAACCGGCACATAACTTTTTACCAGCTCGCTGTCTTTAGTAACAACGCCGGCTGCAAGCACCAGCGCAACCAAAAGTATCGCTAAAAATGAAGTCTTCTTCATATGTTCCGCTCCTTAATTTAAATGCAGATCGTGATGCAGCGGCTTAAAAACACTCATTTTACCGCCGCGCTCCAGCACTGCTGTTGCAAAACCTGCGTCATAATCCGGCAGCTTCGGCATTTTGCTTTGCTGCAGCTGTTCATTGCCGGGCAGCAGCAATCTTAAAGCATAATCTATTTTTACCGCTCCCAGCCACATCAGATACTCTATCTCGACATCGTGGAAGCCGTCCATATCGGTCCTTAGTGCAGCACACAGCTGTTCCACCTGCAATAGCTGTTCCATATTCATTCCTCTGGTTCCACGCTCGCGCCAATATTCTATGATCTTTCCTAGCCCACGACCTAAAATAAGCTGCTGATACTGTTTCACCTCAAAAAGCAGCCGGCGGCGCAGATACACGACCTGATCCAGCCCTACTGCCAAAGTGCGGTTGGCAAGCTCCAACTTGCTCATGTGTGAATTATCCAACAAAGGTTGGCTTGCACCGGATGCATCCAGCATCAGTAATGGAACAGGCGATTTCAGCATACTTTCGCTGCCCAGATTATCATAAACGCCGCCATCAGTCAGATAGAGCTTGGCCGGATTTTCCGGTTTCTGCGTTCCCGTACCGTAAAGATCCCTGAATTCTCTTGCCTCTACATCCAGCTCCAAAGGTGCGAAGCCTACCGGATAAGCAGCCGAAGCCGCAACGGCAAAAGCAATGGGGATATCGTCGATATCACTGCTGCGCCCCAGCAGATAACCGTAAATATCACTACTTTTAAACCTGAATCTTTTTAAGGTATTGATACAGGTAGCATTGCAGCTCCATTCTGTCGCTGCCTCTGCCTGCTTCATTTTTCTGCCTTCAAACAGTTCTTCGTCCAACACCTGTGGAAAAGCATTACTCATCTTCGGCCTTAAAGCAGCCGCCAGAGCCAACTGCTGCAGCTTGGGCAGATATGGCAGCAGATAAGCGAGCCAGGATGCTTTTGTCATGATACGCCTGCGGAAATTGCACTGCCCCAGATTGATCAGTTTCGTTGTCACCCGCCTGTCAAAATCAAGCAAACTGCTGAAATCATCTTCTGCCAAAGCGCTGATGACAGCACCTGCCGCAATACTGCCGCCGGACACAGAGGTTATTTCGTTGACATGTTTTTCAAGTCCCAGCTCTACTAATCTGCGGTAAGCCCCAAGACAGTAAAACGTAGCTCTGAAACCGCCGCCGCTGAAACCCAGATTGATCTTATTATCTATTTCCACTTCATTTTCCCTCCTTTGAAAAAAGCCGCCCATAACAGGCGGCTTTCTTAATCTTCCAGCCATACCGGCCTTCTGGCAAAACCAACATGGTAAACTATGTACTGCATCACCACCTGATGCTCACCGATATTCAGCAAATAGAAATTCTTCTCCTGTCCGATGATTCGTCCGCGCGGAGAATCTGACAGACAGCGGTTTAGCAGCTGACGCTGCTTTTCAATGTCTTCCTCATTTACTGTTTTTTCTGGATCGGTATTGCCGATAACAACACGTTTTACATAGCCCACCGCACTTACATCAAATGGTTTCGTCATCATAGTTACCTGCCTTTACACCTCATCAGGCAACGTCATTATCAGCTGTATAATGTTCTTGCCCCTGTGCTCCTGCTGCCGCAGTTTTCTGGATACTTGTGGGGTTGATCGCCGTATTGAGGATATCCAAAACACGGGACAGACCTTCCGGCATCTCGCCCTGAGTAGCGCGGACCTGCACATGATATTTTGCGGAATTATCACTCTTACGGGTATTTTCCTTATGGCTGGAGATAGATCCCTTAACTTTGGCTTTCATACTGAAAGGACCGATCTGCAAACCCATCTCTGCTTCCAGCTCACCTTTTTTATCGTCGATTTCCGACTGAGTTTCCGAAGATTTTACTTCCATATCGAAGGTAATATCTACCAGATCGATCGACAGAGACGGAACTTTGACCATCGCCAAAAGCGGGATATTCATTTCCACTTTTTCAGAAGCGGGACCATTGCCGTCATCGCCGTTAGCGCTGCGTGTAAAGCTGAACCCTACGGTACGTACGACCTGTTTATCGCCTTCCTTAACCAGGCCGACCTCTTCAATAAAGCGAGCCGTTGCGCCGGCCAGCATCGTCTGTGCGTCACAGGCAGCCTGCAGCGGACCGCCGATCAAAGACTCCATTGGCAAACCGCCGAATTCTTCCGCCATTTTTACTAATGCCATAATTAACTACATCCTTTCTGTTTGTACTTTATCAGGGCAGTATTTTCACCATCTGATCATTGATTTTCATAACTGCTTCAGGAGGATCGTTAGACTCAAACAGCAATTCTACATCGACAAAATTATCGGTATCCGTTTTGTTGGAAGACAAAATATTTGCCAGCAGACCGCTGTCATTGCTTTTACCATCATTCCAGCTGCTCAGCTTTACCTTAAACTTCAGCTTCATCTCCTTCAGCTTCAGAGAATTCATCGGTACCAGCGCAATTTTCGGCACCTGCACCAGTACATATTCAAGTTCGCCTGTGTCAGGATTGATACGAGGATATTGGATATCAAAAGTCAGCGGTTTCTGCGACTCGTCAAAATAACGTTTCATAACATTCAAGTGCTGATTTTCGATCATACTGTGCGCTTTTAAAATTGATTCCTGCATCGCTCCCAACAAATTCTCAAAGTATTGCTTTTTCGCCATCACGGATCCTCCTCATAATCAAAATTTACGGCTGTAAAGATCGGTCACCTTAACCTGCAGCGCTCTTGCCAAAGCGTCAAGAACCGGAACAGTCGGATGCCGTTCGCCTAATTCGATCGCACTGATCATACTTGTACTGATACCTGATAATTTAGATAAATGCTTTTGCGTCATACGTTTCTCAGTACGGACCTGGAAACAGATAATAACAAATCATAAGCCAGCCCCCCTTTCTAGGTGCCTTTTTCTTTAGCTCCTCCCCGCAGCTTCAAAAAGTTTTCCATACCGGCTTTGGCAAAATAACCGCTGATGATAACAGAAAACGGACCGTCAACATAATCTATCAGCCTGTCCGGTATTTCTCTGTATATTAACCAAGTGCCGGCCGAAAACATTATGATGCCGACAAATAACCAGGTCACCGTTCCGACAACCTTTTTGGAGAAGCTCAGTTTTTCATCATCAAGTTCCATAGCTTTCACCTCCCTGGCTTTACATTACTATTATCTTTATCCACAATGGTGGAATATTATAAGAAATACTTTATTATTTTAATGTTTTACGAATTTTTAAATTGTGAAACATTTTTATTTTTGCTTTTTATCCTTTCATAAGTCCTCGCAGCTGTATCCTAGTACTTAGAAAGGACAAATAAAAAAGCCCCGCTTACAAAAATGTAAACGGGGCTTTCGCCTTTTTCTGTATTTTTACAGGCCGCAGCATGCAAAAATACCTGTATCAATATTCACTTTATTACTTCAAATTTATTTAGATTACTTAAAGCGTTTTAAACGCAGGGCATTGCTTACTACCGAAACCGAGCTCAGCGACATTGCCGCCGCAGCGATCATCGGGTCAAGCAGAGGTCCGCCGAAAATGTGCAGCACTCCTGCGGCTACAGGTATACCAATAATATTGTAGCCAAAAGCCCAGAACAGATTTTCTTTGACGTTGCGGATCGTAGCCTTACTTAAACGCAGGGTAGTACTGATATTACGAATATCTCCGTTGACCAGCACGACCTGCGCCGATTCTATCGCCACATCAGTCCCGCCGCCAACGGCAATGCCCAGATCAGCCTGCGCCAAAGCCGGTGCGTCGTTGATACCGTCGCCAACCATGGCGACGATCTCCCCACCCTGCTGGAAGCTTTTGATCAGCTCGGCCTTATGACCAGGCATCAGCTCAGCAACTACTTCGTCCACGCCTGCCTGCTGTGCAATATAAGCAGCAGCACGTTTATTATCGCCGGTCAGGATAACGGTACGGATATTCAGCTCGTGCAGCTTCTGCATTGCTTCCTGGGTTTCTTCCTTCAGCGTATCAGCGATAGCAAAAATACCGCATAAATTACGGCCGATCGTCAGATAAACGATCGTTTTACCAACTGACGCTAATTTTTCGCCAAGTTCTATGGCATTCGGAGGAATCATTGCCACAGGCTGTACAAAGGACAAATTTCCCAACCGTACGTTGGTATTTTCACAACGGGCAGCGATACCGCCGCCTACCGTAGTTCTAAAATCTGTACAGGTCGGCAGTTCCATCCCTGAGGCCCGTTCTTTGACAGCTACTGCCAGCGGATGAGCTGAACCTTGTTCAATTGCCGCCGCCAGCCTTGTTATCGCTTCTTCTTTGGCTCCGTTC
>ENA-OPAO01001302-OPAO01001302.1-human-gut-metagenome-genome-assembly--contig:-NODE-1302-length-17637-cov-2.708509_pt1 | contig 17637 bp, 16 predicted proteins | sample MGYA00241054_ERZ501424 | MGnify/ENA primary metagenome ERZ501424 (study PRJEB25962, sample SAMEA2042623) | human gut metagenome | biome: human gut; feature: human-associated habitat; material: faeces...
CCGCATCAGCCCGGACGTCAAGATGAACTACCTCGCGTCCCCGCCGCTCGTCATCGCCTACGCGCTCGCCGGCACCATGGATTTCGATTTCGAAACCCAGCCGCTCGGCAAGGACCAGGACGGCAACGACGTGTACCTGAAGGACATCTGGCCTACCAATGAGGAAGTCGCCGCAGTGGTGGATGGCACCGTCAGCCGCGAGATGTTCCTCAAGGATTACGCCTCCGTGTTCGAAGGCGACCGCCGTTGGAAGGGCCTTGACGTGCCGGAAGGCGAACTGTTCGCATGGGATGAGAACTCCACCTACGTGCGCAAGCAGACCTTCTTCGACGGCATGAAGGCCACCCCGGATCCGGTCAAGGACATCCACGGCGCCCGCGTGCTCGCACTGCTCGGCGACTCCGTGACCACCGACCACATCTCCCCGGCAGGCGCGTTCAAGGCCTCCAGCCCGGCAGGCAAATACCTGACCGACCGTGGCGTCGAACCGAAGAACTTCAACTCCTACGGTTCCCGTCGAGGCAACCATGAGGTCATGGTCCGCGGCACGTTTGGCAACATCCGCCTGCGCAACCAGTTGCTCGCCTCCGTCGGCGAGGAAATCACCCCTGGTGGCTACACCTACGACTTCCTCGACAAGAAGCCGACCACGATCTTCGAAGCGTCTCGCGACTATATCGACCATGATGTGCCGCTCGTCGTGCTCGCAGGCAAGGAATACGGTACCGGCTCCTCCCGTGACTGGGCCGCCAAGGGCACCGTCATGTTGGGTGTCAAAGCCGTCATCACCGAAAGCTTCGAACGCATCCACCGTTCCAACCTCATCGGCATGGGCGTGCTGCCATTGCAGTTCCCCGAAGGCGAATCGTATGAGAGCCTCGGCCTGAACGGCACCGAAACCTACGACATCTCCGGTGTCGAGGAACTCAACAAGGGCGTCACCCCGAAGACGGTCCACGTCACCGCCACCCACGCGGACGGTTCCACGACCGAATTCGATGCCGTCGTTCGCATCGATACGCCAGGCGAAGCGGACTACTACCGCAACGGAGGTATTCTCCAGTACGTCCTGCGCAACCTGATGCGCTAGGCGTCGGACGGGGCTGATACGCGGGCATGGCGAAAGTGACATTGCGGGACGTGGCCGAAGCGGCTGGTGTCTCCATCGCAACCGCCTCATGGGCGGTGAACGACAACCGGGACGTGCGGATCACGGAATCCACACGCCGCAAGGTGCGCAGGGCTGCTGACGAACTCGGCTACCATCACAACGCGCTCGCCCGCGGATTGGCCCGAGGCCGCTCCGACATCATCGGCTTCATCAGCGACGGAGTGGCCACATCGCCCTTCGCCGGCCAGGTGATCCAAGGCGCGCAGGATGAAGCCTGGCGTAATGGGAAAATTCTGCTGGTGGTGGATACCGACGGCAGAAAAGACGTGGAACGCAGAACCTTCTCGTTCATGTTCGAACACCAGGTCGAGGGCATCATCTACTCGAAATGGGTACACGGTTCAATCACTCCGCCGGACGAGCTTGGCAGAATGCCGTCCGTGCTGGTCAACTGCTATGACGAGTGCGGACGGTTCCCCGCGGTGGGGCCGGACGAAGTGGCGCCACCGCCACACGGCTGTTGTTGGAAGCCGGACACCGGCGTATCGCATTCGTCAACGATGCCGCGCCGTCACCCGCTTCGGTTGGCCGTCTTGCGGGATACAAGGCCGCGCTTGCGCGGTTCGACGTCGATTTCGACCCTTCGCTGGTGCTGTCCGTGACCGCCGATCAGGAAGGCGGTTACGGAGCGGCAGCACAGGTGTTGGCGACGGGTGCGACCGGAGTGTTCTGCCATAACGACCGCACCGCGCTCGGCCTGTACGACGCGTTGCGGGAATCGGGGAAACGCGTGCCGGACGATATTTCCGTGGTCGGTTTCGACAACCAGGAAGTGATTTCGGCCCACATGCATCCCGCTTTGACCACTGTTGGCCTTCCTCAGTACGATCTCGGCGTGATGGGCGTGCGTACCCTGTTGCGTCGTTGCGGAGCCGACAATGACGAATCGGAGATAGTCTCCGAACGGTTCAAGCCGGTTCGTGTCTAATGCCCGGCAGTGCCTCGGGATTCAGTGCGGACGTTGTAGACACGTCAATCGTTTGACATTCCGATTTTCAATGCTATATCTCGTTTAAGCGTTTAAATCATTTAAGCGCTTAAACGAAGCAATACGAAGCGAAATAGCGTCATTGCGATGACGGTCATGGGTGACTGCCTTCCAAAGGCGCCACACAAGGAAAGGCAAGGCCAATGAAGCTTTACTACCAGTTCCCCGGCACGTGGTTCGGTGATTGCATGCCGTTCGGCAAGGGTGACGAGTTCTTCCTGTTCCACCAGAGGGACAACCGCAACCCTGAACCGTTCGGCGAGCCGTTCGGCTGGGACCTCGCCACCACCAAGGACTTCGTCGACTACCGTGACTGCGGCGTGGCGGTCCCGCGCGGCGGCGACGACGAGCAGGACCAGTTCACGTCATGAACATCGGCCTGGAACGGCCCATCGGCCTCGAGGCGGGGCATACGTACCACATCCGTCTCGTCGTCGACGACACCATCGGCACGTTGTACGTGGATGGGGTGGCGTTGAACGTGCGCATGTACGAGCGTCCGGGCGAGTCGTTGGGCGTCTTCGCCACCGACGGCACGGTCGAGGTGCGCAACGCCTCCATCGCCCGCGGACTGAAGAGGAAGTGAACGTGTCCTTTCCGGCTTGATGTGACGCAATCGGCTGCGTGTCCTTATGCGTGACGGCGTGGGGCATGCAGCCGATTGTTTTTATTCCTCGGATTTCCGCTTGGTATGCGTGGTTCGGTACGTGATGGGGGTGACGCCCATGAACCGGTGGAAGGTGCGGGAGAAGAAACTGGCGGATGAGAAACCGGTCTGTTTGGCGACCGTGGCGATAGGCAGCGAGCTCGTTACCAGCAGGTTGGCTGCGGCGCGCACGCGCACGTCGTTGACGAATTCGATCGGCGACTGGTTGAGCGATTCGCGGAATATCGATGCGCAAGTGGTGCGTCCCACCGATCCGGCCGATGCGATTTGCTTCAAGGTGATCGGACGCACGTAATATCTCTGCACGTAATCGATCATCTTGCGTAGCGTCACGATGCGGGGGTGCGGCGCTGTGGAAGTCGCGCAATGACTGCCGGCGATCGCCAGTATGTCGCGGACGACCGCATAGAAACAGCTGAGCACCGTCAACGCCTCGGTATTGTCGGTTAGCGTCATATCGTCGGCGGGCAACGGTTCGGCTGACCGCTCTGACCGCTCCAGCGGACCGAATTTCGCCGCATGAAGCTGTCGGATGGTGGCAAGCAGCCGCCGACCGGGGGCCGTGTCGTCGGTGATGACGGCATATGGCATCGTGTTCTCCGCCATCAACGGCGCGATGAAACGGTCGTACACTTCGAATGAGGCGCACATTTTAGCCGGATTGAGCAACGTGCAGGAGAATTCGCAATCGGAACCGTCCTTGGTGAAACCGTAATGCAGCTGACGTGAGTTGACGAAAATCGCCTGCCCCTCATCGAGCCGGACTGTTTCTCCGTTGACGAAATACCACATATGCCCATGGATGATGTAGGTGAGTTCAAGGTCGACATGCCAATGGCATTCCGCACGCATATGGGGGTACTGGTGGAGCAGCGAATGCTCGGTGAAGGAGAAGAACATCGGCGCGTCATACTGCACTATCTCCGAACCATCGGGTCGGCGACCCCAATTGGTGATGGGCATCACCTCACGGGAGGCCCATTCGTCCCGTTCCATCTGTGCGTCTTCATCGGCAGTGTTCATGACTACTCTAATAAACGGTAGATAATGCAAAGAACAAGGATGATTCTACAACATTGCGAGTGCTGCCGTCGATGTTGGTGGTGTTGAATGGTGTCAAAGGACGTCAAACGATTGACAAACAGATTCACAAGGAGCTTTCAATGGCGGAGAATGAAGGTGCGGCCGTTGCCGTGGATAATGCGGCGGTGCCTACGAACGAGTGGGAACGCATGCTTTCCGGCGAATTGTATATTTGCGGTGATATGCAGCGTGAAGCGAACATGCGTAAACGCCGCTTGGTGCACGCCATCAACACGTCCGCATACGACGCGTTCGAGGAACGTGACAGGCTGTTCCGCGAACTGTTCGGTTCACTCGGCAAAGGCGCGTTCCTTGAACCGCCATTCAACTGCGATTACGGCTGCAACACGTATATCGGCGACAACTTCTATGCCAATATGGACTGCATCTTCCTCGACGTGGCGAGAATCACCATCGGCGACCGTGTCTTCTTCGGCCCGCGCGTCGGCCTGTACACGCCATACCATCCAATCGATGCGGCCGTACGCGCTTCCGGTCCGGAAGGCGCCCGTCCGATCACCATCGGCAATGACGTGTGGTTCGGCGGCAGCGTGGTGGTCTGTCCGGGCGTTACCATCGGCGATGATGTGGTGATCGGTGCAGGCTCCGTGGTGACCAAGGATATCCCATCCCATTCGGTGGCCGTGGGCAACCCGTGCCATGTGATTCGCAAGATCACTGATGCGGACCGTGAATACTGGGAGGGCAAGGCCGCCGAATACCGCGCATGGAAGGATTCGCTGTAAAACCTCGCCCAATATTCGGCCCAACGTCGGGATAAGGCTGGTCGGCCTACATATCCCGGCGTTTTCGTTTGCCCGTCGTCTGAAACGGGCTTGTATTCCAATGGAGACTATCGTGCGCACCATCATGCCGGACCGGGAATTCCTCGGCCATGTATTCAAATTGGCTTTGCCTATCGCTTTCCAACAGCTCATGCTGTCGTTGTCGTCCTGCGCCGACACGCTGATGTTGTCGGGGGTAGGGCAAAACGAGTTGGCCGCCGTGTCGCTCGCCACGCAGTTCCAGTTCCTGTTCAGCCTGTTCACTGCGGCCCTGACCCTGGGTATGAGCATTCTCGTGGCGCAGTATTGGGGTGCCGGCAACCGTGACGCGGTGGAACGCGTGCTGGGATTCGTCATGCTGTATGCCGGAGTGCTGTCGACGGCGTTCTTCCTGGCGGCACTGCTCGTGCCGGAACAGTTGATGTCCATCATGACCAATGACGGCACGCTGATCATGCTTGGCGCGCGATATCTGCGGATTTCGTCATTGTCGTACTTGTTCATCGGCCTGTCCCAGATGTACCTGTGTCTGATGAAGAACACCGGTTCCGCGGTGATGGGCATGACGGTCAGCACGGTTGGCGTGATCGTGCACGTCGTGTTGAACGCGGCGCTGATTTACGGTATCGGCAGCCTCGGCATTCCCGCGCTTGGCATTTTCGGCGCGGCTATATCCACGGTGATTTCGCGTGCGATTGAGCTGGCATGGTCGGTCGTGGCGACCTGTCGTGGCCCCCACCTGCGACTTGGCCATGTGCTGCATCCCGATGGGCCGTTGCAGAAGGATTTCTGGAAATACAGCCTGCCGGTGCTTGGCAATGAATTGGTGTGGGGATGTGGTTTCACCATGTACACCGTGATCATGGGACATTTGGGTGCGGACGCCGTCGCCGCCAATTCCATCGCCAATATCGTCAAGGATCTGCTGGTGTGCCTGTCCCTTGGTCTGGGCAATGCCGGCGGCATTTTGGTCGGCAATCTGCTGGGACGTGGAGATTTCCGACAGGCGAAGGCGATGGGCGACAGGATGTGCGTGCTGGTGGCCGTGGTCGGTACCGCGACGGGACTGTTGATTGTCGCGGCGCGTCCGCTGGCTTTGCAATGGGCGAACCTTACGCCCGAAGCCACACGGTACCTGTCGGTCATGCTGTTCGTCTGCGCATATTACGCGGCATGCGGATGCATGACGAATCTGACGATCGCCGGTATTTTTCCAGCCGGCGGCGATGCGAAGTTCGGTCTCATGTGCGATGCCATCGTCATGTGGCTGATTGTGGTGCCGGTCGGGCTGTTGGCCGCGTTCGTGTTCAAACTGCCCGTGTTGGTGGTGTATGCGCTGCTCAACACCGACGAATGCATCAAAATGGTTCCCGCGTTGTTGCACTACCGCAAGTACCGTTGGCTGCGCAATGTCACCCGATGACTTTTTGCGATTCGGCGGCCGATTTCATGATTGGCTTGTGTGCGACCAGTCTGTGACAGCTTCGATGTTATTGCCGTCGGGGTCGAGCACGAAGGCCGCGTAATACCCGGAATGGTAGGCACGTGGTCCGGGTCTGCCGTTATCCATTCCGCCTGCCGTGATCGCGGCTTCATAAAAGTCGCGTACCGCTTGTTCGTTCGTTGTACGGAAGGCGATATGCGTGGGAATCGGCTGTTGCGCCGGATCGTCCATCGGGGAGATGTAGAAATCCGAACGGGGCGTGCCGTCATCCACGCCGAAACCGATGGTCGGTTCGTGATGGGCTTTGGGAATGTATCCGAGCGGAGACAGAGCTTTCGTATAGAATGCGATGCTGCGTTCCGCGTTCGAAACATGAAGTGTAATGTGGTCGATCATGCTTTCAGCCTAGTCCGATTTCGTCCGGTTCCATCCGATTTGATTGAGAGCCTACGGCAAAGGCGGATGTTCCGTTCCATCGGGACTCGGCCGATGGAACGGAACACTCGGGGATTTACTTGGCCAACTGCGTGGTGGTGGGGGAGGCCAAGGACGGGCGTGTGCGACGGATACGCCCCAATGCCAGACCAAGGCAGATGAACGCCACTGCAAACAATGCCACCAAGCCGACCGACGATGCCCAAGAACCATAATCCACACCGGTTGCGGCCGCCGTGCCAAGCCCGAACACGTTGTCGATGGACACGCACAGCCACCATCCCGGCAGCAGCTTGCCGATCATGATCATCGGTTCGGGCATCATATCGATGGGGAATGCCATACCCGACGTGAACATGCACAGCAGACCGAATACGTTGGCGAACGCATTGACCGCCATTTCCGAGAAACCAACCGACCCCAGAAGGAAACCGCAGGCGATTGCCATCAACGTGTACGCCAGCAGCGACACGAACGTCAAAGCCACATTCGTGGATGTAATCCCGTCGAACGGCACTCCTGCGGCCACCATCAAGACCAATGTCGCCGCCGTGTAACCCACGCACACCACCAAGCCGAAGGTGGCGCAGGTGAGCATCTCCTGCATCTGCAACGACACCAGACGCGTCGGCGACGAATACAGGCGGCGACGAATCTCACTGTCATTGAAGGTGCCAATCACCAGGAACGTGCAGATCGGCATGACCAGCAGCAACGGATAGAGTCCCGTTTTGATGGTGCCGGCGAATGCGGATGCCGCCGGCTTGGTATTATCAGTATCTGCGGATGGCGATTGCACCACCGCTATTTTCGACGTCTTGGCATCTGCTTTCGCGGTATCCAACGCCGTCCGCATGGCCGTTTCCATCGACTGCTGCTTCCCGGCTTGACCCAAGTACGCGGTGCGTGTCAATGACAGGAATTCGTTGACTTCCAGCTGCGAAAGGGAGCCTGCTCCGGAAGTGTAGCTGACAACGGTTTCGACAGTCGGTTGGTCATTTGACGAACCATCCAGATATTTCTGATAATCCGAAGCGAAGCCGTGCGGCACAATTGCGATCAAATCGACATAGTTCGAAGCGACGGCCTGCTGCAACGTTTCGGAATCGTCGGCAAGGTCCACCATCTCGCCATCCAACGCAAGATAGGAACGCAGCGCGGATGAAATACCATCGGCATCGCCATCACGGTCGACCACCGCCACACGTGCCGTATCGGGATGGAACACCTCATCGCCACCCGTCATCGAGCCACGCATGATCTGCCAGCTGATGGCGAACATCATGATGCCGATGAACCCCAAATAGATGACCAGGTACATCTTGCGCGATTTGAGAATTCTCAGCGCCGTCTTACAGGTATTCATAGCGTTGCCTCCTCAACAGAACGGTCGCCGCAGCAAGGCAGACCAGGCTCATCGCGGCAAGGATGCCGGCGGTGGTGAAGAACGGTTTGAAATTGTCGTAATAGAGGATGTCGTAGAACAGGTTCGTGATCTGCTGCGCCGGATTGAGCAGACTCAGCACCGGTGTGCGCTGGGCGATCAAGTCGCTCAACTGCATGGCGAACGAACCGTACAGTCCGGAGAACAATGACAACGTGCAGGCGATCGCCGTGCACAGCCCCTGCTTGGCGCCGGTTGGAATCTTCGGCAGCGCGCCAAGCAACGTGCCGAATGCGCTCGCCGCGAACGAAGCCATGAGACATGCTCCCACACCAGCCCATTCACGTCCGCCCAACGAAATATGACAGACGAACCGGATATACAGCATGGCCACGGTCAGACTCAGGAACGAACACAGCCAACTGGACAGGAATCCAGCCAGCAGTTGCTGCGATTTCGGAAGCGGCGAAACGGAACGGCGGACACCCAAAGCCGAAAGATTCGCCTGCGTCATCGTCACTACGTTGATGGCGAAGCTCATGGCCATCAACGCGGCCAATCCCAGCAGTGCATAGTAATATCGTGCCGTACCGCTCGGTTTAAAATTCGTCAGCTGGATTTCCTTTGTATAGCCATTCGCCGAACCGATGCTGCCGGTCACCTTGCCATTCATCAGAGCTTCGGGGTTGTGCTTCGCAATGTCCACCACCACATCGGTGTTGCGGTTGTACAGGTCCACGATGTTGCCCAGCACCGTCAGCGAAATATCCAAGCCGCTGCTCGACGCCATCACATCGGACGCGGACGATTGCGTCGACTGTGAGACGGAGAATCGCAATCTGCCGTCATCGATTCGCAGCATGCCTTGCGCGGTGCCGTCGGCCAGCAGCTGTTCCGCCTGCGCAATCGATCCCACCTTGGTCGTGTTGATGAGTCCCGTTCCATTCTTGCCATCGGCACTCACTTTCACGTGATTGTCCGATAATGCAGACGATTCGGATGAAATGCCTTCGATCAGCGTCTGCGCCCCATAGGACGTCTTCCACGCGTTATCCTCGACCACGGCCACGTCAAGCGTGTGCAGCTCGAAACTTTCCGCGATGTTGCCGAACATGCCGTTGAACATGGTGGCCAGGATGATGGGGAAGGCGAACAGCCAGAACAGTTGCGTCTTCTCCCGCAAATGCAGTTTGAGATTGATCAGTAACGTCTGCCACATGAGGTCACATGCCTTTCGATTTGCCACAAGCCTTGCAAGCCAAGTCAGTCGCGTAACGCGGTGCCGGTCAGTTCCAGGAACACATCATTGAGCGTCGGCTGGCGACTGGAGAGATGCCCGATATTCGTGCCCTCGTGCTCCAACAGCTGCAGTACGTCGATGAGATTGTGATCGCCCTGGCGGCAGTTCACCGTCAGCTCATGGCCGTCATAGTCGGCGTTGGTCACGAACGGCAATGCGCGCAATCGCGCAAGCGTCGTATCGGCCGAATCTGAGCGCCCTCCCAGATCATCGGTTTCGATGCTGATGCGTTCGCCGGTGCTGATCATCGCCTTAAGTTCCTCCGCGGTACCAAGAGCCAGATGCCGGCCATGATCCATGATGAGGATGCGGTCGCAGATCTGCTCGACCTCCTCCATGTAATGGCTGGTGTAGATCACCGTCGCGCCTTCGCGGTTAAGTCGTTGGATACCTTCGAGAATCGCATTGCGGCTTTGTGGATCGACGGCCACGGTCGGCTCGTCGAAAAAGATCAGATCCGGCTTGTGGGCGATGCCGCAGGCGATATTAAGACGACGCAGCAGACCGCCGGACAGTTTCGCCGGACGATAGGTACGGTAATCGCGCAATCCTACGAAATCCAACGCCTCGTCCACGAGCATGCGACGTTTTGCCTTGTCGGAAACATACAGCGAGCAGAAATAATCGATGTTCTCCTCAACGGTCAATTCGTTGAACACGGCCACGTTCTGCGGCACAATGCCGATACGCCGCTTCAACGCATAGCTGGTAGGGCTGATCGGCTCGCCGAACACGCGCACAGTGCCCTCATCGAACGTGAGCAACGCAAGTATGCAGTTGATCGCCGTGGTCTTGCCTGAGCCGTTAGGCCCCAGCAGGCCGAAGATTTCCCCCTGATGCACGTCGAGATCGAAATAGTCGAGCGCCAGCATGTCTCCGTAACGTTTCACCAGTTTCGAGACCTTGACCGCGCTGACCGCATCGGCAGCGTCATTCATGCGTCCATCCATGACGAGCTCCTTTCTCGTGCTCCATGCCTCTGATTCCATTGTCGTGCCGCCGGATGCCCCCGACATGGTGCGCGTAGTCACAATTGCCGGAATGATGTCACTTTCGAACATGACAAATGTCACCTTCGTTGATGCCGCCGGCTGTGCCATGCGCCATGTGCATTACTCTGGAAGCAAGCGAACCAATCAGACACGAATCGGCGGACGGGAGGCGGCATGAAGCGGTTGTTGTTCCAAGCCGTGTTCCTGGCCATGGGCATGATCATGGGCGTATACGCATCCGGAGATGTCGGCCTTGACCTGATGTGCGGCGCGCTTGTGGCGGTGTGTTGTGCCGCGGTGGGGGAATACGCGTCGGGTTCGTGGCTTGCGATGGCGTTGATTGTCATGCTTGACTGCGGCGCATGCCTGGTGCCGGCGTGGTATCTGATGCTTCCCATCGCAGCATTCAACGCGGCATCATCGTCCGCTGGTGTCGATGGCAGCCGCTTCTTGCAAGCGTTGGTGCCGCGATGGCTGTGGCTTCTTCCCATGACGATAGTGATTTTCCGTTCGATTGACTCGCACGTTCCCTCCGACTTGTCCATCATCATATTGATGGTGCTCCAAACGGTTCTGGGATTCGCTGCCGGCATGCTTTGCGCGCGCTGCGCGAACCTCGCCCGCGAAGTGCGGCGATTGCAGGATTCCCGCCGCGACCAGATTCGCCGCCTGTGCTCGCAGATCACCGAAAACGACGAGGATCGTGCGTTGGCCGTACGCACGGCGACGCTTGCCGAACGCACACGCATCGCACGTGAGATCCATGACAATGTCGGCCACATGCTGACCCGAGCCATCATGCAGACGGAGGCGGCGCACGTGGTGGCCCAGGTTGCCGGACAGGAACAATCGGCCCAACGTTTCTGTGAAATTCATGACACGGTGAGCGAGGCTATGACTTTGGTGCGCAAAGCCGTGCATGATTTGAAAGACGAAGGTACGGATTTCGCTTCGCAGATTGAGACGGCCGCGCACAGCATGGACGGCGCCGGCCCCTTGCGGGTGAGGCTGGTCAACGGCATCGATTCAGTGCCGGCGGCCGTGTCACGCTGTTTCGCCACGACGATTCGCGAGGCGTTGAACAATACGGTCAAACACAGTCAGGCAAGGAACGTTTCAATCACCCTGCGCGATTTCCCCGCATTGTGGCAGCTGTGCGTGCAGGATGATGGAACCGTGAGAAGATCGTCTGCTGAAGCCGTCGCCATGCAGTTCATTCGACCGAACGATTCCACAGGCATCGGCATTTCGGACATTGAGGAACGGGCTCGTGCGTTGGGAGGCTCCGCGATTTGCGGGCCGTATCACGAGGGTTGGCGCGTGTTCGTATCCATCCCCAAGCCGGCGAGTGGCTCGGAAACGACGCAACCGGAGAAAGGAGCGCATTAATGCATGTCGCGATCGCAGACGATGATCCAATCGTCTGCTCGTCATTATCCACGATTCTCGAAGCCACCGGCACCGCCGATGTGGCATGGACCGCCAACACCGGCACGGATGCGGTGACCCAATATGAGATGGATGCCCCCGATGTGTTGCTGGTCGACGTGCAGATGCCGGGAATGGACGGATTGCAAGCGTCGGAGGCGATTCTTGACGCGCATCCGAACGCGCGAATCCTTATCCTCACCACATTCGCCGACGAGTCATACATCGCCAAAGCGTTGGAAATAGGCACGAAAGGCTACTTGATCAAACAGGACGTTTCGTCCGTCATACCCGCGGTGCAAGCCGTCATGGCCGGACAAGTGGTCATGGGCGCCGAAGTGTTGAGCAAGCTGCGGGTCAGTCCGCAATCCACGACATCAGACGAATCCTCATCAGTCGATCGCGTTGTGTCGCATGATGATGCGCAGGCAGTTCAAGGATCTCGGAACCCCGATTCCAGCGGACCATCCGAACGTTTCGCCGGCCTTACCGAACGCGAATTGGACGTGCTGGAACTTGTGGCCGAGGGATTGGACAATCGTGAGATCGCGTCACGGCTGTTTCTCAGCGAAGGCACGGTCCGCAACCGCATCAGCGACATACTTGCCAAAACCAACATCTCCAATCGCACCAAACTCGCCGTCGAATGGCTGGCCTGGCATTGACCGGCTGAATCCGGTTGATTGAATCCGGCTGGTTGAGACTGACCATCTGGTCGTTCGGCGTCCTCAGTGCTTGCGCAGACGATACGCCTTCCAAACGTCACTCAGTTTCTGGCCATTCGACGTGCGTTTCCACACGGTAAGACCCGCTGATGAGCCGCCAACGGCACGCGCCGCGGCAGTAGGCGTGGCATACTCCCTGCCGTCATCCATGCGCAGCTTGCCTTCGGAAGTGACGGTCGCTACCCAACGTTCGCCCTTGCGGGGACGCTCCCATACCAAGGTCTCTCCGGCGATAAGCAGCCCGGCTTCCAGCACTTGGGCAATGCTGACGCGTTTGGACGTGGGAGAGGAGGCCGTAGCTTTCACATTGAGCGTCTCCTCGTTCAACGTCGACAAATCCGTATCGTCGGCATCGTAACGAATATTCCAATGGTCGGCGATGAGCCGAACCATCTCATCCTGCCGGTATTGCAGCGTCTGCGGCGTGCATTCGGCGATATTGGCGAGTTCGGCTGTCAGCGGAAAACGTCTGGAGCTTGCCGACAACAGCATGCGGTCGCGCCGCTGCGCATACGTGGCGAGTGGCGCGACTTGGGTTTCGTTGGCCTGACTAAGCACCAAATTGCCGATGCGGTTTGCCCAATGGTCACGCACCGACTCCGGCCAAGCGGCGAAATCGGATTTCGCGCTGACCTGTTCGGGCATGATCGGCAACGCTTTGAGACTGCGCGGTCGGGTGATGCGGTAGCCGGCCTTCTGCTCGTTGGCGCGGATGAGCAGAAGTTTCTTCATGGCGGGACTGGTCTGCAACTCGCCACGTAGATGCGCGAGTGCGGAACGTCGGTCCTCGTCGGTGATGAGGAATCCACGGATCTGTTGGAGGGTATGGCCTTTGTTGAGGTCTCGGATGGCGCTTGCGGCGCGTGTGCGTCGGGCGAGTGGGCTTTGCCGGTTGAGGCTGTCGACGCCGGTGACGCGTTCGAGTGCGGCGAGAACGTCGTGGAGTCTGTCGATGTCGTGTAATTGGAGGCGTTCGTCGTGCGCGTTCGTGGTTTCGTTCCCGATATTTCCGGGTGTGGAGAACACTTGTGCGTTGGCGCTGCCGAGGTTGCGGATGGAGTTGACGAGCGCCCACATGGCCACGGGTTTCCAGTCGGTGGTCTGGTAGTCGGCGAGTGAGACGAGCATGGCCACGATGTCGTCTGGCAGGTTGGCGTCGGTCGGACGGTTGAGGATGAGCCACGCGTTGGCATAAGGGGCGAGCAGATCGTCGATGAAGGAGATGACGTTCTGTTTCTTCACGTATGGTTTGAGCACGTCTTTGCGGAATTCCTCAAGCAGCTGTGTGCAGACGGCCTTGTGCGAGACGATCAGGTGCAGGTCGGAGAAGAACTCTTCGAGCGTGTGCGAGTCATCGCCGAGCGGGTCCATGATGTCGTCCCATCGTGTGGCGTAGGCGTTACGCGCGGCGGGGGATATTTCCGCGATGGTTTTCGCTTTGAACACGTCGGATGCGGTCAGTGGCACGCCGCGCATGTTCATCACGTCGAAGATACGGTGCGCGCCGGCGAGGTCGTCGGTGGTGACGATGACGAGGGTGACGCCGTTAACCAGGTATGAGGCGAATCGGCGGCGGTCTTTGGCGTCCATGGCGGCGAGCAGGTCGAATGTGCGGCGGGTGTTGACGGCGATGTTGCGTTGCGCGTGCGAGGCGATGTCGTTGTCCCTCAGATCGAACAGGCCTTCCAAATCGCCTTCCTGCACGTACATGCGGAAGAAGTCGGTGTCGCGTTCTCGCAGGGTGAGTCGTGGCTCGGCTTTGATGCCGCGGAGTTTGTCGCCTGGTTCCAAAATGAGGTCGTTGAGGCTGTCGATGAGGTCGGGGTCGTCTTCCAGTTCGCGCAGCACGGAGACGATGATTGACAGGGAGATGAGGCGCTGTTGGCCGTCGATGACCTGGTATTGGGTGGGGCCGTCCTTGACGAGGATGAGCGAGCCGAGGAAGTAAGGCGTGTCCGGGTCGGCGCAGGCGTCCTGAAGGTCGTTGACGAGCTGTTCGATGTTCTCCGCCTGCCACGTGTACGCGCGTTGGAACGAAGGGATGGTGAGTTGGTAATCGGAAGTGAACACTTTGCCCAGGGGTTTTTCCGTCGCGCTGATCGCCATATCGACCGCCATCCCTCATTGATAACGTTTGCACCGCAGGTGCGGCATACTGTTTTCTAGTTTATGGGAGGGGGTGCACCGGCGTTTCATGGACGTAACGGAGTCTCCACTGCCGTAGAATCCTTCGCCTCATAATTGGTCCGGCAGATCCGCACGTTCAACCAAACGCGCCATCTGTACCCGGCCCATGCATAATCTGTCTCCCGCGGATGAGATGTGCGCCTCATCCAACGCTCCTGCCGCCTGTTTGCGAATCTCCTCGGTTTTGTCCGCGATTCGGCTGGCCTGCCCGGCCAGTTGGCCGGCGTCCATGCTTTCCGCTTCGGCCACGAGCCGTTTTGACTCGGCTTGCAGCGCGCTCGCATTCAACGCCAGCAGGGATAGCGAATGGGCGAGCGTGTCATGCGCTTCGGCCGCGATTGCGTCGGCCAGCTGCTGACTGTCGATCGCGGTTTTGAGTTGAGCCACCTGCGCATCCGCCGCGTCCGCCTTGGCCGTTGCCAGCGATGCCAAGGCGCGGGATCGGATATGCAATCCCGCCAAAGTCGCGATGGCCAGTTCCAGTAATGCCGCCACTACGGCGGTGACGACGATGGTGCGTTCATCGGCGAGCATGACCAGGTCGGTGCCGTATTGGCTGCCGGTATCCGGTTTGGCGAACACCATATGCCAGATGGACGCCTCCGGCGGGCGCAACGTATCACGCACCTGCGCCACAAGTGTGACGAAGCCGCCCGCCGCGATCGCACGAACCGTCGTCCTCGTGTCATTGCGACGAGCCAACAGCGCGGTCAACGCCATCAACGCGATGGTGGAATCGTACGGGAAAACCAGCACGGCCACGCATGCGGCGACGAATGTGGCATGTGGATAACGGGAACGGGCGAGCGGCAGCAGACCGACCACGAACGACAGCAGCACGCAGAACACCATCCAAACGTATGCGGCGGAATCCTGGTCGAAACGTTGCGAGGCGAACGCGGTCTGCGCCATGCACATGAAATCCGCGCAAACCACCATCACCACACTTTGCCAGATCCTGGTGCGTACTGGCACTTCGATGGGGGCTGGGGAATTCGTCGTCTCGCTCATAGCTACCATTATTGGGCCCGTTCCCGAAAGACGCCATTGTTCTTCCGTGCGTTTCGCGCGCCTCAAAGGGCAGACAGGAATGGCCTTTCGTCCAATACCGTCCACGCGCTCGGCTCCGTACTCTCGAAAGTGTCTCAACCGATTCGAGAAGAAGGAACGATCATGAGTGGTTACATCGCCCCGCAGCAGCCCATCCAACCCCAACCCCCGCTGCAGCCGGTCTATCAGGAAGAGAAGGGACTGACTGTGTGCGGCATTGTCGGCGTGGTGTTCGGCGCGCTTGGCTTCGTGCTGAGCTTCATTCCGATTATCAACAACATTGCTGCGATTTTCGGTTTCATTGGCGTGATTCTTGCGATTGTGGCATTGGTCGGCACGTTCCGCGGTAAAAAGCGCGGCAAGGCATTGGCGATTGTCGCTGCGGTGCTGTCGGTGTTGGCCATCGTCATTACTCTGGCCATGCAGTCCGCAGCAAGCAAGGCCATAGACGAGGCCACCGGCGTGTCAAGCTCACAATCATCCGCAAAAGGCTCCGCAAAAAATCAGCCGAAGGGCGATCAGGATATGGAAGGCGATTTGAAGACCATGCATGTGAAAATCGTCTCCGCGGTACGTAGCAACAACGACTATAACAATCAGCCCACGGTGTTGGTCACATTCGAATGGACCAACAACACGGATAAAAACAATTCGTTTGCAGTCCTCGCCAGCCCGCAAGTGTTCCAAAATGGGCAAGCTCTCGACACCGCCATTTACAGCGAGAACCCTGCCGGATACGATTCCAATTCTGATTTCGCCGAAGTCCAGCCCGGAGCCACCGGAACCGTGACGATTGGATATACCTTGAAAGACGATTCCGAAGTGACGGTCGACGTCACTGATTTGTTCGACCTGAACGATAGCGCGAAAGTGGTGCACAAGTTCACGGTCTGATTGCGCATTGGATATACGGTGCCGGTAGTTTCAGCTCGGCACCGTAAGACGTGGGCTCTCATGAAATAGTCAGAAAAGTACCGTACTGTGATGCGTAATCGAGTTAAGGAGCGATTATGACATTCGGTCAGCAGCCCCAAGGCAACAACGCCAATGGATTCAACGGCCAGCCGTATGGGCAGAACCAATACAATCCGAACCAGAATTCGTACGGGCAGTACAGCCAGAATCCGTACGGTCAGAACCAATACCAGTACGCGCCGCAGAACATGTATGCGCAGGGCGCTCCGGCGGCCACCATTCCGGCTCAGGCGACATACTCCTATGAGCGTGCCGAACATGCTTCCGTCACCCGTGCCTACGGTGAGATGACCATCGGCCTGCTCGTCACCGCGGCTGTGGCCATCCTCACCCAAGCCACCGGTGCCTACATCGCGCTCATCCAGTCGCTTGGCGTCATTGGCGCTTGGGCGCCGTTCGTCGTCGAAATCGTGATCGCCATCTATCTTGGCGCCCGCATTGAAAAGATCAAGCCGAGCACCGCACGCGTCATGTTCTACGTGTATGCCGCGATCATGGGCTTCTCGCTAAGCACCATTTTCATGGCGTATGATCTTGGCACCATCGGCATCTCCCTGGCGTTGTGCGCCGGCTTCTTCTTCGCGCTCACCATGCTGGGCATGACCACCAAGGTCAACATGCTCAAAGCCGGTCCGATTCTGCTGGTCGGCCTCATCGTGCTGATCGTCGCCGAAGTGCTGCTTATGATCTTCGCTCCCGGACAGACCATGCTGATGGTTATCTCCGCCATCGGCCTCGTGCTGTTCGCCGGCATGACCGTCTACGACGCCCAAGCCACCCGCGCCATGCTTGAACAGTATTCCGCCCAAGGACCCGAAATGATCAAGAAGGTTTCCATCCTTTGCGCGCTGAATCTGTATTTGGATTTCGTGAACATGTTCATGTATATTCTCCAACTCCTCGGCAATCGCGACTGAAATCCAAATGACGGAGCGTCCCCGGCATTGCTCCTCAGTCGGCGTACCTTCGTGCGCCTTCCTTCGGTGCGTTTTGGGGACGCACGCGTCATTTGGCTTTCAGCCT
>ENA-OPAO01001324-OPAO01001324.1-human-gut-metagenome-genome-assembly--contig:-NODE-1324-length-17371-cov-5.270732_pt1 | contig 17371 bp, 8 predicted proteins | sample MGYA00241054_ERZ501424 | MGnify/ENA primary metagenome ERZ501424 (study PRJEB25962, sample SAMEA2042623) | human gut metagenome | biome: human gut; feature: human-associated habitat; material: faeces...
ATTCTTGCTTGCATCCTCGGCTTCCTCGTGGTGATCATTTTGGTCTATCGCGATTGGTCGGTGTACCTTTCCACCTTTGCTGGGTTATGCGTTGTTGTTTTGCTTTCTGGCAGCGATTTCATGACCGCTATGACGGAAACCTATACTAAAGGCGTCTTTACCGCCATTAACAGTTTCCTCTTTATGCTCATGTTTGGCTGCGTCCAATCCTCCCTCTTTCGAGAGAGCGGCGCCGCCTACTCCATCGCCTCCACCATCATGCACAAGCTCATCCGAGAAGACACCAGCAACACGGCGAAGAATATCATCGCATTGAGCATCATCATGGTCATTGGCACCCTGTTGAGCATGGGCGGCATCATTGCCGGTGTTGTGATCGTCCTCATGTATCCCATCGCCCTTGCCATTTTTGAGCACTGCGACATCCCCAAGCGGTTCATCCTGGGTGTCCTGGGTGCTTCCGCCTACACCTTCACCCTGACCCTTCCCGGCAGTCCAGAAGTGACCAATGTGGCTGCAATGAGCGTGCTAAAGACCAGCTCCACTGTGGCTGCGATCCCTGGCATTGTGGGTGCTGTCGTAGAGGTCGTGGTGATTCTGCTGGTGATGAACGCTCTGATCAATCATGCTCGGCATAACGGAGATCATTTCCAGCGCCATCCGGAAGACCCCTATATGGACGAAACATCAGAAAAGCCCCCTTTCTTCCTCTCTCTCATCCCCCTTTTCGTCCTCTTTGTCCTTTTCAACTTCTTTAATCTGCACATTGTTCTCTGCTTGATTTTCAGCTGCCTGCTGTCCATCGTCCTATTTTGGAAATGGTTAAAGCCCAAAGATGTCAAGCACATTGTCTGCCAAGCTACGGTAGACTCTATCCCCATGACCCTGAATGTAGGCGCCATCTGCGGTTTTGCCGCCATCATCACAAACTCCGACGCATTCCAAACCATTCTGGATACACTGACCAGCATGGAGGCCTCCCCCATCCTCATCTGCGCTGTCGTTGTGGCCATCATGTGTATGCTCACCGGCGGTTCCTCTACCGGTCAGCTCATCGCCCTTCCCATCATCGCCCCTCGGCTCATGGAGATGGGGCTGAGTGTGGACATCATCCACCGTGTTTCCGTTTTCGCCGCCACCACCCTTGACTCCATGCCCTACAGCGGCTCCATCCTGATGCTGCTGCCCATGTGTCATATGAAGCTGAAAGAAATCTATCCCGCCATGTTCATCACCACCGTCCTGGCCACCACCTGCGGCACCATTGCGGTCTGCCTCATGTGCGTCTTCTTCCCCGGTTTGACCTGACCAGGACCCCCTGTGTTCTGTCTCTGACGCAGAGACAAAAATAAACGGAGCCGACCTTTCTCCGCAGGTCGGCTCCGTTGCTTTTTATCCTGTTAGTCTTGCGTGATCATTCGGTTCTTGCGATACAAGAAAATCTTGAAGGATAACTGCAAGGTGAACACCAACTTGGCGTTCTTCTCACCAGACAGGTCAATGCTGCACAGCTGCTCGATCTGCTGGATGCGGTAGTTGATGGTGTTCCGGTGAATGAACAGCATCTGCGCTGCTTGCGCCTGCCGTTACTTCTTCGGCTTCGATCTTGCCGTCTTTTTCTGCCCATTTGAATCCGTTCTGAGTGCTTCCGCTTCTGTAAGACAACGTAACTGTATATTCTCCCGCCTGCGGAGCATTGTAGTAAAGTGTCAGCGTATCGCCTTTGTTCATCGAGTTGACAAACTTACCGCCGCTTGCCCAATCAGCTTCCTTTACTTCCATCTTCCACTGACCGTCGCTTGGGTCTTCTACGTTTTTAGCTTCAAGTCTCTCTGCTTCAAGAGTCTTTGCATTTCCGTCTACAGGGAATTCAAATCGATTGTCTTCCGCATACATCTCTTTTTCAAATGTAGCAGTGATCGTATGTCCGTTTGCCAAAACTTCCTCAAATGTATATTTCGTTCTAGGACCTACGGATTTTCCGTCTACGACTACATCCTTCACTGCATAGCCTTCATTCGGCTTCATTTCAAATTCCTTTGAAGAACCTTCTTCTACTTCCACTGCTCCAAGCGGTGAAATCGTTCCCTGCTCTCCCTCTGCCACGGATGAAGTGATCGTATATTTTTCCATCGGAACATTTTTCGCTGTCACTTCAAATTTATCAAGGTTCGGAGATCCTTTGTCGTCTGCCGTAAAGATAAGTTCTCCGTCGCCTGCTGCCGTGATCTCTACATCAAACTCTAACGTCTCATATTTCGTTCCGTTAGACTCTGTTCCATATATGTCAGCCTTAGATCCTGCTGTCACGTTCTTGCCAGACCAGTTCAAAGAGTTCGGCTGTTTTCCGCTTGCCAGTCTTCCGCTCTGGTATGTTGCTTTGAACGTATATGTTCCCGCTTTATCTGCATAGAACGGAACTTTGATGATATTACCTTTTTCAAACCAACCGACTTTCTGTCCGTTACTTGCCTTATCGTCTGCCACAAGGCGAACGTGTTTACCATTTTCCGATGTTCCTTTATCTAATATGAAGTGCTCTGCCTCAAGTTGTTTTGTTCTTCCTTTCAGACGAGGCATAATAAATCTATCTTCATCTGTGTATGTAGATCGCTTTGTAAGACTGTTCAGAGCCGCTTCCAGTTTCGTACAAGCTTCGGCATAATCCTGTGCTCCTGCATTTGTTTTTTCCATAACTGCTTTCGCATCTTTTATCGCCGCCTGAAGCGCTTCCCAGCTTCCGCTTGTATACTGCGCTTCATTATATCCTGCTTTCTCGATCTGAGCTAATTTTTCTTTTACTTTTTCTTTTGTATACTGCTCAGAGTCAGCGATCGTCACTGTCGCCGGATTATTGAATCCGATAATCGTTCCGTTCGTCGGATCTGCAAGAACAGCAGTAAAGGAAAGATCGCCTGTCTCTCCCGGCACTCTTCTTGTCTCAACATGAGCTTGCGCCTCTGTCTGACCGTCTGCAAACTTCAACTCCATATTTCCGTCTGCATTAAAGTGATCCTGCCATGCGCTTCCCGGATTTACCTGGAACTGTACCGTAGCTTCGCCTTTTGTTCCTCCGAGACGTTTTACCATGATCGGAGTCTTTGTGTTTTCATTAACACGATAGCTCGGATACTCGATCTGGAACATACCTTTTCCGCCGTTGTTCAATACTAACGCGGCATCTACTCCGATTGCCTCTGTACCCGTTCCTGTATTAACAATTTTTAATGTATGCTTTCCTTCTTTTAACGTATCAGACTCAAAGATTCTTTGCTGAAGCTTTCTCTTATCTGACTTCGTATTAATAGACGCCACCTTGTTGCCGTCGATATATACGTCTGCCGGACCGTGGCTCGGATCGATCGTACCTACAAGCCATACTTTCGTTCCTGTAAACTTCACAGTTGCCTCTGCATTCGGACGACACCACATACCTGTGCCTTCGATAAACTGATCTCCCGACTCCTTTGACCATCCGTCTGCCGTAAACGCTCTGTCATCGACTACCTGAAGTCCTTCCGGAATTCCGTTCGGAGCTTCCATACCTGCCGCCGCTTTATAAACGCCGACCTCACTGATCATAGGAATTTTATTTTCCGCGCTTTCATGCGCCGTTACCGTGATCCTGATCTTACTTGATTTTACAGGGCTTCTGCGGCTGAGACGTTTCGCGCCAACCGTTGTTCCCTCGTCAAACTTCTTCCACTCACCGTTCGCAGTCTGATACTCAACTTTAAACTTGCCGATTCTCTGTCCGAACTCAATCGACTCTTCGATAGACACAACATCGAACAGTGTATCTTTTTTCAGGTCGATCAGAAGTGTGCCTGATTTTGTCTCATCATTCACAGTCCAATATGTATCATCTTTTCCGTCCAATACGTTCTGCGGAGAATAAGTTGTGTCCTTTCCGCGAACTTCTGTTGCGGAAACCTCAGCATCTTTTGCAAGGTTCTTCTCAAACGTTTTATTAATAGCCGTACCGAATTCCGTTACACGTCTTAAGATCGCATCGTCAACTTTTCCTTTATTATTCGGAGGAACATTCAAAAGAAGCGGAGCATTATGACCTACAGAGCGGAAGTACATCTCTGATAATTCTTCCATTGTCTTCGGTGTCTTCTTACTATCTCCCCAGAACCATCCTGACGTGATTCGTGCGTCCGCTTCCGGAACTGTCCACTGATTTCCGTCTGGGAAACCTTTCGTATATCCGCCCGAAGAGTTGCTGTTAATCGTATTTTTCTCTTTATCTACATTCGATTTTGACCAAGTCTCCTCTGCCGCAAATCCGTTCTCGTTTCCGATCCAACGGACAGTTGTGTAAGCTTCTGCTCCGAACAGCATACAGTCGTCAACCTGATTTCCGGCAATTCCTTCATATTGCTGAATTGTGTCAAACCATTTTTTAAAGTCGTATTCCTGATATCCGGCGCCGCTTCCTTTCGCACCATCCATCCATACTTCTTTAAAATGCCCTTTATTTCCGTATTTGTCGTTTCCAAGTATCTCGATCAACTGATCATTATAATATTTATTGTAATCTTTCGCATCTTGCTGTTTTACTTGTTCCCAAGTCAAACCATTGACCGGTTGGTTTTTATCTGGTTTTCCATCATTATTAGTATCCACAAACTCTACTAATGCCTTACCGGATGCATCTTTATACCCATAGCTTTCATCATGGATATCCCACGGGGACAGATATAAGCCCATGTCCATATCATGTTCTGTACATGCTTTTGAAATGTCGGCAAGGACATCACCTTTTCCACCCTGATAATTTGTCGCGCCGGAAACGTCGTACTGCGTTGCTTCACTTGCCCATATACAGAAACCATCATGGTGCTTCGCAGTCACGATCAATTTCTTGAAACCTGCTTCTTTCAATGTTTTAACAAGTGTGTCCGCATCAAAATCTTCCGTCAGTTTAAAGATCTCATTCGGAGTCTTATCGCCGTAATGTTCTCCCCATTCGATCTCATTAAATGTATTCGGTCCAAAGTGGCAAAATGCAGCCAGTTCCTGTTTCTGATACTCATACTGATTCTTTGACGGTATCGTCTTGTCCTTCTTCGGCGCCGCCGTATCGTTGTCTGTCAGCTCATCCGTTTTAACGTATGTGTCTTCGGCAGCCTGAACCTGCACAACTCCGCCGGTCGAAAGAGCTGTCTGCACGATCATTCCGGCAGCTAATAACAATGCCAGATACTTTCTCTTTTTCATACTTTTCCTTTCCCCTTGATCTTTTTTTATTTTTTCAAGTTTCACAAGTATTAGAATTTTACCATATTCGCACAAAAATATCAGTATTTTCTTTGTTCTTTCTATATTTTTGGAACTTTTTCACAGCATTTCCATTACAGATGTAGTTATCTCTTATTATATTCTGTGCAAATCGACACCACATCGACCGTTTATTTTCTTGTAAAATTTTGACTGATTCATAAATTTATCGATTCATAAAATCCGACGGACTTTTTCCTTCATATTTCAAAAAAACATGTGTAAAATATGCCGGATCTTCAATCCCCACCATTTCCCCCACTTCACAAACTCTATATTCTCCTGTTTCGAGAATTTCTTTTGCCTTTTCAATTCTATATGAATTAATAGCGTCAGTAACTGTATACCCTGTCTCTTTTTTGTATACCCGACTCAAATAACTACTATTTACAAACAACTCTTTACCAATATCTTTCAGACTTATTTTCCCTCTATAATCCCTTTCAATAATAGAATTTACCTTTCTTGACAAGCTGCTTCCTTCTTTTTGTTCTTCTTCCAAAATAGTCGAAATAGCCTCGCAGGTTTCTCTCATCACCTCCGCAAGCGCAGCTTTTGATTTACTTCTATAAACTGCATCAAGCGCCTTCTCAGGCACCAATATCTTTTCCATTTTTTCCTTGCTTTTCACCTTTCTGACAAGGTACAATATTATTGCATGCGTATCCGACCGGCATTGCTCTATAGGACGAGTTTCCTGTTTTAAATATTCCTCAAACTCCTCTGCACATAACTTCTTGTTCTCCTCCATTCCACTGCGCAGCGCAACATACAAACGCCTCATATAACTTTCCACATCATTTTCATCTTTCCAATACTGAATATATTCCGTATAGTTTTCCTTTACATTAACAGGACTATTATCTGTATATATATCGGAAAGGTTTCTTATAGCCTGTTTTTTCCCCACTCTTCCCCATTCCGCACTCTTTACAACCTTTCCCGCTCCAATCCTCAATCTTATATTCTGAAATATCTTTGCTATCGAAACAACTTTTTCCAGTCTTCTTTGAAACCACGCAGCATTCTCCTCCGAGCCTTTATATTCTATAACGAAAATAAGCATCCCGCTTTCTCCCTCAGCCACCACAACTTTGTGATCTAAAAAAGTACTATTCAATATCTCTTCTATTCTATTTTTGCACACCTCATAATCATAACGTTCAATATCTCGCATTTCACACGCACATACCCTGCATGCTTCGCCTTGGAAAAAGGGGATCTCTTTCTCTCTGCCCACACATTTTTTTGCATCCACTTCACACTGCTCAATTATTTTTTTCACTGCTCTAGGCAATTCTAAAAAAAAATCGTTTTTCACTACAAAATCAGAAACCTGAAATTTTATTGCCTGTTGTGCATATGTAAAATCACTATATGCCGTCAAAATGATCACTTTAATATCCGGAAATCTTTCATTAAGCATTCCGATTAATTCCATTCCATCCATAATCGGCATCTTTATATCTGTTATTATAATATCTACATGTATTTTTTCTTCTTCTAAATATTTCAACACTTGCGCGCCATTTTGCATAGAAGCGCAAACTTTACATCCAAGCTTTTCCCACTCTATTAATTCCACAATTCCTTCCCTGATATTTTTTTCATCATCCGCAACAATAACATTATACATTTTCTTCTCTCTCCTCAATCGGTCTCTTAATGTAAATAGTGGTGCCTGTATTTATTTTGCTCTTAATTTTAATCCGGTACTCTTCTCCATAAATATGTCGAAGTCTTAAATCTACATTTTTTAGGCCTATTTTTTCTCTTGACGAACCGTTCTCAGCCTGTTCAAGTGAATTAAAATATTCTTTCACATCAAACCCCGCTCCATTATCCTGAACCGTCACAAGCAAATCCGTCCCCATTTTTTTTAATACAATTCGTATCACACCCTCGTTTTCTATATTTTCAATCCCATGAATCACCGCATTTTCCACAATGGGCTCAATCACAAATTTGGGTATAATACTCTTTTTTAGTTCTTCATCCTCAACAATAATTTTATAAAAAAATCTACCCTCAAATCTCATTTTCTGAAGATATAAATAGAATTCTGTATATTCAAGTTCTTCTCCCACTGTGATTCTATCAACATTGTTCGTATAAATACTGGCTCGCAAAAGTGCGGACAATTTCGATACCATTTTATAGATTGTTTCGTTCCCACTTCTCTTCGCTTTAATTTGTATTGTCAACAATACATTAAAAAGAAAATGAGGATTCATCTGATGTTGAAGAAACCTTATTTCCATTTCATTAAGCAATATCTGCGACTCATATTTATTGCGAATCAACTCCCTTAGCTCATCCATCATTTCATTAAATGCTCGGCCCAGACTATTTATCTCTGCATTTTTATATTCTTTGATCCGAATATCATAATTTCTATTCCGCACACTTTCCATCGCATGTATAAATTCATTTAGAAATCCCGTTGATTTCAAACTAATTACAACAGCTGCAATAAGACATATTATAATCAGCATAACCCCCAAAATGATATACGTCCGTATCCCTTCCAAAACTTTTTTTATCAGTAAACTTTGTGGATAAAGGTGAACAAGGCGTACTCCCTTTCCCAAATTTTCCACTTCTCTGGAAGTCATCATATATGTTTCGTTCAAATAGACTTCCCCGGTATCACATTCTGTAATTTTTTCATCTATATACGAACCTATTTCATCTTCTTTATTACTTGACAGTACTTTATTTTCCTCATCTATCAAATATACTACTTCACCTTCATTTTGAACGAGATTCTCATACTGTGATGCAATATCTCTTTCATTTGTCGCAACCATTATAATAAGCGGAACATCTCTTTCAAAATCCGATCTCATTCTGCGTATATGAAAAATCACATTTTCAGAGCCCATCACAAGTTCCGAATAAATGTATTTTTCTGTTTCTTGTTCTGCCGCTTCATACGCCTTATAAACTTCTCGCTGTACTTTATTTCCACCGACTGACTGCACATCAACATAATCCAAAAGATAACCATCATTAAATACCGCCGCATATTCAACTACATCTAATTTTTTTGCATTACTGTATATTAATATCCTGTTTAACTCTCTGCTAAATTCTGTTTTTCTAAGATAAAATTCAGAATTTTCCCGATCATAATAATGACTGTCATCCAGCCAATTTTGCACCCCGTTACTCGCAGCCAACTCTAACACCAAATTTTCCATCACCAAAAAAGATTGATCCATTACCTCTGAAACCGCCGTAACTGTTGTATCAATATTATCGGAAACATTTTTCTTGGCATTTATATACAGATAAAAAGACATAACACATCCGAATAACAGCAACTCAACAAACAAAGTTCCCACAAACAAAAAAATCAATTTATCTCTAAGCGATATTGATACAAATTTTGATTTTATCGACTTTTGTTTGAAGTGCCCTCCCCCTGACACTCTCATTACAGCATCTCCTTCCACTAATTGATGTTCTCTGTTTTCCGCCATGTAATATATTTTCTAAAAAGCAATCCAGAGTAATAAAACTCATTTATGCGTATCTTTAACACAATTATGCGTTCAAAATATGTTAAAGTCAAGAAAATTTCTGATTATTACCACGCAAAAGAGGGCCGATAAATATATGAAAATCTATAACTATGAAGGAAGAAAAAATCTCTGTGGCGAAAAAATCAAACTTGCCAGAACAAAAAAACGCATCACTCAAAGAGACTTGGCCGCCCGCCTGCAAACTCAAGGAATCACAATAGAAAGAGATAGTATTAGCAGAATTGAAATCGGCACCAGATTCGTCACCGATTATGAGTTAAAAATTCTTGCAAAAACTTTAGATGTAAGTATGGAATGGCTGACCGATGAAGAAACTATGAAAACCTGCTAAACACTATTGCTCTGAGAATTCTGCCGTGAAACTGCAAATAGCGGAATGACTTTCTAAATCAGACCGCTATTTGTCAAAACTTACTTATAAAGTAAATTTTCTATTTTTTCAATAGACAACTCTTCCGTATTATCCAAGAATACGTCCGGAACAGCCGGTTTAACACTCGCTCCAATACCGACAGCAGCTATGTTTGCCGCCTGAATCGCTTCTATCCCTGCCGCCGCATCTTCAAACGCAATACATTCCCACGGTTGTAGTTTTAAGTGTTCCATGCAATCTATAAACACTTCCGGATCCGGTTTCGTATATCGTATTTTAGAAGCATCAGCCACATAATCAAACATAGACAGAATTCCAAGTCCCTCAAGAACCGTTCTCGCATTCTTGCTCGCCGAAGCTACCGCAAGAAGAATTCCCTGCTTTTTCGATTCATTCAAAAAATCCATCACTCCCGGAAGAATATCTTTTGACGTCACCTGCTTGATCAACGCTTTATAGTATTCATTTTTCTTGTCTATAAATTTCGCTTTATCCTCAGATAAAAATGTTTCCTGCGCCCCATTTACTTCTAAAATTATCTCAAACGAACGCTCTCTGCTTACTCCTTTCAACCGCTCATTTACTGTTTTATCAAACGCAAGTCCCAATTCATCCGCCAGCTTTTTCCATGCGAGAAAATGATATTCAGAAGTATCCGTCAACACTCCGTCTAAGTCAAACAAAAACCCTCTTTTTTTTACCGGCATTTCCTGCACAGATACTTTTTCACCTTGTACATGTACCTTATATTTTCTTCCTTTCCATGTAAGCGTCGTCTCCATACTCTTTATAAACGATGGCATATGTGGTTCAAATCGAAGTTTCTCTCCCTGATAAGCCGGCAGCATCCCCATAAACCCTTGAACAGCCATTTGCCACAGCGCGCCACAATTTGCTATATGGATTCCATCTTCCGCTCCTCTGCGCACAAGTTCCATATCTACCGCTATTGTCCGATCAAGAAATTGTTCTGTTTCTTCTTCCATTCCCAATCGATTTGCCACAAGCATATGCACTGCCGGAGATAAAGATGAATCATGTGTTGTCAAAGGTTTATAATATTCATATGCCACCCTCAACTGCTCCTCTGTAAATTTTTCCGGGAAAATACTCATTAACGCAATTATATCCGCCTGCTTGATACACCTGCTTCTATAAATCTTTTCCTGAGAAGCGTAATGACCAAACGCTTTCTTCTTATCCTTCCAAATGGAATCCATATCTATTAGTGCATAATCTTCAAAATCTGCACTTTGCAGATACAATTTTCGTTTTTCATCATAAGGAACGACAAGAGAATCTGCAATCTTCTTGAAAATCTCCAATTCACTTTCCAAAGTGTTTGTCTTTTCCATAACTTCGCGATAACGGTCCGGTTTCTTTTCTTTCAAAAGGCGTAATGTTTCCAATGCAGAAATAAGGTTGAATTTCACCATATAGTTCGTAAACCCATTGTCCCTTGTCATAGGAGAATATTCATCCGGTCCCATCACATTCAAAAGATGATATTCCCCGTCTTCGCCTTTATCCACACGTTCACTCCAAAACCTTGAAGTTTCCAACAGAATTTCAGCCCCTTTATCAAAAAGGAACTTTTCATCACCCGATGCAAAGTAATAATGCATTACCCCAAATGCTACATCTGCTGTAATATGAACTTCATTATCCGCATATTCCCACATAGAACACTGCTCTGTTCCTGTAAGCCCTGACTGCCACGGATAACGTGCTCCTCTGCAATGATATCGCTGCGCATTTTGTTTTGCTCCTTCCAAAGTCCAATATCTATAGCCGATTAAACTTTTCGCCGATAGCGGATCCGTATACAGATAAAACGGAAGAAGATACATTTCACTATCCCAAAAATATCTTCCATAATATGCCTCGCCGGCAAATCCTTTCGCGCATACCTGAATACGTTCTTCCTCTTTTCCGCCACATCTAAGTAAATGATAAATCGAAAACCGAAGGCTATCCTGCAGCTTTTGGCATCCCTCTACAAGCACATCGGAATCTTTCCACTTCTGCTCCCAAATGATTTTACTTTTTTCAAGTAATTGTTTATACTCTAATCTCGCTGTTTGTTCAAGACACTCTTTCATTTCTTTGATGTAGTCTTCTGTCCGGTCTCTCGAACATCCCAGTACACTATATTTCACTAATGTCGCATTTTCAGTCAAAGCCCCTTCATAAATTACATCTATTGTTGTTTTCTCTAACTCTGTATGACATACCGCATCTAAACCACGCAACTGATTTTCACACATAATAGATGCTCTTTCTCCAACATCTGTCTTAACTGTAACACCAATTTTATTCTCTTTTTCAAACAGGCTGGATTCTGTAAAATGACAGTAACCATTTGTAGTAACTCCGGCATCAATTCCACTCTTAACAGTAATGTAAGGCGTTCCTTTTCTTGGTTTCAAGTCTGCCTGCTGTACAAACAATCGCTTTTCATCAAGACTTGCAAACCTTGAAAATTTAACATCAATCTCCTCTCCGGAAGCTGTAATCCAAGTGAAGGATCTCGTCAATTCTCCTGTTTTCATATTAAGAACCCGTCGGTAATCTCTAATATCACTTCGGATCATGTCCAGCTTCTCATTACCTGCCGCAATTTCTATCCGCATAAAATACGGTAAATTAATGATCACCTCTTCTAAAAAAGGATGCTTTCCCATCATAAGCGGCAAAAATGTTCCCTGCTTTGAAAGTGGATGTCGCTGCTGCTCCGTAGTGACACTCTTCATCGTTCTGGTGTACACTTCATTTTGCGGAGCATCTGCAAGTCCTTCTTCAAAACTTCCTCTCACATGAAAATATCCGTTTCCTTGTGTAAAAATTCCTTCATAATATTTATTTTTGTCTTGATCAAATCCATCTTCTACAATTTCAAATCCATTAATCCGCAAAATTTCATCATTCATCATCCGCATTCCTCCGAATTCTATTCTTTTACAGAACCGGCAGCCAATCCGGATATTACTTGCTTCTGCATCAACATATAAACAATAATACTTGGAACTGTAACAAGCACCGTAGCTGCAAACATAGCTCCATAATCACTTGCAAACGCACTCTTGAAATAATATAACGCAATTGGAAGCGTTCTTTTTTCAGTTCCCGTAGTCAATGTCAACGCAAACTGGAATTCATTCCAACAAAGCAGGAACTGAAGTACCCCGGCAGTCGCAAATGCCGGTCTCGTAAGCGGCAAAATAATTTGTACAAATGTTCTGAAAAATCCTGCTCCATCAATATATGCAGCTTCCTCCAAAGTAGGAGAAATTGTCTTATAATAGCTCATCATAATATATAAGGTAGTCGGCATTCCAAGCGCCGCATATACAACTATCAACCCTGTCAACGTATCGTAAAGATGTGCCGAATTTAACGTTTGATATAACGGCTGCAAAAGCGCGGCTCCCGGAATCACAAGAGCTGCCGAAAACAGCATTGTAATCAAACCCTTAAATCGAAATCTACATCTTACAAGCACATATGCTGCCATACTGAAAATCAACAAATTCAATATTGTTGCTATAATTGCCACCAAAATACTATTTTTGTAAAATGTCGTCAGCGGAGCAATCTCGAATGCTTTCACATAATTATCAAGCTCCTTGCTCATTCTATCTCTCCTTTACTTTTCTAATTGTCTATAATATAAATAACGCCCTTTACTAATGTAAAGGGCGAAAATCTCGCGGTACCACCTTATCTTACAGACAATTTTCTGTATCTCTTAAGTTCTTTAACGGAAACCACTCCGGGAAATCCTACCTGCCCTGCCTCTGCATTCTGAAATCCTGAATCCAGGAACCTCCACAGACTTTCCAGCCCTTCAGATATCCGGTTTAGAAGCTACCTTCCATCATCCCTCTCCGAAACCGTCTTTCAGCCGGGTGATCTTCTCTCCCAACCGGTCTGACCGGCAGCTTTGCTCCTCTCCCCGAACGGTTCTCTCTGACGGCAGTAACGATGTACTCCTCTTCCTCAGCACCTTTAATTCTTTACTAAATTGTTAAATATTTTTTAACTACAAATACTATAGCGGTCATGTGCTGATTTGTCAAGGGATTTCAGGTGGTTTAGAGAATCTTAAGAATGCATCTGCTTCCGCTTTCTATTCTTTTTCTTCTGTATTTCTTTTAACAAATCAGACTCTTATTTCATCCATTTTCTTCTGAAAAGGACTCCTGCCACTACTGCACCTGCAAGCAGCATCACTGCTGCAGGGAATACAACGTTTGTCATATCTCCTGTCTTAGCTGCTTTATTTACTGTACTATTTTGATTCTTGTCGGTTGTAGTGTTTTTGTTATCTGACGGCTTGTTATTTCCGGCATTTCCATTATTACCATTGTTGTCATTTCCGCCGTTATAGTTATTACCGCCGTTATTGTTATTACCGCCATTATTGTCGTCTTTATTTTCAGACTTCGTTGTTACGCTGAGTGCTGCTGCCGCATACTCTGTTGCATTCTCGTCTGTTCCGACTGCAACAACCTGGATCTGATAAGTCTCTCCTGCCTTCAGACCGGAAAGTGTATATCCTACTGCTTCTTTGGAAATATCGGTTGCATATACGGCTCCGTTGACATAGATCTTATATCCTGCGATTCCTTCTGTTGATGCCGGTGCATCCCAGGTGATCTTAATGGAATCTTTTGTCACTTCACTGCTCGCTACATTTTCCGGTGCTGACGGTGTTGCCGGCTGATCCGGGTCTTCTTTATCCGGAAGTTTTGCGATGGTCTCTGTCTCTTTTGTCTGGCATACAGAGCAGGTTCTTTCTTTCGATCCTTCTTCAGTTGTCGTAGGTTCTTTGACTGTTACCCACTCACCAAAAGTATGTCCTTTTGCTGCGATTTCCTGTGCTTCCTGTACAACTGTTCCACAATCCACGCAAACTACTTCGCCTGTAGATCCTTTTTCTGTACAGGTTGCTTCTTTTGCATCAAGAACAACTGTTGTAGAATGTGTACACTCAACTGCGTCATCGGTTACGATCACATAGTAAACTACGTCACCGATCTGTACGGATGTTGTTCCTGCCGCAACTCCTGTAAAATTGATCGTTGTGCTGGCTTCTGCGGCAGGATTCCGGTAAATCGTATTTGTAACCTTGGCAACATGTCTGAAGTTTGAATGATCCAGTGTCGGGTTCATCACATAGTATGTTCCGTCAACCTCTGCCGCGATCAGATACTGTCCTCCATCTTCAATCGCTGATGCTCCGGTGATCTTCTCATATCCCTTGATCGGTGAATCGGCTGAAGCTGTTGCGGACTTTTTAAACAGTTCAAATGCACATGCTGTTGTATCAAGTGTTCTCTGTCTGTCATAATGAAGTTTGGATGCATCCCTCCAGAAATACAGGTAACGTGAAGCTGATCCGTCATACAGAGATACCTTGCCATTAGAATTTGTAACATCAGCAACTGTAATATTGGCTTTTGCTGTTTTGTTCGGGATTCCTACTGTTCCCATTGTTACAAATGTGGTTGCTCCATCTGCTGTATGTCCTGAAATTGCATAAACTCCATTGCTGATCTTCTTGAATGTATACTGACACTCTGAAAGTCCCCTTACATTCGTATCCCCAAATACTGCGGTACTTGTTCCCGGATACGCTGCTCCCTCTGTAGCCGCTGCTGTCTGCTTTACCAGTTTTGCCACATGATTATACTTCTGGCTTCCTGTAGTAGAAAGCAGGATATATCTGTTACCCTGTGCATCTGCTTTTGTCACAATCAGCACGCTGACTCCGGCTTTCAGTTCTTTTTCACTTGTTATTTTCTTAAATCCATTGATCAAGTCATAATCTTCCGCTGATGTGGACGGTGTATATAACTCAAACCAGCAGTTATCATCTGCCACATTCTGTCTGTCGAAATGAAGTTTTGTCGCATCGGTACTGTGGAAATACAAATACTTTCCACCGCCGCCTGATGAATTATCCATAATACTGAATGTCGCATCAGAAGGATTTTTTTCAAAGGTAATATTGGCTGCTGTTGTTACATTCGGGATACCGGCAGTAGAAGATGCCTTTGGTCCAAGGTAAATCCCGTTTCCATTTGCAGCCGTAGCTTTTACTTTATAAGTGTAGCTGTCACTTCCTGATTCTAATGTATACATACATTTGCTCAGATCTACAGTTGCACCATCAAACGTTGCCATCGCTGTGGCAATCTGTGCCACCGTCTTTTCATATGTATCCTGTACATCCTTACCTGTTACGGTAACTCCCGCTACTGCTGTATCAACAGAAGATGTATCGGCATCTGCATAGTTTCCGTCTTTTACTGTCAATGTCCTGGTCTCATCTTTTTCAAGGCTGACCACTTTGTACTTTTCTGCATCTGTAATCGTCACATTCATAATAAAAGATTCTTCACCTGCTTTAACAGTTACTTTCACCTGTTTCAGACCGGTTACATTCCCCTTGGATGTCAATGTCAGTCTTCCATCTGCATAAGTTGCATCCAACACTGCTCTGTTAGATGAAGAAACCGTAATGTCAGCATCTGCATCAAGGCATCTTACAACATAAGAAGCCGTTGCATCTGTATTGATCACAGAAGAATTAACTACAGCACCGTTATCATTTTCAACCCATACGCCACTGGTCGCTGCACCATTTACGATATCATCAATTGCAATTTTATCAAACTCAAGCTGCTCATCTTCATCTTCATACAAAAGACCGATCTGTGCATCTGATGTCTCTGTAATACAGGAGTATGCATAATGCGTACCATCATTGACTACATACGGATTATCCTGCCACTGAAGGCTTCCGTCATCCTGTACCAGACCAACCCAGATACGTCCTGAATTACGTGCTGATGTATCAGATGGACCTGCAAAAAGAATTGCAGTCTTTCCGTTTACTTTCTTTGAATATGTAATGGCACTTAACTGGCAATTGTTATTATACTTAAAACCTGTCTCTTTTGGTTCTGACCATGTAAGCCCATCATCCTCAGATATATAATAGGCATTGGACATACGCACAAACAGATACAATCTTCCATCTGCTTCTGTAATAACTGCTTCAGAGCTGTTGCCTGATACAGTAGCTCCGCGATGCCAGGTTGTTCCATCATCATCAGAATAGATTGTAGATGTTCTCTGAACTCCACTTGTATACTGATAGCACGGGAAGATCAGTCTTCCCGTAGAAGTTGTAATTCCTCGTCCCGGTCCGATCAGAAATACCTGCTCGGATTCATTCTTGGCATCTACAAGCTGCGGTGCTGACCATGTGGCTCCGTTGTCCGTTGATTTTGTAATATAAAGAAAATCCGTTGGAAACTGGAAGTACGGTGTATCTCCACAGAACAGGTTTGTATCTACTGCTCCGTCTGCACTCTTAATGTTAAAATGATCATCGATCGTATAGTCTCCGTCTACAACTTCACTGGTACTGTTATTCTTGATCTCATAACAGGACTCAGATGTCGCATCGGCTTTTTTTTCCAGATGATAATCATAACTTGCAGCAGCACGTGCTGTTGAACTGGAAAGACCATTTACACTGGTTGTACTGAGTGCAAGAAGCAGATTTCCATTTGTATCATAACCTGTACTTCCTGCCTTCGCCGGATATCTTGCTGCATTTGCAACTGCCAGACCTGCCGGCAACAAATCACATGCGAGGTAGATTGTATCTCCGTCAGCAAGCAATGCAGGATCAATAAATGCTGTTGAATCACGATTAAACCGGTTTCCGTTATCTCCCAGATAATTAGCTACCGTATAAGACCAGGTTGCTCCATTATCTGTGGATCTTGATACTGCCGTATCCAATCCTGCTCCGTCTCCGCAAATATCCCATCGGATGTCTGTTGCTGCAATTAATGCTCCATTACCTGCAGTTACCAAGGCAGGAATACGGAATCTTGTAAATCCTTTGGATGAATTATGTTCCTCCAAAAACAACGTTTTCGGGAACGGCTGCTCCACTGTTGTTCCATCTGCCGGCTTTGTTCCGTCCTTTGAGTTATTCGTTGCTCCGGCTGTCACCGGAAAGCACCCCAAAGTAAGAACACCTGCCAGCAGAAATGATAATACTTTTTTTCTGTTCTTCATTTTTCTCCCTTGTATGATAATTAGGAAGTTAATTATCACACGTTTCCTTTCTTTTAATATC
>ENA-OPAO01001333-OPAO01001333.1-human-gut-metagenome-genome-assembly--contig:-NODE-1333-length-17307-cov-4.413285_pt1 | contig 17307 bp, 16 predicted proteins | sample MGYA00241054_ERZ501424 | MGnify/ENA primary metagenome ERZ501424 (study PRJEB25962, sample SAMEA2042623) | human gut metagenome | biome: human gut; feature: human-associated habitat; material: faeces...
CGCAGCATTTATGCTGCTACTTTCCTCTACGCGAGAAAGTAGGCCGGGGCGCCGATCATGGCAAAGCCATGATCTCGCGGAGCGCCCGCTGATGGGTGCAGGAGCCAAGTCTGACGACTTGCTTCGGGGGCAAGAGGTCCCCACTTCGGGGAGTGCAGTGGGGACGCAGCCCCCCTCGCAAAGAAACCGCTGCCCCGGGAAAAGCACCAAACAATTCAAAAAGAAAGAATAGAATTCCCTCTCCCTTGCTGGTATAATAGAATTATCAAAATTTGGAGGAGGTTTTTCTATGACAGAACTTTTGTATCAGGGACATGGCAGCTACCGGCTGACGAGCGAACACGGCGCTGTCGTCTACATCGACCCCTTCGCCGGAGAGGGATATGACAAACCCGCTGACCTGGTGCTGGTCTCCCACGAGCACAGCGACCACAATCAGGTCAGCCGCGTCCATCTAAAGCCGGACGGCAAGGTGCTGCGCGCCGCAAATTTGATTGATGGCGCAAGCTATGGCGGGTGCCTGGTCAAGGATGTGCTGGTGAAGGCCACCGCTGCCTACAACAAGAACCATCCAAAATCCGAGTGCGTCGGATTCCTGATTTCCACCGGCGGCAAAAAGCTCTACTTTGCCTGCGACACCTCCGAGACCGAGGAGATGAAGAAGCTGCGCGCCGAGCAGATCGACTATGCCTTTCTGCCTATCGACGGCATCTACAATATGAACGCCATTGAGGCCGCCCGCTGTGCGGAGATCATCGGTGCAAAATGCAACGTTCCCGTCCACATGAAGCCGGGCGCGCTGTTCTCGCAGGAGATGGCGGAGAGCTTTCATGCGGAGAACCGTCTGATCCTGCGCCCGGGACAGACCATTACCTGGTAAAGAGAGGACAACCGATGGAATACAGTCAGTTTTATGAGGAATACGGCCACCCCTTCACCGGCAGAAAGCGCCGGCGGCTGGAGGAGTTTCTGCGCCGGATGAATTTGAGCTACGACGAGGGAGTGCAGTACACCGTCAACCTGGTGACCCAGGATGGGGAGATCGCCGCCACCGGCTCGCTGCAGCACAACGTCATCAAGTGTGTGGCGGTGGACGACCGCTATCAGGGCGAGGGGCTTTCCTCCCGCATCGTCACCCTGCTTTTAAACCGCGCGATGGAGACAGGACAGAGCCACCTCTTTGTCTTTACCAAGCCCCAGAACCGGGCGATGTTCTCCGACCTGGGATTTTATCCGATCCTCCAGACGGCGGACGTCCTCTTTATGGAGAATGTCCGCGACGGAATCCAGAAGTATGTGCAGGGCCTGGAGCGCCCGCAGCAGAAAGGCGGAGTGATCGGGGCGGCGGTGATGAACTGCAACCCCTTCACCAACGGCCACCGCTATCTGATCGAGACGGCAGCGAGCCAGTGCGATACCCTGCATCTCTTTGTCCTCTCGGAGGACCGCAGCGCCTTCCCGGCGGATGTGCGCTACGAGCTGGTGCGGGAGGGGATTGAGGGCATCCCCAACGTCATCCTGCACCACACCTCCGACTACCTCATCTCCTCGGCGGTCTTTCCCACCTATTTTCTCAAGGAGCAGGCCCGCGCTGAGCAGATCAACTGCGAGCTGGATCTGCGCATCTTCTGTGAGTACTTTGCCAAGGAGCTTGCCATCACCCGGCGTTTTGTCGGCACCGAGCCGTTCTGCCAGGTCACCAGCGCCTACAACCGCGAGATGAATCGCATCCTGCCGGAGTACGGCATCGAGGTGGTGGAGATTCCCCGCAAGCAGCTGGACGGGCTGGAGATCAGCGCTTCCAGGGTGCGCGCGTGCCTGAAGGCGGGGGACTTTGACGCCATCGGGCAGATGGTGCCGCCCAGCACCCTGCGCTTTCTGCGCTCCGAGCGGGGGCAGCAAATCGCCGAAAAATTAAGACAGGAAACGGACAACGAATGATAGAGGAACACTTACAGGAAATTTTAAACACCCCGCCGCTTGCGCTCGATGAGATTTTGTCCGCGCGGGAAAGGCGGGCCGACACCCAGCGGCAGCTGCTGGAAGAGGGTCAGGGGACGCTGATCTGCCTGACCCTCAATATTGCCGGGGCGGTCAAGAGCGCGCCGCTTTTTACAAAAGCTTTCGAGGAGGGCAAGAGCCGCATCCTGACCCAGCTGCGCTTTGAACGGGCGGAAATTGGAAAGTGCATCGAGCGCCACGAGCGGACGGGGGACGAGCTGTACCTGCTGGTCGACCTCGACCTTGTCACCGCTAAAAGACGGATGGTGGAGATCGAGGAGGGCTTTGCCCTCGGGCGGCTTTTGGACATCGACGTGATGGCAAAGGGGGTGCCCAAAATCTCCCGCCAGCAGTTGGGGCTGCCGCCGCGCCGCTGCCTTGTCTGCGGGGAGATGGCGGCGGCCTGCGCGCGCAGCCGCCGGCACGACATCAGGGAGATTTTGCGGCGCACGGTGGAGCTGATCGACGGCTACTTTGTAGGGGAATATGCCGACAGGGTCGCCGGGCATGCCTGCCGGGCGCTGCTGTATGAGGTGCACATCGCGCCAAAGCCGGGATTGGTGGATCGGGAGAACAGCGGCGCGCACCGGGACATGGACGAGTTTACCTTTTTTGACAGCGCCTGCGCGCTCTACCCCTATTTTCGGGAGTGCGCGAAAAAGGGGGCGCTGTACCGTGAGGAGCCGGAGGCCCTCTTTGCGCTGCTGCGGATGGACGGCAAGCTGGCCGAGCAGCGGATGCTGCGCGCCACCGGCGGAATCAACACCCACAAGGGAGCGATCTTCTCGATGGGGATTTTCTGTGCGGTGATGGGGAGCATGATGGAGGAAGGCTTTGGGGAATCCGCCTTTGCGGCCCGCTGCAAAGCCCTCTGCCGCGACCTGCTGCGGGACTTTGAGGGCTTGGAGCAAAAGGAGAATCTTTCCTACGGCGAGCGTCTGTACCGCGACTACGGCATCACCGGCATCCGTGGAGAGGCGGCGCAGGGGTTCCCTTCGGTGCTGCAGGTCGGCCTGCCCGCCCTGCGGGAGGGAAGCGAAGCGGGCAAAAGCCTCAACGACGCTGCGCTGGTTGCCCTGCTGCGGCTGATCCAGGCGGTGCAGGACACCAATATCCTCACCCGCTCCGACCCCCAAACGTTGCAATGGGCGCAGCAGCAAGCAGGGAAGGCACTGGAACAGGGCGCCGGACCCGAGCAGATGCGGGAGCTGGACCGCGCCTTTACCGCGTGCAACCTAAGCCCCGGCGGCTGCGCCGACCTGCTGGCGCTGAGCTTGTTTTTGTTTTTTATGGGCCGATAAGCGGATGGTTTTGCCCCGCTTGAACGGCTGACTGTGGAAAATACACCCGTAACTGAAAAGGGAGGAATAAAAGATGAACCGCTTACAGCAATTTGTGGAGCTGCTGACCGGCAGCTTTGATAACAGGGAGCAGTACGAGCAGATGCAAAAGGAGGGCAACCAAACCTTTCCGCTGGCGCGCCACGTCAACACCGCCTGCAACGATAAAATTACCGGCTTGCCGCAGGACTTTGACGGGGTATTTGTGCTGGAGGAGAGCTACTACACCGTTGGGGAAAGAACCAACGCCTCCCCGCACCTGTTTTTGTTTACCATGGAGGGGGAGGCGGTCAAGCTCACCTCCTACGAGATGCCGGAGGGCTACGACAAGGACAGCTTCACCTATCAGCAGCTGAAGCCGGTTGCCTTTGACGCCTTGAAGCCTTCGGCAAAATTCACCCCAGCTCTCTACCACGAGCGTGACGGCATCTGGGAGGGCGGCAGCGAGAGCATGTTCTCGCCGGTACTCAAGTTTACGCTGTTCGAGCGCTTTTCCAGTGAGCAGCTGGAAGTTTCCGAGTCGATGGAGGTAAACGGCAAGCGCACCTTCGGCTACGATGTGCCGATTCTGTACCGCAGGGTGTGAGCCCTTTTGAAATGAGGAGGAAGCAAGATGTGGAAATTTGAAGATGACAGGACGGCTGTGGTGATCACGGCCAGGGAGCACGTCGCCTGCGGCCACAACGGGGAGGGCAATTGCCCTGCGCTTGTCCTTCCCGAAACCGCCATCCTGTTTTATATGCACAGCGGGCCGCAGTATCTGCAGGAGCACTACCCCTGCACGCTGCTGACCGAAAAGCTGCCCCGCTTTTTGCAGGGTGGGCCGGTCTGGAAGCTGGACGAAAAAATCTGCTTTCTGGACGGCGGACGCGGCGCGCCGCAGGCGGTGGACACCATCGAGACACTCGCTGTCCTCGGGGTCAAGCGGGTGGTCACCGTCGGGATGTGCGGCGGATTCTCCGAGCAGGTAGCGGTCGGGGACATCCTGGTGCCGGACAAGGCCTTTGTCGAGGAGGGCACCTCGCTGCACTATTACGAGCAGATCGACTTTGCCCAGCCGGATGAACAGCTGTTCGAGCAGCTGAAAAAGATTCCCGGGGCGAAGGTGCTGCCCATCGTCACGACCGACGCGGTTTATCGCCAGACCTTCTACAAGGAGCAGCTCTGGCGGGAAAAGGGCGCCGTGGCGGTGGACATGGAGACCTCCGCCCTGTGGAGCGTCGGGAAGTTTTTGGGCCTGCAGGTGGCTTCGGTGCTGATGATCTCCGACTGTCATCCTCTGCGGGAGGGCGAACCGGCCTGGGAATGGAAGATGACCATGGAGATGCGCCGGCGATTGTTCCGGCAGGTGATGGAGGTTGTTTTCTCCGCATAAAGAAAAAACGAAGGCGTTCACTTTTTGGAGTGGTGCCTTCGCTTTTTTATTTGGTTATTTGGGAGCAGGCGCGGAAAAAATGCAAGACGGAAAGACTACAGCATCTCGATGAAGGCGGCGCAGCGGGTGTTGAGCTGGCCGATGTCGGAGGAGGAGTAATCGGTCTCGACGCACATATACGGGATGCCGCGCTCGGTGACAAAGCGCTTGATGTAGTAGGACTCGACGTTGTAGGTGTGGCAGGCCTGCAGGACCACCTCGACGACCGCGTCGATCTTGTACTCGTCAAGCAGACGGCCCATCAGCTTGAAGCGGTTTTCATCCGGGGTCATGCAGGAGCAGCCGATGTTGAGGTAGCGGTCGGCGATTGCCTGGTAGATGTCGTCGGTGTCCTCGTTGATCAGCTCGTCGACCGATTTGGCGCCGCTGCAGTTTTCGTAGCAGACGACGTTGCCGCCGTTGGCCTCGATGCTCTTGACCACCTTCATCGCGTTGCCGCCGATGGGGCAGCCGGTGACCAGGATGCGCGGGCGCTTTTCGACGGGGCGGCTGCCCTGCTCGTACTCGGTCTTGATGCGCTCGGTCAGGGCGTTGACCTCGTCGATGGCCTGGCGGCGGTTAAACTTAAAGTTGGAGCCGTACAGCACTGCGTACAGGTTGGAGCCTGCCATCGGCGGTGGGTCCAGCTTCATCAGCTCATAGAAGTGGCGCAGGGCCAGGCGGTTCTGGTTGGAAAGGTGCACCTGCTCGCGCAGCTTTTCCTCGGTGATCTCGACGCCGAATTTTTCCTCCAGCTTGTTTTTGAGGGCGACGACCTCCTCGCGCCAGAGCTTGCGGCCCATCGGGGACTGGCGGTTTGGCAGCTCCATGATGTAGGTATCCTTGATCTCGCCGAGCATCTCGTACATCTTCTTCTTGCCGTCGCAGGTGGTCTCGCCGATAATCAGGTCGGAGAAGTAGAAGAAGGGGCACTTCTGGGTCTTGGCAAAGCCGTAGCTGGATTTGACCAGCGGGCAGAGGTTGCGCGGCAGGTCCTGCTCCGCTTCCGGGATGGTCTCGTCGGAGAAGGAGCACAGGCCGACCGGGATGGCGCCGGCAGCCATGATGACCTCGGTGGGGGTGTAGGTGCAGAAGGTGCCGACAAAGGGGATGTTCTTCTGCTTGATTTCGTAGGCGTGCAGGAAGGAATTGCGGCGCTGTTCGCTGAATTCTTCGAAGATGTCAGGTAAGGTTTTGATAACTTCCATTTGATAAATCCTCCTTCTAAAACAATGGGTTAGCGATTGTTATACAGGTGGCAGGCGACGAAGTGGCCTGGTTCTACTTCTTTGAGTTCCGGGCGCTGGGTGCGGCAGATTTCGCTGCACTTGCTGCACCGTCCGCTGAAGCGGCAGCCAGCCGGCGGGTTGATGGGGGAAGGGACGTCGCCGGTGAGCATGATCTTTTTGCGCTGGCGGGAGGCCTGCGGGTCCGCAATCGGCACCGCGGACAGCAGCGCCTCGGTGTAGGGGTGCAGCGGGTGCTTGTACAGGTCGGCAGAGGGGGAGAGCTCCACCATGTTGCCCAGATACATGACGGCGATGCGGTCGGAGATGTGCTTGACCATCGACAGGTCATGCGCGATGAACAGCATGGTCAGATCGCGCTCCTTCTGCAGCTTGATGAGCAGGTTGATGATCTGTGCCTGAATCGAGACGTCCAGCGCAGAGATCGGCTCGTCGCAGAACAAAAACTCGGGGTTGACCGCCAGGGCTCTGGCGATGCCGATGCGCTGGCGCTGGCCGCCGGAAAACTCATGGACGTTGCGCATGGCGTGCTCGGCGTTGAGGCCAACCATGTCCAGCAGCTCCAGCACCATCTTTTCCTCCTGCTCGCGGGAGGAGGCCAGCTTGTGGATGCGGATGCCCTCGGCGACGATGTCGTAGACCTTCTGGTGCGGGTCGAGCGAGGCGTAGGGGTCCTGGAAGATTATCTGCACCTTGCCGGTGAAGTCGAAGCGCTCCTTTTTGGTCATGTGGTGGACGTCCTTGCCCTGATATTTGACCTGGCCGGAGGTGGGCTGCAGCATGCCGATGCAGGTCTTGCCGCTGGTGGTTTTGCCGCAGCCGGACTCGCCGACGATGCCGAGTGTCTCGCCCTTGTAGATGACAAAGGAGATGTCGTCCACCGCCTTGAGCACCTTCTTTTTGCCGGCCTTGTAATATTTGCAGAGGTTGGTGACCTCGAGCTGAACCGTTGCGTTGTTATGCATGCACAGCACCTCCAATCTGGAACGGGACGCCGGTGCGGTCGGCGCGGGGATCGCTCAGCCAGCAGGCGACCTGATGTTTGTTGCTGCCGTCCTGTGCGTCCACCGTTTCCGGCTCATACTCGGCGCAGATGTTCATGGCGTAGGGGCAGCGGCTGCAGAAGGCGCAGCCCTTGGGCGGATGGATCATGTCCGGGATGCTGCCCTCGATGGTGACCAGCTCCTTTTTGTTGTCCAGGTCCAGGCGCGGCACCGAGTTCATCAGTGCCCAGGTGTAGGGGTGGTGCGGGTGGTAGAAGATGTCGTCGCTGCTGCCCTTCTCGACGATCTTGCCCGCGTACATGACGATGATGTCGTCGGCCATGTCGGCCACGACACCTAGGTCGTGGGTAATCATGATGATGGCCATGCCGAGCTTTTGCTGCAGCTGCTTCATCAGCTCCAGAATCTGTGCCTGGATGGTGACGTCCAGGGAGGTGGTCGGCTCGTCGGCGATCAACAGCTTGGGGTTGGTGATCAGGGCGGTGGCGATCATGACGCGCTGCCGCTGTCCGCCGGAAAGCTCATGCGGGTATTTGTTCATACAGGCCTGCGCGTCCGGGATGCCGACCAGCTCCAGCATCTCCTGCGCCCGTTTTTGAATCTGCGCTTGGGAGAGATTTTCGTCGTTGTGGTTTTGCAGGTTCTCCATGATCTGTTTGCCGACCATCATGGTGGGGTTTAAGGAGACCAGCGCATCCTGGAAAATCATCGAACATTCCTTGCCGCGAAAGGCGTACCATTCCTTGTCGGAAAAATCGAGGATGCTCTTGCCCTCGTACAGAATCTGGCTGCCCTCCTTGATAACGCCGGGCTTTTCGATCAGGCCCATCAGCGACTTGGAGGTGACCGATTTTCCGCAGCCGGACTCGCCGACAATGGCGGTGGTTTTGCCCTTTTCGATCTCGAAGCTGACACCGCGCACCGACTGCACCTCGCCGGCATAGGTAAAATAGGAGACGGAGAGGTCTTTAACATTGACAAGTGTACTCATAACTTCCTCCTTATTTTACAATCTTGGGTTCCAGCGCGCTGCGCAGCACGTCGCCCAGGATATTGAAGCTGAGGACGGTGAGCAGGATCAGCAGGCCGGGGTAGATGGCCAGCTGCGGCTGATCTAGGATGTTGGCCTGCGCTTCCTGCAGCATGCTGCCCCAGGAGGCGTTGGGAATCGAGATGCCCAGCCCCAGAAAGCTCAGCGAGGATTCGGTCAGGATGGCGTTGGCGACGCCGAGGCTGGCGGCAACGATGACCGGGCCGAGGATGTTGGGCAGGATGTGTTTGATGGCAATCAGCACGTTGCCAGCGCCCAGATTTTTGGAGGCGATGACAAAGTCGCGCTCCTTTAAGGACATGGTCTCCGCACGGGTGATGCGCGCGACCGATGCCCAGGAGAAGAGGCTGAGAACAACGATCAGGGTGGTCATGCCGGGCTTGAGGATGGTGTTGAGCACGATCATCAGCAGCATGCTCGGCAGCGCCAGGAAGATGTCGGTGAAGCGCATCAGCAGCATGTCCAGTTTGCCGCCGATGTAGCCGGAAAAGATGCCGATGGTGGTGCCGATAAAGACGGTGACCAGCATAGCGCAAAAGCCGACCAGCAGCGAGACGCGGCCGCCGTACAGCGCGCGGGTGAAGTAGTCGCGGCCGTAAGCGTCGCAGCCAAAGGGATGCTCCAGCGAGGCGCCGGCAAACTTGTTGGCAAGATCCAGCTTGTTGGGGTCATAGGGACTCAACGGAGCCAGCAGGGCAGCGATGATGATGACAGTTAAAAAGATGACAGCAAAGATTGCGACCGGATTGGCCTTGATTTCCGAGGCGATGTCCTTCCAGATGCTGCGGTGATAGACGGTGCCCAGCTCCTTGGGCTTTTTCTCGATGCGCTGAAAGGATTTTTCGTTGATGATGACCTTATTTTCCATTAGCGATGTCAATCCCCCTCTTGATTCGCGGATCCGCAAAGGAATACAGGATGTCCGCCACGAAATTGCCGACGACCAAAATGAAGCCGGAGAGCATGATGTAGGCCATGATGACCGGATAGTCGCGCTTGCCGATGGCCTCCATCGCGAAGCTGCCGACGCCCGGCCAGCCAAAGACGCTCTCGATGATGAAGGAGCCGCAGACCAGCGACGCCATGTTCATGCCCAGGATGGTGATGATGGGCAGCAGCGTATTTTTTAAGACATGCTTGCGCAGAATCTGCGCCGGGGTACAGCCTTTGGCTTTGGAGGCCAGGACATACTCCTCGCTGAGCTGTCCGATGGTGTTGGCGCGCACATAGCGGATCTTGGAGGCCATGGTGCCCAGGGCCATGGTCAGCACCGGCATAATCATGTGCTGCAGGGTATCCAGCGGGGTGTCGACGCCCACCGAGTGCATGCCGGAGGAGGGCAGCCAGTGCAGGGTGGCGGTGAAAAGAATAATCATCAGCATGCCAAAATAGAAGGACGGGATGGACATGCCAAAGTAGGCAAAGCTGCTGATGAGGTTATCCGCCCAGGTGTTTTTCTTGTACCCCGCAATCAGGCCCAGCGGGATGGCCAGTGCCAGCGAGACCAGCAGGGAAACGCCCATCAGCAGGATGGTGGAGGGCAGGCGGCGCAGCAGCATGGGGGCGACAGGGGTGTTGTAGGAGAGCGAAACGCCGAAGTTTCCCTGCAAAGCCTCGGTGAGCCAGCCCCAATACTGTTCCGGCATGCTCTTGTCCAGTCCCAGCTTTTCGGTGATCAGCTGCCGCTCGGCTTCGGTCATATCCGGAGTCAGGTACATCGAGGAGATGTCGCCGGGGGCAAGGTCGATGATCGCAAAGGAAAAAAAGGAGATGAGCAGCATCACGATTGCCAGCTGACCGATTTTCTTTAAGCAATATTTTAACATTGGTCTTTCCTTTCCTTGATGAAAAAACTGCCCTTGGCGTCAAGGGCAGTTTTTTTGACTGCGAAAAAGTGTTAGCCGTTAACGGAAATGCCCAGGTAATCAGCAAATTCTGGGACGATCGGGCTGGAATCCAGGCCGGTTACGTTCTTCTGAGAAACCAGAACGTAGTTGGTGTAGGTCAGCGGGTAGATGCGGTACTGATCCATCGCGACATCCATCAGCTCGTCCGCAAGCTGTTTGGCTTCCGCCTCATCGGTGGTGGTGTTGACCGCCAGCGCCAGCTCGCCGCAGGCCTCGGTCATGCCCCAGGCGTCATCGGCCTGGTTCAGGTAGCTGTAGGCCTGGTTCAGAGTGGAACCGCGCATCGAGTCCCAACCGTTGGTGCCGAGATCCCAGGTGGTCTCCTGACCGTTGAAGCCGTAGGAAGAAGCAGCGAAGAATCTTGGGAAGAAGGAGGAAGAATCCATGCCTTCAATCGAGAGGTTGACGCCGATCTGAGCCAGCTGCTGCTGGATGACAACGGCGACAGCGTCCATGTTCGGGCGGTCAGCGTTGTAGATGTAGGTCAGGGTCATGCCGGACAGGCCGGAGGACTCTGCAAGCGCCTGAGCGCCTTCCAGGTCGTAGGTGTAAGCTTCGGTGTCCGGATTGTAGAGGCTGATTTCTGGGGTCAGCAGTGAGTTTGCCTTGGTGGCCAGCTCGTCAGAACCGAAAGCTGCTGCGAGAATTTCGTCCGGATTGATGGCCATAAACAGTGCCTGGCGCTGCTCGTCGGTCAGGTTGGCGGGGCCGAATGGGTTGACCTGCAGGTAGTTCAGGCGCGCTTCCGGGAAGGAATAGATGTTGTACTTGTCGCTCTGGGCGCTGTATTTTTCCAGCTGGTCAGCGGTGGTGAGACGCATGTAGTCGATTTCGCCGTTTTCAAAGGCGATCTCTCTGGTAGAGCCGGAACCGATCACCTTCATGACAACGGTCTTGACCTGCGGGGTGCCTCTGTAGTAATCGTCACGGGCGGTGCAGACAAAGCTGTCCTCGTTGATCTCGGTGACGGTGTAGGGGCCGGAGGTGACAAAGCCAGGGGTGTTGTAGTAGGTGGTGGCGTTGTCCAGCGCTTCTGGATCGCCGTCAAAGACGTGGGATGGATAGAGGGTCATGCCGGCCAGAATGACGCGCTCGTAGTTGTACGGTTCCGGCAGGATGAACTGTACGGTGTGGTCGTCGACGATGTTCATGCTGCCGTCGACGCCGTTGACGCGGATGTAGCGGTTGTAGCCATAACGGTAAACCGAGTAGTCGGCAACAAACTGTACGTCAGCGGTGGTGATGGGGGTGCCGTCCGACCAGGTGGCGTCCTCACGCAGATGAACGGTGTAGGTCAGGCCATCGTCGGAAACTTCCAGGCTGTCGGCCAGGTAGTAGTCCAGACCGCCCTCGATGTTTTCCAGGAAGAGGTGGTCGAACAGCGGACGGGTCATCGAGGTGTAGTCATCCGAACCGCCGGTCTGTGGGGAAAGGGAGTCCGGCATGTAGCTGATCGCAACGGTGAAGGTGTCGTTGGATTCGGTAGAAGTGCTTTCCTCTGTGGAAGCAGCTTCCTCGGAGCCGCCCTCCTCGGTGGTTTGCTCGGTGGTGCTGGTTGTGTTGTTTTCTGCTGTTGTTGTTTCGGAGCCGCAGGCGGCGGTAGCCATCATCATTGCGGCAGCCATCAACAAAGCAAGCAGACTTTTCTTCATAAAACTGTGCCTCCATTCTTAACTGGCTAGACTTAATTCGTGCAGATTGTGATAATTTGATATTTTTATACCCACAAATATCAATGTTGCACAATGCTTGATTATAATTTAGCATCCGATGTCGAAGATAGCAAATCGTTTTTTTGAATCCGAACGGGAGGTTCGTATCGGCTTTATCTTTCGATTGCTCGTTATTTTGCAAACACTTTCTTTATTTTGACAAAATTTGTGAATTATGCTATATCGAATCGTTATGAAGTCAAGTGTTTCTTTGGGAAATTTTTTTGAGCATTAAGAAAATGGGTCGGGATGGGCAGAATTTTGTAAAGAAAAGGGAGCGGCGGGCGGGGAAGATGAGATGCGGAAAAGCGGCAAATTCGGGTAACTTTTTGGCACTGATCTCTTTGCCGAGAGGGAAACCGCGGGTTGCTTGGATTTGTGACAGCAAGGTGGTACAATGGGAATGAGGTGATGACAGGATGTAGACAAAGGAAATTCTTTTGAAATTGAGAATACAAAACGGTTGGTCCCAGGAAGATCTGGCGGAAAGAGTCTATGTGACCCGCCAAGCAGTATCCTGCTGGGAAAATGGCGAGACGGTGCCCAATACAGAGACATTGAAGTTGCTGTCTAAATTATTTGATGTTTCAATCAACACTCTCCTGGGCTCACCGCACAGCCTGGTTTGCCAGTGCTGCGGGATGCCCTTGGAGGATCAGGTCATGAGCAGGGAAGCGGACGGTTCCCTCAATGAGGAGTACTGCCAGTGGTGCTATGCGGATGGGCAGTTTGTCTATACAAGCCTTGAACAGCTGATTGATTTTCTGGTGGAACACATGTCTAATGAGCATTGGCCGAAAGATCAGATGCACGCCTATCTGCAGGGAATGCTGCCGACGCTCCAATACTGGAAGGCTATTGCGCAGGAAAATCTGGAAAAAGAAAAGTAGGAATAAAAGACCCAGGCAGCTTTAGCTGTCTGGGTCTTAGTTCGCTGCATTTTCTAAAGAGGGGTGGCGTTTGACTTTCTGCCGGTTTCCTGTTATGCTGAACCTATCCAAAATCAACCGACAAAGAGCAGAAAGATGAATGGAGGTTTTGTCGATGAAATGCTTTTTAACCAGCAGTCCCTTCCTTCCTGACAGGAGCAGCATTAACCCCGCCAATGGCTTTGCCGACCGGATTAGAGCCAGCGTGTCGTCCCCGTGCAAGGCACTTTTCATCTGCTCGGACCCGGATAGTCACGAGCAGACGGACGGTTTTGCGCAGGCGGTCAGAGGGAACCTGGAAGCGCTGGGTCTGCAGTTTAGCCAATATGCCGTGCTGGATGGCAGAAATGAGGACAAGGCGGGCGAGCTTGTTGGCGGCGCGGAGCTGATTATTTTGGCAGGCGGGCATGTGCCGACCCAGAACCGATTTTTTGTGAAGGTTGGACTCAGAGAGTGGATGCGCTCCTTTGACGGTGTCCTGGTGGGCATCAGCACCGGCACGATGAACAGCGCCGAGGTGGTTTACGCCCAGCCGGAGCTGGAAGGAGAGGCGACCGATCCCAATTACCAGCGCTTTCTGCCCGGCCTTGGTCTGACCAAAAAGATGATCCTCCCGCATTATCAGATGCTCAAGGACGAAGTGCTGGATGGCTTGCGCGTCATGGAGGACATCGCCTACCCGGACAGCCAGGGCCGCCGGTTCTACCTGCTGGTGGACGGGAGCTATCTGTATATCGAAGATGGCAGAGAGGAAGTTTTTGGCGAGGCCTACCTGTTGGCGGATGGGAAGCTGTCGCAGATTTCCAAGCTGGGGGAATCAGTCCTTCTCTAACGCTCTTGTTTGCAAAAACGCAACGAAGAAAAGGGGGCAAGCAACGTGGTTTACGGCGCGATCAACCGAAAGGGTGAAGCGTACTACACGGATCTAAACAGGGTGCTGCAGGCGATCGGATATCGGCACAAGGACTACAGCTGGCTGATCACCGACTGTGTTTGCTATCCCCAAAATCCGGCCATAGCTGAAATGCTGGCGCAGGATTACTGTTGGCTGAGCGGCGAACAGCTCAGCGACCTTGTGATGGCGGAAAATTTTCAGTGGATCTGGGCGGACCTGTGCGCCTTCGATAGGGGGATTGCGCTGGCCGAGGTGCTGCAATATGAGCTGCCCCGCGCCGACGGCTACGACGGATTTTGGCAGATGCCGCTGACCATGCAGCATCCGCTGGCAGAAATCGAGATTGTCCCGTGGGACAGTTCGATGACGCTGCTTTTGAGCCGCAGAAAAGATATCGTAGATAATTTTCGCAACTATTATCCCGAGAGCGAAAATCTGGGGGACTATATTAAAAAATCATAGAAGAAAAAGGAGCTGCCTGGTTTGTAAAAATCGGGCAGCTCCTGGTTTGTTGAGAGAGACGGCAGTTTTTTCAATTGCTGCCCTATTTTCTAAAGTTTGGGCTTTAGTTCATAAGACGGATGGTATAAGCCTGTCGGTTCATAAAACTTGTTGCCGATATAGCGGAAACCCAGCTTGAGCAAAACTTTTGAGGAAGCTACATTGTTGGGATTGTGCCCCGCAAAAAGGGCGTCTGCTTTCAGAACGGAGAAGGCATAATCTGCTATAGCCGCTGCTGCTTCTGTTGCATACCCCTTCCCCCAAAATTGAGGGCGCAAATGAAACCCCATCTCATACTCATTCCCGCGATATGGCCTTAGCCCACAGCAGCCGATGAAATTAGTTGAAGAAAGTTCAAAAATAGGCCAATACTGCACATGATATTTCGTCTCATTATCAATTTCTGTTGTCAGTCGAGAGGAAATTTCTTCTACACTAAATTTGCCGCTGGCGCAAATCAATTTTGTGACATCAGGATCGCCCCACAGCAATTCCGCCAATTTTATATCGCCTTTTTGCCATTTGGAAAATCCAATCCGACTGGTTGTTAAGAAAAAATGCATCTTCGCTTTTGCTCCTTTCAATTTTAATCCGTTATCCTGCCAAAGGGGTGCCTAGAACGATTGCGGTCTTCGTTTATCGTCCGCCGGACAGAATGCCAGATAGTGCTCATTGATGGAGGTTTGCCAAAGCATTTTTGACCCAAAAGTACAAAGCCCCTGCAAAGCTTTAGGATAAAACTTTGCAGGGGCAAAAAATTATTCCCACTCAATCGTTGCCGGTGGCTTCGAAGTGATGTCGTAGCAGATGCGGTTGATGTGGTCGACCTCGTTGACGATGCGGACCGAAACCTTGTCCAGCACCTCGTACGGGATGCGGGCCCAGTCGGCAGTCATGAAGTCGGAGGTGGTGACGCCGCGCAGCGCCAGGGTGTAGTCGTAGGTGCGGAAGTCGCCCATGACGCCCACCGAGCGCATGTCGGTCAGCACCGCAAAGTACTGGTGGATCGATTTGTCCAGGCCAGCCTTGGCAATCTCGTCGCGGAAGATAAAATCGGCCTCGCGCAGGATGTCCAGCTTCTCCTTGGTTACTTCGCCGATGACGCGGATGGCAAGGCCCGGACCCGGGAACGGCTGGCGGTTGACCAGATAATCCGGCAAGCCGAGCTCGCGGCCCAGCGCGCGCACCTCGTCCTTAAACAGCAGGCGCAGCGGTTCGATGATCTCCTTGAAGTCGACATGATCCGGCAGGCCGCCGACGTTGTGGTGGGATTTGATGACAGCAGCGTCGCCGGTGCCCGATTCGACCACGTCGGCATAGATAGTGCCCTGTGCCAGGAAATCGACCTTGCCGATCTTCTTGGCCTCCTCCTCAAAGACGCGGATGAACTCCTCACCGATGATCTTGCGCTTCTTCTCCGGCTCACTGACGCCGGCCAGTTTGCTCAGGAAGCGGTCCTCGGCGTTGACCCGGACAAAGTTGATGTCGCCGTTGCCAAAGACAGCCTCAATCTCGTCGCCCTCATTTTTGCGCATCAGGCCGTGGTCGACAAAGATGCAGGTGAGCTGGTTGCCGATTGCTTTGGAGAGCAGCTTTGCAACAACCGAGCTGTCTACGCCGCCGGACAGCGCCAGCAGCACCTTGCCGTCGCCGACCTTTTCGCGCACCTGCGCGATGGCGGTGTTGCAATAGTCCTTCATGCTCCAGTCGCCGTTGGCGCCGCAGACGTTGTACAGGAAGTTGCGCAACATCTTGCTGCCATTTTCGGTGTGCTCAACCTCCGGGTGATACTGGAAGCCGAAGATCTTTCTCTCCAGATTCTGCATGGCGGCTACCGGGCAGTGCTCGGTGTGGGCGATGCTGACAAAGCCCTCCGGCAGCTTGTCGACATAGTCGACGTGGCTCATCCAGGTGACAGCCTGCTCCGGCAGGTCCTGGAAGAGCGGGGAGGTGGTGTCAAAGTGGGTGACGGTCTTGCCGAACTCGCGGGAAGGCGCAGTCTCCACCTTGCCGCCCAGGGTGTGGGCGATCAGCTGGCAGCCGTAGCACAGGCCCAGTACCGGGATGCCCAGCGCAAAGATCTGCGGGTCGATTTTGGGCGCGTTTTCCGCGTAGACGCTGTTAGGGCCACCGGTGAAGATTAAACCGATGGGGGAATATTCCTGAATCTTCTCCACCGTCGCCTTGCGGAAGGGGAGAATCTCGCAGTAGACGCCCAGATCCCGAACGCGGCGGGCAATCAGCTGGTTGTACTGACCGCCGAAATCCAGAATCAGCACGTTTTGATGTGACATGAAGGCACCATCCTTTCCAGAATAAAAAGAAAAGATACCGGCCACTGAAAATTGAAACAATGATCCTATGACCGGCAGCGTAAAAACTGATATTTAAACTAAATTATAAGGGAGAATCGCCCTTTTGTAAATAAGGCTTTCGCAAAAAAATGCGCCTTTGGGAAAACTCTGGAGAAATGCCGCAGATTTTGCCGGCAAACCGCTTTTGAAATGGGAATTTTGCAGAGAGAAACGGCAGAAATTGCCGCTGCTAATCTGCGGCGCAAAAAGCCATACTAGCGGTGAACGCCAAAAAGTCAAAACGAAAGGATGGGAAGGATGCGTTTAAAAAAGACAATTGCCCTGATGGCAGCATGTCTGTTTTTGATGGCGCCGGTACAGGCCTCGGCGGCGGGGGAGACAGCGGCGCAGGGCGAACAGCGCGCCGCGCTGCAGAGCCGGGTTTACCCGATTCAGCTGCCGCCGGGAACCAATGTGCCGCTGTCGGCGGAATATTTTGAGATGCGCCTGGGACTGGAGCCGGGGGAGATAGCCGCCATCACCATCACCAGCCTCCCGCAGGAGGGCAGCGGCAAGCTGATGCTGGACGGGGTGGAGGTGCAGGTCCACGACACCATCTTCCGCAGTGAGCTGGACCGACTATGCTATGTGCAGGACGATAACGCCCTGTCGGCTTCGGCGGGGTGGTTTAGCTTTATCCCGCTGTGCTCCTCCGAGATTTTAGGGGAGGAGCCGGCAGAGCGGGTTTGCGCCACCTTCCAGCTCAAAGCGCAGGAGACGACCGCTCAGCGCCCCATCGTGCAGGATGTGTTCTGCCGCACCAAGACCGACACCCAGGTCTCGGCGGCCCTCTCCTGCCTGCAGGGAGAGGTTGTGTACACGGTCAACCGCAAACCGGCGCAGGGGAGCGTCCATTTTGAGGATGGCCGCTGCATCTACACGCCGAAGGATGGCGCCGCCGGCACAGACAGCTTTGAGCTGGTCGCCCTGGACGAGGCGGGCGGCGTTTCAT
>ENA-OPAO01001340-OPAO01001340.1-human-gut-metagenome-genome-assembly--contig:-NODE-1340-length-17240-cov-5.072971_pt1 | contig 17240 bp, 16 predicted proteins | sample MGYA00241054_ERZ501424 | MGnify/ENA primary metagenome ERZ501424 (study PRJEB25962, sample SAMEA2042623) | human gut metagenome | biome: human gut; feature: human-associated habitat; material: faeces...
GGAAAAGCAGAAATTTTCCGTGCCAATGTTGCAGATTTTGAAGAATGTAATGCTTTAGTAAAAGCGGTAGCCAAGACATTTGGCAGCATTGATATTCTTGTAAATAATGCAGGAATTACAAAAGATGGTCTTTTAATGGCTATGAGTGAAGCAGATTTCGATAATGTAATAGATACGAACTTAAAGGGATGTTTCCAGATGATTCGTTTTGCGAGCCGTCGCATGATGAAGCAGAGATATGGAAGAATCATTAATGTAAGTTCCGTTTCCGGCGTCGCCGGAAATGCCGGTCAGGCGAACTATAGTGCATCCAAAGCAGGAATAATTGGATTAACCAAATCCGCAGCAAAAGAATTAGCGTCCAGAGGAATTACCTGTAACGCTATTGCTCCGGGATTCGTAAAAACAGAGATGACAGATGTACTTCCTGATGAAGTAAAAGAAAATGCAAAGAAACAGATTCCACTTGGCCGTTTTGCAGAGCCAGAAGATATTGCGAATGCAGCAGTATTTTTAGCTTCTGACAAAGCGTCTTATATTACCGGTCAGGTACTTTTAGTGGATGGTGGTATGGTGATGTAAGTGAGAGAAAGGATTTTTCTGATATGAAAAGAAGAGTAGTAATTACCGGAATGGGTGCTGTGACTCCAATCGGAAACACATTAGACGAATTCTGGAATGGAATTAAAGAAGAAAAGGTAGGTATCGGAGCTATCACAAAGTTCGATACCGAAGATTATAAAGTAAAGATTGCAGCCGAAGTAAAAGATTTCAATGTAAAAGAAAGACTTGATAACAAGGCAGCAAGAAGAATGGAAGTTTTCTCCCAGTATGCCGTAGCTGCATCAAGAGAAGCATTTGCCATGGCAGGTCTTGATATGGAAAAAGAAGATCCATACCGTGTCGGTGTTATCATTGGTTCCGGTATCGGCGGTCTTTCCAGCATGGAGAAAGAGCATGAGAAAATCATTACAAAGGGACCAAAGAGAGTGAGTCCAATGCTTATTCCTTTAATGATTTCCAACATGGCAGCAGGAAATGTAGCGATTGACTTAGGCTGCAAAGGCAAATGTACTGACGTAGTAACTGCCTGTGCGACAGGAAGTAACTCTATCGGAGATGCCCTTCGTGCCATTCAGTACGGAGATGCCGATGTTATGCTTGCCGGTGGAACAGAAAGCAGTATCACACCAGTTGCCGTTGCTGGATTTACAAATCTGACTGCACTTTCCAGTGAGAGCGACCCGTTACGCGCGTCTCTTCCATTTGATGAGGCAAGAGGCGGATTCGTTATTGGCGAGGGAGCTGGAGTTGTTGTATTAGAGGAATTAGAACATGCGAAAAAGCGTGGGGCAAAGATTCTTGCAGAGTTAGCCGGATATGGTTCTACCTGTGATGCCTTCCACATCACTTCTCCTGCAGAGGACGGAAGCGGTGCAGCAAAAGCAATGGAACTTGCCATGGAAGAAGCAGGTGTAAAACCGGAAGAAGTAGATTACATTAACGCACATGGAACAGGAACCCACCACAACGATTTATTTGAGACAAGAGCTGTAAGACGTGCCTTTGGTGAGAGCGCAGACCATTTAAAAATGAGTTCTACAAAGTCAATGATCGGACATTTGCTTGGAGCAGCCGGAGCGGTAGAGTTAATCGTTTGTGTGAAGTCCATCGAAGAAGGCTATATCCATCCAACCGTAGGAACAACCAATCCTGGTGAGGGATGCGATCTTGACTATGTAATTAACGGAGCAGTAGAGCAGGAAGTGAATGTAGCCATCTCCAACTCTCTTGGTTTTGGAGGACATAACGCTTCTCTTCTTGTAAAGAAATACGAGGAGTAGACAGATATGGATTATCAGCAGATTTTAGAATTAGTAAAAGAAGTATCAAAAGCAGGGCTTACGAATTTTGAATATACAGAGGGTAATATCCGCATTGCCATGAGTTGTCCACAGCCAGAAGAAAAAATCGTTGTGCCAGCTTCAAACATTGCGTTACAGGAAGCCATTGGTGTCAGCGCAAACAGCGTGAATGGTGCAAATACAGCCGGAACAGAGGGAGTTGCAGCACAGTCACAGGCAGCAGAAGCAGTCGGGGAAAAGGGTGGAAACCTCGTAAAATCCCCGTTAGTTGGTACATTTTATACAGCACCTTCTGAAGATGCAGAGCCTTTCATAAAAGTAGGGGATACCGTAAAGAAAGGGCAGACTTTGGCCATTGTTGAGGCAATGAAGCTTATGAATGAGATTGAGAGCGAATTCGATGGTGTTGTTACGGAAATTCTTGTAGAAAATGAAGAGAATGTGGAGTATGGACAGCCGTTATTCAGAATTCAGTAATATTGATAAGATATGAATTTAAGTCTGATTTTCTCAAGTTAATAAGTCAGAAGCTTTAACAGAAAGTAAAAACAGGTTTTTATAAATATAAGTAAAGCAGTAAACAGGTTGGAAGAAAATTATGAGATTAGGAATTAAAGAAATTGAACAGATTTTACCACACAGACATCCATTTCTTTTAGTTGATTACATCGAAGAGATGGAACCAGGTGTCAGTGCCGTAGGATATAAATGCGTAACATTTCATGAAGACTTTTTCCGTGGACATTTTCCACAGGAGCCAGTTATGCCAGGTGTTCTTACTGTAGAAGCGTTAGCGCAGGTAGGGGCAGTTGCCATACTTTCCTTAGAAGAAAATAAAGGAAAGACAGCATATTTTGGTGGAATTAATAAATGCCGTTTTAAAGGGAAAATTGTTCCGGGCGATAAAGTAAAGCTTGAGACCAAAATCGTAAAACGTAAAGGCCCGATGGGTGTGGGAGAAGCCACAGCCTATGTGGACGGAAAAGTAGTAGTAAAGGCAGAATTAACTTTTATGGTTGGTTGATTTTTCATCAGAATAAGTCTTAAGGAAGATAGACAGAACATAGAAATAGCATAATTTTAGGATAGAGAATTGTGGCAGAAGTTGTCGCAATAAAGATAAAAGGAGAACATAATGATTCGGAAAATATTGATTGCAAACAGAGGAGAGATTGCCATCCGCATCATCCGTGCTTGCAGAGAGATGGGAATTGAAACTGTTGCAGTGTATTCCGAAGCAGACCGGGAGGCACTTCATACACAGCTTGCCGATGAGGCGGTCTGTATCGGACCTGCTGCAGCAAAAGACAGTTATCTGAATATGGAGCAGATTATCAGTGCAACGATGATTACCGGTGCGGATGCCATACATCCGGGATTTGGTTTTTTATCAGAAAACAGCCAGTTTGCGAAACTGTGTGAGGCCTGCCACATTACTTTTATCGGTCCGGACTCTGATATTATTGCCCGACTTGGCAATAAGGCAGTAGCAAGACAGACAATGGTAGATGCTGGTGTCCCAGTAATTCCAGGATGTCAGAAGGCGCTTACTGATGTAAAAGAAGCGTTGGAAATTGCAAAAGGAATCGGCTTTCCAGTTATCGTAAAGGCCGTTCTTGGTGGCGGCGGTAAGGGAATGCGTGTCGCTTACAATGAGGATGAGTTCGAAAATGCATTCTTAATGGCGCAGAAAGAATCCGGACTTGCTTTCGGTGATGAGAGCATGTACTTAGAGCATTTTGTAGAGAATCCCCGCCATATAGAGTTTCAGATTCTTGCCGACAATTATGGTAATGTCATTCATTTGGGAGAACGCGACTGTTCTGTGCAGAGAAATCATCAGAAAGTCATTGAGGAATCCCCATCTGCCGTAGTAGATGAGAAACTTCGTGAGAAAATGGGACAGGCAGCTGTTCTTGCAGCAAAGGCAGCAGGATATAAGAATGCAGGAACGATTGAATTTCTCCTTGAAAAAGATAAAAGCTTTTACTTTATGGAAATGAACACTCGTATCCAGGTAGAACATCCTGTTACAGAATGGGTTACAGGAATCGACTTGATTAAAGCACAGATTCGAATTGCTGATGGCGAGAAACTGAAATGGAAGCAGGAAGATATCCAGATTACCGGTCATGCCATTGAGTGCCGTATCAATGCGGAAGACCCATCAAAGAACTTCCGTCCATGTCCTGGAAGAATTACCGATATGTATCTTCCAGGTGGAAAAGGTGTTCGTATTGACAGTGCAATCTACAGTGGATGTGAAGTATCCCCATACTATGATTCTATGATTACAAAGCTCATTGTATTTGCGGCAACGAGAAAAGAAGCAATTGCAAAAATGCATCGTGCATTAGGCGAAGTTATCATCGAGGGAATCACAACGAATATTGATTTCCTTTATGAGATTATGGAACGTCCGGATTATCAGGAGGGCGATTTTACGATTCAGTATTTGGAAAAGGTGCTTGAAGAACGTAGTCAGGAAATCAAAAAGTAAGATTCACATCTTATTTTGTATTTTTGAGATGTATTTCCTATCTATTCGGCTGACGTAGTTCGCCATGTAGCTTTCATTTAAGTGAAAGCTTTTGTAAATTAGATGTACATCTTGCAGAAACATTTTCCAGACATGTTCTTGAAGAGATGGGAAAAATAAATAGTCAGCGGCCCGTAATGAAAAAATAACAGGTTTACCTGTTATGTACGAAAGGATTTATTTATGAAATTAAAAAGTATATTTAAGAAAACACCCGTCACAAAGCCGGAAGTAAAAGAAGCTGCCAGCCAGGTAAAGCCAGAAGTTCCAGAAGGACTTTTAAAACGTTGTAATAAATGTGGAAAGGGTATTTTCACAGAAGATTATAAGAAGAATTTATATATTTGTCCAAAGTGCGGAGGCTACCTTCGTATGCCAGCCCAGAAAAGGATTGCATTTTTAACAGAAAAGGATTCTTTTGAAGAATGGGATACCGGGCTTACAACAGAGAATCCTCTCCATATGATTGGGTATCCAGACAGAATCAAATCCCTGCAGGAAAAAACAAAGTTAGATGAGGCAGTCATCACAGGAAAAGCTCGCATCGGAGCAAATGAAGTTGCTCTTATGGTCATGGATGGACGATTCCTTATGGCAAGTATGGGTGAAGTCGTTGGTGAAAAAATTGCAAGAGGTGTAGAACGCGCGACAAAAGAAAAACTTCCTGTCATTATTTTCACCTGCTCTGGTGGTGCGAGAATGCAGGAAGGTATGACCTCTCTTATGCAGATGGCTAAGACTTCTGCCGCATTAAAACGACACAGTGACGCTGGCTTACTTTACATTACAGTTCTCACAGATCCGACAACAGGCGGCGTTACCGCAAGTTTTGCTATGCTTGGCGATATCATTTTAGCAGAGCCAAAGGCACTCATCGGATTTGCAGGCCCGCGAGTTATCGAGCAGACCATTCACAAGAAGCTGCCGAAAGGATTCCAGCGTTCAGAATTTCTCTTAAAACACGGTTTTATTGATAAAATCGTTGAGAGAAAAGATATGAAAACGGTGTTGGAGAAGATTCTTACAATGCACCGTTTAACAGCAGAAGGGGTAGCGGAGAATACAGGCAATAATGCAGTCTTCAATGATGGTGATATTACAGTGACATCAGAACAGGAAGTAGGTCAGACAGTTAAAATAGTGAAAAACTCCCGCAAACAAAAACTTTCCGCAACACAAAAGAAACGTGCATCAGAAAAAACAGCCTGGGAGCGCGTCCTGACTTCTCGTGAAAAAGACCGCCCAGTTGGTGAAGATTATATCAGCGGATTATTCGAAGAATTTATAGAATTCCACGGAGATAGAAACTTTGGCGATGATGCCGCCATCTGCGGAGGTATTGCTTATTTTCAGGGACAGCCGGTAACCGTTATCGCGCAGATGAAAGGAAAAAGTACCTCAGAAAATATTGAGCGTAACTTTGGGATGCCGGAGCCAGAAGGCTATCGTAAAGCACTTCGTCTTATGAAGCAGGCCGAAAAGTTCCACCGTCCAATCATCTGTTTTGTCGATACACCGGGAGCTTTCTGTGGAATGGAAGCCGAGGAACGAGGCCAGGGTGAGGCAATCGCCAGAAATCTCTATGAAATGTCTTCCTTAGAAACCCCAATTCTTTCCGTCTTAATCGGAGAAGGCGGCAGCGGCGGTGCGCTTGCCATGGCAGTAGCCGATGAAGTCTGGATTCTTGAAAATGCAGTTTATTCTATTCTTTCTCCAGAAGGCTATGCGGCCATTTTATGGAAAGATGGCAGTCAGGCAGCCCGCGCAGCCAAAGCAATGAAACTGACTTCTTATGATTTATACAAAGCAGGTTTTGTTGAAAAAATTATTTCAGAGCCGGAATCCTATACATTAGATTCGATGATGAATGTATTTGATAATTTAGAAGAAAATATCTCCGCATTTTTAGAAAATAGCAAGAAAATAACAGAAAAAGAGAGAGTTGAGGCAAGATACCAGCGTTTTCGCAGTATGTAAGAAACGCTTTATAAAGAACTAATATGATTCACATCAAATAAAATGAAATGCCAGTGATGTCACATTAGTATTTCACTGAATTAGTCAGTTATTTGAGTTTTATGTTGATATAAACATAGAAAATAGAATATTAGTACTTATAGGAGAATATAACTTATGAAGAAAAACTTATTTTCTATTGGAAAAAAACAAGTAAGAGTTCCAATCGTACAGGGTGGAATGGGTGTTGGTATCAGTCTTGGGAGGCTTGCCGGAACAGTTGCAAAAGAAGGTGGAGTCGGAACAATCTCTGCCGCACAGATTGGTTTTAAAGAACCAGATTTTTATGAGAATCCCATAGAAGCTAATAAACGTGCCATTCATAAAGAAATGCAAAAAGCGAGAGCGATTTCACCGGATGGAATTGTTGGCTTTAACCTTATGGTAGCCATGAACGATTATGAAACCTATGCCCACGAAGTAATTGCAGCAGGAGCTGATTTTATCGTATCAGGAGCAGGTCTTCCCGTAGATCTGCCTGCGTATACAGCAGACAGCGATATTGCGATTGCCCCGATTGTATCCACACAGAAATCCGCTCATGTCATTTTAAAATTCTGGGATAAAAAATATAAAAGAACCGCCGATTTTATTGTGATAGAAGGACCGATGGCGGGAGGACATTTAGGATTTCATAAAGAACAGTTAGAAGAATTTACTCCGGATATTTATGGAGAAGAAGTAAAGAAGATTATTACCGTAGTACAAAAATACGAAGAAAAATACGAGAAAAAAATACCTGTCATCCTGGCAGGAGGCATTTATGACCATGCCGATTATGAGAGAGCATTTTCTCTTGGTGCAGACGGGGTGCAGATTGCGACCCGATTTGTGACAACTGAAGAATGTGATGCAGATGAACACTATAAACAAACCTATATTCAAGCAGAAAAAGAAGATATCGTTATCGTAAAAAGTCCGGTCGGAATGCCGGGAAGAGCAATCAGAAACACATTTTTAGATAAAGTAAAATCCGAAGGAAGGATACCGCCGACGAAATGTCTTCGCTGTATTCATACCTGTAATCCGGCAGAAACACCGTACTGTATCACAGAAGCACTCATCCATGCAGCCAAAGGAGAGACAGAAAATGCCCTTTTATTCTGCGGAGGACGCGCTTATGAGGCAAAAACAATCGAAACAGTAAAAAAAGTAATTGATTATTTCTGTAGTTCTTGTATATAATGATAATAAAAGAAGATAAAGTCCATAATTGTATACAAATATAAAGAGTTGCGATGGAATTTAGGAAGCATCCCAGCCATCATAAATGCAGATCTTTATAAATGCCAGATGATTTATAGGGTTATCATGCGATAAAAACGATACGGTATTAGATAAGGTGAGAATATAGGAATGAACGATGTAAGAGAAACGATAAACACAATGTTAGTAAAGACTTTCCACGAGATTTTAGAGCTGGAAGAGAAGGCAATCATCACAGATGAATTTTCCGATATCAGTAACAATGATATGCATATCATAGAAGCCATCGGTCTTGGAGATGGTGCACGCATGAGCGTAGTAGCAAAGCGGCTGAATATCACTGTAGGTTCTCTCACAACATCCATGAACAGTCTGGTGAATAAGGGGTATGTAGCAAGAGCCAGAAGTGAGAAAGACAGACGAGTAGTTAATGTCTATCTCCTCGAAAAGGGAATTGCTGCCTACAAACATCATGAAGAATTTCATGAGAAAATGTTAGATGCTATCATGGAAACATTAAGTTCGGAAGAACTTGTTGTCTGGGCGAAGTCCTGTGATCGTCTGACACAGTTTTTAAAATCTTACGACAAAAGCCACATTAAAAAGGCCAAATAAAACAAAAAGTGAAAAAAAGAGGAATAATTCGATACCTGTCTGCATAAGTTTATAATGCAGACAGGTATTTTTTTGTATATCACAAAGCGACTTACTAAAAATAATAATTTTTAATAAAAATTCTAATATACTAAGAACTATATATATAATGATTAAGTTCGAAATACAAAATGTCTCTGAATATGATACAAAATAAAAATTAAACAAAAAATAAAAAAATAAATGTAGTAAAATGACAAAAAACTATTTATTTTTATTCAAGTGTAGTGTATAATGTAGAAAATACGAAAAGTAATATCAGAATAAGCAGGGGGAAAAGTTATGTTATCATTATATTCTTTAATATGGACGTTTTTAATTAGTTGTCCGATGTTACTCCTCATATTTATTCTGAGAAGGCGATCAGATTATTTAACAAAGTATGGAGTTACGTTTATTTCGATTCTTTACATATTTTGTACGGTAAGAATGCTATTTCCGATAGAATTTCCGAGTCATCAGGAGGTGATATGTGATTCGTATTTATTTTCATTTATCATGAAAGTTTATGCAGATTTAGGACCATCGGGAAGAAGAACAGCACTATATGTTATAGTGGGTATCTGGATTCTTGGAAGTATAATCTCTTTCCTTCGCAAAAACAGAGAGTGGAATAAGGTAAAGGGATATCTGATGAAAGGAGCTTCTAAAGGAGATGGAGTGGCGGAACGGATTTTAGAAAGAATTGATCCCGAATGTCCAATCACGATTGAATATAATCTGGCAATTGCAGAACCATTTATTAGAGGTTTACGTCATCCGGTTATCTATCTTCCAGAGAAGGAATGTAATGAGAAAGAATTGGAATTTATTCTCATGCATGAATATCTTCATTGGAAGAGAAAAGATTTGTGGAAGAAGTTTATAATTAATATTATAGGAATGATATTCTGGTGGAATCCATTGGCATATTTACTTTGCAAAGATTTAGACCAGATTATAGAATTAAACTGTGATAATGCGATGTCGAATAAATATAGTGAGATGGATACCCTGTATTATCTGGATACACTGACTTATATGGCAGGTGGCAGAAGAGCGAACTTTGATAAAGTTTCTTCGGATATATTAGGATTTGTAAAGAAGCTTGAAGTAAGACCATTAAAGCAGAGATTTCATTATGTGATGTTTAAGAAGGATGATAAGAGGACACAGAGAAAGATGAATTTGTTTATCTTGGGTGTGAGTGTTATTTGGTTTGTTGCATCTTATTATTTTATCTTACAGCCTAAATATACTATGCCGCAGGTAGAGGTATATCAAGAAGATGCTTCATTTGTTTCTGATGATGGAAATTCTTACTTAGAAGAGCAAAAAGATGGAAGTTATATCTTTCACTATGCAGGATTTACGGATACAGTTTCTAAAGAGGATGTAGAAAGTGGAATGTATGAGGGATATCCTATCATTAAATATAATAAAAAATAAAAGGGTTAGATAATATAACTACATATGGATGATAAATTCACAGGGTAATTGTTGAATTTTTTTATATTTTATTATATGATATACTTAGTATTAAACAATGAAGAAAAGGGGTATATCATGAAAAGAAAAATTCCAAAGATTACCAATAGTGAGAAACAGATATTAGAAGTATTATGGGATGAGGAGAAGCCTCTTACATCTTCAGAGATTGTAGGAGTTTCTGATGATAGAACATGGAAGGCAAGTTCGGTCCATTTATTACTGAATTCCCTTTTAAATAAGGATTTGGTAGAAGTTGCCGGCTTTAAGAAGACAACGAAGAATTATGCCAGAACTTTCCAGCCAACAATGACAAGAGAAGAATATTCAATTAATCAGCTCCGTCAGGAGCAGAGAAATACGAGCCGTACATTATCCAGATTATTTAATGCACTGTTAAAGGATGAGGAAGATGACGACTTATTAAAAGAACTTGCAGATATGGTAGATTCCAGAAGAAGCCAGATTCGAAAAGACTGATAGGCAATACTGCACATACGTTTTTACATTTCTCTCCGGTTATGAATATAAATACACATTACGATAAGTTCAATGGAAATCTATTGAAGTAATACAAGTTTATAGAAGTAACCCCTATTATAAAGTTTATAAATAGAAGGAGAGATAATGATGAGAAAAGCAAAATGGAAAAGAGTAGTAGCGGCAGGCGCAATTCTTATGAGTCTTGGAATGGTATTTCCGGCAGCAGATATTCAGGCAGAGGAAGTTGACTTTGGACCAGGAATTGTAGAAATTGTGGATGATGATAACATTAGTACCTGTGCAGATCAGATCAGAATAGTGTATCGTATTTACAAAGGAAGAAGACAAAAACGCCGTTGGAATCAGACACAGGGCGAATGGGTTGACAAAAAATGGATTGATCTTGGACCAGCATAAAATTTAAAAGTAACTACATAAAGATAATAGGGCTTATTTCCCGGCTACATTTGTAGCCGGGCTTTTTTATATCAGATTTACAGCCCAGAATTTATTCAGAAAGCTCTTCCCATTTGTCGTAGAGTTCCAGGAGTGCAGCCTCATTTTCCTCAAACTTCGTATTCAGCTCCATAAGCTTCGCCACATTAGTAGCATTCTCTGGAAGTGCCATTTCTTCCTTTAACCGGTCGTTTTCTTCTTCTAAACGGCTGATTTCCTTTTCTGTTTTCTTTAAGTCGTTAGCACGTTTACGCTGTCTGGCAGCTTCCTCGCGGGAACGCTTCCAGTCTTCTTTCGCTTTTTCTGGAGAAGGAGCCGGAGCGGCATCTGTGGCGGAAGTAAGCGTGATGTTATCGCTGTCCGCTGAGATGTTTCCAGCCTCTTTTTGTTCTAAGTAATAGTTATAGTTGCCTTTATAGTTTACGATGCCTTCTGGGGATAAATCCAGAATTCTCGTGGCAGTCTGGTTGATGAAGTAACGGTCGTGGGAAACGTAGAATACGGTTCCTTCGTAATTGTTGATGGCTTCTTCCAAAATCTCACGGGACTGGATATCTAAGTGGTTGGTCGGCTCATCAAGAATAATGAAGTTGGCATTAGAAAGCATCAGCTTTGCAAGGGAAACACGTCCTTTTTCTCCACCACTTAAGGTTCCGATCACCTGGAATACGTCTTCGCCAGTAAAAAGGAAGGCGGCGAGTACGTTACGGATGCGGGTGTTTGTGAGCTTTGGATACGCATCGGAAATCTCATCAAAAATCGTTTTGCTATCGTCTAGTACGTGCTGTTCCTGATCCTAGTAGCCGATGGAAACTTTAGAGCCATATCGGATTTTACCAGAGTCAGCGCGAAGCTGGCGGTTGATGATTTTTAAGAGGGTGGTCTTTCCCGTACCATTTGCTCCGAGGAGGCCGACAACTTCCCCTCGTTTAATCTGCACATTTAAATTGCGGAATAAGGCTTTGTCACCAAAAGATTTGGAAAGTCCCTCAATTGTAAGTACATCATTACCGCTGAGAACTTCTGGTTCTAAAGTAATACGCATCTTGCTGTTTAAGACAACGGGTTTGTCCACGAGTTCAAGTTTACTGAGCATTTTCTCACGGCTTTCCGCACGTTTGATGGATTTCTCACGGTTAAAGGAGCGGAGTTTTGTGATTACTTCTTCCTGATGGTGGATTTCCTGCTGCTGGTTCATGTAAAGCTTCATCTGTGCATCACGCTGTGCCTTTTTCTTTTCGGCGTAGGCACTGTAATTGCCGTTAAATACCTGACTGGTTCCGCGCTCAATTTCGATAACCTTATCCACAACTTTATCAAGAAAATAACGGTCGTGGGAAACGATTAAAACGGCACCACGGTAGTTAGAAAGGAAAGTCTCTAACCAGCGAATGGATTCCATATCAAGGTGGTTGGTCGGCTCATCGAGTAAAATCAGATCCGGGTGCATTAAGAGAATACGGCTTAATGCGACACGGGTTTTCTGACCACCGGAAAGTGTATGGATTGGTGTGGCAAACTGGCTTTCATCAAATCCAAGTCCCTTTAATACGCCAGTGATTTCACTTTTCCAGGCATAGCCGTTTGCTTTTTCAAAACGGTCTGTCAGGCGGGAATAGCTTTCCATTGCACTTTCTAATGCTTCACCGGATAAGGTACTGATGTCCTTTTCAAGCTGGCGAATCTTTTTTTCCATCTCGATAATCTCTTTTTTGGCATCGAGCATCTCTTCATAAATACTGCGATGAGAGCTTACATCAATAACCTGAGATAAATAACCGTAGGTAGAGCCTTTCTGGAAAATAACTTCTCCGTTGTCTGCCTCATATTCTCCAGTAATGATTTTAAAAAGGGTAGTTTTTCCGGCACCGTTAATACCGATAACTGCTGCTTTTTCCCCTTCATTAATTAAAAAATTAACATTATTTAATACGGATTTTCCTCCGAATGCTTTTTCGATTTTCTGACAGGCTAAAATCATAATAACCTCCAAATTAGTTATATTGTTGTTGCATTATTATAAAGTAGAAATATTTCTGATGTATTTTATCATGAAAGAAAAAATAAGTAAATAAGTGTTATAATTTTTAACAATCTTATTTGACATTAAAAGAATTTTTGTATATAATTGATTCATTAGAGCTTAAGAATGGGAATTTTTTATCAAAGGGAGGAACTTATGCCAGATAGTAAAACAGTTGTAAAATCAGGAAGTGAAAAGTCTATTTCTCCGGCAGTGATAAAAAGATTGCCCCGGTACTATCGGTATCTTGGAGATTTACTGAAGAATAATGTTGTTCGTATTTCCTCTAAGGAACTGAGTCAGAGAATGAACGTCACTGCTTCCCAGATTCGTCAGGATTTAAATAATTTTGGCGGGTTTGGTCAACAGGGATATGGTTATAATGTAGAGTATCTTTATAATGAGATGGGCAAGATTCTTGGACTGGATAAGACGAATAATATCATTATCGTAGGTGCAGGTAATCTTGGACAGGCGTTGGCGAACAATCAGGATTTTGACAGTAATGGATTTAAGATTATCGGGCTTTTCGATGTGAATCCAAGATTAATTGGTATGACAGTGCGGGGCGTGGAAGTATATGATATCGACATGCTGGAAACATTCTTAAAAGAACATGAGGTAATGATTGCCGCATTGACATTGCCGAAGTCGAAGGCAACGAAAGTTGCAGAACAGTTAGTTGATTTGGGAATCAAGGCATTATGGAACTTTGCGCCGGTAGATTTGCATTTTCCAGAAGAGATTCTGGTAGAGAATGTACATCTTGCAGAGAGTATTATGACATTGTCTTATCGAATCCACAGTCACAATCAGTAAGTATAAAGTTTATATTGCAGAAGAGAACGAAGAGATGAGAAGCTGTGTTGTAAGAAACAGATTTTCATCTCTTTTTGCTAAAGGGTGTTTGCATACAGATGGTGATGCAAAGCTTGCTGAAAGTATTTTTCAAACATGTTCTGGAACGATGCAGTTTAACAATATGCTGCATTCTGTATCTTAGAATAAGAAAGGGATAGTTGTTAGAAAGTAGGAGGTTAAATAATGCGTTACGTTGCTTCAAGGGAAGAAATGCAAAATATTGATGCGTATAGTATAAATAATGTAGGGATTCCAGGTATCGTTTTGATGGAAAAGGCAGCACTTGCATTAGAGGAAGTCTTTTTGGAGAGAATACCGACAGATAGCAGGGTGCTGATTGTTACAGAAAAAGGGAATAATGGAGGTGATGGACTGGCACTGGGAAGACTTCTGTTAGAAGAAGGCTATACCGTAGATTTTTATGAAATCGGAGTCATTCCACATGATTCAGATTCCCATCAGATTCAGAAACACATTTTAGAGCAGATGGAAGCAGATTTTTTGATGAAGTTTCCCGATGAGGAGTATGATGTTATCGTAGATGCCATTTTTGGCGTTGGATTAAAGCGAGAAGTGGCAGGACGGCACAGGGAGGTTATTGAGCGCCTGAATCAGATGGAAGCACTGAAGGTTGCGGTAGATGTTCCGTCTGGAGTCGATGCCTCTGCCGGACAGATTCTTGGTATTGCATTTGAGGCGGATATAACGGTCACTTTTGGGCTTCCTAAGGTGGGACTGCTTCTTTATCCAGGGGCAGATGTCAGCGGCGAAGTCATTGTAAAGGAAATCGGTTTTCCGAATAAGGCGGTTGAAGAAATCGCCCCGCAGATGGTTTCTTTCACAACAGATGACCTGGAACTTTTGCCGGAAAGAAAGGCATGGACGAATAAAGGAAGTTACGGGAAGGTTCTTCTGATTGCCGGCTCCAAAAATATGGCAGGGGCCGCCCTTTTGAGTGGAACAGCGGCCTATAAGAGCGGAAGCGGTCTGGTACGCATTTTTTCCTGTGAGGAGAATCGTGTGATTTTGCAGGAAAAGCTTCCAGAGGCGATTCTTACGACTTATGATTCGGAAGAAAAGGCATGGGAACTATTACCGGAATCTCTTTCGTGGGCATCTGTTATCGGAATCGGACCGGGAATTGGACAGAGTGCATTTGCAAGTAAGTTAGTAAAACAGGTTCTTACATTAGGAAAGGCACCGCTTGTTATTGACGCAGATGGGCTTAATAATCTGGCGGCTTTGTTACAAGAAGATACAGAATTAAGGCAGCTATTTCATGAATATGAAGGCGGGATGATTCTTACCCCGCATTTGAAAGAAATGTCCAGATTAACTGGAGAAGAAATTGCAGAAATTCGCAGCAATCTGCCAAAAGCGGCTGCAAGTACTGCAGATAAGGGACATGTTATCGTGCTAAAAGATGCAAGAACCATTGTGTCCGATGGAAGCGTACCTTCATACATTAATATGAGCGGAAACAATGGAATGGCAACTGGTGGAAGCGGCGATGTATTAACAGGAATTATCTGCGGTTTTCTTGCCGGAGGACTTGACATTTTGACAGCGGCACGACTTGGTGTGTACTGTCACGGTCTTGCCGGAGATGCTGCCGCAAAAGAAAAGGGATATTATAGTGTTCTTGCCGGAGATTTACCGAATTATCTCGAAACTATTTTGAAGCGGAAACATTTTCCAGAAGAAATATAAAAAACAAAGGAAATCATCAGAATACTCATGACGTTTGCTGGAAATACTTCATTTAGAAAGAAAAGTAAAATGGAGTGAGTGAAAATGATGATAAAACGTGGAGATATTTATTATGCAGACCTTCGCCCGGTCGTAGGTTCCGAGCAGGGAGGTGTCCGTCCGGTGCTTATTATTCAAAATGATGCAGGCAACCGTCACAGCCCTACCGTAATCTGTGCGGCGATCACAAGCCGGATGAATAAAGCAAAACTGCCGACTCATGTGGAACTGTCTACGACGGAGTGTGATATTACAAAGGATTCGGTTGTACTATTAGAACAGATTCGTACAATTGACAAACAGCGTCTAAAAGAACGGGTATGCCATCTTGACACAAACACCTTAAAGAGAGTAAACTATGCCTTAAAAATCAGTCTGGAGCTGATTACATAAAGGACAACACAAAGGAGTAATAAAAATATGAATTTTGAACCAGCAGAGAAAATGAAGAATTTTGAAGCAGGAATTTTTCAGATTTTAGATGAGAAAAAGAAAGAATTGCAAAAACAGGGAAAGAAGATTTACAACTTTTCTGTAGGAACACCAGATTTTGAAACACCGGAATGTGTGATGAAAGCGGTATCCGAAGCCTGCCTCCACCCGGAGAATTATCATTATTCTTTAGGCGAGACCGATGAGCTTTTAGATGCGTTAGCAGCACGTTACAAAAATAGATATAATACGGACATTGCGAAGAATGAGATTATGTCTGTATACGGCTCTCAGGAAGGAATGGCACACATTTTCCTGCCACTCATTAATCCGGGAGATATCGTGCTTTTACCAAACCCAGGATATCCAATCTTTTCAACAGGCGCATTTATCGCACAGAGTAATCAGTGGTTTTATCCGCTGACAGAGGAGAATAACTATCTTCCAGACTTTGATGCCATTCCTGCGGATGTAAAAAAGGCAGCAAAAGTGATGGTAGTATCCTATCCAGCCAATCCAATCTGTAAGACAGCACCAGACGAATTCTACGAAAAGTTAATTACATTTGCCAGGGAAAATAATATTTTAATCATTCATGATAATGCATACTCAGATATTATTTATGACGGAAGAGAAGGCAAGTCTTTCCTTTCTTTCAAGGGAGCAAAGGAAGTCGGCGTAGAATTTTATTCCCTGTCAAAGAGCTATAATTATACAGGTGCGCGTATGTCCTTTGTCATTGGAAATGCACAGGTCATTGAAGTGTTCAAACGTTTCCGTTCCCAGATTGACTATGGTATATTTCTTCCTGTACAGGCAGGTGCAGTAGCGGCATTAAAATCCGATGATGCTGCCGTACAGGAACAGTGCAAAAAATATCAGGAAAGAAGAGATGCACTGTGCGGAGGACTTCGAGAGATTGGGTGGAACATTCCAGACAGCGAGGGAACTATGTTTGCATGGGGGCCACTGCCGGACGGCTATACGAATTCCAATGAATTTGTTATGGAACTTATGGAGAAAACTGGCGTGATCTGTACACCAGGAAGCAGTTTTGGAAGCCTTGGTGAAGGTTATGTCCGTTTTGCTCTCGTACTTCCGCCAGAAGAGATTAAGAAAGCAATTGCGAGCATAAAAGAGTCTGGAATATTAAAATAATTGAAAAAAGATTTCGGTATATTCATTAACACGCTCTGGTACAGTAGCTGATTTTGGAGAATATTGTACAGATTATAAAATAGTATGTTTGTCAATATGCCAGCACAGTAGCCTTTTATGAAAATATAAAAAATAAAAAAATGGGTGTAAATCGAAAATTTTTGTGGAAAGGTAAATCAGAAAGATAAAGCCAGAATACTTGACTACATAATAAAACGGTGATAAACTTAGAAAAGTTATGCCTATAAGAGTATTTAAATATCATAGAGAAGTGAGGAGAAGATAAAATGTCAGGACATTCCAAGTTTGCGAACATTAAACACAAAAAAGA
>ENA-OPAO01001341-OPAO01001341.1-human-gut-metagenome-genome-assembly--contig:-NODE-1341-length-17236-cov-9.950119_pt1 | contig 17236 bp, 10 predicted proteins | sample MGYA00241054_ERZ501424 | MGnify/ENA primary metagenome ERZ501424 (study PRJEB25962, sample SAMEA2042623) | human gut metagenome | biome: human gut; feature: human-associated habitat; material: faeces...
GCGTATTTCTCGGTAGATTCCTTCGTATATCGCTTTTGGCATTGTTTCACCTCTACATTGTTCATTTCCGGCTAGGCACGATAGCATTTCTTAAAGTTGTTTAAACCGAATATCGGTAAAGCGACAGGATTTAACCGTTGACGGTTTCTGTCGTGCCCAAATCGGTTTCGCTCAAAACTGCCAGTACGACAATCGTCCGGTCCTCTACAATGAATCCATTGTTTAAACGTTTCCCCACGCGCAACGCGCCTCGATATTCGGAAGGCAGAACATGCTGCAAAAAATCCAACGCTTTGGCGGGGCAATGTTCGCGCCCGCCATGCTGTTTTCTATATCAGGCCTCATGGTCGGCGTCTCCGCTCTCGCAACGACTGCGGACATCGTCGGCGATCTCGCCGTATACGGAACCCCTTGGTACGCTTTTTGGACCATCATCCAGCGCGGCTCGTGGACGGTCTTTAAACGCCTCCCACTCCTTTTTGCCGTAGCGCTGCCCATCGGCCTTGCCCAAAAACAACCGGCTCGTTGCTGCCTCGAGGCTCTCGTCGCCTATTTTGCCTATTGCTTCTTTTTGAGCGAAATCATTAAGCTGAGCGGAGACAATCTTGGACTTAAGTACCCGTCGTCTTTGACCTCCGCTAGCGGCATCACCATCATCGACGGCATCAAGACGCTCGACACCGGCATTATCGGCCCGCTGGCGGTGTCGGCAACCGTCGTCGCCATCCATGACCGCTTCTACGATGCCAAGGTTCCCGATTGGCTCGGTACCTTCTCGGGCTCCTCGCTGGTCTACCTCATCAGCTTTTTTGCCGTGTTCGCCCTTGCCGCCATCTCGGCCGCCATCGTGCCCTTCGTATACGCTGTGACCGAAACACTGCGCCACGCACTTACGAGCGTCGGCCCCTTTGGCGTGGGCATCTTTGTGCTTTTGGAGCGAGCGCTCGAGCCCATGGGGCTGCACCACCTGCTCTACATGCCGATCTACTACGACAACCTGGTCATTAACGACGGCATCTATGCCACGTGGAGCAGCTTGCTCCCCATCCTCTCCCATAGCACGCGCCCCCTTAATGAGCTTGCGCCATGGGCCGGTTTTACCGCCACCGGCTGGGTCAAGCTCTTTGGCCTTCCCGCCATCGCAGCTGCGTTCTACTCCACCGCAAAACCCGAGCGCCGCGCCGGCCTCAGGGTCATCCTTGTTCCCGCCATCATCGCCTCGGTGGTTTGCGGCGTTACCGAGCCACTCGAGTTTCTCTTTATGTTCACCCACCCCGGGCTCTTTTTACTCTACGCCGTCTTATCGTCTTGCCTTGCCACAACCATGAATCTCTTTGGCATCGTCGGCATCTTCTCGGGCGGCCTCATGGAGATGGCAGCCTTCAACTTTATTCCGCTCATGCGCACGCATGCCGGTGCCTATCTTTTGGCGTTCGGTATCGGCCTTGCCTTTAGCCTCATCTTTTTTGTTAGTTTTCGAGCACTCATCTTGGTCTATGACCTTAAGACACCGGGCCGCGAGGATCATGTCGCCAATCGCGCGGCAATCGATTGTTTAACGGGAAACGACTTTGCCAAAGAGCAATCCCCCAATGACGAGGTCAATAGTCGATCCGATCAAGATCACGTCCTCGCTGAGCGGGTAATTCAGCTTTTAGGTGGCGTTGGCAATATCGTGGGCGCAACCAACTGCGCCACGCGTCTGCGCGTCGAGGTCGCAGACCCTTCCATCGTTGCAGATAACGCGTCGTTTGTCGCGGTGGGCGCCAAGGGCCTCATCATTACGGGCAAGACCGCCCAGGTGATCATCGGCATCTCCGTTCCCCGCGTTAAAGAGCATTTTGACCAGATCATGGGCCTCGAGCCGGGATTTGCGCCCACCACCTCGGCCTCCCCTGCCGCCAGCGCAGCCCATAAGCGCGGCGATATCTGCTTCTTCGATATCGACGGAACGCTCGCCTGGCAAGACCCCAGGCTCGCCCAAGACCTTCCCGAAGACGAGCGGGACCTCTCCCCCTATCCCAACGAGGCGGTCTCCCAGGCCATCCGCGATTTCGTTGCAAACGGCAACATGGCCTTTATCTGCACAGGACGCACCCTCAGCTGCATCCACCCCAAACTTCTCGAGCTGCCCTGGACCGGCATCGTCTGTCTTGCGGGCGGTTACGCCGAGATCAACGGACACGCAATTCGCGATCTGTCGATGACGCCCAGTATGTTGCAGCATCTTGCCCCCTACCTTGAGCAATCGGGCGAGGTCATCCGCTTTGAGGGCCTCAACGGCGTCGTGCGCATGAGTGCTGATGCCCCCGATGCTCCCGGATACGCGCGCACCCTGGGCGACGCAGTCACGCAGCTGCAACATTACAGTGCCTACAAGATCTTGATGTCTACATCGCTCGCCAACCACATCGCTCAAGATAAGGCACTTGAGCCGCTGTTGTGCTTTAACGAGCTCGAACTCGAGGTAACCGAAATCTCGCCCCGCGAATGCACGAAGCGCGGGGGCATCCAGTCTGTACTCGACGCCCTCGATCCCCACCATGGAACCGTATACGGCATCGGCGACGCCAGCAATGACGTCTCGCTGATGAACGCCGTCGATGTCGGTATCGCCATGGGCAACGCGCCGGACTATCTCAAAAAGCGCGCCGACTACATCACCGACTCGGTCGACAAAGATGGCGTCGTCAAGGCGCTCGAGCACTTTAGGCTTATATAAGCAGCCGGCACGCGCACGCGTCCCGTTTCCCCAAATCGCCAAAACAGACGCGCCGGCAACTCCAATGTGGCAATATGGTATCTGCACACCGCAACGATGTAACCCAAGAAAGAATGCGAGAACCCGTGTCCAGTCCGTTTACCAGCTTTTTAGCCCAGCACTTTGACCAGATCAACGACTATCTGGCCACGTTCTTTGACGGACAGGCGACCTCTGCCGATATCGAGCGCTACCTGTACGCGCCGCTCTCGGCTTTTACGGCCAACGCCGGCAAGCGCCACCGCCCGCTTATCTGTATGCTCGCCGCAACCGCAGTGGGCGGCAGCTTTGAGAGCGCCCGCAGCGCCGCGGCAGCCATCGAGCATTTCCAGTCGGGCGCGCTGATCCACGACGACATCGCCGACAACGGACAGCTTCGTCGAGGCAAGCCCTGCATGCACCTTACCGAGGGCACGGGGCTTGCCATCAATTGTGGCGACCTGGCGCTCACCATGGTCACCAAGACGGTTCTCGACGACCCTACGCTTGAGTCCGACGTGAAGCTGCGCGTGCTCCACGAGCTTACCGAGATGATCGTCCGCACCATCGAGGGTCAAGCACTCGACCTGGGTTGGGTCCGTGACGGGCGCTTTGATATCTCGGTTGATGACTACCTGGACATGGCGACGCACAAGACCGCGTTTTACAGCGGAGCGACGCCGCTTGCCGCCGGAGCCATTATCGGCGGCGGCAGCGATGAGCAAATCGAGGCGCTGCGCGCCTTTGGCCTGCACACGGGCCTTGCCTTTCAGATTCAGGACGACCTGCTCAACCTTGTCGGCACTAAGGAAGCCGCCAACAAGGACTTCCGCACCGACATCACCGAGGGCAAGCGCACGCTTGTCGCCGTACACGCCCTCTCTGATGAGCGCCACCACGACGAGGTCGAGGCGATTCTTTCCTCGGGCACCGATGATCCCGCGCAGCTCGCACGCGCCGTGGAGATCTTCCAGGAGGCTGGCTCTATCGATTACGCCCACACTTACGCGCTCGACCTGACCGCTAAGGCCAAAGCGGCCATCGAGAACGTTGAGCTTGATCCGCACGCACGCGAGCTGTTCCTCTCCATGGCAGATTTCTTTGTGGAGCGCCTTAACTAACGGGGGTTATAAAACCTGTCAGCAGCGTATTTAGGCACAACTTGCTACACTGTTGAGTGCATGTTTATGCATCCCTTTGCGTTGTCTATCCGACAGACGCTCAAATAGTACAAATGGTACGCCGAAAGGGGTTCGTTCATGGAACCTATTACAACGGGCATGCAAGGAGCAGCCGTCGAGGACGTGCAGTCTCGTCTCCTGCAGCTCGGCTACACGATCGATGCCGCCGAAGTCACCGACAAGCACTTTGGAGCCACCACTGAGCAGGCCGTCAGCACCTTCAGGCTCGACAGCGGCCTTGCTGCCGGTCATGCCGTCGATATCCCCTGTTGGAGCGCCCTTGTAGACGCTTCGTATAAGCTGGGCGACCGCACCCTCTATCTGCGCATGCCCAATTTTCACGGCGCCGACGTGCAGGCCCTGCAGCGCGCTCTCAACGTTTTGGGCTTTGCCTGTGGCGAAGACGACGGCTACTTTGGTCCGCATACCGAGGCCGCCCTGCAGCAGTTCCAGGAAAATGTCGGCCTGTTTGCCGACGGCATGGCCTTCCAGGACACCTACGCCTACATCAACCGCCTGCACCATGTGTGGGAGGGCAAGCCCTCGGTCACCGAAGCCGAGTCCCGCATCGGTTTTGCTCGCGCCGCCAACGTGCTCGAGCGCTTCCAGATTGCCGTTATCGGCGAGGACCCCATCGCACGCAGTGTTGCGTCGCGCATGTGGAATATCGCCACGGCAACGACCGACAACAGCGGCATGATGCTCTGCGACTCCGAGGTCCCGACCGACGTTGACCTGGTGCTCGAGATCGCAAGCGACGAGCTGCCCGCCGACGCCGCACCGCGCGCCACGATTGCCCTCGCCGAGTGCCACAACCTGGCCCAGCGCATCCGCACTGCTAATGTCGCCGCGCAGCAGAAGCCGGCTCGCATTCGCATTGAGCTCACGGGCATGACGCGCTACAACGGCACCTTCACGGCCAGCGACGCGCAGACACTCGCCGTACGCCTGCTCGATGGCGTTTGCGATGCCCTCGCAGATTAGGTAAACTAAACGAGTTGCTTTTGGGCAACACCACACATTGGGACGTAGTTCAACGGTAGAACTCCGGTTTTTGGTGCCGGCTGTTGGGGGTTCGAATCCCTCCGTCCCAGCCCTTAAGAACACAGCGCTCCAGGCCCTTATGAACCTGGAGCGCTTTCTTGTGGGCAAGCGGAGGAATTCGAACCCGCAAGGAATCTACCTATATAAGACAGACGCCCCAGGCCCATAACGACCAAGAGCGCCTTGCATCTAGAATTATCAGCCCTGTTCCGAAAAGCGAGCCACATGCGACAACCAAGTAGTCACAGGCCCCGGGAGAGCGGGGACACCGGCTTAGGTTTATCGCGAGTTCCGCACGAACAGGAGGCCACTAGCCCCGATGTTTTGGACGTGACAGCGAGAGGGGCCCTGGTATGGCAAGGTGACGCGAAACAAGGCGGCGCTGACCTTCTGGTCGCGCCGCCGAAGTTGAACGTCAGATTGCCGTGCCAGGGCCCCTCGCAGCGTCGAGAGGACCGCCGTTCGGCAGAACGGCGGAACTAATTGTTCAGCATGCGGTCGAAGCTTCCCGAGTCGCCATCCCGATAGTCGGCGGTCATCAGGATCTCCTGCGGAATGCGCCCGCCCTCGCGCAGCACGTTGCGGAACTGCACGCGCGTGACCATGGGCAGATCCTTGATCGTCGCTGCCAGGTTCTGCGGCACGCCCTGGTTGGCAGCCGCGGGCTCGCACTCGCCGCCGGCCTTCACGCGACGCTTATGCTCGGCGAGCATGGCGCGGTACATGCCGGCATGCAGGCGAATCTCAACCACATTGGCATTGCGAGTCTGCTCGACAATGCGCGCGCCCTCGCGATCGATATCGCCTACGTAGTAGACGTAGTTAAAGCGATAGCCAATCTCGGCCAGATAATCGTCCAGGGCATGCGAGACGCTCGCCTTGCATCCCCCGCCAAAAATCACGCCGCCCACCTTGATGCCAAAGAGCTTGGCGTGCTTGCGGCCACGCAGCAGCTTGACGATCTCGTCGTAGGTGTCCAGGTTCTCGACCATAATGAACGGCTTGTCGGCACCCAGCGTAAAGAAGCCCGTAAAGTGCACGGGGCGATTGGGGGCGACCTTGATCGCCTGCATGCTGATGCCCTTTTCGGTCATACGTCTGATCAGGCGCTCACCGTGCTTGCCGTCAAAAGCCTTCTCGTCGTTAAAGATCTGGTAGGCACGCTGGCGGCGCGAGGCAACCGGCGTATCGGCACCTCGGTTCTGCTCGATCCAAGCCTGGATGATTGCGATTTCCTCGGCAATCTTGCGGTTGGACATCTCGTTGTGCTGAGTGCGCTGCGGAGCCTTTTTGCCGTCCTTGCCCTCGACCTTTACGATCTGTGTCTGCTGCTCCTTGATCTTAGAGAGCGTCGTAGGCGTAGGGACAACTTTGAGCAGCTGTCTGCCTAAAACGCGGGCAAGGGCAAACGCCGAGACCTCGCCGTGGACTGCCGACTTGGGCTGCTGGGCAGCAGTATCTGCTGCGGCAGACTCCGGCTTCTTCTGAGACTTGCGCTTAGAATCGCCTTGGGAGTTGCGCTCGCGCTTCGGCATAGGCGCCTGCTTCTGCGGACGATTGGACTTGCTCTCCTTCGCCGGCTGGCGCTTAGGCTGCCCCGAAGAAACCTCGACCTTCGCATCCTCGTCCTGCGGCGTGGTCTTCTCGGCCGCAGTCTCGGCATGGGAACTGCGGCCCCCACGATGGCGACGGCGGCGAGGCTTGCTCGACGTGCCCTGCTCCGCCTGCTCATCAGTAGGCTGCTGGCCCTTGGCCTCGGCATCGACCTCAAGCTGCGGCTCAGCAGGCTTCTGTTCGCGAGCCGCCGGCTCAACGGCCTTCTCGGCCTTCTCGTCCTGAGTGGTCGAAGCTGGCTCGCTCTTCTCCTGATGCCTTACGGGATACGCGCGCCCCGCAAAACCACGTCCGGGACGGCACGAACCCGGAGCCTTCTTGGCAGACTCCTCAACATCGTCTGCAACCTCAGAAGACTCTTCAACCTCACGCGCGGCATCCTGCTGTGCAGCCTTAAAGTGAGCACCGCGACGGCGCTTGGGCTCTTGGGCCTCCACGGGCTTTTGCTCCTTCGTGGGCTTCTGCGACTCGGCAGCAACCTCGGTCTCAACAGCCTCAGCATCCGTCTCACCCTTTTGAGCAACGGCGCGACGGAAGCGCTCCTGCTGGGCGCGGCGCTGCGCATCGCGCTTGCCGCCCCCGCCAAAACCGCCGCGTCCTGCCTTGGCCGTAAAGGCACGCACGACGTTCTCATCGAGCAACTCATCGGTATCGACATGCTCACGCGGAGCAGCTTCTTCCACAGCAGGCACGTCAGCGGAATCCTCGACGACAAAATCCTCGACGGACTCGGCAGGCTGCTCCTGGGCATCGCGGATCTCGGCATTGATGGTATAGAACGCCGGGCGCCCGTTAATGCCGCTACCCTCGATCTTGGTCACAATATTTGCCGCGATAAGCTCATCGCGCATTGCCTTGGTGTCACATTCCTTATCGACGGAGCGGAAAATCTGCGCCAGCGCACTCGACTTAATCTTGAGCGCCTTGCGGCAAAGCAGGTCGTAGGCAACCAGCTTGGCACGCTCGGCAGAAAGCGACGTCTGGCTGCTCAGACGCTCAGCCAGGGCATCGACATTATTTTGGTTATCGGAATATACCGTCTTGGCCACGGGGCCCCTTTCATATGCACACATATACGTCCATATGGTACAACGCGCGCCCTTATCCATGCAAAACATCTGCGAGAACACTCGAGCGTCACCCGCTTTTGCATGAAAAAAAGACCGAGCCCGCGAAGTCGCGGACCCGGTCTTTCCGAGTCATATAGATGTGACGTTCAACTCGCCAGGTCGACTAAGCCTTGGCGGCCTCGGCGTCGACGGGAGCCTCGGCAGCAGCAGTGCGGCCATACTCGGCCTTGCCCATCTCGGACCACTCGGGATCCTCGTCAGGCATGGAACCGGCCTCCTTGCCGAAGAACTCCTTGAGGCAGTTAACGGCAACGATGAGGCCCAGGACCATCAGCAGAACGGCAAAGACGAGCTGCAGGCCCTTGGTGGCGGCAACGGAGACGGCGGCCGTGGTGGCGGTAGCCGGGATGGTACCGAAGAAGCCGTAAGCCTGGACGGCGGTCATGCAGCCCATGGCGCTCTGCACCAGCGAGGTGAAGGTGCAGCAGAGCAGGAAGACGACGGGCACGTAGAGCATCCAACCCTTGCGGCCGGTACACTTGCAGAACACGGCGAGGGTGATCATGGTCATGCCGCCGAGCAGCTGGTTGGAAGCACCAAAGAGCGGCCAGATGTTGGCATAGCCACCAAAAGCGAGGGCGAGACCGGGAAGCAGGGTAACGACCGTGGCGAACCAGGGGTTGCCGAGGACCTTCATGTAGCCGGCCTTGGACTCGATGGCCAGGGCATCGTTGGTCTGGGCAAAGAACTCGGAGAACGAAGTGCGGGCGATGCGGGCGACGGCGTCGAGCGAGGTCAGGGCCAGAGCGGAGACGTTCATGGTCATAAAGACGGTAGCGAGCGTGCCGTCAACACCGAAGGCCTGCATACCGCGGGAGATGCCAGCGGCGAAGATCTGGAACGGGGTGGAAGCGACACCGGCGTTGAGGGCGCCGGTACCGGCGGTGTTCATGTCGGAGAACATGATGCCGGCGACGATGATGGCAAGGATGCCGACGAAGGACTCGACGATCATGGCGCCGTAACCGACCTTGACGGCGTCCTGCTCCTTCTCGACCTGCTTAGAAGAGGTGCCGGAAGAAACGAGGCTGTGGAAACCGGAGAGAGCACCGCAAGCGACGGAGACGAACAGGACCGGGAACATCATGCCGGAGGCAGTGGAGAAGCCGGTGAAGACCGGAGCGGTGATAGTAGCCTGACCGTTGACGCCCAGGACGACGATGCCGAGGACAGCGCAGACGATCATGACGATCATCATGATGGAAGTGAGGTAGTCACGCGGGGTCTTGAGCATCTGGATGGGCATAGCGCCAGCGAAGACCAGGTAGACCATGACGACGGCGAACCACTGGAACTTATCCAGGTAGACCGGGAACTGCATACCGACGGCGAACATGAGGACCATGAGGACCACGCCGGTGACGAACTCGGCAGCGCCGGTGAGGTTGAACTTCTTCTGGGCCCAACCAAAGGCGATAGCGACGAAGGTGAACAGGATGGAGATGGTACCAGCGCAGCCGGCGGCATAGGACTTGGTGAAGTCGATGGCACCGGTAGCAGCACCAGAAGCGTCAACGGCCGGGGTGAACATGAACGTCTTGCAGACCATGTCGGTGAAAGCGGCGATGACGATGATGCAGAACAGCCAGCAGAACAGCAGGAACAGGCGACGGCCGGTCTTGCCGATATACTTCTCGATGAGCTGAGCGAGTGACTTGCCGTTGTTCTTCATCGAAGCGTACAGGGCACCAAAGTCGTGGACGGCGCCAAAGAAGATGCCGCCGACGAGGACCCAGAGCACGACGGGCAGCCAGCCAAAGGCCATGGCGACGATCGTACCCGTAACAGGGCCGGCACCGCAGATCGAGCTGAACTGGTGCGAAAACGCGGTGAAGGCGGAGACGGGCGAGAAGCTGTTGCCGTCCTTCATGCGCTTGGCCGGCGTGAGGGCCTCTTTGTCAACGCCCCACTTGTTGGCCAGCCAGCGGCCGTAGCCCAGATAGCCGCAGGCGAGCACCGCCGCGGCCACAACCATGAGCAAAACTCCGTTCATTACATTTCCTCCTCTAAAAAGAACTTCCTAGACATAAAAAATGAGGGCCGTCGGTTGCGCTCGACGGCCCTCATCTTCATCAGCCGCCCGTTATCGTACGGGCTAGCTGTATGTGCTAACCCGCATCAGATAATTACTACGCTGATAATGTTTAGCTGATGCGTGAACATGTCTAAGAAATCCTCTTCAATCATGATGCGAACGATCCGTGCGTGTTCACATCCCCCAGTGGTTGAAAAGGAGTATGAAACTTTAGTTACCTAAAGTCAACGCAAATTTGTAATGAATTTTCAACTTTTTTTGAATTTCTCGGTATAAAACGCCATTGACCTCGGACTTTACCCCACGACAGTTTTTGCATGAGAGATGCCCCTGAGAGCCGCGGGAGCCGGACGGAGGGGCCGGATATAAGGTTTATCGCGAGTTCCGCACGCAAAGAAGGCCACTTAATGTGGCCTTCGTCTTGCGCAGGACTGTAGAGCAGGAAACCTTATATCCGGCCCCTCCGTCCGGGGACCGCGCCGTACCAGCTACAGCGTCATGTTTGGATCGGCGTCGACGTCGAACGGCGAGATTTCACCTCGGTCGAATTTACGGCGGGCGACCTCCGCGATCATGGCTGCATTATCGGTACAGGCAGACAAGGGCGGCACCGTTACGCGAATCCCCTGACGCCCAAGCTTCTTGATCATCATCTCGCGCAGATGCGGGTTGGCCGAGACGCCGCCACCGATGCAGTATTCCTTGCATCCGCTAGCGTGCAATGCGTTTTTGGCCTTCTTGTACTGCACGTCAAAGACAGCTGCCTCAAACGAAGCTGCCAGATCGGGCAGGTGAATCGTGCGCCCGGCCTTGGTCTCTTGCTCGATGTAGAGCGTCACAGCGGTTTTAAGGCCCGAAAGCGAGAAGCGATAGTCTCCTCTGCTGTTAAGCGCACGGGGGAAATCGATCGCCTTGGGGTTGCCCGTCTCGGCCAGCTTGGAAATGATGGGGCCACCGGGATAGCCCAGACCCAACGCCTTGGCTACCTTGTCGAAGGCCTCGCCCACAGCGTCGTCGAGCGTCTCACCGAGCACCTCGTAGTCGCCCCACGCCTTCACGTGCACGAGCATGGTGTGCCCGCCCGAGACAAGCGTGAAGATAAACGGCGGTTTGAGGTCGGGTTGCGCCAGCAGGTTGGCAAACAGATGACCCTCAAGATGATTGACGCACACGAGCGGCTTGCCGGCAGCGTAGGCAAAGCCCTTGGCGAAGGCGACGCCAACCACGAGCGCGCCCACCAGGCCCGGACCCTGTGTCACGCCCACGGCGGCAAGCTCGCTGGGGGCAATGGCTCCGCCCGTAAGGCCCAGCGATGCTGCGGCATCCTCGAGCGCCGCATCCACGACACTCACAATCACCTCAACGTGTTTGCGCGAGGCGATCTCGGGCACCACGCCGCCAAAGCGGGCATGAAAATCAATCTGTGTCGACACCTGGTTGGCCAGCATATTGCCATCCGCATCGATAATCGCCACGGCCGTCTCGTCGCAGGAACTCTCGATAGCGAGCACTAGGCGGCGGCGTTCAATTTCGGCACGCTCCCCCTCGGAGCGCCCGGGCGCAGGCAGCGGCCATACGCGCTGCTCTGCCGCCGTCGGCTCGGGCGAAGCATTGTCGACCGGAAGCACGAGGGGCAGCGGGGCCGTCATGACGGTGGCATCCTTGCCGGCACCATAGTAGCCGCGGCGCCGTCCTGCCTCGGTAAAGCCCAGAGCGTTATAAAGCGCGATCGCTCCCTCGTTGCCGTCCTCGACCTCGAGCGAAGCCGTGGTGCAGCCGAGCATCTGGGCATCATAGCTCACATGCGACAGCAGCTTGCGGGCAATGCCCTCACGGCGATGTGCCGGGTCGACGGCGACATCCAGAATCTGCACATCACCGTCCACGACCATACCACCGGCAAGGCCCAGCAGCTTGCCGTCGTCGTGTGCTACCCACCAACTACGCGGCGCAGCGACGTCCTCGCCCAGTTCGGACAGGAACATGCCCGGCGTCCACGCCTCGTGTCCGGCACCTTCAAAGCAGGCAGCCTCCAGCGCGCTCGCGCCCTCGGCATCCGCCGCGCCCATGGGACGGAACTGCAGATGACGACCGGCGAGCTCATCGGCAACGCCCGTAATTTCGCTCTGCGCACTCTCGGCAAGACCAAGACGCTTGCGCTCGTTTTCCTCGGCATCCGAAAGGCGCGTGTAAATCGGCAGGACGCGGGCCGGATCGCCGTCACCCGCAGCGTGCGCGAGCAGCAAGCCCTCGCCCGAAGGCCACCACAGGTCGCGCTCCACGCAGCGGGCGGTCTCGTCCTCACCCAGCAGCTTGCCATAGCGCACGAGACCGTCACCGGTCAGCTGAACCTGGTCCCAGTCCGCTGCTTGGCGCCACTCATCGAGCGCCACGGCGGCCTTGACCACGTGTTCGCGCTCAAATTGACGCTCTGGGCCCTCATCGACCAGCATATACAGCGCCGGATATACCTCACCGCGCATAGCATCGGCCAAGATACCAACCTTGCCGCGCACGCCAGCCTTCCACGCCGTCCAAGCGCAAGCGTCGAGCGTCGACACGCCCAGCAGCGGAGCATTGGCACCACGTGCGAGGCCCTTGGCAGTGGAGATGCCGATGCGCACACCCGTAAAGGACCCCGGGCCGCGGCCGACCACATAGCAACCAACATCGCTGCGATCCAGACCGGCTTGAGCCAGCACGCCATCAACGGTATTCACGAGCTCAACGTTGGCGTGACGGCGACACATGTGGTCGCCACTCACGAGCTTCGTCTCGCCCGTCTGCCCATCAATCCAGCTTGCCGCGCAGGCAAGCATGTCGGTCGAGGTATCGAGCGCCACCACCAGCGCGTTGTCGTTATGCAAGCTCATCTTGTACAGCCTTATCAATCAAATGGGAAAGCTCCATTGCGCGGTCACCGTGCGCCTCAAGCGTTATCGTTCGCACATCGCTGTCGCCCTCATCACGCTTGAGCGTCACCGAAAGATACTCATCCGTCAGCTCGTCCTGGAATTGTTCGCCCCATTCCAGCAGGCAAGCACCCTCATAGCCCAGCACATCGAAAATGCCCGTATCCTCGAGCTCGTAGGCATGCTCCAGGCGGTATAGATCAAAGTGAAACAGCGGAATACGACCTTGATCGTGAACGGCCATGAGCGCAAACGTAGGGCTCGTAACCATATGCCCATCGCCCAGCCCGCGCGAGACGCCCTTGGTAAAGTGAGTTTTGCCCACTCCCAGGCCACCGGTCAGGATGAGCACATCTCCGTCCTCAAGGCACGGTGCAATTAGCTCGCCAAAGTACTCCGTATCGGCAGCGCAAGTCGTTTTGTAAGTACCTACCCCCAGGCGCTCCAGGGACATATATGCTCCTTATTATTCCGAGGCGTCCTCTGGTGCGGGATGTCGCTCCAGATAATCGCCCAGCATCTTAAAGTCTTCCTCCAGCAGCTCCTGCCACGCCGGATTGCGCAGCGCTGCTGCCGGATGAAAAGTGGGCATTACTACAAAATGCCCCATCTGGTGGAACCTGCCGCGCAGCTTAGTAATGCCAATCTCGGTCTTAAGCACAAAGTGCGTCGCGGGGTTGCCGAGCGTCACGATAATATCAGGCCAGATGCTTCGAATCTGCTCACGCAAAAACGGCGAGCAAGCCAGCACTTCCTCGGGACGCGGATTGCGGTTTCCCGGCGGGCGGCACTTAAGCACGTTGGCAATGTAGACGTCTTCGCGTTTGAGCCCCGCCAGCGACAAAATGCCGTTGAGGTCCTCGCCTGCCGCCGCCACAAAGGGCTCGCCCTGCAAATCCTCATTGCGGCCCGGCGCCTCACCGATAAACATCACGCGAGCGCGGGGGTTTCCCACGCCAAACACGATATTGTGACGCGACTGGTAGAGCTGGCAGAGGTGACAATCGCCCAGAACGGCCTCAATTTCCTCGAGTGCGACCTCACGTGGCGCCTGATGGGTATGGCCGGGGATGTGCATGACGCCCATAGCGGCTCCTACACGTAGACCTTGTCGAGACGCATGCCAAAGCCGCAGGCGACCTCGTAGTTAATCGTTCCGCGCAGTCGGGCCATCTCGTCCATGGTAATCTCGGCATCGCCATCGCGGCCGACAATAATCATCTCGTCACCATACTCGGCCTCGGGAATCTCGTGTGCCGGGTTGGACTGAATGGCGACCATAAACTGGTCCATGCAGATATTGCCAACCTGATGCACGCGCTCGCCGCGATACAGCACATCCATACGATTGGAAAGCGTACGCGATAGGCCGTCGGCATAACCGATCGGCAGCGTGCAGATCTGAACGCGCGTACGCGGTACGCGGTAGGTAAAACCGTAGCCCACGCCCTCACCCATCGCAGGGTGTGCCACGCGCGTCACGCGCGCATGGACGCTCATAACGGGGTCAAGCTGCATCACGCGGCCACTCAGCTCGCACGGCTGCATGCCATACAAGCCAACGCCAGCGCGAATCATATCAAAATGCATCGAGGGGTCGAGCATCGAGGACGGCGTGTTGGCGCAGTGCACGATACCGCACTCAAAACCCGCATCCTTAATGGCCTGAACGGCCTCGGTAAAGCGCTGACACTGCAGCTTGTAGTCCCAGCCCGAAGGTTCATCGGCCGTGGCGAAGTGCGTAAATACGCCGTCGCACTGAATACCACGATGGAAATTTATACCGCGGACAAAGTCGAGCACCTGCGTGTAGTGAACGCCGATACGATTCATGCCCGTCTCGATGGCGAGATGATACTTGCCCACTTTGCCCGCCGCGACGGCACATTCGCCATACGCAAGAGCAAAGTCAGACGTATAGACCGAGGGCATGATATCAAACTCGAGCAACGTCGGAATGGCCTCGATAGGCGGCTCGCTTAGGATGAGGATGGGTTTCGTAATCCCGCCCTGTCGGAGCTCAACGCCCTCGTTAACCGTCGCCACGGCAAACATGTCGGCACCGGCCGAATACATGATCTTGGCGCACTCAACAGCTCCATGGCCATAAGCATCAGCCTTGACCACGCAGCACAGGCGCTGACGTGGATTCAACAAGTTCTTATAGGCCCTCGTGTTGCGACGGAGCGCCCCGCGGTCGATCTCGACCCAGGACCAGCGCGTCAAATCGGCTTTATTCATGATTAGTCATCCGACCCTTCGTCCATGATTCCCAGATCTTCGAGCGCATCCTTTGCCGCCAGCTCCATGGCAGGACCGATCAAGTCGATAAGATCGGTCGCGATGACGCTCTTCTCACCATACCCCGTCGCCGCGGCAAAACCGGCGTAGCTGTGAAGTGCGACGGCGTACGAATACAGCAACTCCCAACGATCCATCTCGTCACGCATGGTGGCAAGCGTGCCGGCCAAAATACCCGCGAGAACATCACCCGAACCGGCAGTTGCCAGAGAAGCCGGACCCGAGAGCGGCAGCAGCACACGCTCAACGCCACAGATAGCCGTCGTCGGCCCCTTGGCAATGACCACCAGATTGTCGGAGCCTGCAGCCCAGACAACCTTCTGCGCGGCCGCAATCGCGGTACCAAGGTCGTTCACCTCGTCACCGGCAACCAGACGCGAAAGCTCACGATAGTGCGGCGTCATAACCAACGGCTGCTCGCGACGATACATCTCGGGATTACTATCAATACCGTCAATGGCAATCTTAGCAAGGCAGTTGAGTGCATCGGCGTCCAAAATAAGCGGCACATCAAGTTCGAGCAAGCCCGAAACCACCTGCATAGCGCCGGCAGATGTCGTCATACCGGGACCGCACAGTACACAGCCGTACTTCTTTGCAATCTCGCACACAGTCATGCGCGCAGCGGCGCCAAAGGAGCCGCGGGAATCAGACGGAATAGCAAAGACGGGAATCGAAGGAAGTGCCATGCGAATAAGATTGGCGCAGGCGTCAGGAGCCGCGACTGCCACGTAACCAGCACCCGCGCGAGCTGCAGACTTGGCCGCCATAATGGCAGCACCAGGATATTGCGCAGATCCGGCGACAATAAGCACAGAGCCACGGGAATACTTATCGATATTCGTAGGTAGTGGAGCAAAGTAATCAACTAAGTCACCGGGCTCGACAATCTCGGCGGCGTGGTCGACATCATCGATGACCTCGTCAAGACGGTCGTAAAGATTGCCGCAGATCAAATCGCCAGCATACTCAGGGCCATCAGCGCTATACAGACCAATCTTGGGCGCAATCATCGTCACCGTATGCTCGGCACGAATGCAGTCGTCATCAACAACGCCCGTCTCGGCATTCAGGCCCGAGGGGACATCAATGGATACGACACAATCGGCGCATTCATTGACCGTAGGAATCCAGATGGAGAACGGCGCACGCAGATTCCCGTGGAAACCGGTACCAAAAATGGCATCAACAACAACATCGGCCTTATCGATCAAAACCTCGAGTTCGTCACGCGAAGGGCCGACGCAAACGTGCACATCGCGGCCGGCAGTACGACGAGCAACATGACGTGCCAGAGCAGCAGGAATCTCATCCGGCTCAACCGGAGAGACGATATCCACGTCCACACCCTTATGGCTCAGGATATCGGCGGCAACCCAACCGTCGCCGCCATTATTACCAAAACCGACCAGAACGAGAACCCGATCGGGATTGAGCTTCAAGACCTCGTTGGCGGCAAACTCACCCGCCAGCTCCATAAGCTCGGCCTTCGAAGTCCCTTCGCGCTCGATGATATCCTCAAGACGAACGACTTCTTCGGTACTCAAAACCGGTTTCATCTATGCTCCTAGCGTATCTTGCGAAGCATCGCCCAGGTGCTCCGTCAATGCTGAATTCTGCAGCTGCTCAAGCTCATCTAAAACAGAGCGAGCCTCTTTAAATGTCTGCGCTACGCGTTTCTTGTTGCTCACCTTTTCCTCTTTTGGCTTAGGCCGAGCATCTTCGGTAATCGCGATGGCATTCGCAACGGCTAGGTCTCCTGTAAGCGTAATGGAAAGAGCGACCTCAACAACACCCAGCTCTTGAGCGATCTCGAGTGCACGGCCCGAAAGCAGCGCCTTCGGTTTGCCGAGTTTATCACGCGTTACCGAAACATCCTTGCGACCCACGCCTTGGCTAAAACCCGTGCCAAGAGCTTTAAGCACCGCCTCGCGCGAAGCAAAGCGGCTCGCATAGTGAGCAGCGGGACGCGATGATGCATCGCAATAAGCACGCTCTTCTTCGGTAAACACACGCCGAGCAAACGACGGCGTCTTTTCAAGAATTGATTTCATGCGGGAAATCTCGACGATATCAACGCCGATACCAGCTTCAGCCATGTTCACCTCCATATCGCACAGACTAAGTTATTGTAGCCCGTTCACAGAAGATGCGACAAACGAGGGTTATAAAACACAGCTACTATGTGAGACACAATCCCGCAAACGCAAAAAAGGGGGAGGCCGCGAGGCCTCCCCCTTCTAAGTTCGATGACGGCTCGGTGCCGTCCACCGGTCAGC
>ENA-OPAO01001365-OPAO01001365.1-human-gut-metagenome-genome-assembly--contig:-NODE-1365-length-16964-cov-3.406411_pt1 | contig 16964 bp, 10 predicted proteins | sample MGYA00241054_ERZ501424 | MGnify/ENA primary metagenome ERZ501424 (study PRJEB25962, sample SAMEA2042623) | human gut metagenome | biome: human gut; feature: human-associated habitat; material: faeces...
ACCGGTGACCTCCGCCGTGACAGGGCGGCGCTCTAACCAACTGAGCTACGCGGCCGTTGTTTCGGTCTTGCGACTGACAACAGATAGAAATACTACGGCAAAATCGCAATTATGCAAAACTGCGGCGTGTCACGGTGTGTTGGGCGTGGCGCGCCGCGGTTTCGCGGGAAAGGAGACGAATCTCAGTCGGTCTGCTTCCAGGTGTCGACGTCGATGTGGTGCTCCGGGTTGGCCTGCCATGCGTCCCAAGCGGACTTCACAATGTCCTCGACATTGTACTTGGCGTGCCAGCCCATCTCCTCGTTGATGCGCTTCGGGGAGCCGATCAGGTGCGGCGGATCACCGGCGCGGCGGCCCATGACGGTCTCCTTGAACGGCAGACCGGTGACCTTCTTGACCTCATCGACGATCTGGCGCACGGAGGTGCCCTCGCCGGTACCCACATTGAAGGCGTCGTACTTGCGCTCGTCGCGGTCAAGGTACTTCAGCGCGGCGATGTGAGCGTCGGCCAGGTCGGAGACGTGAATGTAGTCGCGCACGCAGGTGCCGTCCGGGGTCGGGTAGTCGTCGCCGAAGATGGCCGGCGCCTTGCCCTTCTTCAGGCGGTCGAACAGCATCGGGATGAGGTTCAGGATGGCCGGATCCTCAAGCTCCACCGGACCGCAGCCGGCCACGTTGAAGTAGCGCAGCGCGCAGAAGCGGATGCCGAACGGCTGCTCGCAGGCGCGGGCCATCCACTCGCCGAACAGCTTGGTCTGGCCGTAGGGGTTGATCGGCAGCATAGGGACGACGTCCTCGGGCACCACGTCGACCGGCGGCACGCCGTAGGTGGCGGCGGAGGACGAGAAGACGAGCTTCTTGGCGTTCTTGGACTGGGTCATGCCGGTGAGCACGTTGAGCATGCCGTTGATGTTCTGCTGGTAGTACCACAGCGGCTTCTCGACGGATTCGCCGACCTGCTTGCGCGCGGCGAAGTGGATGACGGAATCGACGTCTTCGGCGTCGAGGATCTCGGCGAGGCGGTCGCCGGCGCCCGGCGCGGCGATATCCATGCCATACAACCGCGCGCCTTCGATGCGGGCGGGCTTTCCGTAGCTCAGATCGTCGACGACGACAACCTTTTCGCCGGCCTGATGAAGTGCGTGAACGACGTGGGCGCCGATGTATCCGCACCCACCAGTGACGAGAACTGTCATGTTCTGGCCTTTCCTTCAAATGAGCGGTGAACTTTGATGATTTGAAAAAATGTCAACCATTGTTCACTTTTTGCTCAGATTTGTTACCTTTTGAACAATTTGAGTATAGCACGTGAACACGAACGCACATAACTCGTTCGTTCCTGCGTTTCCTCTATAAATTAGGGTATGCAACAAGACGAAAACACGCCGAATAATGGCCGTGAAATAGAAGAAAACGTGCCAGACGTACAACCGACAGTCGATGGCAGGCCTGCTCTTTACGGCCGCAAAGTACTGTCCTTCGTGCGGCGGTCCGCCCGGCTCGACGCACGACTGCAGCGGGCCTGGGACGCCTACGCCGATACGTATCTGCTGAACATCAACGCGGGCGAAGGGTCCCTCGACGTGCGTGAGGGTTTCGTGTTCGACCAAGCCTATATCCGCGAAACGTGGGGCAATACCAATCCTCTGATCGTGGAAATCGGCTCCGGACAAGGCGAGAACGTCGTTGCCGCCGCAGCCGCCCGGCCGGACGTCAACTTCCTTGCTCTGGAGGTCTACGATCCGGGCGTGGCGCACACGCTGCTGCTCGCCGGCAAGCAGAACCTGAAGAACCTGCGGATCGCCCAGATCAACGCGCCAGAACTGTTCAAGGCGGCCGTCGACGGCTCGATCGCCGAAGTGTGGACGTTCTTCCCCGACCCGTGGCCGAAGATGCGCCATCACAAGCGCCGCATCGTACAGCCCGAGCTCGCCGCGGACGTCCACCGCGCGTTGACGGACGAAGGCGTGTGGCGCATCGCCACCGACATCGAGGATTACGCGCTGCACGTCCATGAGGTGATGGACGAGCTGGACGGCTTCCATAACGACGGCGCATTGACCGTGAGCCTGCCCGTCGAGCACGTCGGCAAAGGCAACGCGGATGAGGCGGCCGCATTGCGACACGCCGATTTCGCTGAATCCGAGCGATTCGATGGCCGTGTTTTGACCAATTTCGAGAAGAAGGGACTTGCCGCCGGGCGCGTGATTCACGATTTCACCTATCGTCGCGTGTAATGCGATAAGGCATGGAATTTCAGTGTTTTACGAGGATTCCTGTCTTATTGTGGCGGTGTGTGACACCGGCGCGACACGCCGAGGTTTGCATGTCGGCCAGATTCGCGTATAGTAGGACAAGTTGTCAAGCGGAAACGCTGAAAGCGCCCCCTTCGTCTAACGGTTAGGACACCAGACTTTCAATCTGACAACGAGAGTTCGACTCTCTCAGGGGGTACGTACCTTGGAAACAAGGTGGCAATGGCCGCGTAGCTCAGTTGGTTAGAGCGCCGCCCTGTCACGGCGGAGGTCACCGGTTCAAGTCCGGCCGTGGTCGCTGGAACAGCGCAAGTTGTTCATGGCTCTGTAGCTCAGTTGGTAGAGCGAACGACTGAAAATCGTTAGGTCAGCGGATCGATGCCGCTCGGAGCCACCAGATACACCCCGGAGCAATCTGGGGTTTTGTTTTTCTCGCATATCTTTTCCGATTTACCTGCGTGATTTCCGCTCGTTTTCCAGCACAAGCGCCATCCGAACCATATCGGCGAAAGACATACGCCCATTACCCCCAACGAAGAGGGATGTTCTGTCCCCTCTGTTGCTAAACTATGGTGCAGGTAGACAAGGGGTTGACGGCTGTACTGTTCCATGATGTTGACCTCTAAACGGGTGTATCCCTGGGGTGAGGCGAGTGGAGATACTGTTAATCGGCAACACCGACTTCGTGACGAAGCAGTGGATCGAGCACACGTTCCCCCAAGACAAGGTGGTGGTGGCCCTCCGCAAAGGGACCGAATCCAGCGGCGAGGATCTCAAAATCATCGACATGCCCGACCGTGACGCCGTGTCGGAAGTGTTCTCCAACTACGAATTCGATCGAATCGTCTACTTCTCCGAAGATCTGACGCCCCGCAGCGAACGTGACGGCGACCTGGGCTACCTGCGCCGACTGCTGCACACCGTCCGCAATCGCAAGGTCCAGATGCTGATGGTGAGCGGGCCGGAATCGGAATTCGCCTATCCGCAGGAAACGGACGTGCACGAGACCAGCAAAAGCCTGATGTCGCGTGCCGGCGAAGAGCTCGGCCTGTACTATGCGCGCACCTACGATCTGGAAGTGAAGATCGTGCGCTGCCCCTATCTGTACGCGCCGCAACGCAATGGCGTCACCGCATATTTCAACGGCTTGTTCGAACAGGCACAAGCGGGAGAACTGCGCTTCCATGAACGCGCCGAACAACGCACCTGCTTCCTATGCGCCGACGATCTGGCCGAACTTATCTACCGCATATTCGACGACTGGACCGCCGACAGCGAGCTGTTCCACGTTCCGAACGTGTTCGACTTCACTTACGGCGATTTGGGAACGCTGATCGCGGGATATTTTCCGGGAACGAAGGTCGTATACGGCGAGGACCGTCCGCAGGCATACCCCGCCGACGACCACGAATTGCGATTGCGGTACGGCTTTTCGCCACGATACTCGCTTCGCGAGGATTTTCCGCACGTCATCGAAGGCTGGTTGAAGCTCCGCGAGAACAAAACCGACAAGTATCCGGTATGGGATTTCCTACGCAGCCACAACAAATGGTGGACCGTGCTGGAAATCATCGGCGCGTTCCTGCTGACGGAATGGCTCCGCGCTTTTACACAAGGCAACAGCCAGCTGGAAACCGTGGACCTGCGATTGCTGTTCGTGGTGATCGTCGGCACCATCTACGGGCTGCATGCCGGCGTGTTCGCAGCCGTACTGGCCTGCGCCGGCGTGGCCATGTCCTACGCGTCGCAGGGCGCGTCCTTCGCCCCGTTGTTCTACGACACATCGAACTGGCTTGCCTTCGTCATTTATTTCGTGGCCGGATCGGTATGCGGCTATGTGCAGTCGCGCAACCAGGAGAGCGTGAGGTTCGTGCGCGACGAGAACGGGTTGTTGCGCAATCGTCTGGACTTCCTGCGCGGGCTGTATCAGGATGTGCTCGACGACCGCAGACAGTTGCGCGACCAGATCATCGGCAGACGCGACAGTTTCGGCAAACTGTACGCCGTGACCCGAGAATTGGACGAAGTGCAACCGCAGAAGCTGTACCATACGGCGATCCGCATCATGCAGGAAAGCCTCGATAGCGACAGCCTCGCCATCTTCCGAGTGGACAACGGCGGACAGTTCGCCCGTCTTGTGGCGGCGAGCCCACGGTTCGACGTCGGCAGCTTCCGCTCCGTACGCGTCTCGGATTACGGTGAAATCATCACCGCGCTGGAACACAACGGCATATGGGTGAACCGAACGTTAAGGGACAAATTCCCGATGTACGCCGTCGGCGTGCGTGACCGTGGCGAACTGGCCGTGATCATCACCATGGGAGAGGCCAAACCGGACCAGATGAACCTGTACTTCCAGAATCTGTTCAGCATCATGTGCGGTCTGGTCGAATCGGCCATGATCAGGGCCTTCGAATACGAGGACGTGGCGCGCCGGTCCATGCTAGTGCCGGGAACGAACCTGCTGAAGCCAGAAGCGTTCCTGCCGAAGGCGCTGGCTGCCAACGACCTCAAACACGACCATATGGGCGACCATCTGCTGCTCAAAGTCGAATGCGAGGGAAACCTTGAGGACGTGGACTCCCTGCTGATGCAAAGCATCCGCCAGACCGATGAGGCCGGCATGCTGACGGATGACGGCGTGTATCTGCTGATGAACCAGGCGGGGGAGAAGGAACTGCCGATCATCCTCAAACGTCTGACCCGTTCCGGCTTGCACTGCTCCTACGTTCCGCAGACCCAAGAGGATGCCCTGCTTTCCGAAGCCCAATCGCATATCGCGCAAGCCGACGATGGGGGTGAAAGCTGATGGGGTCGACGACTATCGCCGCGTTGATCATCATCGCCGTGCATCTGCTGGTCTGCATGACGCTGTGTCTGCTGCACCACGTCGGAGTGCTGAAAGTCGATGGACTGCTGCTCCCGTTCATGGCGTTGATTCCTCTATGGGGGCCGTTGAGCGTGGCGCTCATGCATTCGCGTGCCGTGCTTCGTGGGGGACGACGGATTCCCGCCGGTCTGCAGGAACTGAAGGTCGAGGATCAGGAACAACGCAACATTCTTGTGGACGACCGTACGGATTACGCCAACACCGTGCCGTTGGAAGAGGCGCTGATCGTGGACAATCCACGGCAGCGTCGTAATCTGATGCTGTCCATTCTTAACGAGAATCCCGGCCAATACGCCAATCTGCTCTCCCAAGCCCGTCTGAACGAGGACGTGGAAGTCGTGCATTACGCGGCCACGGCCATGGCGCAGATCAGCGCGAAGGAAGACATCGCGTTGCAGCAACGCATGGAGGAATACGAGCGGAACCGCGATTCGGACGAGGCGCTCGACCGGTACCGTGAGGCGCTCGAACACTACTTGAAATCCTCCATGGAACAGGGGTATGCCAGAACGTTGCAGATGCGCCGATACGCCGACCTGCTCGCCGAACAGCTCAAACGGCATAACGACTACCGCACCGTATGCTCGTTGGCGAAGACGCAGATGGATCTCGGTTCGTTCGATGCCGCGTCTCGCACCATCGAAGCGGCGCTGTCCGCATGGCCGCGTCAAGGTGACGTCTGGCTGATGAAACTGCGATTGGAAGCCGCACGTCACGATGGCGAGGCGGTGCAACGCACCGTCCGGCACATCAAGGACGACCACATCTACCTTGGCGGCCGAGGCCACGACATCCTGCGATTCTGGCTCGGCTACAAGGAGGCTGGGCGCGCATGATACGTTCCGCATGGCGCATATGGAAGCGCTTCCGTTGGAAAAACCTGGTCCGCGTGTGGGCCGTATTCATGGCCATCGCCTTGGTGCTGTTGGCGCAAACCTTGAGCATCCACTACGGCGCGACGAAATTCACTTTGAAATACATGGCTCGTAACGAGGCCATTCCGGCCCAGAACGCCATCATGGGGCAGCGCGCCACGAACCTGATGCTCGTGGATAGTTCCCAGGATGGTGTGGACGAGGCCGAAGCCATGATGAAACAGGTGCTGCTCGACATGAAAGTGCCGACCGCCACCGTGGATCTGGCCAAAACCGATCCCGACGACATCCCCTCATTGAATCGGTACCGCACCGTGCTGATCGTCATGCCGGAACTTGATTCGCTGGGGGATGAGCTGGTGTCCATCATGAGATGGGTTGAAGGCGGCGGCAACATGATGCTTGCCATGACGCCTGAAAAAACAGGCTATCTGGACGCGATCGGGCCTCAAATCGGCATCGAATCCTCCGCATACGACTACGTGATGACCAAAGGCATCAAGCCTGCCAGGGACTTTATGCTGGGTGGCGGGCACACCTACATGTTCAGTGGCCCGTTCAAATCGTCGTTGAGTCTGAACCTCAATGAGAAGGCCACCGTCGAAGCGGTCAGTGCCAATGGCCATACGCCACTGATCTGGAGTGCCGATGTGCGTTCCGGACGAACCGTGACCTGCAATATCGGCATCTATGGCAAGGTGGTGCGCGGCTTCTATGCCTCCGCGTTCAGCCTGCTGGGTTCCGCCACGGCATACCCGGTCATCAACAGCGCCGCGTTCTATCTGGACGATTTTCCATCCCCGGTCCCCAGCGGAGACGCCACCTACATCAAACGCGACTACGGTATGAGCATCGCCGACTTCTATTCGAAGGTCTGGTGGCCGGACCTGACCAAACTCGCGGAACGCTACGGTATTCGGTTCACCGGCGTGATGATCGAGAATTACGGGGACGATACGAAAGACGCTCCCGTACGGCAGAAGGACGAATCGCATTTCAGCTATTTCGGCGGACTGCTGCTCAAACAGAACGGCGAAATCGGCTACCATGGCTACAACCATCAGCCGCTCGTACTGCCGAACACCGATTATGGCGACGAATACGCGTACCATCAGTGGCCGAATCGCAAAGCTGTCGTCGCCTCGCTGCGCGAGCTGATCGCATTCCAAAAGTCCGTGCTGCCGGCGGCCACAGCGTCGGTATATGTGCCGCCGTCCAACATCCTGTCCAAGGAAGGACGGCAGACAATCGGACGAGACGTGCCCGAAATCCGCACCATCGCCAGCACCTACCTGCCAAGCGACAGCAAACTGCCTTACGTGCAGGAATTCGGTGTGGCCGATGACGGCATCGTCGAGGCGCCGCGCATCGTCTCCGGCGGCATGGTGGGAGATTACATGCGGCTCGCCGCAGAATCCGAACTGAACATGCATTTCGTCAGCACCCACTTCATGCATCCGGACGACATGCTCGACCCTGACCGTGGCGCGAAAGAAGGCTGGGCGGTCTACAGAAAAGGCCTTGAGAACTATCTCGACTGGCTTGAAGCGTCCGCACCGTCCATCCGCATGCAGACAGGCACGGAATGCGCGTCCGCGGTGCAACGCTTTTCTGGACTGACTGTCAAGATGAGGGAATCCGCCAATGAGTGGGAATTCGACTTGGGCAATTTCAAGGACCAGGCTTGGCTGCTGCTCCGCGCGAACCATGGCACGCCCGGCAGAATCCAAGGCGGAAGCATGATCCGGATGACGGGGAATCTGTACCTCATCAAGACCACGGACTCCACAGTGCACGTCGAACGCAAGGCTGGAGGCGCGGCATGAGAGTCTGCCTGGTATTGGAAGGTTGCTACCCGTACGTGCATGGAGGCGTGTCCACATGGATGCACAGCTACATCACCGCCATGAAGGAACACGAGTTCGTGCTGTGGGTGATCGGCGCGAAAGCCAAGGACCGTGGCAAATTCGTGTACGACCTTCCATCCAACGTGGTGGAAGTGCATGAGGTGTTCCTCGACGACGCGTTGCGTCTGAGCGGTGAACATGCGAAAGTGATCTTCACCGACGAGGAAGTCAAGGCACTGCGTGAGCTGGTGAATCTGAGCGATCCCGACTGGGACGTACTGTTCAACCTGTTCCACAACAAAGGCGTGCATCCGCTGTCGTTCCTGCAAAGCAACGAATTCATCGACCTGTTTACGAAGATCTGCATGGAGGAATACCCGTACGTCGCCTACGCGGATGCGTTCCACACCGTGCGATCCATGCTGCTGCCGGTGCTGTACCTGATGACGGGAGAAGTGCCGAAAGCGCAGATCTACCATGCCATCTCCACCGGTTACGGCGGCCTGCTGGCATGCTTGGGCGGCAGTATCAACCACGCACCCGTATTACTAACCGAACATGGCATCTACACGCGCGAACGTGAGGAGGAGATTCTTTCCGCCGAATGGGTTGCGCCCGCGTTCCGGCAACGGTGGATCCGTTTCTTCGCCATGCTGTCACAGGAGATCTACCGTAGGGCATGGCGTGTGACCAGCCTGTTCGGCCGAGCTCGCCAGACCCAGATCGACATGGGCGCTCCGGCAAGCAAATGCCTGGTCATTCCCAATGGCATCCAATACGAACGGTTCTGCGACATTCCACTCAAGCCTGAGGACGGTTGGGTGGATATCGGCGCCGTGGTGCGTCTGGCTCCCATCAAGGACGTGAAAACCCTCATCCACGCGTTCAGCGAACTGTCGAACCGCGTGGACAATGTCAGGCTGCACATCCTCGGTGGTGTGGACGACCAGGACTATGCCGACGAATGCTATGAGCTGGTGAAACAGCTTGAAGTGAAGAACCTTGAATTCACCGGACGCGTGAATGTGGTCGAATACATGCGCAAACTGGATTTCACGGTGCTGACCAGCATCTCCGAAGGCCAGCCTCTGTCGGTGTTGGAATCGTTCGCGGCGGCCCGCCCTTGCGTGACCACCGACGTGGGCTGCTGCCGTGAACTGCTGGAAGGCGAGGAAGGCGACGACCTCGGCGTGGCCGGCTTCTATGTGCCTCCGATGTACCGCGAGGGCCTTGCCCGCGCCATGGAACGCATGTGCGCGAGCCGCAAGCTGCGCGAAGCCATGGGCCAAGTGGGACGCGAACGCGTGAAAACCTACTATCGGCATGAGCGCATGCTTGACGAATACCGTGCGCTGTATCTCGATACCGCCGACCATTACGGGTTGGAGCACTGATATGGCGGGAATCGGATTCGAACTCAAGAAACTGTTCCACCGCAAGGGCCTGGTCGCCATGGTGCGCGCCTACGGTTATGCCGGTGTGATCTGCACCGGACCGATGCTGCTGGGCATCCTGCTGCAGTTCGGCGTGCTGGCGGTCAGCGGTTGGTGGCACGTGCCCCGCGCGGACCAGAATCTGCTGGTCTGCATGATCACGTACACGCTGCTCGCCTCATTGGTGTTGACCAGCTTCCTGTCCATGCCGGTGACGCGTTTCCTTGCGGACATGCTGTTCGAACATCATGAGGAGACCATTCTTCCATCGTTCTGGGGATCCACGACCCTCATGCTGGCGGTGGGTGCGGTGCTGTACGCGGTGTTCCTGCTGTTTTCCGGCGCGACCCTCATGCAGGGGTTACTCTGCCTATGGCTGTTCCTGGAAATGATCGTCAATTGGAATGCGATGAGCTATCTGACGGCCATCAAGGATTACCAAGGCATCATGTGGTCGTTCGTCGCGGCGGTGGTCGTGGCGTTCCTGTCCGCATGCGCGATGATGGCGCTGGGCCTGCCGCAGGTGGAAAGCCTGCTGGCCGCAGTGGCGTTCGGCTACGGCGTGATGATGGTCTGGGACGTGGTGCTGCTGCACTGGTATTTCCCGCAAAGCTCGGAAAGCCCGTGGACGTTCCTCGCATGGCTGGACCGGTTCCTGCCGCTCGCCCTGACGGGACTGCTGACCACCCTCGGCTTGTTCTCCCACTTGGTGATCACCTGGTGTGGTCCGCTTGGCGTGCATGTGAAGGGACTGTTCTACGGTGCCCCCTACTATGATGTGCCCGCGTTACTGGCGTTCCTGACGATTCTGATCACCACCGTGAATTTCGTGGTGTCGGTGGAAGTCAATTTCTATCCGAAATACCGTGCCTACTACGCGCTGCTCAACGACGGCGGCACCGTGAAGGACATCGTGGTGGCCGAACGCGAGATGCTCGCCGTGCTCAACCGTGAGCTGTACTACACCGCGTTGAAGCAGCTGTTCGTCACCGCGGCGGTCATCTCGTTGGAAAAGATGGTGTTGGGCGTGCTGCCGCTCGGTTTCAACGATGGCATGCATGGTTATTTCCGTGTGCTGTGCGTCGGATACGCCCTGTACGCGGTCGGCAACACCGTGCTGATGATTCTGCTGTATTTCACTGATTACTTCGGCGCGGTGTGCTGCGCCGCGATATTCGCCGGGTCGGCCACGGTCTTGACTGTCATTTCGCAGTTCGTTCCGGTCACGCTGATGGGATTCGGCTTCCTGCTGGGCGCGTCGGCGTTCCTGCTGGCCGCGGTCGTGCGATTGGCGGTGTTCACCGACAATCTGCCGTATCGTGTGCTCGGCGCGCAGCCGATTGTGGCGACCGAAAAGCGCGGATGGTTTACGAAACTGGGCGAAGCGTTGGACGAATTCGGCGAACGGCTGCATGGAACTTTCGGACGGAAGGAATCATGAGGGAAAGCGTGGAAAGCATGGAAAGGAACGGACGAATGACGATGGGTAATCGGCCGTGCGGCCGCAATGCCATATTCAAATGCGTGGCGATCATCGCCACGGTCGTGACGACGTTCTCCTGCGTCGCCTGCGGAAACGCTGCGGACAGTGGTTCCACGGCAGACAAATCGGCGGCGCAATCGCAAGGAAAGCATGAGAAAGTCAAGAAAAGCGCCACGCAGGGGCTTGACGGCGCGCATCTGCGTGACAACGACTCGCTGTACAAGGTGTATGACGACAGCGGTGTGGAAACCATGTATCTGACGGTCTCGCGCGGCAACAAGTCGGAAGGCACCGACCACAGTTGGAGCGAAATCAACCAGTATTCCGTGGATGATTACGCGGCCATGCGCACCAACCGGTACCAAGTCAACGGTCTGCTGCAGGTCGGCGACGAACAGGGGCCTGTATCCGGCGAACTCGGCTACGGTGAAAAAGCGCCGAACGCCACCGTGCAGGTGCGCGGCCAGTCGTCCAGTCTCAATAGGCAGAAGAACTACAAAATCGAGCTGAAAAGCGGCAAAGGCAAATGGCGCGGGCAGCGCACCATCGCATTGAACAAGCATATGGGCGAAGGGCTGCGATTCCGCAACAAGATGGCATACGACCTGATCCGCGGCATCGACCAGATGATGGGACTGCGCACGCAATTCGTGCACCTGTACGTCAAGGACGAAACCTCCGGTTCCAACTCCTTCGACGACTATGGCCTGTACACGCAGGTGGAGCAGCTCAACAAAAGCGCGCTCCAAGCGCACGGCCTCGACAAGAACGGCCAGCTGTACAAGGTCAACTACTTCGAATTCCAACGCGACGCGGACGTGATCAGACTCGCCGACGATCCCAAATACAATCTGTCGAAATTCGAGGAGAAGCTGGAGGTCAAAGGCAACAGCGACCATACCAAACTCATCGCCATGCTCAACCAGCTCAACGATTATTCGGTGCCGATGAGCAGCATCCTCGGCAAATATTTCGATACGGAAAATCTCGCATACTGGATGGCGTTCCAGCTGCTGACCGGCAACACCGACACGCAGAGCCGCAACATGTACCTGTACAGCCCTACGAATTCCGACACCTTCTATGTGCTGGACTGGGACAATGACGGCATGCTCATGCGCAAGGAGAACCAGATCCGCAATATCTCCACCGGTTCCAGCTGGGAGCAGGGAGTCAGCAACTATTGGGGCAACGTGCTGTTCAAACGCTGCCTGCAGACCAAATCGTTCCGCGACGAACTCGACAAGGCCGTGAAGCGGGAATACCGCTATATGAGCGCAAAACGCATCAATACGATGGTGGACCACTACGAGTCCATCACCAGGCAGTATTTGTGGAGGACGCCCGATTCCATGTACGAGCCGCTGACGCGCGCCCAGTATGACGAAGTGGCGGGGCAGCTGCACGACGAGGTCGCGCAGAACTACAGGATCTACAAAGAAAGCTTCGACAAGCCCATGCCGTTTTTCATCGACGCTCCACAGGCCGCAGACGGCAAACTCAAATTCAGCTGGGACACCTCGTACGATTTCCGTGGCGAGGATCTGAGCTACGACGTCACCGTCGCCAAGGACTATCTGTGTGAGGACGTCATCTTCTCCAAAACCGATCTGGCATTGCCGGAGACGGTGACGGACCTGCCAGGCGACGGACAGTATTTCATACGAGTGCGGGCGCGCAACGCCTCCGGCAAGACGCAGGACGCCTTCGACTACTACATGACCGACACCGGCAAGACGTACGGCACGAGATGCTTCTACATCAAATCCGGGAAGATAGTGGAGGATGTCAATGCGCGGTGATGGCGGGGCGTCGAAACTGCTGGAACGGGTCCGCCGCCGTGTCGGCGAGGAGCTTTCCATGCCTCCGCGCCGCTGTGAGGAACATTACCGGCATGAGCTCAAGTATCTGATTTCGTACGGGCAGAAAGCTGATCTGAACTTGCGTTTGGCTCCGTTGCTTGAACAGGACAGCCATGCGCGTGGCGGCTGCTATATGATTCGCAGCCTGTATTTCGACGATTATTGGAACACCGCCTACCAGGAGAAGGTGGACGGCGTGCTGATGCGCAAGAAATACCGTATCCGTATTTACGATTACAGCGACCGCGTGATCAAGTTGGAGCGCAAGCGCAAGCGCGACAGCTGGATATACAAAGAGGACGCGTCGCTCACGCATGGGCAGTTCGATCGGATATTGGCCGGCGATGTCGGATTTTTGGAACACAGCGAAGAGCCGTTGTGCCGGGAATTCTATGTGGAATACATGAGCAATGTGCTACGGCCGCGGGTGATCGTCGATTACGAGCGTGAGCCGTGGATCCTCGACGCGGGCACGGTGCGCATCACCTTCGATATGAACGTGCGCGCGGCGGTGGATGGATTCGACGTTTTCGACCGTGGTCTGCCCACTCTGCCGGTACTTGAGCCGGGCAAGCTGGTGATGGAGGTCAAATTCACCGAATTCCTGCCGCAGATCGTGCGTGACATTCTGCCAGGCAAGGCGCAGGAGATAACGGCCGCCTCGAAATACGTGCTGTGCTATGACAAAGCCTCGTATCTGCGGGGTTTCGACTACTGGCAGGAAGGCTGGAACGTGCCGAGCGTGTGACTTGAGCGCACCGGTCGGACGTATCGCGGAAGACCGAAAACAGACGGACGAAAACGCGCAGCCGAAAACATCGGCAATCGTAGAAAACGTAATAACCGAACAATCGCAAAAGAGAAAGCGAAACCATGAGCGTAAACGACATGATCAAGAAATCGGTGCTGAACTCCTTCAGCCAATACAACGTGCCCAAAATGGCGCTGGCCCTGCTGGTGGCGCTGCTGGTGGGCATCGTCATCTACTGCGTATACCGGCGGTTCTACACGGGCGTCGTGTATTCGCGCAGCTTCGCGGTGACGCTGGTGGGCATGTGCGTGCTCACCTGCATGGTCACATTGGCCATCAGCACGAACATCGTGATCTCGCTTGGTATGGTGGGCGCGTTGTCCATCGTGCGTTACCGTACCGCCGTGAAGGATCCGATGGACCTGCTGTACCTGTTCTGGGCCATCACGTCCGGCATCGCGGCCGGCGCGGGCATGTATCTGCTGGTGGTGGTCGCCGGCGCGGTGATGATCGGCATGCTCGCCCTGTTCTATTCGCATCAGGACAAGGGCCGCGTGTACATCGCGGTGATCCATTACGCTTCCGACGCGGTCGGGGACGACATCACGCGCGCGTTCGGCCGCACGAAGTTCTTCGTCAAATCCAAAACCATGCGTGGCGACCATGTGGAGATGGCCGTGGAAGTGTTCTGCGACGACAAGGACATGACGTTCGCCGAGCGGATTCGTGCCATCGAGGGTGTTGAGGACGTCACCCTGATACAGTACAACGGTGAATATCACGGATAGGACGTGGTGACAGGAAGGAATCTGTTTGGCTGACACACCGGAAATGGGCAGGACGCCGTCCACCGACGAGCTTGTGCCGGAGCTGACGTTCGACGAGATCGACCGTGCGTTCGACAACAACGAGTTCTGCTTCTACCTGCAGCCCAAATGCAATGCGGCTACGGGTGCCATCGTCGGTGCCGAGGCGCTGGTGCGTTGGAACCACCCCAAATATGGTGTGGTATCTCCGGGCAGGTTCGTTCCCATGCTGGAACAGGCCGGACAAATCTCCCGACTGGACGTGTTCGTATGGCGTTCCGTGGTCCGGATGCTGGCACGTTGGGAACGTGAGGGCCGCAATCTGGTGCCGATTTCCGTGAACGTCTCCATGGTGGACATCGACCAGATGGATGTGGCGGACACGCTCACCGGACTGCTGAACGAATACGATGTCGACGCTCGGCTGCTCCAAGCGGAAATCACCGAAAGCGCCGTGGCCAGGAACCTGTCCAAAGTGGAAAGCACCATCCGCAAGCTGCATGCGGACAACATCGCGGTGCTGATGGATGATTTCGGATCGGCGTATTCGTCGCTGAACATGCTCAAGGACATCAACGTCGATGTGATCAAACTTGACATGAAATTCATCGACCTCGATGAGGACAATGCCAGCAAAGGGCTGAAAATCGTCGAATCGGTGGTCAACATGGCCAGAAAGCTGCGACTGCTGGTCATCGCCGAAGGCGCACAGACCAAACAGCAGGTCGACCAGCTGCTGTCCGTGGGATGCCGGTACATCCAAGGGTATTACTTCCACGAACCGCTTCCGGTGGGACGGATGGAGAAGCTGTTGGCCGAACGTCCCGACGACCGGCATTTCTGGGATATGTCAAACGATTTCATGCATGGCAGCTATGTGCCTGTCAACGGCCGTACCATGCTTGAGACGTCCGCGCTCGCCGCCAGCACCTTCGAGATTCTGGCCAATGGCATGGCGGAACTCTCCCGACTGAATGTGAAGACGGGCGAGTACCGCGCGGTCAAACGCGATGGCATACTGCCGACGCCGGAAACCGATGATTTCGAAACCTACGTGCAGACGCTGATCGCCGAACGCGTGGTGCATCCGGACGATGCCGACAGGTTCCGTGCTGATATGGATCTGGCTTCGCTCCGTTCGCTGCTGTTCTCGCAGAAATCCGCGTTCGGAGTGTACCGCAGTGAGGTGCTGGCCAGAACCGGCATGATCTCCTTCGCGGTGATTCCCTCACGTGAATGCTCCGAAAGCGATCCATGGGCCGTGGTGATGGTTGGCCGGAACCTGCCGATAGGGTCCTTTGTCCGGTTGAACGGCGAGGAGTACCGACGGGATTCATTGACGGGGCTGCTCAACCGCAACGCTTTCGACGATGATGTGGAATTCATCCAAGCCACCCATGACAAGCCGTTGACGGTGATGTACATAGATCTGATTGGCCTGCATGAGATCAATAATCATTTGGGTCATGCCAGAGGCGACGTGGTGCTGTGCGAGCTTGCGGACGCGGCGCGCGCTTATTTCGGCGACGATAATATCTACCGCATCGGCGGCGACGAGTTCGTGATCATCAGTTTCGCCCATTCGATGGCGCAGAGCGCCCGACAGATGGGATATATGCGTCAGGAGCTGCTTGATCACGGTTGCGAGCTGTCCGTGGGCATGGCCGAATCCGATGACGGCGAGGATATTCCGGATCTGGTCAACCAGGCGGAAAACGAGATGCGCAAGGACAAGAAGCGCTACTACGCCAGCGGCAGCGGCAAAAGGCAGTTGCGCACGTTGAACAAGCAGCTTGAGGACATCCTGGTACGCAACAAAGACATGGAATCGTTGCTGCAGCATTTGAATACACGGTATTCGATCGCTTATGTGGTCAATCTGCGTGCCGATACGCAACGGCCGGTCGTGGTTCCCGGCTATGTGCAAAAAATGCTTGACAAACATGGCGGTTCCTTCCACGAGATGCTGCTCGACTATTGCGACAACTTGGTGGCGCCGGCCTACCGGGACGGCTTCCGCATGCTGTTCGACTACGATTACGTCCGCGACCGGATATGCAGGGAAGGCGCTATACGGTACGCCTACGTCAGAAACGACGGCGAACGGTTCCTGATTACGATTTTCCCCGACACCCATTCCGTGGACGAGGTCATGTGGGTGTTCGCCAAAGAAGACACGTCGTCCGAAGAATAGGATTTCGGGCATCGGACGGTATGCTGTCCGGTTTTGCCGGTGTTGTGGGATATTGACGAAAAAATTGTGTGTCGTGGGTGCTTCCTCGCATGGAAAAGGGCTTATGATGAAACCGTTGGCCGTGGCAATGGATGCCGTGGTCTTCGCTTGAACACACAGTCGCTTAAAGGAGAGCACTATGGTCTATCGCATGATTTTCAACCAGACCGCGTATTTCGGCCGCGGAGCCATCAAGGAGATTCCGGGCGTCGCCAGGTCCCATGGCTTCACCAAGGCGTTCATCGTCACTGATCCGGTGCTGCTGGAGACCGGCACCGTCAAGAAGGTCACCGACGTTCTTGACGAGGCGGGCATGCCGTATGAGGTGTTCGACAACGTCAAGCCGAATCCGCCGGTCGAGTGCATCCAGGATGGCGTCGCCAAGTTCGCAGCCTCCGGAGCCGACTTCCTGATTGGTCTGGGCGGTGGTTCCCCGCAGGACACCTGCAAGGGCATCGGCATCGTGACTGCCAATCCGGAATTCGCCGACGTGCTGTCCCTTGAAGGCGTGGCCGACACCAAGAACCCG
>ENA-OPAO01001374-OPAO01001374.1-human-gut-metagenome-genome-assembly--contig:-NODE-1374-length-16851-cov-3.904322_pt1 | contig 16851 bp, 12 predicted proteins | sample MGYA00241054_ERZ501424 | MGnify/ENA primary metagenome ERZ501424 (study PRJEB25962, sample SAMEA2042623) | human gut metagenome | biome: human gut; feature: human-associated habitat; material: faeces...
GGGAGACCCTGTGGATTCCCTGACGCGAATTCCGTTTCGGCCGCAGCATGTAGCGTCATCCGCGCCGGGTTTCCCCGTGCACGGAAATCGGGCGCTTCGTTCTCTCGTCCCTCCCGTATCGACAGAAGCAGCCCGAAATCGGACTGCTTCTGTCAGATGGAATACCCCGTGAAGTATATCGGACGATCAATATTCTTCCTCGTTGAATAAATTTATCCATATTGATTATCAATATATTATGTAATAATCAATGAAATTTGCGCAAACAAACTGCACCATCTGAAACGGTCTGAGGCGATGGGAGGAAATGGAGGACAAACAAATTTTATCTCTTAAGAGATAGTAGTCCAAATAATTTTGGCCTTAATAGCATCTTTTAATTTCCCACTATTAGCATCATTCTTTTTTAATAACGTAATCAATAATTTGCGGTATTCTTCTTTATTCCTTACCCCTGTCTCTTCACAAACTTTAGAATTCGGAATCAAAGCATTCTTTAAATTAAATACACGTAGAATCCCGTCGTAATCTTCATTATCTAATATCTTCTGAAAATCAGCCTTAATTTCATCATAAATCGCTTGCTTGTCGATACTCCCATACTTAGTATCTATTTCTTTAATAACATCTGAGAATTCATGTGATCTAAAATCAATTAGTTCTTGACACTTCCTTGATAAACTCTCTTTAAAAAACAAAAGAACTTGAGAAGACATTTCTTTTGCAAAGAAATCAATGAGATTCTTTTTGACAACACCAAATGTCTTATCGGGATCTTTTCCCATATGATTTGCAATAACTTTTACTACATCTTCAAGTAATAAGAGATTCTCTGCTTCAGCAACATCTAATACCCATATATTTTTTGAGACGAGATTATTTATATCTACTTTATCTCTCCTATCTCTATCAATAATGCCATATGATTGAATATGATGAACTTCAAAAGCGTCATTGAATGATTTGGCTATTTGAATAACTTTTATACAACTATTTACAGGCTTTAAAGTATAGTCAGTAAATACTTGGCTATAAATCTCATAATCTATGCTACTATTATCTCCTTCTATGAATATAACAGGTAAACGACTTCCTAATATTTCCAAATACAACTGCTCTGGAATAGGCATTTCATCGCTCAAGATTTCGTAATCCCATTTCTCGTCCTCATAAGATTTAGCCCATATTTTTACAGCATTTTGTCGCGAAAAGGCAAAATCTATACTATGAGTAAGATAAATAAAAGCACAATCGGGACGTTCTGCTTCTATCAAATCGAACAAGTGCTTTATCAATGAAACATGAATATGCATTTCCGGTTCATCAATGATAATAATGGATTTTTCTGGTGCACATAACACTTCTCCGATCAAATAAAAAATACATCTTTCCCCATCGCTCATTTCTGAACCATTATATTTTTTATCTGACTGCCCGTCCGGATATATATCTATAACACCGGCTCGTTTTTCCAATTTTCTGTGAGGTAATACACTTTGCCATATTTGTTGAATTTTATCCAGTTTTGTGATTGGTTTTTCACCGCCATGATCTTTATAATATACCGACCTCTCATATTCTTCTGAATGCAATAGAACCATGAGTTTTTCATAGTCATTCAATAGTGAAGTATTTAAATTATTATTCCAACGGCTATTTTTTCGCCCATACAGCTTAAGCCAATTCTTATCATTAGTATGCACACCATATAAGAGTTCCTCTTTAGCGATTTCTATTGATGTTGTACTAACAAAAGAGGGCATACTTAAAGACTTTTGCGCGGATATGCGGTGAACCTTTTCATAATTATGTTCTTCTATCCAACTACCGAAACGTGTTTTTCCTGCACCATTTGCGCCAACAACTACAAGTTGCTCAAAATCAAGTTTCACATTTTCAACTTCTCCTTGTTTAGGAGGTAATAATATTTCCATAATCGGCTAACAAATTAAAGGTCAATTTGTAATATTGTGAAAACAAAGATAACGAAACCAATCGACGTATCGAATATAATTCCCTATATTTGTGCTATTCAATCGAGGTATAATATGAAGTTAAATAGGATAAAAGCCGTTCTGGCAGAGAAAGGTAGCTCTCAGACATGGCTGGTAACGCAGCTTAACAAGAGCTTCAGTATGGTTAATGCCTACGCCTGCAATAGGATTCAGCCCAACCTGGAGACTCTTCAGCAAATAGCCGTCATCCTGCAAGTCGACTTGAAAGGCCTGATCACAGATAAAGAAGAACGATAGATAGAATTATGAAAGATATATTATCATACGAATCCGACATTTGGTCGTGCGCCGATTTACTCATATCATCGGGAATCAAACAAAGTAAATTTTCCGATTACATGATGCCATTCTTCGCTCTCATCATGCTCGAAGGGCGTATGCGAAATGAAATGGCAGATATTGAAGCCTCCGAGAGCCTGACCCGCGAGAACAACTTGCAGGAATTTATCGAGGCTTTCCGAGACCGGGAGTGTGGGTATAACGACTATATCGTGCGCGAAGGCAAAACCCTGTCGGCTATTTGCAATAACGACAAGACATTTGAGCAGGATTTCCGAAGCTATCTGGCAGGCTTTGACGGAACGCTCAAAGAACTGCTCGGCATCGAACGTGGTACGGACGACAGCAAATACCTCAATCTGGACGGCATGGTTGCCGAGTTGCGGAAGAAAGGCATTCTGATGCAATATATCACCCAATGGTCTCAAATAGACCTTTCTCGCTACAACAACTCGGAAATAACCACTCTCGAGGAGCATATCAAACGCAAATGGGCCGACATATCGGCAGAGACGGCCGGAGAGCAGTACACCCCGGAAGATATTATTTCATTGATTGCCGAAATCGTTGCGGCGAAGATCGACATCTCTACCGATGATTTTGTACATATATACGACCCGACGTGCGGTGGAGCCAACCTGCTGTTCGGTGTTGTGGACCGTTTGCGCGATAAGGCCGGCTACAAATATATAGCCGCTCACGGTTGCGACTGGAACGATGCGCTATACGCATTGGCGAAGATTGAATCGTTGTTCCGCGAGAATACCAAAATAAAATATGGCAATACCCTTACCTCATTGCCTTTCAAAGGCAAAGAGTTCGATGTTGTCATCGCCAATCCTCCCTACGGAATACCGTGGAAAGGTTATGAGAAAGAGATCCGCGACGACCAGACCGGGCAGTTCCCATTCTTGCCTTCCGTGAGCGACGGGCAAATGCTCTTCTTGCAGCACAACGCATGGCATCTGCACGAAGATAAAGGCATTGTCGTAGAAGTAAACAATGGCTCGTCGCTGTTCAGCGGTGATGCCGGCAGCGGCGAGAGCAATATCCGCAAATATCTTTTCGACAACAATTGGGTTGAGGCTATTATTCAGATGCCGTCCGACGAGTTCTTCAATACGGGCATCGTCACCTATTTGTGGATTCTCAACAAGAACAAACCGACCGAGCGTAAAGACAAGGTAATCCTTATCAATGCCGCCGATCTTTGGCAACCGTTGAAGAAAAACAAAGGTTCGAAACGTAAAGAGATGAACCCCGAGCATCGTGCAGCCATTGTCCGCGCACTGGTTGAATTCAAGGATTGCGACATTGCCAAAGTTTACGATAAGTGGCATTTCTATTTCAACAAGCAGTCTGTCGTTCTTACCGAAATCGACAGCGAAGGACGCCATATCAGCCAGACCCTCCACACGGAAGGAAAGCCATACAATGTCAAGGATATTTCGTACTGCAATTTAGATGGGTGCTGGGTATGGCCTCGCGATATTGATGCCGAGGAGATACAATTCCGGGATTCCATGCTGCGAAATCTTGGAATAAAAATCTCGACAGTTCTTGTTTGTCCAGACTTTATCTATTGGGTGGATAAAGAAAACAACGAAATCATGCGCACTACCTACGCTGGAGAGCATGAGTGTCTGGGCAATGGTGCTATCAATGTACAGCTCGGCTATAATAAACGCCGGGAAGAGCATACCATATCAGCCAAAATTGTCGATTGTACGACCAAGGACTCAGAGATTATTCCGTTCGATCCCGACCCCGAGGTCAATGAACAAGGCATCGGCGATTTTCTTCAACGCTATATCTACAAGCCTTATACGATTGGCGAGAATGTCGTGGGTGTCGAGGTGAACTTCAACAAGGAATTCTATGTTCCCGAGACCGTTGAACCGGTGGTTCCATCCTTGCCGAAATTTCGGATATTGACAAGGTAATCGCAAATCTTGAGAAGGAACTTGGCTTATGAAAAAGTGTCGTGTTTCTGAAATGAGTTGGTTAGAATCAGTCCCCGCTCATTGGGAGATGTGTAGATTAAAAGATTATACATCAACAAATACTGGTATCACTTTTACAAAAGCCAATCTTGTAGATTGCGGGAATGCCGTTCTTAGTTATGGCCAAATCCATGCTAAAAACAACCCAACGACCCAAATAAATCACGAACTAATCAGATTTATTCCCGATTCGTTGGTTAATGATAAATTGTCGTCTAAAGTTAAACAGGGCGATTTTATATTCGCAGATACATCTGAAGATTTGAAAGGATGTGGTAATTGCATTTATATTAACGAGCCTATTGATTTATACGCTGGATACCACACAATTCTTTTACGAAATGAAGGGTTAGGTTGCGGTAAATACTTCGCATATTTATTTATGAGCGATCAGTGGCGTTCTCAGATTCGCAAAAAAGTTAAAAGCGTAAAATTATATTCGATAACGCAAGGAATACTGAAACAAGCTTTTATTGTTGTACCACCAATTAAGGAGCAGGAGGCAATTGCGGCATATTTGGATAAGGAGTGTGAGAAGATTGGTCGAAAAATAGAACTGTTAGAGCGCAAAGCCGATGCTTACAGCCGACTTCGTCGCTCCCTGATCAACCGCGCCGTCACCCGTGGATTGGATCCCAATGTTTCATTAAAACCATCTGGCAATAATTGGATTGGAGATATTCCACAACATTGGGGGTATGAACGAGTGGAAAAATATTTTCACAACAACACTTCATATAATAAGGATTTTCAATACAAACATGCATTCAAATTTTTCAAAGGGACAATAATTCATAAAGATGAAACTTTTGAAGAAGACGAATACCAAGATACATACGAAAAATACACTATTGTTGAACCTAATGATATAATAATCAACGGGCTCAATCTTAATTATGATCTTAAATCCATGCGTGTCGGCAAAGTAACAGAAAATGGAATAATTACATCTGCATACATTGTTTTACGACCGTACAATAATGTATGTTCTGACTTCTTTAATTATCTTTTCAAAGCCTTTGATTACCGCAAATTTTTTCATGGCATGGGGAAAGGTATTCGGTTGACACTATCTTTTAATGAGTTGCGATATTTTGAAATTCCGGTTCCACCAATTGATGAGCAAAAAAAGATTGCCGCATATCTGGATGAGAAGTGCGCAAAGATTGATGTCATCCTTGAAAAGATAAATACCGAAGTAGAGCGTCTGAAGGAGCTGAAACGCTCTCTGATAAATGAAGTAGTAACCGGCCAGCGAGTCATCGATACGGAATCGCACTCCTAAAACTATATTGGATTATGACCGAACTTGAGTTGCAAAGTGAATATGTAATGGACTTCTTCTGCCGCCGTGCAGATGGTCTTGGTTTTCGTGAAATAAAGAATAATGCCGTTTCGCCCGATTTGTTTATTCCGGCCAATCTGTACGAGTTCTTGAAAGAGAATTCGCGCAAGGCCTGGAATAATCTGCTCAAAAAGAGTGAATACAATGGCGACGAGCAAAAATTGCTTCGGGCCATTATGGATATGATTCGCGAGAAGATTGAGGCGAGTGCCAACGTGGCTATCTTCCTGAATAAAAACCGAACCATTACATTCGAAGGCGAAATTCTGCAACTTATTTATGTCAGTGGTTCGGAGTTGCGCGGAGACGAGGACTTCAACAAAAACATATTTGCGGCCGTCGAGGAGATGAGCTATTCGTTCCACCACGACGCCAAAAAGATATTTGCATTTCGTCCCGACCTGTCGTTCTTTGTCAACGGCATTTTTCTCGGCTACGCCGAATTGAAGAGCAACTTCACCAATCAGACGGCCAAAACGAACGGCAGGAACAAAATCATTACCGACTACCTCGAAGCCGTGTGGGAATATACCAAGATTGCCAATGGCAATGATGTATCGCAAACGCTTTGCCGTCGTATGCTCCGGCCGTTTGAGAAATCGATTCATCTCGTAACCACGGACATCACGGACACATATATACTGCGGGATCCGGGACAGTTCTTTGATGAAGCAAAGCGAGGTTTTCAAGACAACGCCATCTCGATTTCTTCTTTCCGTCCGGTGGTGGAGAAGGTATTCAAGCCCCTCCCCATAAAGCAAGTGGAAGCAACCGATCCGCGCGTTCGCTTCGAAGAGGCAATGCGTTCGCTCTACTCCAAGAAGATGATCGAGAAGGAGATACTCTACTACAACTTCATGGCATACACCTATAAGACCGTAACGTCTGTTGTGAATGGCCATAAAGTACAGAAAAAGGAGTATAAGGACAAAACAGGTCGTCTGATATGTCCGCGTCCGAAGCAGAAATTCGGTTGCGACCGAATCATAGAGCGTGTCCAGGAGTTCCTGGACCACGAAAATGAGCCCTTGTATTTTATCAACCGACTGCGGACCGAACTGCAAGCGCTCAACGCACCACAGGACCTGATAGACCGCGTAGTTGCCGAGAGAGACAGTTATTGCAACAACAAATATGTCTATTCGCTCTTGCTGCAATATGCTGCAGGATTCGGTAAGAGCAACATAATAGGTTGGACAGCTTTGCAGCTCAAAGATCTGCGTTATAAAGGCGAATGGGTCTATAACAAGATTCTGCTCGTTGTCGATCGTTTGCAATTGCGCGACCAGCTCGACTCGATGATGCTCAACATGAACATCGACAAGGCCATGTTCGTAGTGGCTACCGACCAGGACACCTTTGTGAAGGCGTTGAGCGACAAACGCCGTATCATCGTCGTGAACATTCAGAAATTCTGGGAACTCAAGAAAGCCATCGAAAAAGCCGGCAAGGATTTCAAGAATATGCGCGTGGCTTTTCTTATTGATGAGGTACACCGCTCAAACACCGATGACGTTCATCAGGAGATGTATTCGGCTTTTGATGAGCTACAGGATATCTTCGATGAGAACGGAGGATTTATCACGAGGGGTTTTACAAAGAAGAATCTGATTGTCGGTTTCACGGCAACTCCCAGCGACCGAGTGTTGGCCCGCTTTGGTGAATTTCACAGAAGCACCAATTTTAATCAGCTATGGAGGCCATTCGATTCATACACCATGAAGGAAGCCATAGCCGACGGTTACATTCTTGATCCGACGAAGCATATTATTCCCGTACCAGCAAAAATGTATTTTGAATTCCCCAATGGCGTTATGCAGGCTATAACGGCAGCGATGAATTCGGGGCAGGAGGAACGGATATCGTTCGCCAGAAAACAAATATACGAAAACCCGGACCGAATGAAAGCAATTGCCGAGTTCGTGGTCAATCGTCTGCTTTCTCTGGTTTATGGAAAAATTCGTGGCACGGGAAAAGCCATGCTTGCGGTTAGCTCTATTCCTATTGCTATTCAGTACTGTAAAATCATTCGTCGGTTGATGTCGGAAAAGACAGCATCGGGAACTTTTGCTAAATATGCCGATGCACCTGTTGCTATCGTCTACTCCGACAATCAAAAGTATGAGAAATGTTCGTCGATGAACGGCGGTGTGGCTGAGGATAAGGTGATAGACAACTTCAAGACGGCAAAAAACGGGCTTATCATTGTTGTTGATAAGCTGCAAACGGGTTTTGACGAGCCCAAGCTACACACCCTGTTTCTTGACAAGGAGATTCGGGACATTAATGCCATTCAGACAATCTCGCGCGTAAATCGCAAGGCCAAGTACAAAGAAGAGTGCCATATTATAGACTTCTCATTCGGCAACGTCAACGAAAAAAATATTCGGGATGCTTTTGCCAAGTTCTGTGGTATGGTTATCACGGACTTTGACCCGCTTCGTGAAAAGGCGATTATTCAGGAGTTGTATCGAGAATTATTATCACAACCGATTTACATCAAGTGGTTCGAGCGATATAGATCTTCTGTCGACAATGCAGAGGCTAATGCTCAACTATGTCTTGATATGGACGCCGACATTCGAGCGTGGATTAAGAATGTAATGGAGGCACATACACAATACACGCAAGATCTTAAAGCACATAGTGAGGAAACGGCCTCCACAAGCGACGATGATCCAGCAAAAGCACTGCGCAAAACTATCGGGCGGTACAACTCTCTGCTAGTCCTTTTGCAAGGTGTAATCGAATTGGATGTTCAATTTAAGGATGCCGTATTTATTGATTTCTGGCAGCGATACTGCAATATTTATCGATCTTTATTTGAGCCGCAAGACTCTATCGGCTCAATACACACTACATTCGATGGAGAAATTGGTTTGCTCGTGAGTGATGAAGTTGAGATAGAAGAGCCACAGGAGCCGGACGACGACCCTGCAAACCCTAAAAGCAAGAAAAATACGGGAGAGAACAGAGGCGGGTTGGCATCGATATTCGACATTCTTGCCCGACTAAACGCAACCGAACAGGAAAGAGAGCAAGAGATACAATTCTACTTTGCGAGGACAAACGAATTTTATGAGTTTCTAAAGTCCGACGGACGGTTTATGGCAATGTTACGCAGTCCGAATTTTTCGCGTGATGAAATAGAAAAAGAGTACAATAAACTGATTCGCCGCTTTCTTCGACAGGCTGAAGATGTCAAGATAAAGAAACTTATTGACGAGAACAAGGAGATGTTTCTTGAAGACTTCAAGAACAAGATAGTCAATGGATGAGACTGTAAACTAAGGTGTGTTTAGTAAAGAATTTATTAACTTTACAAATACGCTTTAGTTTGCAGTCCCCTTTTATTCATCTCGGATAGACTTCTTATCTGCGTATAGACTTCTTGGATTGATTGTTGACTATTCGGTATAGTAAGCATCTTCTCCAATACGCCTCTTCCTCCTCATCCGGTCTGCGGCCGTCCCAGCGAAGATCGGAGTCGGAGTTGCCACCGCCTCCGCCGGATGATACAGCGACAGGCTGTCCTCCAATCAACGCATCAGCGATGGAGAAGATTCGTTCCCGCACAGAAGGTTCAGCCAGCTGGTCAAGAAACGTCTGCATCTGTTCAGTCTGATTATAGTTGAGATCCGTCAGCCGTGCATACTCCTGTTGCAGCCATTTAAGCTCCCGATAGTCCAGCAACGCATTATTCTGCACCGCCTGTATTTGCTGTTCGGCATCTTTCCGATACAGTTCTTCAATCTGACGGACAATCTTCACGAATCGGCTGGCGATAGACCTGTTCTGTTCCTCAATCCATTTGTCAACACCGAATATCGGAGGTTTGCCAGTGATCCGTGGCGGCTCAAAATCTATCTTGTGATTGCGGAAAGGTTGCGCCACTCTACCGACACGGTCTATATTCTTTGTCATCTGCTCCAGTTCCTGCTCCTTTTCTTGAAGCTTACCTGCCTTGTCTTCAAGCTTGGACTGGTATTCGGAAATCTGTTTTTGTATCCAGGTCTTTTGAATTTCATATTCCTGAAGAGCGATTTTGCCGGAAGCCAGAGACTTTTCAATTTCTTCAAGTTGGGATTGAGACCTGAATATCTGTGCTTCCAATCTCCGTGTCATAGTCTGCAGCCCCTTGACTGCTTTCTCCGCCTGTTTCGCATCTTTGGACAGTTTCCGGATATAATCGCGTTTACTAAGATGGCTAACATTCCGGCCTTCAATACTGTCACCACGTTCCAACCCGTACTTGCTCCCTACCTCTTCATATAGTGAGGTGTGCATTTCCCGAAGAATATGGCCATACCCATAACGGCTCTTGCCAAACTTAGCCGACCACATGACGCATTCACGTCCGCTTTTGGCTCGTTGTCCGACAGGAACAATCAAGGCATGGATATGCGGGCTGCTCTCATCAAGATGAACCTGGAAGCCGATGATGTTTTTCTGTCCGTACCGTTTGGCGCACCAGTCATAGACATCTTTTGCCCATTGTTCGATTTCGGGACATCGCTGGAGATGGCTGTTGTCTGCACCCTTGTCCAAATTTACGGTTTGGGTCCCAAATGCCATCTCAAGTGTACGATCATGATTGCCTCCGAAGATAAATTTCGCACAACAGTTTGGTTGAATTTTGCTGTCCGGCTTGAAAGGCTTCCAGCCCAGTTCAGTCAACCGTTCCTGCAAACGTACTTCAAGCGATTTCTCTTGATAGCCTAACGGATGAACTTTCCCATCGGGCCCAATCTCGAAATTCAGTTTCATTCGGGTCTTGTCATAGTGATTGGTCGGATCCTGATTCTTTCTGTCAATCTTGTCGTCATTCCAATGCCTTTCGTTTTCATTCGCCTCTGCTGTGCCGAATGACTTCCCGGCTTCAACATGCATGGCCTGTTTAATATCTGTATTCATATATGGTATTCTTTTGATAAATGATTAATATTTGAGCTTGCTCTTATGCCAGTCCGCTCTGCGGGACAATGACCGGATTTTATTGCCGCCAGGCAAAAAGTCCTTATTGTGTTAAGGACTTTCTATGAATCCTCGGAACAAGTTCCTTTACTATTCAATAAGTTCCAGATCCAGTTCATCAATGAGCAACTGCAATGCTGGATTACGTTGTATCATCTGATGGAGTATCTGCCTCTTTGATGGTGAATACAGAAAGAAGTCTGCAATGTCCAATCCTTGGCTGCGTTGCTCTTCATCGGATGTATATTCCAAAACATTGGACACAACAACCCGTTTGCATATTCCAGACAACAAAGCAGACTTTTCTTTCCATTGTTCGGTTGCTCCTAAATCAGGGATGAGAGTAACCTCCCTGCCTTTGAGAACCTGCATAGCTTCACTGTTGAAACAACCGTTCTTTCCACTTGTTGCTAGCCATATATAATCGGGGATAAAATGGCTCATTACAACAGCGGTCTTTTCACTTTCCACCAGCATTACCGGAGACGATGAATTTTTCAGAAGATGTTCTCCATACAAACACTGCTTCAAATGGAAATCCTGCAACTTTAACTCGGAATGTGCCCAGCTGACAAAAGCCTGAGGCTCTTTAACCCGATGGCCTGTCTCGGCATTATAGCACATTACCTTGCCGGTTCTTACCTGCCCATTTATATCTGTCTGCCAGAAAACCGTTGCGCCTCCCCATTTTGAAGATGTCCCTATGCGATACATTTCAAACAATCTGCTTGTCTCATTTTCACTAAATACATGACAGAAATACTGATATAAGGGGTTGATTGAATAATGTGACTGACTCCTTAACACATAAGATGATGGAATATACGAAGGAACAATACAAGATGGAGTTTTATCTGCCGTCTTATAAGGGGCAGAAAGGAGTGACTTACCGTTTTCCTCATCCATTTCCAACATATCAGGGTTATCCTTGAAGTATTCCTTAGGTGTATAGTGGTAGCCACAACTGTTTTCATGATCACACTTGCCGACATTACCGGGAAAGCTAATGCTGCCTTGTTCATCAATATACCTGACAAAACATCGCTTTTACCACAGCTCGGACAAGTAGTCTTGCTTCCAGAACGGTATTTCTGTAAATGGAATCTGTATTCACTCATGGTCCTCTGATTTTAGTGTGGTTGCACTCTGCACTTTTGCACTTTGAGAAGATTGCACGGTATCTTGACAAGATGAAAGTGCAAAAGTGCAAGGTGCATCAGTATTTTCTGTCATAAGTTTGCGATAGACTCCATGCTGAAGCTTTTCTATAAGAGGATGCTTAAGCCGGCATAATTGGTCTAGTGCATAATAGACGGTACGTCGGGACATATCAACCTTTCTACCGGCAATAACAGCATCCCCGGAAGTAAATCTCTCTCCCAGCAGGGAGAGCCAGGCTTCCTTTGTTTCGCCGATACTGTTTATGACAATGGTTTCCTGAATCCTCCGGTATGTTTCCTCATAATAATCAATCATACGGATTGCTGATTCTACGGAGTCACGCTCAATGTATTGCATATCTCCACTATCAGTAGCCCATTTCATTACCTGAAACAACAGGGCAAGACGTGCAACATGGCCATTAAGTTTCATCTTGCGGCTTTCAACATCCGCATCATCCTCAATGGTATTTACAGCATCGATAATTCCATTGTACCATTCATAAAAGTATTCTTCCGCATCGTCAGACATTGTAAGGATACAGGGATTGACCGTTGTGCCCTTATCATCAAGGATACAGGGGATGCTTAAAATTCTGTTGATTATTGTTCTCCATTGATTCATGATGTCAGGACGGACGACATTTCTTTCTTCCCGTCTCCATCCGGATATCTTCCTGTTTTGGGGATAGACAAACAGGAAACGGTCAAGCAATCCGTTGGCAAGGAACTCTGCACGGAATACTTCCTGCAGCATATTCGTCTGTACTGAATCGATGACATTTATACATGGATTCTTGATTAGAACAGGACGTGATTCTGATTTGCGGATAATCTTTAACGGCTGTCCGCTATAGGCTGTCAGCAAATCTTCAATGAGGTTGTTCTTGCTGTTGTACCTTTTGACGGAATTGAACAAAGCCAGAATTTCATCGACGACCAATGTTATCCCACGCTGATTATGCTGATGAATATTCATCATTGCCTCTGGAGTAGAGTCATAAATGACCGTCGTTACAAAATGCGGTTTCTTGAGCAACTGTTCTTCCCCGTCACTTCCGTGCTTGCCTGCTGACATGGCTCTTTCATATTTGTCATATTCCTCGTTATATTTCTCATGCAGCCGGTCATCATACTCATTAATCGGCTTATATATAAAACCGAGGGGAGGAGTCTTCCCAAGCCCGGGACGACCGACCAACATCATATAAAGGGATGGGCAAGTTTTCCACTCGCCCTTTATACGGATATGACAAGAGTTGCCTATTGCAGTAGCAACAGCGGAAAGAATAATAGACGCAGTATATTCCACATTGAAATTTTCGTATCTGGCAAGATTGAGGATAATCTCCTGTATCCTGTCCGGGAAGGTATCCAACGGAAGACCTGTTTCCGGAATGCCTTCCACCTCCGAACGAAGCATGTTGGTCAAATGAAATGGTGTTAAACATAGCCACCTCCTTCCTGCTTTGGAAGTTCATCGCCAATAGCGAAAGCTTCATAATGGAAACGACGCAGAAAGCGGTCCACGTCTTCCTGCGTGTACCAGTATTTATCACCTTCACGCGAGTAGCCGAGATAACCGTTGTCTCGCAACTTTTTCAGATACTTTTCTTTGATGTTCAATTTCTCCATCAAAGACTTGTTGTCATATAGACGGTGTCCGCCTTCATGAGCTGGAGGCGGTAGTTTCTCTTGTCTCTCCACTATGCTGAAAATCTTTTCAAGCAATTCCCGGTCGCATAGCGTCTCTACATTCGTGTTCTTTGCCATATATTTCTCAGATTATGGCCGAACAGTCTTGATGCACACTCAGACCTTCAGCCTGGTTATACGATATGGTACGATTGTGCACATCGCACCAGAATCACGGCACGAATGTATTAAATAGCTGATGACTAATAAGTTACAATAAATTATCCGATGTTATGACAGGTGTTATGGAAGGTTATGATTCTGCCACAATTTTGTGCATAACCGATTGATTATCAGAAATAAAAAAGAGAAAAAATAAAATTGAAAAAATCGAAGATTGCCAGATGAAGCAAAACAAAATGCATAACAAGCCAGAAACTAAGACTTGCCAAGAACGAAGATAATATTCTTCGTTTTTTGTCACTTCTGAAAAAACTTGTCGATTTCTCCGGCATTGTTAGGGACGGGCATATCCCTCCTGTTCTGCCGGGACTGTCCGATACCGGTCTGTTCAAATAGTGCGTTAAGCTCGACATCGGGGAAGAGTCCGTTGTCGAATTCCCAAAAAGTCTTCTGTTCGTATTTGGAATATTCAGGAAAATCGCCGCAATATATTCGACCACACATATAGGCAAGAAGAGCCTTTGTCCCTTTCCAGCTATAATGCGACCCGACCTCTTCAATATATCCGGCTTCTATTGCTTTCGCAAAGATTGTACGGGCAAGTGAAGTGTCAAGTCTTCCCGACAATACAACTCCTTTGGGAGAATCCGGACATTCAGGCTGATTGTCTATGGATTGAACGGTTTGCTGGTTCTTTTCCCTAAGTTTGATGCGTAACTTTTCCGCTCCGTATGCAAATAGCCCCGATAAGATAAGGGCGGTGACAATGCCTGTTATAACGACAGGATCAGGATGATTGTCCTTTACCGGATCAATTATCCCAAGACCTATAAGGAGCAAAGTCCCTATAAAAAAGACTATTGCAGCAGACCACATGATTATTCTATGGTACCGTTTAAATAGGGTAGAAAGCACCAATACCAGAACAAATGCACACACCAGCAATAGGAATATCTGCATAATAGTCATCTCAAATAAATTTATGTGTAAAATTAATGAATGTTTCCAATAGCCATCTACATTCATCAGACAATTTCCAGAGATGCAAAATCCTCTTTCAGACGTGCCACTTCTGCGGACAGCGTTTCGGGCAGGAATTTGGCATATACCTTTTCGGTAACATCCGTACTTCCATGGCCGAGCAAACGACTGACAACCGACATGGAAAGTCCCTTGTTCAGTGCAAAGACCGCAAACGAATGCCTGGCCACATGCATTGATAGGGTAAACAGAAGCCCTATCTGTTCTCCGACAACCGCCAACGACTGATTGATGCATTTCGTTGCATTGTTACGGGACTTGTACAGAGCCTCAGCATCATCAAGATCCAGATCATCCTTTACTAAGTTGAATACATACCGGCATCCTGCACGCTTCTCCTGCCAACGGTGCAGAATATTCAGGGCAGGTTCTGTAAGAGGAATTACATGGCGCTTGTTCGTCTTGATCATGATTTTTCTCAGTTCCTTCTTCTCAAAATTGACATGGCCCCATTGCAATGTCATCACATCGACAACACGGAGTCCACAGGCATGGAAGGCAAAGAAGAACATTTCCAAAAATTCTTTACGACGCGGTTCTGTATAGGTATGGTAATATTCCAACAGCGCAGACATTTGTTCCTTTGAAAGGTACTTGCCGTCAAACTCGTTGTCTTCGTCCGCGAGAGATATCTTTGAGGCGATACGCATATCCTGAATCCGCGCATTGACGGCATAGTCTATCATCTTCATTTCGGAAGCATAGGCACATGCCTTCAGAATCGGAGTCAAGGCATGGTTGATCGTTGCATCGCTGTTCTGTTTTATCTCGCGGCGCCACATGATGTATTCGTCAATCAGGTCAACCGATATTTCACCTAAATAGATACTGTCCGGCTTGTAGGTACCGTTCTTTGTTGCACGGAGAAAGATACGGAAGATATTCATGCCGCTCTTGCCGTTCTCATAGCGGCTGCGGCCGATCCTGTTCCGGGAATAGTCCGATTCGAGCCTTTCCAAAACAAACTCGATAAAATCCTTCCCTTTGTCCTCCCGTGTGAGCGGTTTATCGGCCAAAAAGTCGGCGATCACCTGTGCTGTAATCTGATTGGGATGCTTCTCCTGATATTCGGCCAGCAGTCCGTCGATCTTGTCCGCACGGGCAAGCAGCAGGCTGTTGATCCGGTTGGCCTCCGGACCATAACTCGCCCTCACACCTCCGCGTCCCTTGTTGGCTTTCTCGTTCCAGTCGCCCAGCCGGACAAAGATGTTCATGCCCTTGCGTATCACCTGTCGGTTCCAGGTGTATTCAAGCTGGACAAGATACGGTTTGGCTGGATCGATCTCACCCCGGATATGCAGGCGATAGCGTCCCAATGGATATAGTCGTTTCGGTCGTCCCATACTGGAGATGTTTGAAATTAAAAAAACAGAGGTTGCGGTAATACTCACAAACCTCTGTAAAGGTAATGAATTTTGTCCAAACAAATCCTGATTTTTCCTCCGAAAAACGTATTTTGTCCAAATAAACCACGCCGTTTGAGGCGGTCAGACGCTGTTGTCCAAACAAATTAATCCCTGCCAATCTTATTGATTGGCAGGGATTTAATAGTCATCTATGCGCTTAAAATTGCACTAATATTCTTCCTCATTGAAGAAAAAATCGTCTTTGGAAGGGTAGTCGGGCCAGATATCTTCGATGGATTCGTAGATTTCGCCTTCGTCCTCTATCTCCTGCAAGTTCTCGAGCACTTCGAGCGGCGCTCCCGACCGCACGGCGTAGTCGATCAGCTCTTCTTTCGTGGCAGGCCAGGGAGCATCTTCGAGTTTCGATGCCAGTTCAAGTGTCCAATACATAGTATAAAGTTTTTAAGTTTCGGTTTTTCAGTCGATTATGCTCGGAGGTCCTTGCTTCCTCCGGCAGGATCGACTTGCAAAAATATAAAAAAAACAATAAAAACAAAGAAAAAATGATGTGACATGAAATATTATACGTCAAGTGGTTTTTAATCAGTTTGTTGCGGTTTGTCGTGCGCTGCTGCCGGCTTGCGCGGAAAGCTCAGGCGGCCGGGTTTCGGGACGAAAATCGAAAAAAAGGAGCCGGAAGGTTGTTTCGAACTGAAATTTTGCCTAATTTTACTTCGTTCGCGTCTGTTCGCTGTCCGGCGGCCGTTGCGGTCGTCATCGGCTGGTTGCGAATCGAAAAATGCCGAAAATACTGAAAAGGCTTTCATGTTATGAAGAAAAACTGTTTTACCGCCGTCGTCTCTCTGCTGT
>ENA-OPAO01001380-OPAO01001380.1-human-gut-metagenome-genome-assembly--contig:-NODE-1380-length-16789-cov-2.664575_pt1 | contig 16789 bp, 20 predicted proteins | sample MGYA00241054_ERZ501424 | MGnify/ENA primary metagenome ERZ501424 (study PRJEB25962, sample SAMEA2042623) | human gut metagenome | biome: human gut; feature: human-associated habitat; material: faeces...
TTCCGCTGGATTTGGAACGCCTACCGCTACCGTAGACGCTAATACTGGAACTCCGTCTGTGACCGTGTCTGCATCCGGCCCTGACACTGCGAAGGTATTCGCGTTCGCCTTCAAAAATTTGAAGGGTGCTAAGGGTGACAAGGGCGATACTGGGGCCCAGGGCCCTGCCGGCTCCTCTTATACGCTTCCTGCTGCTACCACTAGCGCGCTGGGCGGCGTGAAGATGGCCGCTGCCGTTACAGACGTAGTCGCAGCCCCTACTATGGAAGAGTTTAACGGACTGCTGGCTTCCCTTCGTGCAGCTGGGATTCTGGCGAGTTCTTAAGGGGTGACAGTATGCAGCGAGAAAACATTCCCGAATCGTTGCTGGCCGATGTAAAGAACTACCTGAACATCACCTGGGACGATGAGGCAACGGACGCGAAAGTGTCCGGCCTCATCGCCGCGGGGTCTGTGTACCTGGATCTGAAATATGGCGGGGAGGCAGACTACATGGAGGATGGGCTTCCGCGCACTCTCTTGATGGAATATGTGCGGTACGCAAGAGACGGAGCGCTCGATGTGTTTGAAAACAACTATCAGCCCCTTGTCATCGGGATGCAGAACCAAAAGGCGGTGAGCGAGTATGTCCCAGCCGTGGAAGGCACCGTATCGTCCCAGTAACCAGGTCACCCAGAGTTACAACGACGGGGTTGTGTCCATCTATTCTGTGGAGGATGCTGCGCGTCCTGGATATCAGCCAGAACCTAAGCTGACGAAAAAGGTTTCCCTTCGCTACGAAGAGCAGCGTTTGGGAATCCAACGCTACTATAGCGGCCGGCAAAACCAGGTGGACATTGAGCGGGTAATCAGGACGCAGCGCGTCGGAAATGTGAACAACCAAAATGTCGCGATCACAGAGGATGGACGTCAGTACCGCGTTGATCTAGTGCAGTCCGTGATGGATGTATGGCCGGAATCCGTTGACATCACCCTCGCCAAAATAGAACAAGAATTCGAGGTGCCATGATGAGGTGGTACGAAACAATCATTTCTGCCCACACGTCGGTTACGGATTCTGTTAGCCACAACGAAAAGCTGCACTCTGATCGGTATTTCGTTTGGGGTGAAACCGGATCCAACGATCTGGAAGCGGGTAACCTTCACGCGGAAAAGGCTGTTACCGGGTACACAGACCTGTATACCAAACAGGAGTTTGACCCGTGGAAGGAACAGATAGAGGAAGCGTTTGACGCCGCCGGGATCGCCTGGGTCCTGAACTCCACGCAGTACGAAGAGGAAACGGGATTCACCCATTACGAATGGTATTGGGAGGTGACAGACGATGCCGAAGGCTAAGGTGACGACTAATGCAATCAATGAGTACCTACAAATCATTCGATCTCTAGGTGAGAACGCAGATGACGTAGTCAAAAAGGCCGTGTATGAGGGGAGTGCCATCATTGCAAATCAGGTATCTGCGAACATCAGCGCCATCCCTATTGATGAAAGCTGGGGCACAGAAAGCCACCCAAAAAATGGAATTACGGCTGTGGAGAAAGCTGGGCTACAGGATTCGTTCGGTATTGCAGATATGCAGGATGATAACGGTTTCATCAATACCTTGATCGGCTTCCAGCAACCGGATTACAACGCAAACGGCAAGGCAAATATCATGATCGCCAGAGCGACGCAGTCCGGGACTTCGTTCTCAAAGAAAATCCCATTTTTCGCGAACGCGCTTCGAGCTACTAGAGGACAAGCCAGAGAACGGATGGTCCAGGTAGCGGAAGAAGAATTCAAAAAACTTTCGAAAGGATGATCGCATATGGCAACCATCGGTTTATCCAAACCCTATTACGCCATCTACAGCAACGATGGCAACACCGTTACCTATTCCAACGGCGGCCTGATCGGCAAGGCCACCGAGTTGACCCTCGAACTGGAAGAGGGGGACAGCAACAATTTTTATGCCGACAACGCTGTTGCAGAAACGGACAACCAGTTTTCCGGCGGCACTATCACCCTGTCCACGGATGATCTGCTCCCCACTCCCATGCTGGCCATTCTCGGCCTCAAGCAGGAGGCCATGGACGTGGATGGCGTGACCACCGCCAGCCCTCAGTGGATCGTTTACGACGATGACCAGGCGATTCCTTACGTCGGCTTTGGCGGCATCATCAAGGCAAAACAAAGCGGCCAGACTAAGTGGATTGCAGTGGTATTCAACAAGATCCAGTTTGCGAACCCTGGCATTTCCGCTGTCACTCAGGGCGAGACCATCGAATGGCAGGCCAAGGAGTTGACTGCAACCGTTATGCGCGACGACAGCGTCAAACACGGCTGGCAGATGCAGTCCACCCCCATGGACACCGAGGCCGACGCGGAGGCAGCCATTAAGGATGCGCTGAACATCACAAACCCTAATCCGACCCTGGGCACACTGACGGTTTCCAGCGCCGCAGGGTCTGAGTCTGGGGAAACCGAAATTACCGTAGCGCCTCCTATTACTTATGGTAACCACTATGTCTATCAGGTGAGTGCGGAAGTCACTCTCCCGGCCGCATACGGAGAGGACGTGTCTGGCTGGACGCCCTGGAACGGGATGTCTGCCATCCAGGCAACCACTGGCCAGGAGATTGGCGTGGTGGAGGCAGACGCCGCGAACAAGGCAGTAAAGGCCGGCAAGACGACGGTGACGGCGAAGGAGGGTGCGTGATGCGCACAATTAACGTGAATTTTAGAGGGAACACGCATCTTGCTTGCTTTTCCTCCGGGGTCGTTGTGGCCCTGGAGGAGAAGTATGGCGATGCAGACAAGGGGCTCCAGCAGGTATTAAGCGGAAAGACCGCGGATGCTATGTGGTTCTTAACTCAGGTTATGAACGCTGGTAGCGACTACGCTGAATATAACGGCATGGAGGTTCCTCCCCGAGTTACTGAAAAGGAAGTGCTTTCCTGCATCGGGATTGATGACTTCAAGCAAATTTTTGCTGACATTTCCTCTGTTGTTGCAGAGGGGAGCAAGACCACTGTGGAGGTCGAGCCCGAAAAAAACGTAGAGGCCAGGCAGGAGGAAAGCTGACCTCTGCCTGGCTTTTGTGGTATGGGATGAAAATCGGTCTTTCTCGGCATGAGACGCTTGTCATTCCTTTTGGGGAACTACTTGATTTCATCGCGATCCAGCAGATAAAAAGCGAGGGCGCAAAACGCAAGCCGACGATTGAGGACAACGAAATCGAATTTATGCGCTTGTTGAGTTTTAAGTAGGAGGTGACTGCATGGCAACGGATGTATCTATTCGAGTAGGCGTTGATGGCGAAAAAGAATTTTCGTCTGCACTCAAAGCGATAAATTCTCAGATCAAGAATCTGAGCAGCGAAATGAAGTCCGCCGTCACCTCTATGTCTGGACTGGACAGCGCCGAAAGCCGTGCCGCAAAGCAGGCCGATATTTTAGGCCGGTCTCTGGATGCACAGAAACAAAAGCTGTCTGTATTGAATGGCCAGTATGACCGGCAGTCTGCGAAATTAAAAGAGCTGGCTCAGGCAGCGGAAGATGCCGCAAATGCACAGTATTCCAGCCAGGATGAGATGGTTATGGCGGTGACAAAGGCAAACAATGCCTACAACCGCCAAAACAAGGTTGTCAATGATTTGGGTACCCAGATCAATAATACAACCGCAGAGATCAACCGTCTTCAGGCAGAAATGGGAGGCGTTTCAACAGAGACTACTCAGGCTGTAAGTGCCTTTGATCGGCTGAGTCAAAAGATCTCCCAGCAGGAGAGCGACCTCAAGGGGTTAAAACAGGCATATAGTAATGCCGTATTAGAGTTTGGCGACGGATCGTCCGAAGCAAAACAATTCGCTTCGCAAATTGAAAAACTCTCCACGGAGCTAAAGCAGAGCCGGAGTGCTATGCAGGACGCTGCCGACGCAGCGGACAAGCTGGACCGGTCTCTGGACGATGCTGGGAATGAAGCCAAAGAGGCCAGCAGCGCCTTTGGGGATGTGTTCTCTGCGGACATGCTTTCCGACGGGATTCAGTCCGTCGTTAGCGGCATTGCAGACATTGTAGAGTCTACCTCTGAGTATCGCCGGATTATGGCATCTCTGGAGGTGTCCAGCCAGAAAGCGGGGTACACCGCCGAACAGACAGCGCAGAGCTACCAGCAATTTTACTCCGTGCTTGGAGATGAGCAGTCCAGTGCAACGGCTCTGTCTAACCTACAAGCGTTAGGTCTTTCGCAAGAGGACCTGACCAAGATGATAGACGGGACCATTGGCGCTTGGGCGACTTATGGGGATTCTATTCCAATCGATTCCTTAGCTGAATCCGTAAATGAGACAATTAGGGTGTCAAAGGCAACCGGGACATTTTCCGACGTGCTCAATTGGGCGGGCACCAGTGAGGACGAATTCAATGCCTCGTTGGAAAACGCTAACAGTGAAACAGAGCGCGCCAATCTGGTTTTGAAGGAATTGTCCCGTCAAGGTCTTGTTTCCGCTGCGGAGGAATGGAGAAACACTAACTCCGCAATCGTAGAAACCAACAAGGCGTCTAGCGACCTAAATGACGCTTTAGCTCGAGCGGGAGATGCTTTGTCTCCTATGGTGGCAAAGGTCAAAGAATTTGCAGCTAACTTGGTAAACGGCTTCCTGGACATTGCAGAGAGCAGCGATATCGCTATCCCTGCCATTACGGGTGTTGCTACCGCAATCGGCGTTCTTGCTGCTGCCTCGGTTGTGTCCAAAATTGGACAACTGGTTTCCAGTCTGGGCCTTCTCGCGACGCTTGCAAATCCGTTTGTTCTGCTGGGTGCGGCGGCGCCAGCCGGTGTTGCGGCGGCGATTGTTACACTCTGTAACAGTGAGGGAGAATATGTAGACTATTCCGAACAGTTTGCAACCAGAATCCAGGAAACGACAGATCAGGTGAACGCTCATGCGGACGCATACGACAATCTGTTAGAATCTGCCGGAGCGTCCATTGAGACGATGCAGACAGAAATGGGCCTTGTTGAGCAGTATGTTACTGAGCTCGAAAAAATAACAGATGCTAACGGGAAAGTCAAGGAAGGGTACGAAGAGCGAGCCGCATACCTCGCTGATTACATCAATAGCAAGGTCCCTGGGGCGGTAGAGGCATCCGGGGAAGAGGCGGACGCAGTCTACAAAGTCTCGGATGCCATTGAAGAATTGATCTGGCAAAGGCAAAAAGAGGCAACCCTAAACGCCTTGCAACCTGCATATGAAGAAGCCTTGTTAAATCAGCGGCAAGCATTGACGGACTATACTCAGGCTATGCGTGATCACAATGTTGCGCAGGAGCGAGTCAACAAGCTCCAAGAGGTCTTGAATCAAACCACAAGTGCGACGGATTATTCCAGGGTTAACCATGAGCTGATGGAGGCAAAAGAGGCGTTAAATCAAACATCTGAGACGCTTAGAACTGCGGAAAGCACATGGAAAGACCAGAATAATGTCATGGAGGCGTACAACGAAGCGGCGTCTGCGACCATTGGGGAAACTGATAAATTAAATCATGCGCTCGCAATAACGTCTGATACTTTGGTACAGTCCACCGGGGATAACAGCCAAGCTATACTTGATAATATCGCTAAGATTCAGTCTGATTATCAGTATATGGTCATGTTAGCCGCCGAAAGTTGGGACTCCATGTCTGAAACCCAGCGGCAGGGGATACTCAACGCAATTGACCAACAAAGGGGCCTGCTGGACGAACAAGTGAACATCGCCCGGGAATCCGGAATTCAAATTCCGGCAGAAATGGGAGTGGGCATGAACGAAGGAGCATATCAACTGACTGGCGCAACCCAGCAACTATACCTTCAGTTGATGCAAGAGCTAATGCCTGGCGTCGATGTTACTCAGATCGGTGATGCGTGGGATTTTATGCTTGCGAATGGCCTGATTTCAAGTTCCGGTCAAGTCAACATGTCTGCCGCAGCTGTAGCGGACGGCGCAGAAGCCGCCATGCAGATGGAAATTAGTGATGGGGAAACCACTCAATCTGGCGTAATTGGTGGAACCGGCTTTGGAGATGGTCTCGGCAGTACTGCTCCATACGTCAACGAAAAGGCTGCCGAAATCGTTAACGGCGGGAAAGCAACAATGGATTCTACGGTTTCCAGTGCCGGTTTCCCTGATCCTGGACAGAATTCCGGAAATTTTTACGCAAGTGGAATCGATGCTTCTCAACCAACGGTAGAGAAATCTTGGGTGAACCTTATCTTCGGAGGAAAAAGCGCCGCTTACTCTGCGGTCGGGTCAGCTGACTTCCCTGGCGTAGGGGCTGAGGGAACTAACGGAGTTGCGAGCGGCGTAGATTCTACTGTCGATGTCGTGAATAACGCATTGATCGAAATGATAAACACCGCAAGAAGCATCGGATATCAAATGGTTCGAGATTTCACTGTTATAGGTTACGCCATTAACGACGCAATCGCTGGAGCAATCAATGTATATGCGTTGAACTCAAAACTTCGCCAAATGGCACGCAACGCGCTTTCGGCAGCAAGAGGCGAGCTTAGGATAAACTCTCCGTCTAAGGAGTTTCGCGATAAGGTCGGCAAACCCATCACAGAAGGCATTGTGGCGGGCGTTGATTCCACGGCGGAGGACGCCGTGAAGTCAGTCAGAGGTATGGCCAACTCTGTCGCAGACGCCGCCACCATTCGGAACATTCAATCTAAGTTTGAGTACGGTGCATCCCTCGTCACTCGCCCCTCCCTCAACACCCCATCCGCCCTGCTCCAAGCGGCGACAGCAGCGGCACCGAGAGGGGCCGCAACCCGGGAAGTTTACCAAGTGGAGATCCCGCTGGTGATCAATGGCAAGGAACTTTACCGAGCAACATTCAACGATCTTCGAGCGGCACTGAACGGAAACGCCCGTCGGACCGCGAAATCGTCCCTGATCTAAGGGGGTGCGTGCATGAAAGCAAAACTTGTGCTTAACGGCACCGACATCTCCGGCTATCTAGCGGAGAGCGGAATCGCGCAATCTCCCATCTACCGGCAGGAGAGCAGCGTGGTCACCATGGACGGCATCGAGCACCGGAGCAATATTCGCAAGGTGCAGCTTGATGTTGAGTTCGCCCGGATGCGGGCGGAAAACGCCTATGCTATCGCCGACATTATTACCCAGCCATCCACGGTGACCTACCTGGACCTGGACGGAACGGAAAAAACCAAAGTGTTCTGGGTAGAAGGCCCGGAGATGACCCAGGAGAAGGTAGAATCCGGGATCACCTGGGTGGAGGGCGGTTCCATGACTCTGGCAGAGAGGTGATGCCATGCACACGACCAGCGACATTTACAACCAGATTTTCTCCGATCCAGGGCACTGGACAGAGCTGAAATTGGACATTGCGGGGCAGGAGTATACCCAGGGGAATATCGTTTCCCTGTCCATCTCTGGCGGGCTGTTCGACACTCCTGGAATCGGGAACGTAAATGCCAGGCAGATCGATATGGAGATCATTCCAATCGGGACCATCCCAAGGCAGGCGCAAATTCAGGTATTTGTCCGGGTGTGCTTGGGCGAGCAGGCCAGCGAATGGATTCCAAAGGGCGTGTTCTTTTTCTCCACGCGGGAACTGGATAAGGTATCCGGCATCCTCACGGTAACTGGCTACGACGCCATGCTCAAAGCAGAAAACGTCTGGCTCAACGAGGACTATGTATACGATAACTGGCCCATGCCCCAGGAAACTGCCGTGGCGGACATTGCCCAACGCATGGGTGTTTCTGTGGATCCCCGCACGGTTCTCTCCGACGATTTCCCCGTTGAGTACCCCGTGGACGAAGAAGGCGACCTCACCATGCGGGAGGCATTGTCCTTCATTGCCGTTTCCGATGCGGGAAACTGGATCATCACCGACGAAGGGAAGCTGCGATTGATCCGCTTTGGGGATATCCCAGAGCAAGCGGGTTACCTGGTGACGGAGTACGGCCAGCCCATCCAGTTTGCGGGGGAGGTGTTGATCCTTGTCTGATTCTATTTTTCTGGGATCCCGAGCGGGAAGCCTGGATATCGGGGACATCCCGTCCAACATCTCCCGTGTGAATCTCAGCGTGGATAGTGAGACCTATTACACCGCAGGGAATGACACGGGACGAACGCTGGAGGTCACCTGCGCCTGGGCGTCTCAGGCTATGGCGAACTCCATTCTTGCCGCCATGCGGAATGTGGAGTACCAGCCATACACCGCGGGGGAGGCCCTGATGGACCCATCGGCGGAGATTGGGGATGGTGTTGTCGTTGGCGGGATCTATTCCGTTGTCGCCAACGAAAACATGTCGTTTTCCCGCCTGTACAATTCCGAGATATCCGCGCCCGACCTGGATGAGGTGGACGATGAGTATCCCTATGAATCCCTGGAGCGCCGGCAGTACGACCGGGAGCTGGCCAGAACGCGATCCATGATATCCAAGTCCGCCAGCGAAATCCTCCTACAAGTGGAGGGGATTGCCAAGGATCTGGAAGGCCAAGTGTCCAGCATCTCCGTTAAGTTGGACTCCATTACCTTGGACGTGTCCAACAGCTCAACGTCCTCAACGATATCGCTCAAGGCGGGAGATGTGACCATTTCTAGCAAGACAATAAAGATGGACGGCCTCGTTACGTTTACCGGCCTGTCCTCCGGTACAACTACCATCAATGGTGCCTGTATCAAAACCGGACAGATTGACGCGGACCGCCTGAATCTCACGGGGGCCATTACATTTTCCGACTTGTCTAGCTCTGTTCAAGGGGATATCAACGACGCGCAGAGCACGGCAAACAGCGCGTACAGCCTGGCAAACGCGGCCAACAACACTGCAAATAACGCCGAGGATAAAGTAGAGGCGTGGAGCTACCGGGGCACCACATACATTGACGGCTCAAAAATCCAAACCGGCACCGTGGAGGCATCCATACTGCGCGGCGGTACGGTGGAACTGTTGGCGTCGGGAGGGAGCACGGTGGGATCCATCGAAATCACATCCACGACCACCGGCGTCGGCCTGGAATTCGTCACAAACCGTGGCGGTATGCGCATGACATCCGCCGGTAACTGGTGGGTTGATACCACAAACTGTTCGTTTGGCACAACGTCCACAGGCCGGTTTTCGTTCAGCGACTCCCCGACGCCCAGTTCCGATGGGTCTGTAACCCTCGGGCGCAGCACAGTTCGGTGGGGGGATGTGTATTCCGTCAACGCGGCTATAAACACGTCCGACCTCAATTTCAAAAAAGACGTGGAATACGGGCTGGACCGCTTCCTTCCTGTGTTCGACGCGCTGCGCCCGGTTTCGTTCAAATTCATCGACGGACAAAGCGACCGTACCCACATGGGGATTATCGCGCAGGACCTCGAGGAAACTCTGTCGGAGCTGAACATCCCAACGAAGGACTTCGCGGCGTTCATAAAATCCTGGGGAATTGATGAAGAAACCAAAGAGGGTAGCTATCGCTACGCGATCCGCTACGGGGAATTCATCCCTTTGCTGATCTACCAGGTACAAAAAATAAAGGAAGCTCTAAAGGACAAAGGAGTGATTTCATGACGAAGGTGCAGGAATATTTAGACCAGGCGTTTAAATACATCTCCGCTATTCCCGTATCCGGGGAACAGGTGGAGATCATGGCGCGGGCCAGGGAATTGCTCCGGATGGCCTATGCTGAGGCTGGAAAGGGCGCGGCGGAGGTGAAGAAGGATGGCTAATGTACCAAAGGCGATTACCGACTTGCCGGTAGCCTCCGCCATGGGGGACGATGATCTGCTCGTTGTCTCCCAGAATGCAACTACATCCAGCATCAGAGGGGAGCTTATCAAGGGGTACGCCCAAAATGCAGTTGCGTCTCAGGTAACAGCCGCCCAAACCGCAGCGAACCAGGCTGGCCAATCCGCCACCCAGGCTGAGGCAGCCAGACAGGGCGCAGCGGCGGCACAGACCGCGGCGGAGAGCGCTCAGGACGCAGCGGAAACGGCGAGGGACCAATCCGTTGCCGCTGCCGGCACCATCGGCGACTCCGTGGAGCAGGCGCAGACAGCAGCGGGGCAGGCATCCAGCGCAAAGGACGCTGCCGTTGCCGCCCGGTCCGCCGCAGAAACCGCGAAAACGGCAGCCGAAACGGCCAGCGGACAGGCTCAAACGGCGGCAACCCAGGCCGCTGGGAATGCTACTGCTGCACAAACAGCTGCGACCCAGGCAGGCGACGCAAAGACAGATGCCGAGACCGCCCGCAATGAGGCGGAGACATCCGCGTCCTCCGCTGCGAATTCCGCCTCCGATGCCGAGAGCGCAGCCACAAAAGCAGAGCAGGCGAAAACCTACATCGAAAATATGGACATGGAGGGGAAAACGCTCCCAGCAGGATCCTCCGTTACCGTGACCAAAACTACTTCTCCAGAGGGGAACTTACTGTTTGTGATTGGGGTGCCTCAGGGGATCCAGGGCGACAAGGGAGACACCGGTGAAACTGGCGCAACTGGTCCCCAGGGCGTGAGCGTCACCAACGCAACCGTCAACGAGGACGGCGACCTGGTGATTACCCTCTCTGCCGGGGATCCCATCAACGCTGGGTCTGTCATTGGCCCCCAGGGCATCCAGGGTGAGGTTGGCCCCACCGGCGCGAGCGTGGACCGTATCAAGCGCACGTCCGGCACCGGCGCGCCTGGAACCACGGATACCTATACTGTATACCTCACCGACGGGAAGACCGGCGGTACATTTCAGGTGTACAACGGGTCTAATGGTACCGGGTCTGGTGATTTCATGGCGGATGGGTCGGTGCCCATGACTGGTGACCTCCAGATGGGCGGGCATAAGATAACCAACCTAGCGGAGCCCACCGACAACACAGACGCGGCGTCCAAAGAGTATGTGGACGATACCATAACCGTCTCTCTGGTCGGGAATTATATCCCGGTGGGGCAGAAGGGGCAGGCGAATGGCGTTGCGTCACTGGATGGCTCCGGGAAGGTTCCAAATGAGCAGCTACCCCCGATGGACTATGTGCCTACCAGCCGAACCGTTAACGGACATGAACTCGGCGCCGATGTTACGCTGGATGCGGAGGATGTGGGAGCCATCCCTAACCCCACTGGCGGCACGGCGGGACAGGTACTGACCAAGACAGCGGATGGAAGTGCGTGGGAAAACGCGCCTAGTGGTCTCCCTGATGGTGGTGCCGAGGGTCAGATGCTGTACAAGGCCGCTGACGGGGCTGAGTGGAGCGACAAACCGGTGATGTACGTCAATATCACCGAGAGCGGCGGGACGTACTCGGCGGATAAGAAATTAAGCGAAATAAAAGATGCATACCAAAAGGGATTTTTCATCATTGCGAACACTCCAAACGGGATAATTCCAATGACCGACATCTATGAAAATAACGCAAACTTCATAGAATTTGATATGCGTCATAAACGAACTAATGAATATTTAGTTGAAGAAGATAACGTAATTTTTCAAATGACAGCCATGTTAAACTCTGCGTCCCGTGTTTCTTATGATAACAATACTTCCGGCTTGATAGCAACCAACGTCCAAGATGCCATCGACGAAGTACAAGAGAACGTCGAAAACGTCCTCCCCTCCGGCGGCACCACCGGCCAAGTGCTCACCAAAACCTCCACCGGCGAGGAATGGTCTGACGCCCCAAGCGGGTTACCTGAAGGGGGTACTGAGGGGCAAATCCTGGAGAAGACATCATCTGGAGCTGCGTGGGTGGATGCACCTGAAAGCGGCCTCACCCAAGAGCAAGCGGATGCACGGTATTTGCAGCTTAGTGGTGGGACGATGACAGGGGCCATTATGGCGTCGTTTGGTCAAGATTTTGGGATTTTTTTTGATGAAGAAAGAAACAGCATTGTAATAGGATCAGGTGGCCCTACATTTTCTGTTTCTGCAAACAATGTTGTTGAGGTTGAGTTTGAGCCAACAACTGCGAATGGAGTTGTCAACAAAGCCTATGTCGATTCCAAATTTCCCACCTCCGTCACCGTCACCCTCACTGCCTCCGGCTGGTCCTCTAACACCCAGACTGTCACCGTCTCTGGTGTTGTTGCATCTGAGACCGCACAACTCATCACGCCAACACCCGCTATTGCCTCCCAGTCTGCATACTATGAGGCCGGGATTATGTGTACTGGGCAGGCTGCAAACAGTTTGACATTTACCTGCCAGACTGTACCTACAAGTAATTTGACTGTGTATGTCGTGATTCAACCACTAAGCTGATAGGAGGTGCGTTATGATTCAGAATCCTAGTGTTGTGGGGAGTGGGAGTGTGGAAACAGCAACGATACAGGTGGATGTAAACAGGACCTCAACCCCTAGGTGTGGTATTTATTACATCTCTCCGGATGGCACTTCATCCTTTAAAGATTTTACAACTGCCCCTTTTTCGATACAGGTTAAAAACGGTTCCTTTGTTTTACCTGTTATGCCTTTTGACATGTATCAAGACTATTTGAGCGGCGGATTGTCTTTAATACAAGGCACTGAAGCTTATGTTGATGCCTATACACAGTGCCTAATTTACGTTTATGGTAACGGAGCCATAAACGGGTTTACCTGATTTAACACCCCATGGACTACATCATATATCTACTCGGCATTGTGTTTGGCAGCTCTGGCCTATCTGCCATCATCGTGGCAATCTTGAACCACCACTGGGCAAAAAAGCGAGGGACATCCACAAAGCTGGATGCCCTCTGCGAGGCCCAAAAAGTTCTCATGATTGATAGGGTTCGATGGCTGGGCGAATCCTACATAATCCGGGGGTATATCACCCTGGACGAAAAAGAAAGTCTAGCCGAAATGTACGAAGCATATAAACGCCTGGGCGGGAACGGGCACCTAAAAACCGTTATGGAGGAAGTGCATCGCCTCCCCGTCCGGGAGAAAGGAGCTGATGATAAATGAGTGAGAAGTGGAAACTGTGGTGGAAGGCCGCCGGAGTCCGGGCTGTGAAAACCATTGCCCAAACCTGCATCGCCACCATCGGAGCATCCGCCCTGTTGAGTGATGTGAACTGGATTACCGTGCTCTCCACCGCCGTCCTGGCCGGCGTGCTGTCCCTGCTGACCTCTGTCGCAGGGCTGCCGGAAGTAAAACAGGAGGTGAGCACGAATGAGTAACAGCAAGCTTGTCATGTACACCAAGCTGTCCCCCCACTGCACGAAACCTCGCCAGGGGAAAATCAAGGGCATCTCCATTCACACTATGGCCGGGCCTGGCAGCGTGGAGGGATGTGGGCAGGTGTTCCAAACCTCCGAAGCCTCTAGCCATTACGGTATCGGGCCAGACGGGCGCATCGGGCAGTACGTCCTAGAGGAAAACCGGGCCTGGTGCTGCTCCCACAAGGTGGATCACCAGGTGGTGACCATCGAGGTATCCAGCATCCAGAGCTACCAGGAGCCTTATGAATGTACGGAAGCCGCCTTCGAGAGCCTGATCGACTTGTGTGTGGACATCTGCCAGCGCAATGGCATCAAGGAACTGATCTGGAAGGAAGGCAAGCAGTATTGCCCGGCTTTCACAGGAAACTGGGCGGTGTGCAATATGGTGCCCCACCGGTACACCACGGACAAAGGCAAGTCGTGCCCTGGCAACTACTTATTTGGCAAATATGGCGAAATCGCAGAGCGTGTGAACGCCCAACTAAAAGGAGAAGATGAGGATATGGATATCAACAAGCTGCTGTCCGAGATGACCAACGAACGGGCGTACGAACTGGTAAAGAAAGCCGAGATTCACGCCGCAACCCTGCCGGATGATGACTGGTCCAAGAAGGAAGGCTGGTGGGAGAAGGCCCAAGAGGCCGGCGTCTCCGATGGCACTTCCCCCGTACGCCACATGAAGCGCAACGAGGTTGTGGCCATCCTCGGCAGACTGGGGTTGCTCAAATGACCATCCACAACCCCGACAACATTCCCGAGGAAATCGTCCGGGCCGCCATCGCCATGATGGAGCAGGAAGAGGGGCGGCGTGTGGTGGAAATCTCCATCCGCCGCACTGAGAACCCAGACGAATACGGGATCACTCCCGTTTTTGAGCGGGTGCCGTTCCAGCGTATCCGCCGGATCACCGGCTATCTGGTGGGAGACCTGGGCCGGTTCAACGATGCCAAGCGGGCGGAGGTGGAGGACCGGGTGAAGCACCAAGCATAATTGTACATAATTGTATTATTCGCACTCAAGAGGGTTGCCCGGATAAGGCGGCCCTCTTGGCCTCTGCACGAAAAAGGTATCGCGTAATTTTGTGCACATTTTATCGCCACGCCGGTTGATAGCAGGCCGATATTGGCCTATAATATAATCGCGAACAACGTAGTGGAGCACTAGGAGGAAATAGATATGAAAAGAATATGTCAAACCTGTGGGGCCGTCTTTAAGGGGGATAACACTGCGATCACCTGTCCGGAGTGCGTCAAAAAAATGCGCGCTACTTCTCTAGCCACCCGCGTCTGTGTTGTTTGTGGAGCATCCTTTCAGGGTGGGCCGTCTGCCAAGTATTGCCAAACTTGTAGATTAGAAGTAGCGCGACAAAGGGACCGAGAGCACAAGCGAAGGAAACGCGCGGGCGCTGTCCGCCCCATTGGAAGCGAAGATGTCTGTATCCGTTGCGGGAAAAGGTACACTGTCACAGCCGGCTTGCAGAAATACTGCCCTGATTGCTCCGCAGAGGCAATCAGAGAGAACGATCGGAAAAAATCTATCGAGTGGAATCGAGCGAACGTTGACATGAAAGAGAAGATTGCTCAACGGCATAAAGCTGCTGCGCCTGAAATCTGTGTGATATGTGGGAAAGAGTTTATTCCCGGGCCTGGAAGCCCAAGAACCTGTTCGACTGAATGCGCCAAAATTCTTCGCAAGAGATACCACCAAGATTACGAGAAGGCGCACCGAGACGAACGAAATGCCAGAAGACGCGAGCTTCGCAAACAAAAAAAATAACTAAAACAGGCGAAAATCCTGATTTCCTATTGACAAAAGGCCAAAATTGGCCTATAATATAATCAAGATCAAGGGAAACCCAATCGATGGAGGATAAATCAATGAAGCTCACAAACGAAATGATTAAACGGATCGAGGAAACTGCGGACGAACTGTTTTATGATTATGAGATCATCGGTGTTCGTGTCCAGGAAGAAAAATTTGAGCTCGGAGAGATGGAGCATCGTTCATCTGTTTGGGAAGATGGAGAAGCTACAGAGGAAACGCTTGATGGCGTGTGCGTTATTGGGCACGATAAACTCGCCGAAGCACAGGATTATTTTGGAGACCATGTGGCTATCATTGCCGGAAACCGATACACCTACGGCGAAGACCCTGGTGAAGTCATTATCGAGGACCCCGTTGTCGTGGAGGTTCTAGCGTGAGAAGAAAATACGGGGACTGCCAGAGAGCGGACGGAGATTGTACCATCTGCTCTCTGGTCAACTACGGAAGGGACTGCCACAACAGAAACATCAGCAGCTTAGAGTGGTACCGGCGCGGAGCAGGGATAGAACAACAACAGCTTGCCGATATCTCCAGGGTCAACGTCCGGCAGATCAGGAAAATAGAGCTCGGAGAAATATCCGCAGAAAATCTGACTGCAAAAAATTTGTTGTCTCTTGCGGATGCACTAGGTGTTGACCCCCACGCGCTCATAAAATAAAAGAGGCCCCAGAGGGCCTCTTTTCCGTGTATGCAATAGGTATGCAATAGCCAAATTTTTCGAAAATCAATTTGAAAAAGTGAGCAACAAAAAAGTTCCGAAAACCACCTGTTTAGGTTAGTTTTCGGAACTTTTGGTCCGAGTGTTGAGATTCGAACTCAAGGCCTCTTGAACCCCATTCAAGCGCGATACCAAACTTCGCCACACCCGGGTGCCGTCTCAAACAGCTTAATCATAATATCATGGGGCGCAAAAAAATGCAAGCCTTTTTTTCAAAAGAACGAGAAAAAACTGCACAAACTGGAATGTTATGATTTGGTTAAATCATACAATCCCCGGGAAAATGAGCCCTTGGGCCACGATTTGGGACCAGGTTTCCAGGGCGGGGTAGGCCTCCCGCAGGTCCTCCGGGGCCACCCAGCTGCCGGACATCTTTCCGGTCTCCCGAACGGTGACCTCTCCGTCGGTCTCCAGCAGGTAGACCAGGGCGGTGTGGTAGTCGCTGACCCCGCCGGTGGTCTCGTTGATGAGGCCCACACAGGTGAGGGCGGTGAGGTGGGGGAGGATGACCTCCTCCGTCAGCTCCCGGCGCAGGCCGGCCTCGATGGGGTCGGCGGCGCTCTCCTCGGTGGGGTTGATGTGGCCCCCCAGCCCCAGGGAGAGCTTATCGTGGAGGCGGGCCTCGGTCTGCCCCTTCAGCCGGCGGAGGAGGAAGTATTCCCCGCCCCGGCGGAGAATGCCGTAGGGGATGATCTGCCGCACCGTGGCGTCATACTCCGCCTGCTGCCGGGGGAGAAAGGTATGGTGGTCCAGAATGAATTGGCGGAGGTCGTCCAGATGGTCGGTGACCCACACCTGCCCGCCCAGTTTGGCTTCCAGCGCCTGGCGGTTTACCACAAGAACCTGTTCCATAGTGTGCACCTGCTTTCCAATGGGTTTCTTTCAGTATAGCAGTGTTTTCCCGGGAAGGGAAGTTACCGCCGGTCCAGTTCCCGCTCCGGGAAGACGAAGATGAACAGGAGGGAGCTCACCAAGAGCAGGAAGGGATAGAAGAGGTAGGGGATGATCTGAAACGCGGACAGGGAGAACCCCAGCTCACTGGCCGCCGACAGAGCCACCAGCATCTGGG
>ENA-OPAO01001381-OPAO01001381.1-human-gut-metagenome-genome-assembly--contig:-NODE-1381-length-16782-cov-3.606684_pt1 | contig 16782 bp, 8 predicted proteins | sample MGYA00241054_ERZ501424 | MGnify/ENA primary metagenome ERZ501424 (study PRJEB25962, sample SAMEA2042623) | human gut metagenome | biome: human gut; feature: human-associated habitat; material: faeces...
ATTATTTATAAATAATCCTACCGTTCAAAAAGTGGGAGAAGTTATTCTTGGATTTGGTGTTTTATTTATGGGATTAACTTCCATGTCAAGTGCTATGTCTGTGTTAAGGGATTCACCTTTGATCACATCTTACCTTCAGACGCTGGATAACCATTTCCTTGGTGTTTTATTTGGATTTATCATGACTGCTATCTTACAGAGTTCTTCTGTTACTGTAAGTATCGTTCTTTTGATGGCATCTCAGGGATTATTACATCTTCCAATCTGCTTCTTTATTATTCTTGGATGTAATATGGGATCTTGTGTGTCCGCATTGCTTGCCAGCTTAAGTGGTAACAAAGGTGCAAAACGTGCTGCGATGATCCATTTCTTATTTAATGTATTTGGAAGTATCATCATCTTTACAGGACTTAGCTTTGCACTTACTCCTATCACAAACTTTTTCTTAAGTATTTCCGGTGGAAATCTTGGACGAAGTGTTGCAAATGCTCATACAACATTTAAGATCATTGAAGTGTTATTTATGTTCCCATGTACACCTTTAGTTGTTGCATTAACAGAGAAGATCATCCGTGGAAAAGATGAAAAAGTTCACCATAATGAACTGCAGTATATTACAGAGATTTCCTTAAAATCTCCTGCAACAATGATCCCTCAGGCGAAGAATGAGTTAAGACGTATGGCTAATATGGCACAGGAGAATTTAGACCATGCCATCCACGGATTTCTAAATCAATCCGATGAATTTGTTGATAAAATCTATCATCGCGAGGAAGATATCAATAATGTCAGTCATGCGATCACTGATTATCTGGTAAAGTCCAACCAGCTATCACTGCCTTTAGCCGATCAGAAGATCTTGGGTTCCATGTTTTATGTTGTTAATGATATCGAACGTATCGGTGATCATGCAGAAAATTTTGCTGATTTTACAAAAACAGAGATCAAACATAACACTGGACTTACTGGAGATGCAAAAGAAGAAATCAAAAAGATGTACACTGCTGTTTCCAAACTGTTAAAACTTTCTCTGGAGTGTTTCATGGAACAAGATGGTGTCAACAAACCTGAAGAAAAGCTTGCTGAGATTACAATTCTGGAAGCTTCGATTGACAAAATGGAACGCAGATATCAAAAACACCATATCAAACGTCTTGCCAAAGGCGAATGTGAGCCAAGAGCTGGTTTATTGTTCTCCGATATGCTTTCTGAATTAGAGCGTATTGCTGATCATAGTGTGAATATTGCTTATTCCATGAGTGATGAAGATGAAGATGAAATACTTGCTGCTGAGAATGAAGCCCTCACTGCTAAAAATTAAATTTGAGTTGAACCTAGAATATAAGAAAAGGATCTGCAAACCCTTTTGATACTTTATGTATCTTTGATCTGCAGATCCTTTTTCTTTTTTGCTTTTATAACTCTATCACTTTATAATCTATAGGTGCTACATTTGTCTTGATCACAGCGTTGCTCAAGTTCTTTAACAGCGCCTGTAATGCATTCTCATTTACACCTTCTTTGACCTTGTTGAGATCTAGATTGATCTCTTCTTTTTTCATCATCGGATTGACGAGAAGTAATATTGCTTTGTTCTCACTTGCTTCTCCAAAAACATCTTTTTTCTCGCTGATAAATCTTAAGATCGCAAGGACGTTTTCAGTCGGTGCCATGTATAATGCATATCCTGTCTGTAAGACTTTTTCCCGGTTTCTAAGGCTAGTCAATCTCAAAACTTCCTGATAGGTTTCTTTATCATTTTCAAAAAATGCTCCTCGGTTAAATGGGTCCATCAGTCCATGCATTCCATATTCGTCTCCATAATAAATGCATGGCATTCCTGGAACAAAGAACTGAACTGCCATTGCAAGTCTTGTGAGTGCTTTTCCTTTCTGATCCATCTTTGATGTTATGACATATTCTGCCTGCTGCTCTCTCGATGGCAGATTCTCATTCATTCCGGTTGCAAGTGTTGTCCGAATTCTTGGAATATCATGAGAAGATAACAGGTTCATCAGTGCATAATACAATGGTTTTGGATAATTACACTGCTGGGATATCAAGAATGTCTTCATATCTTTGGCACTTTGATTGCCGAGTAAATAATCTGTAACGTTGACTTTCAGCGGATAGTTCATTGCGCTGTCTAAGCCTTTTCCCAAAGCATATTTACGTTTCGTTCCGTAACTTTCTTTGGTTGTGACATCTTCCCATACCTCACCGATCAGTGTATAATTCTTGAATTTCTTCTTTAATTCGCTTCGCAATCTAAAGATAAATTCATCCGGAAGTTCGTCTGCAACATCCAGACGGAATCCTGATGCTCCAAGTTTTAACCAATGCTTGATCACCGAATCTTCTCCTGTGATAATGTAATCAACAAACTTTTCATTTAATTCATTGACTTCCGGCAGTGTTTCAAACCCCCACCAGCTCTTATAAGTTCCATCTTCGTTAAAGTCATACCAATCATAGTACTTTGACTCTTCCCCTTGATATGCCCCTGGTTCTTCGTAATTTCCCTTTTTGTTAAAATAGACACTATCATCCCCAGTGTGGGAATATACCCCATCCAAGATCACATGAATCCTGCGTTCTTTGGCAAGCTGGCATAGCCGCTTAAAATCTTCGTTATTTCCAAGGAATGGATCGACTTTCTTATAATCTGATGTATTATAGCGGTGGTTTGATGCTGCTTCTCCAATCGGATTCAGATAAATACAACTGATCCCCAATCGTTTCAGATCATCAAGTTTGGATATGATTCCCTCAATATCTCCACCAAAATAATCACATGGATCATAAAATTCTTTTCCTGGAAGTGGTCCAAATACTGGCTGTTCTTCCCAGTCATCATGCAGATAGACCGTTCTTCCCATACTTTCATGATATGCTTTCCCACGTTTCATATTTTCTTTGTTTCCCTGACAGAAACGATCTGGGAAAATCTGATACATGATTCCTTTTGACATCCACCTTGGGGTATCAAAATTTTCTTCATATACGGTGATCTGAAAACTATCCGGGTTGTCATCAACGATCATTCCTTCTCCTTGTGTCTTCCCATGTCTGGCTCCATAAAAATAACATTTCCCATGTTCCCAGATTCTGAAATAATACCAGACAACACCTGCTTCACTGGTCATCTTTATGTGTTCTTCCATGCAGTCTTTTTTTCGTTTCATCTCATACTCCCGGTGAAAACTTTCAGAATACATGATGATCTCTGCCTTATTGACTTCCTGCCCTACATCATACAGGCGGATCATCATCTCGCTTCCACATGTGACTGCACCTACGGGAGTTCTGTATTTTTCTACTGACGCGTTATGAATCATAATTTAATCTCATCTTTTTTGTAACTCTTATTTTACTGGTTTCAGATTCCAGATTTTTTCATTATATTGCTCAATCGTTCGGTCTGATGAAAAATATCCGGATTTTGCTGTATTAACAACTGCTTTTTTGATCCATTCATCCTTATGATCGACATACAAACGATATACTTTTTCATACGTTTCGATATAAGACGGAAAATCTGCAAGTATGTAGTATGGATCTGCCTCTCCATATTTCCCAAATAAAAGATTCTGGTAAATCTCTGAATATTTTCTGTTTCCGTATCGTAACAGATTTCCTTCGATCAGACAATTACATACATCACGGATTCCTGGATGATTCTCGAAAATAATCCCTGGATTGTATGTATGGTACATTTTTTTATTGTAATTACCCTCAGCGCTGTCCCCGAAGATAAAGATATTCTCCTGACCTACACGCTCTGCGATCTCTATATTGGCTCCATCCATAGTGCCGATCGTCAATGCACCATTCATCATAAATTTCATATTTCCTGTTCCAGATGCTTCCATTCCTGCGGTAGAAATCTGCTCACTGATATCTGCTGCCGGAATCAGTATCTCCGCAACCGATACACAATAATTTTCTACGAAAACCACCTGAATCTTTCCGTCCATATCTGGATCTTTATTCACCATTTCCTGAATGGAATGGATCAGCCTTATGATCTCTTTTGCCCTGGCATATCCCGGTGCTGCTTTCGCCGCAAAAATAAATGTGATCGGTGTTGTAATACATGTTGGATCTTTTTTGATCTTCTGATATATATAAATGATATGCAGACATTTTAACAGCTGTCGTTTATACTCATGCAAACGTTTGCAATGAACATCAAAAATAGATTCTGGGTTCACTTCGATCCCTTGCTTTTCTTTGATATACTTTGCAAAACGGATCTTATTATTTCGTTTGACCTTCTCATATTTTTTACAAAATTCTTTGTCATCTTTATATGGAAGGATCTGTTCAAACAGGTGGTAATCTTTTAAAATATCCCCTTTCACATACTCTCTTACCAGATGATATAGCCCCTGATTGGCCAGTGCTAACCAGCGTCTGTGTGTGATCCCATTTGTGATTGCAAGATATTTTTGTGGAAAGATCTGATAAGATCCTTTAAAAATCCTCGTTTTTAAAATATCAGCGTGAAGATTTGAAACACCATTGATCCTGCGGCAAAGAGCTACGCATAGGTTTGCCATGCGGATCTCATTGTTTCCGATCACTGCCATCTGTGCGATCTTTTCTTCTTCCTTGCTGTAATATACGGAAAGTTTCTGACAGTATTTCTCATTGATCGCACAAATGATCTGATAGATTCTTGGAAGCAGTAAACGAAACATATTCTCATCCCAACATTCCATTGCTTCTGTCATGATCGTATGATTCGTATAATGAAATATCTTCTTGACCATACCATATGCCTCATCCCATCCAAAATCTTCTTCATCCATCAAGATCCTCATAAGTTCTGGCATCGCCAATGCCGGATGTGTCTCATTGATCTGAATGACAACATGTTCTGGCAAGGAGTTCAGATCATCAAATACTGCTTTATGTCTCTTGATCATCGACTGCATCGTTGCAGATGCCAGAAAATAAAACTGTTTTAAACGCAGCATTTTACCCTGCATATGATCATCTGACGGATATAAGACTTTCGAGATTGCTTCTGCAAATGTCTGGTCTGCCATCGCTTTATCATAGATTCCTTCATTAAACGAATGAAAATCGAACCGCCGCTTGCTTCTAGCACTCCACAGACGAAGAGTTGCTGGTGTCTTAGTCTTGTATCCAATGATCGGTACATCATATGGGACTGCAATGACGGTATTATAATCTTTATGTTCAATCTTTAATCCATTCTCTGTCCAGTTTTCCTGAATCGTTCCATTAAAATGTACTTCCACACTTAATTCCGGGCGCTCGATCTCCCAGACATTTCCATCTCTTAACCAGTCATCTTCCATCTCAATCTGCGTTCCATCTACAATTTTCTGACGAAACATTCCATATTCATATCGGATCCCACATCCGAGTACTGGAAGTTCCATCGTAGAAAGTGAATCCAAAAAACATGCTGCCAGTCGTCCTAGTCCTCCATTTCCAAGTCCTGCATCATTTTCTTCATCCGTGATCTTATCAAAATCAAGTCCCATCTCCCAGAATGCTTCCCGATATGCCTCATATAATCCTTGACTGATCAGATTATTAGAAAATGCCCTTCCCATCAAAAATTCGGCTGACATATAGTAAAGTTTCTTAACTCCTTGCTCTTGTACCCTTTTTCTGCTGTCTGCCCAGGATATCATGATATCATCCCTGATACACTCCGCTGCTGCCTTATAGATCTCATCATTTGTTGCCTCACTGATCGTTCTTCCAAGTGCATGAATTAATTTATTCTCGATCCGTTGTCCGATCTTATTGCTGTCCATATAGTCCATTGTGATCTAAGCCTCCTTTCTAGTCTTTATCTTTGACCTGTAAATTTATCTCATTTTTTGTCTTTATGAAGAATGGGCATCTTAAAATAAGATGCCCATTCTTCTTTTGAATTTATAATACACTATTATACATATCAAGATAAATCTTTGCAGATTTTGCAAAACTGTTATCGGATTCCATCGCTCTTTGGATCAATCCATGTTTTCTCTTTGGACTCTGCAATGTCTGTAATGCATAACGGATTGCTCCCAGCATCTCATGTGCATTGTAGTTTGCAAATGAGAATCCATTTCCTGTGTCCTCGTATTCATTGTAACTTTGTACTGTATCACGAAGTCCACCTGTCTCACGTACGATTGGAAGTGTTCCATAACGAAGTGCGATCATCTGAGAGATTCCACATGGTTCAAATTTGGATGGCATTAAGAAGAGATCACTTCCTGCATAAATCTGGTGTGCAACTGCATTATCATATGCAATATATGAGCATACTCTTCCTTTGTATTTTTCTTCCATGTAACGGAAAAATTCCTCATATTCATAATCACCCGTTCCAAGAATGACAAATGCGACATTCTCTGTACACATGATCTCATCCAACATGTATTTCACAAGATCCAGACCTTTCTGCTCTGTTAATCTTGTAACCATACCGATGATCGGAACTCCTGGTGTGATCGATAATCCAAGAGTCTTGATCAGTTCCTGTTTATCTTTCTTCTTTCCAGAAAGATCATCTTTGTTAAAATGATATGGGATCAGTGGATCTGTCTCTGGATTAAATTCTTCTTGATTCATTCCATTTAAGATTCCCCATGTATCTCCTGCTCTCGCATTTAAGATACCTTCCTGACGGTATGCAAATGCTGGATCACGAATCTCCTGTGCATAAGTTGGACTTACTGTGCTTAAACGATCTGCAAACACAAGTGCTGCTTTCATGAAACTTGCACATTCATAGTTATGCATAAATTCTGGTGTGTCATACTTTGGATCGATTCCTAACCAATGTTCAAACTGATCGAAACCAAATTCTCCTTGATACATCATATTATGGATCGTAAAGATCGTCTTTGCATGTCCAATATCCCAATGTCCGTACTGTGTGCGGAGTAAGATAGGGATCAGACCTGTCTGCCAGTCATTGCAATGGATGACGTCTGGAATAAATCCAATACGGCTTGCTGCTTCGATCACGGCACGGCAGAAGAAAGCATACTGCTCTCCTTCTGCAAGTCCACCACGATATACCGCATCACCAAAAAATCCTTCATTATCGATCAGATAATATGTAACTTCATTATAAACCAGTTCTTCTACACCTACATATGTTTCCCCACCACTAAAATTGATGTTGAAATCTGCCAGATGTCTTGTCTGTGCGCCATATTTCCCTTTCATCTGACTATGAAACGGCATGATCACACGGGCATCCGCACCGATCTGATTCAATTCCTTTGGAAGGGTTCCCATAACATCCGCTAGCCCTCCAAGCTTCACAAATGGTGCACACTCTGCCCCTGCAAGCAGCACTTTCAGTGAATTGTTATTACTCATTAACACTTGCTCCTTTCGGAATAAATACTGGATGGTTTGATGATCCTGACAAGTGTGCATTTGAATAAACTTTTACGTGACGGTCTAAAATTGTATGATTGATCTCTGCCTGTGGTGCGATAAATCCTTCTGCCATAACAACAGAATTCTTGATCACAGCTCCCTCTGCGATCTGTGATCCACGGAAGATAACAGAGTTTTCAACTTCACCATCAATCTCGCATCCACTACTGATCAGGCTGTTGCTGACTTTCGCATTTGGTCCGTATTTTGCTGGTGCTCCATCGGCAGATTTTGTGTAAATTCTTCTATTACCCAAGAATAATTCTTTGTAAACATCTGGTTTTAACATATCCATATTTACATTGTAATATGCTTCTAAAGATGTAATACATCCTACATATCCTTTATATTCATATCCCTGAATTACAAGACGATCGAAGTTTGGAACGATAACATCAAAGAAAAAGTGTTTCTTATTATGTGCGATCGCTGTCTCAATAAAATCGATCAATAATGTTGTCTTCATGATATAAGCATCCATGCTCTTCTTATTTGAACGATGTTTTCCTTCAGAATAGCACATATCAAGAACTTTATCGTCTTCATCTGTTTTTAAATAAACACCATCATAATCGCAGTTTGTTGAATCATCACTGTTATCAAAATACATCAGTGTGATATCTGCTCCTGATTTGATATGTTTATCTAACATATCCTGAAAATCTGCATTACAGATCACATAAGAACGTCCTAATAATACATATTTTTCTTTTGCTTTCTTTAAAAATCCAAGTGTTCCACGAAGTCCATCCATAACACTTGCGTATTCTCCGGATGGAGATGCATCATTAATATATGGTGGGAAGATATATAATCCTCCACGTTTTTTGTTTAATCCCCAGTCTTTTCCTGAATTCACATGGCTCAACAGTGAATCGTAATTTCTTCTTGTTAATAATCCTACATTCTTAATCCCTGCATTTACCATGTTACTTAACATAAAGTCAACTGTACGATAACGTCCACCAACCGGAAGTGCTGATAAACTTCTGGAGCGTACAAGGTCTTTTAATTTTCTATTTTCTTCTCCTGCATTGATAATACCTAACATCTGTTTATCCATATCTTCAATCCTCCTAGTGTAAGATGGTATCTGGGTAGATCATTGCTCCGTCTTCAACAGTCGCATTCTCTAATGCAACACAATGATATCCGATTACAGTTACATTATTTCCTTCTCCAACCTTGCATCCCTGCTCGATGACTACTTCTTCATCAATCAGTGCTTTGTCGATCTGACAGTCTGTTCTTACAACAGTATCTTTCATGATCACACTGTTCTTAACTACACTGCCTTTTCCGATCTTAACACCAGAATGGATGACACAGTTCTCTACTTCACCTTCAATAACACATCCATCGGCAAGAATAGAATTCTTAACAGATGCACCTGGTGCTATATAATGAGGAGGTAATGAGAAGTTTCTTGTGTAGATTCTCATCTTATCATCATTTAAGTCAATCTGAGGATTTTCATCCAGAAGTTCCATATTAGCTTCCCATAAACTGTCGATCGTTCCTACATCTCTCCAGTATCCATCAAATGAGTAAGCATACATCTTTCTTCCATCTTCTAACATTCTTGGAATAATGTTCTTACCAAAATCATGTTCTGACTCTGGATCATTTCCATCATCGATCAGATACTGACGGATCAGTTTCCATTTAAAGATATAGATACCCATAGAAGCTTTTGTACTCTTTGGTTCTGCTGGTTTTTCTTCGAATTCATAAATACGTTCATCTTCATCTGTATTCATGATTCCAAAACGTTTTGCTTCTTCATAAGTTACATTCAGAACTGAGATCGTACAATCTGCATCTTTCTCTTTATGATACTGAAGCATCTTGTCATAATCCATGGTACAGATCTGGTCACCAGATAATACAATGATATGATCTGGATCAAAATTATCAATGAAATTGATGTTCTGATAAATCGCATCTGCCGTTCCACGGTACCAGTTACCTGTTTCTCCCTTCATATATGGAGGTAAAACATAAGCACCTCCGTTTAAGCTGTCAAGATCCCAGAATCCTCCAGTACCAATATATGCATTTAACTCCAGTGGTTCATACTGTGTTAAAACTCCGACTGTGTCAATTCCTGAGTTTGTACAGTTTGACAGTGGGAAGTCAATGATCTTATATTTTCCACCATAGGATACGGCTGGTTTTGCTTTCTTCTGAGTTAATGCGAACAATCTGCTTCCTTGTCCCCCTGCAAGCAGCATCGCAACGATTTCTTTTTTGTTAATCATAGCTCTTTGTCCTCCTTTATTTTACACCTTGATCATTATTCTTTTTTGTTCTTCTTGTCTTGCTTGTTCTTTTTTTTGGCTGTTCCTCTTCTTTCTCTGTTGTTTGCTTTGTTACCTTTATATCTTCTTTTTTTGGAGTGTCTTTCTTAGTCTCCGGCGCCTCTTCTTTTGTTACTTTCTTTGTAACTTCCGGCTTTTTCTCTACTGTTTTCTTCACAGCTTCTGTTTTCTTCTCCTGTGCTGCCTTCTTTGCTGGCTCTGCTTTCTTTGCAGTGGCTTTCTTTGCCGGCTCTGCCTTCTTTGCTGCACTCTTTCGTGGTTTTGTCTCCACTTCCTCGATCTTATAGTAAACAACACTTAGGGGTTTTAAGGAAATTTCTGCTGCCTGTTGATAAACAGCTTTCTTTCCTTCAGATGGTACTTTCACCCTCTTCGTTGAAACTTTAGATTCGGAAACATCTCCATCTCCACCAAAATCAAGCTCACTGCTGTCTAAGATCTTCGTAAGTTTTGATTTCTTTGGTAATGGTACCTTGTATTTATCCCATTCCATCGGTGTAAAATTGCAGACACAAAGGATCTGTTGTTGTTTTCTTCCTCTGCCCTTCTTATTCTTTCGTATAAATGCTACAACACTGTGGTCTGCATCACGTTGCAAGCACCATTCAAATCCTGCTGGATCCTGATCCAATTCATATAATGCCGGTTCAGATTTGTAAATCTCATTTAGTTTAGCTACATATTTGTGGAAAGAATCATGCATCTCATACTGATCGATCAAGAACCAGTCAAGCTGTTCTTTGTCTCTCCATTCTACAAATTGGGCGAATTCTCCACCCATAAATAATAATTTCTTTCCTGGATGTGCCATGGTAAATCCATATAATGCTCGCAGTGAAGCAAACTTCTCATCATATGCACCATACATCTTATTGATCATAGAACCTTTGCCATGAACAACCTCATCATGTGAATATGGAAGAATGTAATTCTCACTGTAAGCATAGTCCATAGAGAAAATGATCGCTCCATGATTATCCTTACGATACAATGGATCAAGTTCCATATAGTAAAGAGTATCATGCATATATCCCATATTCCACTTGTAAACAAATCCAAGTCCTTCCGGATCATCAACATCACTTGTTACCTTTGGATATGCTGTTGATTCTTCTGCGATCGTCAAGAATCCCTCATGTGTTGTACGAAGTGCTTCGTTTAGATTGCGAAGGAAATCAACTGCTTCATAGTTGATATTGGTTCCATCTTCATTCGGCACATATTCTCCTTCCTGTTTCCCAAAGTCAAGATATAGCATTGCAGATACAGCATCAATACGAATTCCATCGATATGATAAACATCTGCAAAGAACATCGCACTTGAGATCAAGAAGCTCTGTACTTCTGGTTTCCCATAGTTAAATAATAAAGTTCCCCAGTCAGGCTGGCTTCCCTTCCTTGGATCCTCATGATCATAAATATGTGTTCCATCAAACATTGCCAGTCCATGCTCATCTCTTGGAAAATGTGCTGGGACCCAGTCAAGGATGACACTGATCCCTGCTTTATGTAACTCATTGATCATATAATTGAAATCTTCTGGTGTTCCATATCTTGATGTTACACCGTAATATCCTGTTACCTGATATCCCCAAGAAAGATCATATGGATATTCTGTGATCGGCATCAGTTCAACATGTGTATATCCCATCTCTCCAAGATAAGGAATCAGCATGTCCGCAATCTCACGATAATTATAAAATTCTCTCTCTTCTTCCTGCGGCATTCTCCATGTTCCAAGATGCAGCTCATAGATAGACATTGGCTGATCTAATGCCTGGCGTTTCTTCCTCTGATTGATAAAACGTTTATCAGACCATTTAAAATCATCGAAATCCCAGACTTTCGAAGCTGTATCTGGTCTGCATTCTGCATAAAATGCAAATGGATCACTCTTATATCTGCAGATTCCATCATAGCCTTCTACATGATATTTATACAGATCACCTTTCTTCAGTCCTTCAATCTCGATCGTATAGATCCCGTCTTTGTCACCTTTCATCGGATGCGCAAGAGGATTCCAGAAATTGAAATCACCTACGACACTGACTGACTTTGCATTTGGAGCCCAAACAGTAAATCTGTGAGTCTTTGTCTTCTTCTGATAATGGCATCCAAATGTCAGGTATGCCTGCCTTGCCTTTCCCGTCTGAAACAAATACAAATCCTCACGATTGATAGTTTCATTCATAGTATAACTCCTCCTTAAAACTTCAAAACAAAGAATTCTTGTGATCGAATCCCACACTTACAGAAAATCTTATCTTATAAGACTTCTTTGTGAAACTAAAAAGTCTAATAAAATAAAAAAGCGTAAACAACCACGAACAATCTTCTTGCAAATGGCTTATTTACGCTTTTATAGTCATATCTTTAATTTCTATAGGTATAATAAAAATGTGACACGTTGTCATCTTACAAGATATTTTCATATTCAAAGAACAATGTACTGTAAATATCTTTCGTTTCTAGTCCACTTTCTGGTTGTTTATCTGCTGTTCAAAAAGTGTTTGTTTCACTAACTTTATTATACCAAATCTTTTCATATATTTCAACAAATTGTACAATATTTAATGCACTATTTATATCCATATTGTGAAATTCATCCAAGCAATTTAATATACAGATGTAGAATTTCTCATTTTAGGATCATATCCTGCTTTTTTCAAGGATTTAATGATCTTATTTTTATGTTCTGTACCGAATGCTTCCATTGTGATCGTAAGTTCTACCGCACTATTTCTGTTGATACTTACGAACTGATTATGCTCTAGTTTGATAATATTTCCCTGTGCATCTGCGATCACATCAGAAACTTTATTTAACTCTCCTGGTTTGTCTGGAAGGAATACAGATACCGTAAAGATTCGATCTCTCATGATCAATCCATGCTGTACTAAAGATGCGATCGTAATGACATCCATATTTCCACCACTGATGATAGAAACTACTTTCTTATTCTTAACATCCAGATGTTTTAATGCTGCAATTGTTAGTAATCCAGAGTTTTCTGCTAACATCTTGTGATTTTCTAACAAGTCTAAGAAACATGGGATCAGTTCTTCATCTTCTACTGTGATGATATCATCAAGGTTTTCCTGAATATATGGAAAAATGATCTTTCCTGGTGTCTGTACTGCTGTACCATCTGCGATCGTGCTGACATGATCACATGACACTACTTTTCCTGCTTCTAATGAAGCTTTCATACATGCTGCTCCTGCTGGTTCTACACCGATCACTTTAATCTTTGGATTTAACAGTTTGGCAAGTGTTGAAACACCTGTTGCAAGTCCGCCTCCACCGATTGGTACAAGGATGTAATCTACGGTTGGAAGTTCTTTAAAGATATCCATTGCGATCGTTCCCTGCCCTGTTGCAACCGTTGGGTCATCAAATGGATGAACAAATGTATATCCATGTTCTGCTGCAAGGTCTAATGCGTGTGCACATGCTTCATCATAAACATCTCCATGAAGGATCACTTCTGCTCCAAGATCTTTTGTTCTGTTAACCTTTAACAGTGGAGTGGTTGTTGGCATAACGATCGTTGCTTTGACTCCCTGTCTTGCTGCTGCCAATGCAACACCCTGTGCATGGTTTCCAGCAGATGCTGTGATCAATCCTTTTGCTTTTTCTTCTTCAGATAATGTACTGATCTTGTAATATGCACCACGGATCTTGTAAGCTCCAGTCAACTGCATGTTCTCAGGTTTTAGATAAACATCGTTTCCTGTCTGATCTGAAAAATAATCACTTTTGATCAGCTTGGTAGGAAGGACAACCTCCTGCACTTTATTATATGCAGCTTCAAAATCTTTTAGTTCTAACATTTTAATTTTCTTCTCCTTTTTCGAATAATGCATTGACAAACATATCTGGATCAAATCTCTGAAGATCATCAACCTGTTCCCCAATACCAATGTATTTTACTGGAATTCCAAGTTCTGACTGGATTGCGATCGCGATTCCGCCTTTTGCTGTTCCATCTAATTTCGTCAAAATAATTCCTGAAATGTCTGTTGCTTCTTTAAACTGTTTTGCCTGTGCCATGGCATTTTGTCCAGTTGTTCCATCTAAGACGATCAGTGTCTCTAGATAAGCTTCACTGTATTCTTTTTGGATGATACGATTGATCTTGCTTAACTCATTCATCAGATTCTTCTTATTATGAAGACGGCCTGCTGTATCGCACAGAAGAATGTCCGCTTTTCTGGCTTTTGCTGCCGCAATGGCATCATAAATAACCGATGCAGGATCAGAACCCTCCTGGCCGGCAATGATATCAACACCTGCTCTATGGGCCCATTCTGTCAGCTGTTCAATGGCCGCTGCTCTGAATGTATCTGCTGCAGCAAGAACAACTTTCTTGCCTGCCTTTTTGTACTGTCCCGCAAGTTTGCCGATGGTTGTTGTCTTGCCGACGCCATTGACACCGATGACCAGTACCACGGATGTCTGATGCTCAAACTGATAAGCTTCCTCATCGACACGCATCTGTTCTTTGATCGTATCTGCCAGCAGCTGCTTGCATGCCTGTGGTTCCTTGATATGCTGTTCCTTAACCTTCCGCTTCAATTCCTCAATAATATTCTCCGTTGTATGAATACCCAGATCTGCCATAACAAGCACTTCTTCCAATTCTTCATAAAAATCTTCATCAATATTGGAAAATCCGGAAAAGATCGCATCAAAGCCGGACATGATATTATTTCTTGTTTTTGTCAGGCCCTCCACAAGACGTGAAAAAAAGCCTTTCTTTTCTTCAGACATAAATTACCTCCTATTTTCCTAATTCATTTTCTATCAGATTCACGGATACAAGTGTTGAAACACCCTTCTCCTGCATGGTGATACCGTAAAGAATATCCGCTGTATTCATCGTTCCTCGTCTATGCGTAATAACAATAAACTGCGTATCCTTTGTCAGATTATGCAGATATTCTGCAAAACGCTTAACATTGGCATCATCCAGCGCCGCTTCGATCTCATCCAGAAGGCAGAACGGTGAAGGTTTCAGACTTTGAATGGCAAAAAGCAATGCAATCGCTGTCAATGCTTTTTCACCGCCGGACAGCTGCATCATATTCTGCAGTTTCTTACCAGGCGGCTGCGCTGTAATAATAACACCTGTCTCCAGCAGATTTTCCGGATCCGCCAGTTCCAGCGTACCTTTTCCGCCGCCGAAAAGAAGTTTGAATATACGGTCACATTCTTTCTGGATCTGCATGAACTTCTCCTTGAATTGCTTCTGCATGGAACTGTTCAGATCTTCAATAATTCCGGCAAGCTTCTCTTCCGCTTCCACCATATCATCATGCTGAGTCTTCATCGTCTCATAGCGCTCGGCCACTGCCTTATATTCTTCAATGGCATTGACATTGACATTGCCCAGAGCTTTGATCTGTCCTTTAACATCTGCTGTCATTTTTTTCAGTTTCGCCAACGGCAGTGCCTGCAGCACATCATCTGATAATTCCCTGGCTGTCTGATAAGTCAGGCCATACTCTTCCCACATATAACTGCTGAGTTGGTTGCGGCTCTCTTCCAGCTTTTCTTTCTGACTGCCAAGTCTGAACTGTTCTTTGTCCAGCTGACTGATCGTCTCAGACAATTCTTCACGTTTTGCAAAAAATGTTTTATGCTCAGCTGCATATTTGCTGCGTTCATCTGTTTTCTGGCGAAGCACTGCCTGGCTTTTTGTCATTTCTTCTGTCAAAGCAACAATCTGGGCCTCTGTTTCATCAATCTGTCTTCGTATTGCATCCTTCTCACTTCCGAAAACAGCCTTCTGGGCACGGTAATCTGCCAGTTTTTCCTGTAAATGTCGGATTTCGCTGCGGTTTTGATCCATACTCTTTCGAATGAAAGATTTCTTCTGTACCTGATTGGCATAATGAATCCGCATATCTGCTGTCTGACTGTTGAAATCCTTCTCCTGTTCGGAGATTTCTTCCAGTTTGGCCGTCAATGATGTCACCAGTTCCTCAGCATTCTTCTTCTTTGCCTCCAGTTCATCCATCTGAACCGTCAGCTGCTGCCTGAACTGCCTGATCTGTTCCTGCTGCGTTTTGATCTGGGCCGTCTCCCGATTAATATCCTGAATGGATTTTGCATGCTCACCACGGCTCTCATCAACCTGTTTCAGACGCAGACGCACCGTATTTTGATGGAGTGTAAGCCGGGATTCTTCAGCTGTATTTTTCTCCATGGCTGCTTTATTACTGTCTTTGTCTGACTGCAGCTGATTGATCTGCTGTTTCAGCGAGGCACCCTCTTTGCGAAGTGTCTCCACATGTTTCTGCAATTCTTCCATTTCACGATGCCTGCCAAGAAGGTTGCCTGTATTCTTATAGGCACCACCGGATAATGAACCGCCCGGATTTAAGGACTCGCCTTCCAAAGTCACAATTCTTAAAGAATAGCGATATTTCTTGGCCAAAGCCAACGCATGATCAATATGATCCACAATAAACACCCGGCCAAGGAGGTAATCCGCCAGATGTCCGAACTGACTGTCCACACGGATCAGATCGCTGGCCAGACCAATAACGCCTTCCTCACCACAGATTCTGTCCGCATTCTCTGCCCTGCGCCCCCTGATGCTCGTCAAAGGCAGGAAGGTTGCACGGCCAAAACGATTCTTCTTCAAAAACTGTATCATACTCTTTGCCGTCTGTTCATTATCCGTAACAATATTGGAAATACTGCCGCCAAGGGCTGTCTCTATGGCAATTTCATATTCTTTGCTGACATGGATAATATCCGCCACAACGCCAATGATACCTTTATAGTCACTCTTACGCTCCATGATCTTACGAATGCTGACACCGTAACCGTCATAACGCTCCGTGATATTCTTCAGTGTCTGATAACGTGCTGACTCTTCATGGAAAGATTTCTCAGCCGCATTGAAAGCCTCTCTGCATTTCATCAGATCATCGGAAATTTTGGCAGCTCTCTTTTTGCAGGCGGACTGTTCTGCCTGCAGCCTCTCAAGCTCCAGTTCAATGCCCTGTGCTTCCTTCTTAAA
>ENA-OPAO01001435-OPAO01001435.1-human-gut-metagenome-genome-assembly--contig:-NODE-1435-length-16414-cov-3.180084_pt1 | contig 16414 bp, 15 predicted proteins | sample MGYA00241054_ERZ501424 | MGnify/ENA primary metagenome ERZ501424 (study PRJEB25962, sample SAMEA2042623) | human gut metagenome | biome: human gut; feature: human-associated habitat; material: faeces...
CCAGCGAGGAACCAACGGATCCTCGCGAACCAACCAGATATCCATCCTCATTCGACTTCCAAACCAGCTTCTGCGCGATGATATACATAACAGCGAATCCATTGGAAATGATCGAGTGAAGTTCACGCTCCAACCGATCGACTACCACCTTCGGCAGCTTATCGCCGTACATATCATGCGCGTGGTTGTAGCAGATGGTACGCAGCGTATCATCCGAATTCGGAATAACCGGCGGACACTTGTCCGGGCGTACCGGGGAAATGCGCTCGCACATCGCCGCGATCTTGCGCGTGTTTGTGATAACGATCTCCTCCGCCTTATCGCTGCCTAAATATTCAAATTCCCCCAGCATTTCCTCGGTGGTCCGCAGATACAGTGGTGCCTGATCGTCTGCATCCTTAAAGCCCTTGCTCGCCATGATGATACGGCGGTAGACCTCATCCTCCGGATCGAGAAAATGTACGTCGCAGGTCGCGCAGACCAGCTTGTTCCACTGTTCGCCAAGTTCAATCACTTTGCGGTTCAGATCCTGCAGATCCTCCCAGGTGTTGACCGAACTTTTCTCATCCCGCAGCATAAATGCGTTGTTTCCAAGCGGCTGCACTTCCAGATAATCATAGAATTTCGCCAGACGGATCAGTTCTTCATCGCTGTCTCCGTTCAAAACGGCACGGAAAAATTCACCCATGACACAGGCGGAACCATACATCAGTCCGTCCCTGAATTCCTCAAGGAGCGGACGTGGCAGAAGAGGACGCTTGCGGTAGTATTTCAGATGGGACAGCGTCACAAGACGGTACAAATTGCGGAGCCCCGTGATATTTTTTGCCAGCAGGATAATATGGCTGTACTGCTGCCGGTCACTGTCAATATCTTCAGGCACTTCATCGATCAGATAACCTTCCATGCCGTAGATGACTTTTTGCCCGTATTTTGCCGCCAATGTTTGTATTTGAGGAAATGCCTGAATGACGCCGTGATCCGTAATCGCCACGGCAGGATGCTTCCACTTTGCCGCCGTCCTGATGATCTCTTCATTATCGATGAGTCCGTCCAAACTCATTTTCGTATGGAGATGGAGTTCTACACGCGGTATTTCAGCCATATCCTCATGGTTGATTTCTTTCTCTTTCCCCTGTTCCATCTGGGAAATATTCAGCACAAGGCCGCCGGTAAATTTATCAAGCTGCACATTCCCCCTGACTTTTACGGTCATATTCTTTTTTACACCGGTCAGCTTTTGTGCGTCTTCCTTCTTTTCAAAAAACTTTTTGCAAAGGATTCCGTCTGTCTCATCAGCCAGCTTCATGGTAAACAGACACCTGTTTTCACGGAGATCTCGGCACTCACAGTCAATGACAGTTCCCTGTACGACGATACCGCCCTGTTCTTCCCGGATCGTACTGATATCCGATATTTTCCCTTTAATATGTGATCTGCCTAAAAGGATGCCGTCCGTTCTCTTCTCTCCGGAAGCGGATAATTGGAAAGCGGAAGCAGGAAGCACGCTCTCTAAAGACGGCAATTCGCTCGAAAAAGAAATGCCTGCCGTTTGAGAAAGTGCAGGCCTGTCTTCCACCGGCGGAGCTGCAGCCATAGCCGCCTGCACATCACGGATAGAAGGCAGCTTGAAAACAGGTTCAGAATCGGCCTCCCCTTCCGGCGAATATTCTGTCCTATGCATATCCATACCGCCATCCGGATTTCCAGCACCATACATCTCACTGAATTCTTCTTCCGGAAGAGACGCATCACCTATAGTCATTAAAAGGGGACAGACTTCTTCCGTCACATCATCCCCATTCAAATAAATATTCCTCAAACAGCGGATTTCATCGCTCATGGCTTTCAATACCTGAAGAGCCGCGTTTCTGTCATCGGCCTGAATGTACCAAGCCTGGCATTCTGTATCCACTTCCATTAAAGTAATGACTGAACCTTTCTGCTTTGATTTCAGCCGATACTTTCCCATTGTAATCCCTCCAATATGCAGCAGAACGCCTCAGTGCCCCAAAGGGATTATGACGGCTTTCTGCTCTTCTTTATTCTCTTTATCTCTTTTGTTCTTTTCCGTTGTTTTCCTGCCGGCATCCTGCCGTTCCTTTACTTCCTTCGCTTTCTTTTCAGCGGCAGCCTTCTTTTCGGCTTCTGCTTTTTTCGGATCTTTATTGTATGTAATCACAGTATCTACGGGATCATAGTATGACGGGAAACTTCTCTCGTAAACACGTCCGTCCGCCCAGCGGGCATACTGGAGGATTTCCGCATTATATCCTTCATGTCCGTATTCTACCGTCTTTTCTTCCGTCTGCACGGGATCCACCTTTTCCTGCGTATTGAATCCTATCGCACCCGAATACTCAAGCAGAACGCGGGATTCCTCCGGTTTATCCTCCCTGGCGCCGATGATCCAGCATGTCACCGCGCCCGGTTCATACTTCGTATATACGTAAACCGGATTTTTAAAATTATTTATAAATTGAAAATCCAGGTCCCCATAAGAAACAGTAGCATCCTGTCCTATGGGTACATACGATGCCGGTGAAAAATGAGGACTCCGTTCCGTCACTTCCATTCCCGAAAGAAGCACCGCATTAAAAAGAGTCGTACTCACCTGGCACACGCCGCCGCCATAACCGGGCTGCGGCTTTCCATTCACAATGACAGGCGCTTCCAAGTATCCCTTGTCCGGAGACCGTTCTCCTGTAGCATCGTTATAGGAAAATACGGTACCCGGATCCACTACAGACCCTCTGATAGCTTCTGCCGCTAATTCGATATTTCTGCTTCTGTTGGGACTTTCCCCAAAATTCGTCGTATAAACACCGAGAACCGTATTAAAATTTTTCAACCGCTCCTTTGTCAGCATCGGCATCTTTTCTTCCGTCACGGGAATTTCCACAGCATCCGTATCTTCACTGACAAGGGCATTTCCTACGATTTCCACAAGTTTCGGCCGATCAAAAACAAGATAAGGTACGCCCTCAATAAATTCCACTGTCCCGTCATCTTTTATGACAGGCATAGCCTCTTTCGGCGTCTGCCCATACTTCACGGCAAGTTCATCCACTTTCGTGCAAAGCGCTTCCCTGTCATAAAGCGGAACCACCCCTACTACATCACCGTAAATGACTGCTTTCCAGCGGGTGATCCAATCAGAAAGCAGATTTCCCGTTTTCCCCAACCGCAAAAGCTCATCTGCCCTGCTTTTATCAAAATGCACGTTTAAATCCTTATATGACCACTCTTCATGAACCGCGCCATGGTTAAGTGCCAGTTTTTTTGCGGCAAGCTCTTCATTCTTTTCCCGAAAAAACTCCTCCAGCCGGACTTTCCCCATGCCGCCTACCGCGGTGCCGTTCAGGCGGACACCGGGAATAACCGTATCTTTTCCTGCCCAGACAAAAGGAGCCGCCCCGGCAAGAACAGCAGACGCCACAAAAACACCCCCGAAAACTTTTATAATTTTAGACATATTCGTCCCCCCCTCATTTACGCATACAATACCGCAGCAGCAACTCTTTAACCGTTTGAGCGCTTCCTTCACGAATTCCCCAGTGATACTCAAATATTTTCAGCAGCAGCCATTCCGCATCTTCTTCAGAAACAAAGCGGGCATCATTTTCCAGTTTTTTCCATGCCCATTGGCTCGTCACCCCTGCCGCTTTTTGTATCTGCAGCAAGGGTGCATGGTTCCGCTGCATTTCTTTCAGTATTTTTATTTTTCTGAACTTAGCGGAAATAAATCCCAGATTTTTAATTGTTTCCGACACGTCCGTAAACACATGATCGGTATTCTCCATAACGGCAGACGCATTTTTGGCAATCAGGGCATCAGTAAACTTAAAAATCCCCTGATCCATATACTCAGGCAAAGCGCATTCCAGAAGCTTTTTCGAAATACCGGTCCTGTTTCCTGCCATTAATACGATTTTATCACATTCTGTTTGAAGAAAAGGGCGGGAAATCGTCTCCCAGGAACCGATAACTTCTTCCATATACGCCCGTGCTTCCGGCTCCACCCGCTTCCCGCAGTCCATAAGCATCCGCGCCATGACGGACGCGCCCTCCCGCGGCGCTAAAAGACTGCATTCTTCACTCCCGCAGACAGAAAGTAACGTTTTAGAGGCCTTCGTTCTTTTATCTAAAGCGCCGTCCACCGTAAAAATCGCCAATATATCGGGTGTCAACTCTTTCAGTACATTTATGAAACCGTTAAATTCATTTTCTTCCTTTTTATCTTTCGGCGGCCTTTTTATAAAAAAAGGATTCTCCATGACCACTGCCGTCTTTGCGGCAAAGAGGGACTGCCCTTCCAGATAACTCCTGTAAAGGTCATAATTCCCCGGAGAATCAAGCACCGTCACCTCGGGTATTTCTCCATGAAAATAATCACGGATGATTTCCTCTCTCCGCAATCCGATAGTAACCGAGTCATTACCGTATAAAATTTTGCAATTGGATAAGATTTGTTTTACTGCCATTATTTCCGTCCCATCTTTCCTGCAATAACCGCCATCCGTCTTTTTCCCATATCAATTCCGCCATCCCTTCGCTCTCCGTATATGCTACGGGACAATTGCAGAGATAAAAAACATCTTTGTCCTCACCGGCGAATCGCCCGCCGCCTCCATATACTGCCGCTTCAGGTCTTAATCTGTCCAGTTCCTTTTCCGATACGCCGCGGCGGAAACCGTTCGATCCTCCCACCCATGCAGTGTGCGGGGAATCTCCTTCACTGAAATTCTTATTTCCTGCAAAGTATACATCCCACGAACCTTTTCCCACACGAAGGGCACTTCCGTTTGTTATGACTGTCAATCCGTTTTTTAAGCGCAGGCGCGACGGCGATAGGTTTCTGACTGTTCCTTTGAAATCTTTTATAAGGAAAGGTGCAAGCGTTTCCGCTTTTCCTCCGACCGCCCATATCTCTTTTATTCTTGTATCCATTTCAAACGGGACAGGCTTCTTCACCTCTTCCAGATTGAGAAGAAGCACGTCTATATCAAAAATTCCATGGTACCCTAAGATTGAATCCAATTCGCGTCCGCTTGCCGCCGAAGGAATCCCGCTGCTTTTATAATACACGATCTTCGCGTCACCGGAGATAAGTACCGTCCCCGTATCTGCTCCCAAATCAGGCGCCAGCAGAACGGTCTCCCGGCGCGCCGCCCATTCTGCCAACAAAAGAATCGCCCCTGCAAAAATGATACCGGCAAGAAGATATTGCCCTTTCCGTTCCCATTTTCTTTTGAAACAGAAAACCGCCACTCCTATATAATACAAAATCCCTTCGGCAAGGGAAAGACTGCCCGCTTCAAAAGACGCTTCCGGCAGTGAAGAAATAAATCCATTCAACCGCAGCGCCGCCCAGAGGAAGTAATCGGCAAACTGCAAGATTCCTCCTGCCAGGGGCATCAAAAGGAAAGAAGAGAGCGCCGCCAAAAGTCCACCAATGATCACCCATTCCAAAAGCGGCACAACGATCAGGTTGGCAGGTATGAAATATAGTGGGAAACTATGAAAATTATACAAAATAATGGGAAGCACGAGGACTTGGGCCGCCGTAGAAAGAGCACAGCCTTCACAGATCCGGGGCGGAATTTTTCCTAATCGGGCAAGCGCATGCCGAAGCGGTTCATAAAAAAGCAGTATTCCTGCCGACGCGCAGACGGAAAGCTGGAAGCTGATATCAAAAAGGAAATAGGGATTCCACAGGAGCATCCCCGCCACTGCCGCTCCCAGAAGATTGAGCGCCGTCCTCCCCCGTTCCAGAAGGACACCGATCACGGCAAGAATTCCCATGAGGGACGCGCGGATCACAGGAGGCACAAAGCCTGACATAGCGGCGTACACGAGCACAAGAAGCACAGCGGGAACCACCGTTACCTTCATGGAAAGTCCCAGCCACTTCCCAAGGAAATATAAAAAACCGAAAAGCAGTGCGATGTGAGAACCGGAAACGGACAAGATGTGAATAATGCCGGTCACTGAAAAAGAATGGATGATATCTTTGGGAATTTCTGAATAGTGTCCGCCGAAAAGAAGTGTCATCAGAACAGGAAGGCGTACCGGATCCATGTAGGAAGCAAAAAAACATGCCAACCGTTCCCTCATCGTTTCCGCCCAGCGCGTCACCCTATACTCCCCGGTTTCTCCTACAGGGCGGATACGGCTGTTCTCCTTGCTGTAAATTCGTCCTAAGAGATGCCCGCTTTCGTAGCGCTTTTCCAGATCGATTTTCCCCGGATTCTTATATAAACGGAGGGGCCGCAGCTTTCCTTCCGCTTCCAGTGCAGTTCCGACAGGATATTTATTCTCAACGGCAAAGTCATACAGGTACACTGTTCCTGAAATGCTTTTTTCTTCTCCATCGGCATAACGGATTTTCCTCAGATCAATAAGGTACCGGGCATATCCGTCCTCCCCTTTGTACACAAGAGGTTCCTCTGCAACGATGCCGCAGAAGGTTCCTTCACTGCCCACAATGTACTGTGACTGCTGTCTCCATATTTCTTCTGCTATTTCCATACGGACCGCACCGGCAGCACATAAAAAAAGAGCGCCGCATACCCACACAGCACCTGTTTTCCCGAAAACCCTCCCTGAAAGGATACCCATCAAAGACAAAAATAAAAAGAGTCCTCCCCTAAAAAGAGAAAACTCAAAAAAAGACGCAAAAAATATCCCTGCAGCCAAAAAGGAAGCACACCAAAGAAATATATATTTCCGTTTCATAAGGTAATCCGCTCTGACACTTTGGCGTACTTCCCCTCCCCGATGGTGGGTACCTCTTTCAATTCCTCTTTTGAGCGGAACCCGCCATGTTCGTTTCTGTATTCAATAATTTTATCTGCCGTCTTGGCTCCAATGCCGGGAAGTGTTTCCAGCTCCGTTCCCGAGGCATGATTAATATTCACCAAACCGGCTGCGGCGGGAGTCGTCCGTTCCGGATTGAGAGGAATATAGACCCTCATAGCATCTTCAACGGGTTCTGCCATATTGACGCCTTCCATATCCGCATAAGGAAGAACGTTTCCGGCAGCCTGCACCGCTTCATACACGCGGCTCCCCCGCTGCAGTTCATAGACACCCGGTTCTTTCACGGCGCCTACGACATATACGAGGACACGGCTTTCTTCATTTGCGTTTCCGCTTTCCGTTATTTCCGCAACCACGGAATCTTCTCCGGAGCGTTTCCCATCATCACTCCAAACAAAAAATCCGACAAGAGCCGGTATGATAAAGGCAAGGGCGCAAAGAAGCGCCTGCTTTCTGTTCATACTTCCCATCGTCGGACTCCGTTTCCTTCTTACACCATGAATAATACAGATAAACGTATTCCAAAAAGCTGAAATCCTTTATTTCTGTTCTTCCCTGGCAGCTGCCGTGTTGGAATCAATCAAGCTCTGGCGGTTCTTCTTCAAGGTATCCAGCATGTTTTCCATATTCGTTTCCACGTATTTCAAAACATCAGTCGCGTAGGTAACGGAACTGCTGCGCAATTCCTCGGCGGAATGGTTGGCGGAAGTCACTACTTCATTAGCCCTTTCCTGCGCCTGTTTTACCAATTCGCTCTCTTCGGTAATCCTTGCGATGTAATCTTTCGCCTGGGCAATGGTGTCATCCGCTTTTTTCTCTGCATCCAGAAGAATTCTTTCCTTATCGGCGACGATACGGCGGGCACTTTCCAATTCATTGGGAAGCGACTGGTTAATCGCGTCAATCAGTCGTTCGATTTCATCTTTGTCTACCATTTTCTTGTTGGAGAACGGTACTTCGGTTGCGCTGTCAATAACATTTTCAAGTTCTTCAAGCAATTTTCTTGTATCCATTTTACAACCTCATTTCTTAAGTAACTTTAATTTTTTCTCTATCATAGCTTCCACATAAGGGGGAACCATCTGTGACACATCACCGTTAAAATATGCCAATTCCCTCACACCGGTGGATGACAGGTATGAATATCGTCCGTCTGTCATGAAAAAAGCGGTTTCCAACGTAGGATCAATCTTCTTAATCATGAGCGCCCGCTGGAATTCATATTCAAAATCACTGAACGCCCGCAGGCCGCGAATAATAAGATGGCAGTTTTTACTGGCAGCATACACATTGAGCAGCCCCGTCGATGTATCTACTTCTACATTGGGAATATCCTTCGTCGTTTCCCGAAGCATATCCAGCCGTTCTTCAATAGAAAAAAGGGATGTCTTTTTAGACGGATTCACAAACACCGTAACAATTAATTTATCCACAAGCACGGCGCTTCTCTTAATGATGTCCAAATGGCCATAAGTGACCGGATCATAACTGCCCGGACAAATAGCGATTTTCATGAAACTTCTCCCTCAGAACCCCGGCAAAGGAGGTAAGTAACAACAATATTTCCTACTTTTTTTTCTTTCCATACCGAGCATTTCTCCTCCAAACAGGTCATATCCGGCGGTTCTTCTATAGAATGCTCTGCAATAATAATAGCATTCTCAGCAGGAAGCCTGCAAGCGAAAATCAAAGCAAGAATTTGATCAATATAGCCCTTCCCGTAAGGAGGATCCATAAACAAATAGTCATACCTGTTCCCTGCAAGCTTTGCCAAAGAACGGCTGACATCGCCGGGTAAAACATCCGCCTTGTTTTCCACATGGCATTTCATCGCATTCTCACGGATAAGCTTACATGTCGCCTTATCCAAAAATGTCGCATGTGCCGCGCCCCGGCTCAAAGCTTCCAGCCCCATCGCGCCGGTTCCTGCAAAAATGTCAAGCACACGGGTATCTTTCATTCCCACATTGGCAAGCACATTGAATATACTTTCACGTACCCGCCCGAGCGTAGGCCGGGTCATCCCTTTCCCCACAGGCGACAGCAAGGCTGCCCCTTTCGCGCTTCCTCCAATGATTCTCATTTTTCATTCCGTTTCAAGGATGATGTTCTTATTTCCCATCAGTTTTCAAAAAATATACTGCTTGAAATACCAATTGGAAATTTATTAAATTATACCACAATGTGGCAAACGGCTCATATATTTATACTATGATTTCCCGCCCGGTTTTTATCAGGGCTCCAGATACGTCTCAATTTCCGCCTTTTTCGCACGGGTCATCAAATTTTCCAAGGCTTCCTGCGCCGTGTGTTCCCCTTCCAGAAGGCGGCACACTTCTTCAGTAATCGGCATATCGATATGTTCGCGCCTTGCGATTTCATTCACCAGGAAAGCCGTTCGCATTCCTTCCACCACCATGTGGGTTCCTTCGCAGATTTCTTTTGCGGTCTTTCCTTTTCCCAACATAAGGCCCGCCCTGTGATTGCGGCTGTGGGTACTGGTACATGTAGCAACAAGGTCGCCCATTCCCGATAAGCCGAAAAAAGTTTCCCGGCGGGCGCCGAAATGCACACCAAATCTTGCCATTTCCACAAGCCCCCGTGTCATAAGTGCAGCACGACAATTATCGCCGAGACCTATTCCGTCCTGCACACCGCAGGCAAGAGCTACGATATTTTTCAATGCGCCGCCGTATTCTACGCCGCGAATATCATCACTGCGGTATACACGGAACACGGGCCGCATGAAAACATCCTGCACGATCTGTACAGCTTCCGGCACTTCCGATGCCGCCACGGTCGCCGCCGGAAGACCGAGACCCACTTCTTCCGCATGATTCGGTCCGGATAAAACAACAATCCGGTCCGTTACGGAAGAAAACTTTTCTGAAATGATTTCCGATAAACGATGGCCCGCTTCATCGGCAAGACCTTTAGAAGCACATACTGCAACAGCATTTTTCTTCATAAAAGGCGCCATAGCTTCCGCCGTTATTTCTACCGCTTTAGACGGAGTAGACAACACCACGCAGTCCGCACCGGACACAGCTTTTTCCAAATCACTCGTAATTTTTACATGGACCGGAATACGGACCCCCGGTAAATATTCTTTATTCTCTCTTGTTTCCTTCAATTCCCGTGCCGCTTCTTCCCTGCGGCAGTACAGTTCCAAATCATCATGGCGGGCGGCAAGCGATGTAACCATCGCCGTCCCCCACCCGCCGGAACCGATCATGGCTATTTTCACTGCGATTCCTTCTTTCCCTGTATAATCGGTTTTTCTTCTCCCCGCAGAAGTCTTTCGATATTTTCCTTATGTTTTACCACAACAATGAGAGCCGCCGCCAGACTGAATGCCACATACTCCCAAGGTTCTCCCAAAACCCAAATAACGATCGGTACCACCGGTGCACCCGCGATTGAGGCGAGCGAAACGATTTTCTTCCATCGAAAAACAATGAGCCAGACGATAAATGATGCAATCGTCGCCGGCGCACAGATATACGTAAAGGCTCCCACACCGCAGGCTACCCCTTTGCCGCTCTTAAACTTAAGGAAAATGGACCAGTCATTCCCAATAATTGCGAAAAGCGCACATAAGAGAACCGTTGTCGGTTCGGGCATTCCCAGATGAACAGCAATAACCCCTTTCATGAAATCACAGAAAAACACCGCCAGCCCCGCTTTCATTCCAAGTGTACGGTACGCGTTCGTTGCTCCGATATTTCCGCTTCCCGTCTTCTTCAAATCGACGCCGTAGAAGATCCGCCCGATAAGATATCCTGACGGGACAGCACCGATAAGATAGGCAAGAAGTACGATTACAACCGTTTCCATCATAATTCGTCACCGTCTTTCTTGCTCCGCAGCACGATACGGATTGGTGTCCCCTCAAAAGAAAAGGCGGCGCGAAGGCGGTTTTCTATAAAACGGACATAAGAAAAATGAATCAGGTTCGCGTCATTCACAAACATGACGAAAGTCGGCGGACGGATCCCCACCTGCGTCATATAATAAATTTTCGCCACACGGCCGGCATGGGCAGGAGGCGGATTCACAATTTTCGCATCATCCAGCAAATCATTCAAAACCGCCGTAGACACCCGCATGGACTGCTGCTCCGCCACATTGTAAATCATATCGCCGAGGCGCTGGATGCGCTGCTTTGTCAGAGCCGATCCAAAAAGCATGGGGATATAAGGAGCAAAAGGAAGACCGTCACGTACCTGCCTTTCCAATTCCACCATGGTATTCGTCTCTTTGGGAATCATATCCCACTTATTCACCATAAGGATAAGTCCTTTGCCAGCCTCATGGATATACCCGATAATCTTTTTATCCTGTTCCGTAAGCATATCGTTCGCATCAAGGACAAAAATCGCCACATCGCAATTATCAATTGCACGAATCGAACGGATAACACTGTACTTTTCCAGAGGTTCGTCAATCTTTCCTTTCTTACGCATCCCTGCCGTATCTACAAGAATGAAAGTCTTCCCTTTGTATTTCCATACGGAATCGACAGCGTCACGAGTAGTTCCCATTTCATCAGCCACAAGAGAACGCTCATAGCCGAGAAGAGAATTGATCAGCGTCGATTTCCCTACATTCGGACGCCCCACGATCGCCGTGCGGATGATATCGGGAGAATCATATTCCTCACGAGGCGGAAATCCTTCCGAAATCTTATCCAGCAAATCACCAAATCCCAGATGGTTCACGGCGGATACCGGCATGGGATCGCCGATTCCCAGGGAATAAAACTCATACGTATCCATTTTCTGATTTTCACTGTCCACTTTATTCACGCAGAGTACCACGGGCTTTCCCGTACGCCTAAGCATTCCCGCAATCGTCTGATCATCCTCCTGCACACCGACACGGGCATCGACGACAAAAAGAATCACATCTGCCTCTTCCATGGCAAGCTGCGCCTGCTGGCGCATATGGCGCAGAAGGCCGTCGCCTGCTGGCGGATACCATCGGATATCTGATCCGCTTCATCACGGAACTCAATACCGCCCGTGTCAATCATGGTAAACTCACGATCCAACCAGCGCACGTCACAGTAAATACGATCCCGCGTCACACCGGGGATATCTTCAACAATTGACACACGCTTCTGGGCAAGGCCGTTAATAATCGTAGATTTTCCCACATTCGGGCGTCCTACTATAGCAACAAGAGGCTTGCTCATCTTATCCTCCACTTTTACATAACTTGTTTCGGGCATAACTTCCCATTTAATACTATTCTAAAAATTGTATGCCCAACCATAGATACTGTCAAGTATTGTCAAGTCAAAGCAGCTTTCTGCTGAAATAAATACCACTACAAAGGAATGAATATTTTTTATAAAGAGTATTTCCTATACGTATTTCTATAATACGTCATGCATCAGAAAAGACTGCCTAAAAAATTTTTTAATCTTTTTAACTCGCCCCTTTACATCGATATTTTTCTATGTTATAGTATGTATAGAAAGTTTTAGATACTTAAGAGTTTATAAAAAAAGGAGATTTATCATGAAATTATCAAAGAAACTTTTAAAAGCGCTTGTTGAACAGGTAAACATGGAATTTGCATCCGGCTACCTCTATCGTTCCATGTCCCACGACATGAAAAATCTAGCACTGAACGGCTATGCAAAATGGCTGGACAAACAGTATGAAGAAGAAAGAGAACACGCCCTGAAACTCATTGCTTACATTGAAGACAGAGACGGTACCGTCGACTTCCTTCCGATTGAAGGTGTCAAGAAACACTACGACAATCCGCTGGATGTCGCTAAAGACTCTCTGGCTCACGAAGAAGCTGTTTCCGCTTCCATCCGCAGCCTTGTTAAACTTGCCCGCGAAGAAGGCGATCTGGAAACCGAAATTTTCCTCCAGTGGTACGTCACCGAACAGATTGAAGAAGAAGTCAACGCCCGCGACAACATCACGGGATTCGAAAAAGCACAGGAAGGCGCCGCTCTCCTCTACATGTTCGATAACCACCTGGGCGACAGATAATACTTTACTGAAAATTGAATAAAACAAAAAAGGGCTGTGAAAGGGACGATCCCGATTCGCAGCTCTTTTATTACTCATAAAACCGTCACAAAAGGAGCTGCAAAAAGAAACTCATCTTTTCACAACTCCTTTTCTTCATTCATCAGTCTGTTTTATTCCACATCAACGGCATCAGGACGGCCTGCATCATCCAGTCCCAAGTATTCCACGCCTTTTACATGTCCGTCATAGGACAGGGTCACGAGGTACTGAAGTACCTTGCCGTCGAAAATCTCATCGTCCATCATCACCGCCATCACGAAGCTGTCAGGACGATAGGCGCGGGTAGTGTCTTCCTGTTCCGGATCATAAAGGAAAACAAATTCCTCTCCATCGTATTCCGCACTGCCGTATACACGCTTCAGTTCGGAAACATAATACTTGTCCACGCCGTCAACAATCATGTTCTTTTCATTTAAAAATTCCATTATCATCACCTCTTTGCCCATTATAACAAAAACCGGCCTGCCTTTTACAGGACTTTTTATTCGTCAGGACTTACAGATTTCCTTTATAACGAAAAGAGTAAGGAAATAATAGGCAAGTAAAGATACTCAATCAATCCGTAGAGTGCGAAGCCGGCAGCGAGTCCCACAACAGCCCCGTTGATCCGGATGCCTTCCAGTTCTTTGTGGACTTTTGCTTCAATAAATTCATTCAAGTCGCTATCTTTGAATTTCTTCAGGATATCTGCGGTGACGGAAGAAATATGGGGATATTTTTCTTCCAAAATATTTCCTCCCAAAGCTCTGGCGCTCTCATCAATGCCGGCACGGAGTTCTTTGTTTTCCGCCACGCTTCGGAGAGCATTGTGGAGCATAGCCCGCAATTTCGGGACGAAACGTTTTTCAAATTGATCTCCTGCCGCCCATTTTTCATAAAGACTGTTGTATAAGGCATCCGTTTTTTCTTCCACGGAAACAGATTGATAGAGTTCTTCCGCAAAATGGACAAGGGCTTTTTCCGCTTCTTCTGTTTTCAGGAAGGCTTCTACAGCAGCATTCCATTCTTTCAGGAGCGTTTTGTGAAAAGGGTGGATATCCACGCGCCACAGTTCGATTCGTTCTGACAGCGCCGCAAGGAAAGCTTCCGCCATGTCTTCATAGTCTACGGTATTTGTAAACTTTGCAAAGCTATAAACGAGCCTTTCCAAAAATCCGCGCTCCCGATTTTCTCCCAATTTTTCCAGTTTATTTGTGATTACCTGCTTCATTTGGTCCGATTTGACGGCGCGCTGTGCTTCTTCAAGGAGTTTATCCAGAAACTGCTCCGTATAGTTTCCTTCCAGCGCTTTTTCTCTGAGATAAAAGCCAAGACTGACTCTTACATTATCCACGCCTTGCCTGATCCAGCGGGACAAGTCTTTCTTATGGTTTTCCATGAGTCCCAGAAGAAGTTCGCCGCCGCTCCGGGCAAGGTCGGTTTCTATGTCTTTCACGGACCCTTCTGCTTCTTTTTCAATGAATTGAATGAGGGAAAAATTTTTCAGCAAGTCAGTAAAAGTTTCTTTCCCCACCAGTTTTCCTTCCACCGTTTCCTGAAGCCGCCGGAGAACGGCTTCCCTGTTGGCAGGAATAAGCGGTTTAAAAAGAGGAAGATGAAGTCTGTTCCGGAAAAGGGCTTCTACGGCAAACCAGTCGGCAAAACAGCCGATGAGACAGGACTGGGCAAGGAAGTAAAAAAGGCCTGTCAAAGGATTTTCACAGAAACAGTGAACTCCTATGGCGATTCCAAAGAGGATCGCTGATGCCAAAAAGATGCGGTTCGCCGTTTTATATCTTTTCATCAGAAAATCCCTCCCGCCCATACCGCAAGGTAGAAGAGCAGTCCTGCCATACCGCCGATGATGGTACCGTTAATCCGGATAGCCTGCACTTCATTTTCGACACTGTTCTTTGCCATGCTTGCCATCTTTCTGCCGTCGTAAGGAGAGAGCGCTTTGGTGACACCGCCGGCAATTTTTTCATGGAGCCAGCCGACGTGGCGCCTGCATTGTTTTAAGAGGAATTTATCGTTTCTTTCCTTTTTTTCAGGATTCCCCAACTCATTTTTTACAAGGTCCAGTATTTTTCCTGCCAGAAATTTTTCCGCATTTTCCTGATGGCTGTCCCAAAGGTTTTCAAAGAAGTCTTTCCTGTTTTCCAAAAGACTTGCAAGATTAGCGGACACCCATGTATTGATTTCCTCCTGCAGTTTTTTATCTTCTGTAAGCCGTTTAAGAAAGCTGTCATAGCTCTTTCCAAGGGCGCACCTTACTTCGCTTCCGGGATCAACGATGGAATCCGCCAGATTCCACACCTGCTCCTGAATAAGGCGGATATTTTCCGTTTCTTCTCTTTCAACAAAGCTCTCCAGCAAACCGCGGAACCACCCCCTGTCCCTGTACTTCGCCCAGGCGCTTTGATAGAGCCGTCTTACTTCTGTCTGGGTAAAGCGGTTCTGAAGGAATCCTTTCGCTTCTTTCGCAAGTACTTGGGCAAGTACCTGTTTTCCTTCATAGTTTTTCAATGTGTAAAGAGCAAAAGCGATACGGTCTGCCCAATTTTCTTTTTGAATAGCACTTTTCCCTTCCCGAAGAAGCAGCTTCCAGAGCTTGCCTTTATCCACGGCAAGAATGCCGCAGCGGCAGGCAGATTCCAATAAAGGCAGGAGAAGTTCTTCCTGTTTTTCAATTTGGGCAAGAATAAGCTCACATCTTAAATTCTTTTCCAAAAAATCTTCCAGCAGTTCTTCTGTAAACAGTTCTTTCCCTACCATGTCCCGCGCCATGTCCACGATTTGGTCCCGCCGTCTGGCAATGATGTCAGTGCGGCAGGAAATCCCCAGCGGTTTTCCGAAAAGGGAAGATACGGCAAAAAGGTCGGCAATTCCTCCTACGGAAGCAGCAAAGGCCATATGGAAAAGTCCGCCGCCAAGCAAGCCGGTTTCTTTAAATGGCGCCGCAAGCAGGCAGATTAATACAGTACCCGCCAAAAGTCCGTCAGCTTTCTTTTTTCTGTCCATGGTTTTCCTTCCTGTTTTTTTACATTATATCCCGCCGTCCATGGAAATAAAAATAGGAACGCTGTTACACGTTCCCGATGACAATAATTATTTGCCCGCTTCTTCCAAAGCACGCTGCGCCGCATCGAAAAACTGCTTATAGGAAAGGGTAGCACCGGAGATGCCATCGACTTTATTCAACTCCTGTTTCTGCAGCAGCGCTTCCGCATAAGTTTTATTTGCTTTCAATGCAAGCTGGGCTTTGTTGTAATAAACCTTATTTTCTATTTTTCCGTTTGTTTTTCCATAATCCTCCCCTTTCCGTTTTCCGTCTTTCAGGAAGCCGTCAAAAGTAGCTGCCGTGATTTTATGGTCTTTCACCGTAATGGAAATAATGGAATACTCTCCTTCTCCATTTGCGGCGCTCTTTCCTTCAAAGGTACCGTCTTTCGCCTTGGAAAGGAGCCCTTTCGTGTCCACTTTCGGCGGTTTATATTGGGTCAGCCCCGATTTTGTGCTGCCTTCGGACGCAGGCGCTTCTTTGGTATCACCGCAGC
>ENA-OPAO01001443-OPAO01001443.1-human-gut-metagenome-genome-assembly--contig:-NODE-1443-length-16347-cov-11.580101_pt1 | contig 16347 bp, 20 predicted proteins | sample MGYA00241054_ERZ501424 | MGnify/ENA primary metagenome ERZ501424 (study PRJEB25962, sample SAMEA2042623) | human gut metagenome | biome: human gut; feature: human-associated habitat; material: faeces...
CTGAGTTGGTTGCTGTGGTCTTGCGTATGGGTTAGCTTGCTGAGCTGGTTGCTGTTGTTGTGCAAGCGTAATATTAGTTCCACATTGACTGCAAAAGTTTTTGCCTGCGATTAATGGTGAACCACATTTTGGACAAAATTGTAGCTTGTTATTATTTTCCATAAAATTTCCTCCTTAAAATAGATGCATCTTTCATAATAAATCTAATTTTATCATATCATAAAAGCACCAAAATTTCAATGATTCATACAAAATATTTTATTAAAAACTATCAGCAGATATTTAAATTCTTACTTAAAATTTTTCTTATAATAATATACTCAATACTGATAACAACAAGAAGAAAAACCCAATCTACTATTGATACAACAGAATTTATAATTGGAGCTACATCAGTATTCCAGCTTGTAACTATATCTGAAAAAGATATATCCTCGCTATAAGCATTATATACTCCTGATGGAAAAATCTTTTCTACAATATTCATAATTAAAATAGCAAAAGCATTAACAACTATAAGCAAGCCTATATAGAATGTAGCCGAAAAAATAAGTCTGTGCTTATTAAATAATGAGGCAAGAGAAATTGCACAATATATAGACATAATCTCCTGAAAGGTTGATATTAATATATCTAAGAAAAGATAAAAAATTGCTTTTATTCCGTCTGCTGTTAATGATGATAAAATATTGCCAAAATATGAAAAATTGATAATATTGTCATCAACATTGCGGTTAAATATCATCAAAAAAATACCTAAAACTGTAAAGACGGACATAAGAAAGCCCCATATCAAGGCACAAAGAAACTCACTTATAATTATATAATCCACTTTAACGGGAAGCGTAAAAAGCAAATATCCCTCATCGCTTGAGGTATTTCGATAAAATCTCCATATTATTACAATAGCAGTAGCGACAAACATTGTTATAGCAGAGATTATAAAGACAAAAAGCCCCATACCATTGATAAAACTCCAAAGAGAGCCTTCATCAACCTGAAGGTCTATAGATACTCTTGAAATGATTGTAATTGCTATAAAAGCAATATATATCGGAACTAAAACCTTTGAAGTAGCTTTTAGCTCATACTTAAAAAGCCTTACTAACATCTATATTATTCCCCCTAAGCATATATAGGTTTCTCTGAAAATTTCATCAACAGATTTTCCATGTTCTTCTCTTAAATCTTCAACTGCAGAATTTAGTTCTATTTTACCTTCATTTAAGAAAATAACATCATCGAGAATTTTTTCAACATCAGCTATATGGTGAGTTGTAATGATTACACTACTATCTTCGCTATAATTGGATATGATTGTTCTAAGTATGTAATCTCTTGCGGCTGGGTCAACTCCAGCAATAGGTTCATCAAGAAGATAGAGCCTTGCAGCTCGGCTCATAACAAGAACAAGATTCAGCTTTTCCTTAGTGCCTTTGGACATAGTTTTAATTCTATCATTAACCCCTATATTAAGAAGCTTAAGCATTTCCGTAGCCTTTTTCATACTAAAATCTCTATAAAAATCAGCGAAAAAAGCTAAAATATCGTGAACCTTCATCCAGTTCGCAAAATATGGCCTATCTGGTAAAAACGAAACAATCGCTTTCGTTTCTATGCCAATTTCTTTATTATCAATAAGTATATCTCCACTTGTTGCTGTAAGCAAACCTGCAAGAAGCTTTATAAGTGTAGTTTTTCCACTTCCGTTAGGCCCTAAAAGACCAACTATCTTTCCTGAATCGACATTCAGGCTTATGTTATCTATTACATTTTTTGTATGATATTTTTTTATCAGGTTTTTAATTTCAAGAATCGGCATTATTCATCCTCCATAGCCTTTTTAAGAAGTTCAACAGCTTCATTAAATGAATATCCAAGATTATTTACATTTTCAAGATAAAGCCTTGCATTACTTCTTGCAATATCCTCTCGAATCTCCTGAATAAGCTTAATATTATCTGTGACAAATCTGCCACTTGTTCCCTTAGCATAGAGCAAGCCTTTTTTCTCAAGCTCAACAAGGGCTTTCTGCATAGTATTCGGATTTACTCCAACCTGAGCGGCAAGTTCACGAACAGACGGGATATTTCCCCCAGGCTTATATACACCAGAAACAACATCAAACTGAATTTTTTCCATAAGCTGTAAATATACTGGTCTGTCAGATTTTATCTCCCAATCCATTCAGGTCACCTCAAAGCAATATCATACCATTTTAATACAATCATAACACATAAGCCTATTTTTATCAAGTATAAATCCCTTTACATAGCACTATCGGCACAACAACATTGTTTATATATATTAAAAAATTCATTAGCTAAATAATTTATGGCGAACTGCGTTCGCCTAAAGAAAAAACAAATGTTGGGCTTCGCCCAAAAGTGTTTCGCTCTCTGCGGAGAGCGACAAGGGCGTTGCCCTTGACCTACGAGCCTTTGAAAAGGCTCGAGCGAAACTTTTAATTGTCTTTGGGAAGTTTGTTAGCTAATTGGGAAAATGTCAGATTTTGCAATTAAGCACTTTACAAAAACTCTTTGATGTACTAAAATTTATTAAGATATTTAATTTGAAAGGAAGTCTATGATGAATATCAGAGAAGAATCATTGCAAAAACACTATGAATGGCAAGGAAAAATCGAGGTTGTTTCTCGTGTTGCCGTCAATGATACAAAAGATTTGTCCCTCGCTTATACTCCTGGCGTTGCAGAGCCTTGCCTTGAGATACAAAAGGACTATGAAAAGTCTTTCCAACTTACACGCAGAAGCAATTTAGTTGCTGTTATAACCGATGGTACAGCCGTTCTCGGACTTGGCGATATAGGACCTGAGGCTGGTATGCCTGTTATGGAGGGCAAATGTGCTTTATTTAAGGAATTTGCAGGAGTTGACGCCTTCCCTATTTGTGTTCGTTCAAAAGATGTCGATGAAATCGTAAGAACAGTATATCTTATTTCTGGAAGTTTCGGCGGAATCAACCTTGAGGATATTGCTGCTCCAAGATGCTTTGAGATTGAAAGAAAGCTCAAAGAAATCTGCGATATTCCTGTTTTTCACGATGACCAGCACGGAACTGCAATTATAGTTGCAGCTGCTGTCCTCAACGCATTGAAGGTTGTCAAGAAGGACCTTGGCGAAATCAATGCCGTTATCAATGGCTCTGGTTCAGCAGGTATAGCTATTGCAAAGCACCTCCTCAACCTCGGTCTTAAAAATCTTACAATGGTAGACAGAGCTGGCATTATTTACGAGGGTATGGACGGACTCAACCCAGAACAGCAGTATATGTCTACAATCACAAACCGTTCTAAAAAGACTGGTACTCTTGCAGACGCTATGAAGAATGCTGACCTCTTCATCGGTGTTTCCGCACCAAATATCGTAAATGAAGAAATGGTGAAATCTATGGCAGATGAGCCAATTATCTTTGCTATGGCTAACCCTACACCTGAAATTATGCCTGATATTGCTAAGAAAGCAGGTGCAAGAATAGTAGGAACAGGCCGTTCAGATTTTCCAAATCAAATCAATAATGTTCTTGCTTTCCCAGGAATTTTCAGAGGTGCTTTGGATTGTCGTGCAAGCGAAATCAACGAAGAGATGAAAGCTGCTGCTTCCTATGCGATTGCTTCTCTCGTTTCTGATGATGAGCTTAATGATGAATATATTCTGCCAAAAGCATTTGATAGAAGAGTAGGCAAGGCTGTTGCTGAGGCTGTTATGGAGGCCGCAAGAAAATCAGGCGTTGCAAAGCTTTGATTAGCATAAGCATTTGACATTCGGGTAAAAATATAGTAAAATATCTTTTGCGAGCGGGCTGAACAGCTGCGGATGAAAGCCGAAAGGCTTCACCCGAGGAAAGTCCGGGCTCCATAGGGCAAGAATAACGGCTAACGGCCGCCGGGGGCGACCCCAGGGATAGTGCAACAGAGATATACCGCCTGATTCTTTCAGGTAAGGGTGGAAAGGCGAGGTAAGAGCTCACCGGCACACGGGAGACTGTGTGGCCCTGTAAACCCTATTCGGAGCAACACCGCACAGAAGCATTCAACATCGGCCCGATGGCTTCGCTTAGGTGGCATCGAGCAGTGGCGGTAACGCCCTGCCAAGATAGATGGCTGTTCACGACAGAACCCGGCTTATAGGCTCGGTCGCCGCATTATTGCGTATATCATTGCGAATTTTCGCTTTAAATATAAGAACTTGTTTTTTCTATTTGCGAATTTTGTCTTAATTTTACCTCTATCATATTTCTACTTGTAAATTTTAATATTTATTTGCTGTGCAATATAAACTAAAACCTCTTTGTCATTTCTTACAAATTAGCTATTGTTATTTAGCATAAGTTAAAGTATAATACATAGTATAATAAATGGTTAGGAGGATATTTGATGAGATTGCGTAAGCAGGCACTGGGCAATCGTAACCTTATCGGTGCAAGAGTTGAAGCTGCTCGTAAAAGCAAAGGCATTAAACAAAAGGAATTACTTGCACAGTTGCAGGTCAATGGTGTTGATATGAATGCCTCTGGTCTTTCTAAGCTTGAAGGTCAGATTCGTTCTGTCACAGATATTGAGCTTGTTGCACTTGCTGATATACTTGAGGTTTCGATAGACTACTTACTTGGCAGAGAGTAAATCGCAACTATTTGTGAACGCAACTCTGAACCATCAGTCCCAAAAGCTATAATTGCTATTTATATACTTCGCTCAAAAGAACGATAAAATATAATTAAGCACATCAAAAAGCACTTGGACTTCGTAAAGAAGTCCAAGTGCTTTTAGTTTTTGGCTCAATATCAATAATTGTGGTAACCCGAAAAAATAGCATAAAGTATAATTACAAGTGGCAGAAAATTGAAAAAGTTCGTAAAAAATGGACAATAAAAAAACTAACCTCCTACGGCAGAATAAAAATTGCCATATGAGGTTTCGTTATGCCAAAAGAATATTGACACATAGTAAAACTGATATATTTGTATATTCTTCAAAATAAAATGTCAAATTTTTAATATAAAAGCTTACTATTTTCTGTAATGTTTATGCTTTATTGTGGACATAGATTTTCAGACTTACTTATCATAAATTCTGAATATTCAAAAAGTGCGTATTTAGCTGATTCTGTCATTTTTTCATAGTTCCTAATCAGCATACTAAGTATTTCATCTTTTACTTCTGAGTTTGTTTGTATGTTTTGAGATTCGTTTTTTTTATTGGTTGCGTTTTTAACTTCGTATCCCATAAGCCACGCTTCAGATACATTTAATGCTCTTGCAAGAATATAGAGTTTATTTTGTCCTGGTTCTACCTTTCCAGAAACATATTGGCTGAGGTCAGATTTACTAAGTTTTACACCATATTCACTACAAAATGGTTTTGCACGATTTATAATATCAATTTGTTTTAAACCATTTTTCTGCATAAATTCATTAAGTCTTAATGCTGTACTTGAAGTTTTCATTAAATCCGCACTCCTATATTTCTTGTGTTGTCTTATTATATCAGAGTAGAAATCACAGTTCAAGCATATTTGATAAAAAATTTAAAAAATTGAACAATTAATTTAAAATGTAAATTCATACAAACACAACTCTCATATATAATTAATTATTTCAGTAGTAGCAATAAAAAATATCCAAGTATAGACCAATTTATAACTTCTAATGATGAACAAAAAAAATTCACTAATATATATGTAATAGAAGTAGTATTGTAAATAAACATTGATAAGAAATAAAAGTGATGGGCCTTAAGCTCCACCACTTTTTATCTTTAAATAGAATATTAAATTTTATATACCAAATCCACCGTTTACACCGAGAACTTGAGCAGTAATGAATGAAGCTTTATCAGATATGAGAAATTCCACCGCATTAGAAATATCCTTAGAAGTGCCTATTCTTCCAAGAGGTGTTTCGTCACGAAGTATATCAATATCCTCCTGAGTATAGCACGAAATCATATCTGTGCTTATAACTCCAGGAGCTATGCAGTTTACGGTAATTCCGCTTGGTGCAAGTTCTTTTGCAAGAGCCTTTGTAAGACCTATTATTCCAGCTTTAGATGCGGAATATACTACCTCACAAGAGGCACCGACTTCTCCCCAAATAGACGATATATTTATAATTCTTCCACAATGCTCAGAAACCATATATCGTGTTGCTTCACGAGAGCATTTTATTGCACCAAGAAGATTTGTTGATATTACGGCCTCAAGCTGTTCATCGCTGATGTCTTGGATAAGGCTATTTTGTAGAGCAATTCCAGCATTATTTATAAGAGCATAAGGTGTACCAAAGCTTCTATATGTTTGCTCAAAGAGATTTTTTACATCGGCTGTATCTGAAATATCACCATGAATGGCGATAGCTGTGCCACCTTGCTCTTGAATTTCTTTGCAAAGTACAAGAGCTTTTTCGGCAGAATGGTTATAGTTTATTGCAACTGCATAGCCTGCCTTTGAAAGTGTAGTACAAATTTCTGAACCAATACCTCTTGAGCCACCTGTTACGATAATAGAACGCATATTTTACTCCTTAATAAGAGCTTTTTCAATTTCTCCAATAAAAATAATGTGATAATCATTGTCGCTGTAACATTTATCTATAATGTCTTTATCTATAAAGGATTCAGCATTCATTTCTTGACGATAGAGCTTTTTACAGATTAGGATAAGCTTGCCTTCTTTAAAATATGGAACCTTTTCATCAAATAAAGGTGTGATACCTGTTTCCTTAACCTTATCATAATCTCTGCCAGAATTTTTTCCGCAGAAAGTTAAAGCTTTGCGCATAGAGTCACCGCCAAAAGTTAGTGAAAAATGGTCGAATTTATCTATAAATTCGAGTGTATAGCGAGATTTTCTGACATAGACAGTTGCAACATTTTTATTCCAAAGGATACCAACGCCACCCCAGCTTACAGTCATTGTATTAAATTTTTCTGAATTTCCTGCTGTAAGCAAGGCCCAATCTTTATTAAAAAGATTATAAGGACTTGCAGTGAGCTCGGTAATATTTATTTCTTTAAAATCGGACATGAAAAATACCTCCATAAAATCTATTTTAAGTATATTATATCATATGAATAGCTTAAATTAAAGCGAAAAAAATATATGAGAATTTGGGATTTGATTGGTAATTAGTGGCTATCATAGAACTTACATTATGTAAACTTGCAATATTCAATAAAAAAAGCAAAATAAAAGTGCCTTTATTCTAAAAAAGCACTTAAATTTTAAATATTTCGTAAAAAATTTTGAAAATTACTTGAAAGTTATTTGGTACTTATTGTATAATAATTTATATTATAGTGACTTATGATAGTATTTTAAAAGGTGCTTTCTATGAAAAAAAGAAAAGTAAAAAACAGAATAAAACCAAAGAAAAATTACATTCTCAGAATTGCGGTTGTGGCGTTTTTTATTTTTATTCTGGTTACAATAGTAGACCAGCAGATTAAAATTCAGCAGAGCCGTACTGAGCTTGAAAATGTTAATAATAAGCTTGAAATGGCTCAAATGAAAACTCTTGACCTCGAAAAAAAATCACAGCTTGCTGAACAGGCAAGCAAACTCACAGTGAGCGAGGTTGCAAATCCAGTTGAAGAATCAAGCAGTAATGAAGAATCAAGCCAAAATGAGAATTTAGTTCAAGCTTCTTCTCAACCAGAAAAGAAGAAGCAAACAACTGCTGAAAACAAAACTGATGAGGAAAAAGAATGTGAGGAGTATCTAAGGCAGGAAGCATTGCGACTCGGCTATGCTAAAAGCGGAGTGCGTGTTTTTCAAAATATAGCCGGAAATTAAGGGGAGGAAAAATTTTCACTATGGGTCTTGCAGTAGGAGATGTTCTTGAGGGTAAAGTTAGCGGAATAACTAAATTCGGAGCTTTTGTTGACTTACCAGAAGGAAAAACAGGTATGGTGCATATTTCTGAAGTCGCTCAGACTTATGTAAAAGAAATTAGCGATTTTGTTAAGATAGGACAGGTTGTCAAGGTTAAAGTTATGTCTATCACTCCTGAGGGTAAGATAGGTCTTTCTATGAAAAAGGCTTTGCCACCAGCTCCTAAGCCAAATGGCGGTTCTAAAAGACAAGGTGGCACTCAAAGTCCTGGCAGACCAGGAAACTTTGAATGGCAGAGTTCTAAGCGACCTGAGGCAACAAGCTTTGAAGATATGATGTCTAAATTTAAACAGACAAGCGATGAAAAAATGTCCGACCTCAAGCGTTTTAATGAAGGTAGCTCAAGACGCTCTAGCAGAGGTTCTCGTGGAAATAGTAACAATGGGTATTCATCAAGATAATTATAATCTTTAGATAACTGAATTAAGCAGGTGAGCAGAGTAAAAATGTCACCTGCTTAATTTATAGCTTGAACTATGAATTAAGCATATATATTAAAATATAACTCAATTTTACAATTTGTACTTTTGTGCGAATTTTTAAATTGATGCTTTTTACTGATATGTGTTACTTTTAAAGATAAAAGAGCATTTTATTGCTATTGATGAATTGTTTTTTCTGTATTATAATACTATTGTGATATATATGGATTTTTACATTCAATTTGTTATTTTAAAATAAATAACATTATATTAACCATAAGAATTTAAGATATTCATTGATTTTATAATCATACTGAGTTGAATTTTAAAAATTTTGTAGAAATCTTAATACTAAGCTTTGTATGACTAAAGGACGGTAAAAATGAGCAAAACTAACGAAAAATACACTAACGAAGAAATACTGTCTTTAAAAGAGGCAGTTCAACACGGAGATTTTCTCCTTCCTTTTGATATTTATAGGACAAGAATGCCTGAATACTTTAACTCCTTTCCGATGCACTGGCACGAGGAGATAGAGATAGTATATGTTAAAGGCGGATATGTTGAATTTAACATTGACCTTGAAACATATGTTGCAGAGGAAAATGATATTGCTATTATTCCTCCTTGTGTTCTTCATTCTTTTAAGCAATATAATGGTAATGAAGCACATATGCTTACTATGATGTTTAATATGAGTATGCTTACAAATAATTCAACAGACGCTTGCTCTATTAGATATTTTACACCTTTTTATGAAAGACAGCTCTCTATGCCTTATATAATAAAGCGTGACCACCCATCTTATAGCAAGATTCGTGATATATATCTTTCAATAGTTGATACTTATGATAAGAAAAGGGATTTCTATGAGCTTACTATCAAATCTAAGCTCTATGAACTTTTCTATGTATTTTTCGCAGAATGCTTTGAAAAGATTGATTATGATACTACTCTCAAAAATAATACAACTAAAAATATCAAGGCTATTCTTGATTATATCAGCGAAAATTATATGAACTCTATTACAATAGAGGAGCTTTCTGCAAGTGTAAATCTTAGCAAACATTACTTTATGAGGTTCTTTAAGAAATATATGGGAACAACTTGTATTGAGTATATCAATGATTATCGCTTGAATATTGCTACAAATATGCTTTTGACAACAAATTCTCAGATTACAGAGATTGCAACAAGCATAGGTATAACTAACCTCTCATACTTCAACAGAATATTTAAAAAGAAATATAATATGACACCTAAAGAATATCGCCGTAGCCTTGAAAATAAGCGTGTAGATAGTCGCAATTTAGAGTCATAACTATTAAATTATACATAACTGTCAATGAATATCTACTTTTTTATATTGACTTTAACAAGGTTTAAGTGTTATACTATTTTATATTTCTTATATTATATTCGGAGGTAGTAAAATGGCATATTCCACAGAAATAAGAGCCGCAATAGAACAGTATCTTAAAAATGACAAATGGAACTATACATTTGATGAAGAAAGAGAAGTTATCAGATGCGGAATTAACCTTAGAAACCGCCTTAAAGAGTGCCGTATAATTGTAGACATTGATGAAACAAAGTATCTTTCACTTGGTCTTATCAGTCTTAACTGTGATGAGGAGCATAGAGTAGAGCTTTCTAAGTTCCTTACTATGGTAAACTATGGTCTTTTGCTTGGTAACTTTGAGATGGATTTCAATGATGGCGAAGTTCGTTATAAGATTGCAACAAACTGCAAGGATTGCATTCCATCACAGGCTGTTATAGAAGATAGTATGATGATTCCTGCTATTATGTTTGAACAGTTTGGCGATGCTATGATTGATGTTATGTTTGGTTATAAGACTGCTGAAGAGGCTTATGCTTCTACAGAAAGTAATGAGTGATAATTGAAATTGTCATAAAAATGTAAACTTTTGGCTTAATGTCAATGGTTATGGTAACACGAAAAATAGAATAAAGTATAATTACAAGCGACAGAAAATTAAACTGTCGCTTGTTTTTTCGTCAAATCTCTTAAGAAGTAATTTTCTTGAATTTTTAAAGTATCTGTAATATGATTTGCTGAATTTCTTTTGTTCTTCTTTTCTGACACCTTCAAAAGCCCAGAAAAGCTGGCATATTCAGTGGTATTTATCAACAATTTGTTCAGCGTTCTCAAACCATATCGAGCCGATATTTGCAAACGGTTTCCGCATATCGCTGACAAAATATTTGTAGAGCATATTTTGTTCTCCGCTTCAGGCTTATAAGCAATTATATTTTAACGGATTTTGGTAAAATATGCTCTACTTTTTTACTTTAGGCTCTTTTTTACCCAAACTATTGACATTGAGCCACATAAAAACCTCAAACTTTATGCTTGCTGGTATAATCTCAATCTCAGGCACAGACAGTGATAGAACTAGTGTGTTCTCAAGACTGTTTAACGATGAAATCTTTAAAGATTACTTACCCTGATGTCAATATATCATCTTTTAGTGCTTCAAAAAGTGGTTATGTTGGTGATTCGGTTACTCTCAAGGCTTCTGTTTCGAGCGGAACAGCACCTTATGAGTATCAATACAGCTATGATGATGCTAAAGGTATAAAACATATAATTACAGCTTATACAGCTGGTAAAACCTCAACAACTTGGAATACCTCTTCCCTATCTGCCGGCGATTATACGATAAGGGTTGATGTCAGGGATAAAAACAAAAAAACTGCAACAAAAACAAGTACAATAAGCCTTCAAACAAGAAATGTCAAAGGCTCAATATCAACTATGGAAATGAGCTACACGCAAAATGACGAATGGTATCCGAATGTAAGATTTCAGGTTAATATAAGTGATTTCAAGACTTATAGCGGTAGTACCCAGATTGAGCTTCTCTCTACCTCAAAAGATATTGGCACATATAATTATCGCCTTATTGTTCAGGATAAAAATAATAAGGAATATACAGCTGTTGTTTTCTATATTTACGCACAATATTTAAATGGTTTCATTACAGATATAAGTATAACAAAACCAGATGATATATTGAATACTCAAATGGGATTTTTCTCTTTTATATTTGTTTCAATCGGTGCATTTATACTTATGATAAAAACTCCAAGAGTTCTCAAAAATTTAGTGGCATAGTATTGAAATAAAAATCACTTTATGATATTATAATAATCATAGTATTCGAAAGGATTGATTATATGAAAAACAAAGTGAAAATAACTACTTTAATATTAGCTTTGATGGTATCTATGGTAAGTATAGTTGGTTGTTCTAATAACAATTCAACAAGCACAGAAGCAAGCGTATCAAGCAATTCTTCCATAGAACCATCTGTAGAAAGTTCTATAATAGAAGAATCCTCTACCCTTGAATCATCTGCTGAAATATCATCTGAAACAACAAGTACAGCAGAAAACAGCATAAGTAGCAATAGTTCTGCTATTGACCCTGTTGTTGAGGAACGCTCATATAGCAAAGAAGAACAAACTGAATTTCAAGATACAAAAATTCTTAATTATAAATACTATCCATATAACAAAACATATTATTATAGAGGAAATGAAAGTATAATAACTATACCTGAAGTATTTTCTGAGTGTCCGCATATAAAAAGTGATACAGTTAAAGAAATAATAGTTCCTGAAACAGTGAAAACTATTCCAAAGAATTCTTTTACAGGTTGTCCTAATCTTGAAAAATTGGTAATTTTAAATCCTGACTGTGAATTTGATGTAACTCGTAGTTCAGGAATTGGTTACTTATCAGAAATCGAAAATATATTACCAAATAATAATGTTAATATATATTTATATTGCCATAGTGATAAAACTCCTGCGGATAAATCAGGAAATCGAGTAATACCTAAATCTCTTACTTCTTCAACTGCAAAATTCTTTAGTGCAAATTACTCTACACTTTTAATTCACGATTTAGCAGAAGAATCATACGAATAAAAGCCAAAAATAAAAGCACAGCTCAGGCTGTGCTTTTATAATGCCCGTCAGAAGATTGACGGAATATGTAGATTTTGGTATAATGTACTCGCACACGAAAGTGTGTACATAGTGCATACCACATAACGGTAGGCGGTTGTTCCCTTAACCTCTTTGAGGTGCAGGGATACATAAAATTTTCTTTTATCCCTGCTTTCTTAATGAAAGGAGGGATACGATGATGGAATGGAATGATTTCTTCCAGATGATTATTGCAGTTACAAATATACTGCTTGTCATAAATTCATATCGCAACAATAAAAGAAGATAACCGCCCTGCTCACCAATAGGACGGTTATCTTTTATAACAATTCATTGGGAACAACCGCTTATCGGTATGCTCTATGTTTATATTATACACTACATATTAAAATATGTCAAACATATCATTCGATTGCACAGCTTTGGCTGTGCTTTTTTATTGTCCAAAGGAGGTACATATGATAAAAGTAAAAATCACAAAGAATGTCATTAACAAAAGCGTAAGCCCTCTTGGAAGTGCATTAACTCCACGATTGATTGTATGCACTGTAATTGGCTTAGCTGCTGCTATTGCAACATTCTTTGCATTAAAAGACAGTATAGAGTTCAATGCACTTATGTGGATAGTCTTTGCAGAAATAGCACTATTTGTTTCTTTAGGAATACAGATAAACGGAGTAGGTGTATTAAATCTTTTATTCGGCAAACAAAAAGACACACGACCATTTAATAGAAAAGGAGTATTTAACGATGAAAATGAATCTATTTTCTAATATATTTTCTAAAAAGCAAAATAATATTTTTGGCAATATAAAAGCAAAAGTACCAAAAACAGCTCAAGATACTATCCCATTCATAGAAGCCTATGAGAATGGACTTTTTCTTACCGGCGAAAATACATACACATTGATTTTCACTTATAACAACATAGATTATTTTCTTTTCAGAGATGACGAAAAAGAAGATATTTATGAAAAATATATGCGTTTGCTTAATGCTCTGCCATCAGATATAGAGTATCAGGAATTTACTATGAATACTGAGGTTGATTCCGATGTACTTTACAGAACACTCTTGCCGAATAAGGACTCGGAAGAAAAATATCCTGATATTGCAAAGGACTATAAGAAAGTCATAGAAAACTATATTGAAAATACTTCCTCTGCTGCAGCCAAAAAGATTATGCTTATTGCAATGACCTATTCAATATCTTTTCTGGCAAAACAAATATTGATACAAATAAGCGTTTTATGGTATTTGATATTGCCCAAATGGGTGAACAAATTCGTGCTGTAGACTTACAGGTTATACTTGAATATGTATGGCAGAGAGTTGTTGCAAACAAAAGGCGTGGGGTTCGTACTTGGGTATGGATTGATGAATTTAGTATTATGTTTAACGATGGTGCAGGAAGAACAACTCATAAGTCAGGAGAATTTTTCTCAAAGGTTTATAAGCGTATCAGAAAATACGGCGGCGTTCCAACTGCTATGACACAGAATATAACGGAAGTCCTTGAATCTTCTCAAGCCCGAACACTTATGAAGCTTGAAAACAAAGGTCTTGGAACTGCTGCTACAAGAGCTTCCATTATAAATGCCCTCTTTGCAAGAGAATATATTGCTAAAAAAGGCAAAACTATATATCCAACTGAAAAGGGAATCTTTCTAATTGATAATCTGCCGGTTGCAGAACTTAAAAATGCAGAGCTTACGGGTGAATGGGAAAAGCGTTTACACAATATATCTGACGGTAAAGAGGAATATCAAAAATTCATACAAGATATAGAACAAAATGTTCGTAGCTGATATGAAACGATAGCACATTCAAATTCAAATACATATACTTCTAAAGCAGACCAACTTTCCTGCCCTATTTGTGGTGCAAAGGTGATAAAGGGTAAATTTGGATATTTCTGTTCATCAAAGAAAGAAAAGGGCTGTAATTTTTCAATTCCTGCTGAAATATGTGGTAAGAAAATATCGGATACACAGGCATTAAAGCTTATTGAAAAGGTCAAGACAACAGTTATTAAAGGCTTTAAGTCAAAATCCGGAAAAGAATTTGATGCAGCTCTAAAACTTGATAAAACAACAGGAAAAATTGAATTTGAGTTTCCTAAAAAAAGAAATAATACAAGCCATCACACCGTTCGGAACTTTCAAAATAAATAATTACAGTTCTAATTATAGGCGTTGTATGGCTATATATCAAGTGAAGTTCAATAGTTTGTTTGACTTTTTTAGTGGGGTAGTCCCCTAAAACGGGGTATGTATAGTATATACCCATTTCTTTATCAAAAAAGAAAAGAAATATTTTATTATATACAAGAGTATAATATTTACTTATGAGAAGTACATAAAATATCCAGTCAGTATAGAAAAGTTTAACTTAAAAGCCTTGCAATGCCAGGCACAATCGTTTTGCAAACATTCTTTCTTTTTCTTTCGATAATTCCTTTCCTACATACTAAAAGTGTTCGTAAAGGTGTCTGCAAGATTTTTCGGAAAAAGTGTTCGTAAAATAGCTAAAAAGTGCCTTTTTTTATATAAAATTTAGGTATTCAAAAAGGTATACCTTTACGGATATATTGGAGGAAATATTAAAATGAGCGAAACAAGAACTTATTACTATGCTCGTGTCAGCACAAAGAAGCAGAGTTTAGATAGACAGCTTGAAGCGTTTCATCAGCTTGGTGCGGAAGAAAAATATATCTTCGCAGACAAGCAATCAGGAAAAAACTTAGAAAGAACCAACTATCAGATTTTGAGAAACAACATACTCCGAAGCGGTGACACCCTTGTTATAAAATCTCTCGACCGCCTGAGCAGAAATAAGCTTGACATAAAATCTGAGCTTGAGTATTACAAGCAATACGGCATTCGTGTAAAAGTCATAGATATGCCTACAACTATGATTAACCTTGAGGGACAAGAATGGATTATCGAAATGGTTAATAATATCATTATTGAAGTCCTATCTTCTGTCGCAGAGCAAGAGCGTCAAGAAACGAGAAAAAGACAAGCCGAAGGAATAGCCTCAGCAAGAAAGCGTGGACAACATCTCGGAAGACAAGAAATAGACTTCCCCCCTAATTGGTTTGAGGTTTACATCAGATGGAAAAAGAAAGAAATCAGAGCTAATACAGCTATGGAAATCTTAAATCTGAAAAGAACAACTTTTTATAAGCTTGTTAATAAATATGAGAAAGAAAATAAGTGGAATATAATATTAATGATGTTCGATTACTCATCTTATCGTTGAGTGTTTCGCCACTTGTAAAAGAGCGAGTGCAAAAGTAATCAAAAGCGGGTATTGTTACCCGCTTTTTTAATTTAGAAAATTGAGGTTATATAAAATGAAAATTGCATTTTATAATGTTAATTTAGATTATATTGATTATTTAAAAAAGTTTGAATCTGCTCATCGTGGTTTTACCAGAGTTCCAAATATTCAATATCGAAGTGGAAACAATAAGTTTTTCTATGGAACTGTTTTAAATATCCAAAGGATTGATTACTTTGTGCCTATATCATCTAAACAACACAATAGAGAAGATGATATTCAAATAAAACCAAAAAATGATAAGTATTGTAAAGAATATGCTACTTTGAGATTTGTATATATGCTTCCAATTCCTCACCAATGTATAACGATGCTTAATATTTCTGAAATTTCTAATAATACACAAAAAGAAAGAGTAAGAAAAGAATTTGCTTATTGTTGGAAATTTAAAACATAAATTATAAAGAAAGCCGTAGCATTGCACAAATAAATACTTGCAATGCTACGGCTTTTTTGCATAACTGAGAATTCAAGTCCCAGTTATAATTTTGTTTGTAAAAATAAATGGATAATTAATTATAAATTTTTATTGACAAATATATCCAAAATCAAGTTTCGTAGATATATTATTATGGAACTTGATAATATTGTTTAAAGGCAATAGGTATACACCTATTGCCTTTGAAGTTTGGTGACCCATCGGAGATTCGAACTCCGGACACCTTGATTAAAAGTCAAGTGCTCTGCCAAC